>Ga0070665_100000278_pt1 | contig 84248 bp, 88 predicted proteins | sample KBSS13metaG_FD_65862 | JGI IMG/M metagenome (GOLD analysis project Ga0070665, IMG submission 65862) | Switchgrass rhizosphere microbial communities from Kellogg Biological Station, Michigan, USA - KBS S1-3 metaG | ecosystem: Host-associated > Plants > Roots > Rhizosphere > Soil ... | reverse complement strand
GCTCGATGGAACGACACGCCCATCGGCGGCGCGCCACCTCACCGGTGGCGCGCCGTTTCCTTAAGCGCAACCGGCGCTTGCCAGCGCGGTCGCCCATGACGCACCTTCCGCGCCGATGATCCGAACGAGTCTCCGGCGGCTGCGGAACCTGGAGCTGGACCCGATTCATGCCGTGCGCGTGGTGGTCCAGACCCTGATCCGCGCGCTCGTGCGCCTGTGGGGCCGCGACGTGATGCTGTTCACCGGCGGCGTCTCCTTCTTCATCATGCTCGCCATTTTCCCGGCGCTCGCCATCCTGGTCGGCCTCTACAGCCTCATCGCCGATCCCGCGCAGGCGGCGCGGGAAGGCGAGGCGCTGGCGCGGCTGATGCCGGTCGGCGCCCGCGGCATCTTCCAGAACGAGCTTTTGCGCCTCACCACCACGCCGCATGCGGCCATTTCAACCCAGAGCGGGCTGGCCCTGCTGATCGGCGTCTACGCCGCGCATCGCGGGTTCAAGGCGCTGCTGGCGGGCCTGTCTTTCATCCACGACGAGGACCGGCCGCGCGGGTTCGTCGGCTTCAACGTCCTGGCGCTGGTGGTGCTGATCGTGACGTTTTCGGCCCTTGGCGCGATCTCCGCCGCCTTCTTCGGCTTGCGGGTGATGGGCTCGGCTTTCGAGCTTCGGCCGTTGCGCGGCGTGTCCTGGCTCTACAGCGAATGGACCTGGGCCAGCGCCGGGCTGTCGCTGGGACTGGCCTGCATCTACCGCTTCGCCATGTCCAGCCGACCCGTAGACTGGCGGGCCTCGGCGGTCGGCGGCGCCGTGGCCGCGGCCCTCTGCCTGGGCTCGTCCTGGGCGATCGCCTTCTACGTCGAACAGGTGGCGCACTTGGGCGCCACCTATGGGTCCATCGCCACCGTGGTCGTCTTCCTGATCTGGCTGTCCTGGACGGTGAACTCGATCTTCTTCGGCGGCGCGCTCGCCACGGAAGTGGAGCAGGCGTTGGAGGCGGCGGCGATCCACCGTGTGCCGCGGATCCTCTCGGACCTGCGCGGCTCTAAGCCGCTGATCTGGCCACCAGAAAGCTGAACACGCCGTCGGCTTCGCCGCGTTCCAGCACCTGAGCGCCGGCCTGCGCGGCGAAATGCGGGACGTCGATGCGGGCCAGCGGGTCGTCGGCCAGAAGCCGCACCTTCACCCCCGTCGCAGCCGTCTCCAGCGCCCGCCGCAGGCGCAGCGTGGGCACCGGGCAACGATGGCCGCGGGCGTCGACCAGCATTTCGTCGGACGTCATGGCTGGCACATACACCGCCCGCCATAGCCTGTGCCAGCCGAGTTGCGGGGAACTCGAGCTTGGCTTGGCGATTGCGGTGAGCAGGGTCGGGAGCGGCGATGGCGAGCGAAACCTTCGAAACCGATGTGCCGGCGCGCCTGGATCGCCTGCCGTTCTCGCGCTTCCATTGGCTCGTGGCGACGGCGCTGGGCGTCACCTGGATCCTCGACGGCCTCGAAGTAACCCTGGTGGGATCGCTTTCGCCGGCGATCGCCGGCCCGGACGCGCTCGGCCTGACCAGCCGCGAGATCGGGCTGAGCGGGAGCGCCTACATCCTGGGCGCCGTGCTGGGCGCGCTGGGCTTCGGCCGTCTGACCGACCGCTGGGGTCGGCGCAGGCTCTTCATGATCACCGTCGGCTGCTACATGGCGGCGACCGTGGCGACGGGCTTCGCCTGGGATTTCGGCTCCTTCCTGCTGTTCCGCTTCCTCACGGGCGCCGGCATCGGCGGCGAGTACGGCGCGGTGAATTCGGCAGTCCAGGAGCTCATCCCGGCTCGTCGCCGCGGGCAGACGGACCTGGCGATCAACGGCAGCTTCTGGTTGGGCGCGGCCCTGGGGGCGGCCGGCTCCCTGGTCGTGCTCGACCCGCAGATTCTGCCCCAGGCGTGGGGTTGGCGGCTGGCCTTCATCATCGGCGGCCTGCTCGCCGCCGTGGTGCTCGTCATCCGGAGGTATATTCCGGAGAGCCCGCGCTGGCTGATGACTCACGGCCGCCCCGAAGAGGCCGAGGCGATCGTCCGGGAGATCGAGCGTCAGGTCGAGGCGCAGCGCGGTCCGCTCCCCCCGCAGCGCCATCCAAAGCTGCGCCTGGCGCGGCGCGAGCGCGCGAGCTGGGCGGAGATCGCAGCGACCCTGCTGCGACGCCATCCCCGCCGGGCCGCCCTGGGCCTGATCCTGATGGCCACCCAGGCCTTCTGCTACAACGCGATCTTCTTCACCTATGCGCTGATCCTGACGAAGTTCTACGCCATCCCCCCTCAGCATATCGGCTGGTTCATGCTGCCGTTCGCGGCGGGCAACTTCCTGGGCCCGCTGCTGCTCGGCGGCCTTTTCGACACCCTGGGTCGCCGGACCATGATCACCGTGACCTACGCGGTCGCGGGCGCGCTGCTCTGCGGGACGGGCTGGATGTTCGCGGCCGGCTCGCTCACCGCCGTCAGCCAGACGATAGCCTGGACGATCATCTTCTTCTTCGCTTCTGCGGCGGCCAGCGCGGCCTACCTCACCGTGGGCGAGCTGTTTCCGCTGGAAACGCGGGCGATCTGCATTTCCTTGTTCTACGCCGCGGGGACCTTGCTGGGCGGCGTGGCCGGCCCTGCGGTGTTCGGCGCCCTGATCGACACCGGAGAGCGGAGCCAGATCCTTGTGGGCTATCTCCTCGGCGGCGGTCTGATGCTCGTCGCAGCCGTGACCGAGCTCCTGTTGGGCGTGCGGGCCGAGGGCGCGCCGCTGGAAGCCGTCTGCCCGCCACTCTCGCTGGCGCGCGAAGACCAGGCCGACAGGCGGTGAGGCGGGTCAGCCGGCGCGGCGCAGCGGACGCCGTTTTCGCTCCGCCTTGAGCAGGGCCCAGCCCTCGCGCGTGAGCACGAAGGCATGGGGCGAGCCGCGCCATCCGTTGGCCTGGGCGGTGGCCCCGGCCCGTTGCAACAGGCGTCGTCCACATAGGCGCAGGCAGAGTCCGATCTGGACGGGATCAGCGTCGAACAGAGGTCCGGCGAGTGCGGTGCGGAGCAGTTGGCGTTCTTCGAGGGGAAGCTCTTGGTCGGTCATGTCCGTCAAACGCCAACCTCGCCCGACTGTTGCGGGCTTCATCGAACGATCGCGCTTAACTTACGGCTTGCCGCCTGAGACAAAGGCCTCCCGTCACGCCGCCTCAGGAGCCGCCCGATGAAGACCCGCGCCGCCGTCGCCTTCGAAGTCAAGAAGCCGCTCGAGATCGTCGAGCTCGATCTGGAGGGCCCGCGGGCGGGCGAAGTGCTGGTCGAGATCAAGGCGACGGGGATCTGCCACACCGACGCCTACACCCTTGAGGGTTTCGATTCCGAAGGCATATTTCCGTCGATCCTGGGCCACGAAGGCGCGGGCGTGGTCGTGGAGGTCGGGCCGGGCGTCACCTCGGTTAAGCCGGGCGACCACGTGATCCCGCTCTACACGCCCGAATGCCGGCAGTGCAAAGCCTGCCTCTCGCGCAAGACCAACCTGTGCACCGCGATCCGGCCGACCCAGGGCCAAGGGCTGATGCCCGACGGCACCAGCCGCTTTTCCTATAAGGGCGAGACCATCTTTCACTACATGGGCTGCTCCACATTCTCGAACTACACGGTCCTGCCGGAGATCGCGGTCGCCAGGATCCGGGAGGACGCGCCGTTCGACACCGCCTGCTACGTTGGCTGCGGTGTCACGACGGGAGTCGGCGCGGTCGTCAACACCGCCAAGGTCGAACCGGGCGCCAACTGCGTCGTCTTCGGCCTGGGCGGCATCGGCCTCAACGTCATCCAGGGCCTGAAGCTTGTGGGGGCCGGCATGATCGTCGGCGTCGACATCAACCCGGCGCGGGAGGAATGGGGCCGCCAGTTCGGCATGACCCACTTCGTCAATCCGAAGACGCTGTCCGGCGATCTCGTCGCCCATCTGGTCGAGCTGACCGGCGGCGGGGCCGACTACACCTTCGATGCCACCGGCAACACCGAGGTCATGCGCCAGGCGCTCGAGGCCTGCCATCGCGGTTGGGGGCAGAGCATCATCATCGGCGTGGCCGAGGCCGGCAAGGAGATCGCCACACGGCCGTTCCAGCTGGTCACTGGCCGAGTGTGGAAGGGCACCGCCTTTGGCGGCGCGCGGGGCCGCACCGACACGCCGAAGATCGTCGACTGGTACATGGACGGGCGCATCGCCATCGATCCGATGATCACCCACCGCCTGCCGCTGGAGCGGATCAACGAGGCGTTCGACCTGATGCACCGCGGCGAGAGCATTCGCAGCGTGGTCGTCTACTGATGACGCTGGAGACCGTCTCCTCCAACCGCTGCTTCGGCGGACGGCAGCTCGTGTTTCGTCACCAAAGCCGGGAGACGAAGACAGACATGACCTTCGGCGCCTTCCTGCCGCCGCAGGCGGAGCAGGGGACCTGCCCGGTCGTCTGGTATCTGTCGGGCCTCACCTGCACCCACGCCAATGTCACCGAGAAGGGGCAATTCCAACGGGTCTGCGCCGAACTCGGGCTGATCTTCGTCGCGCCCGACACCAGTCCGCGCGGCCCTGGCGTTCCCGACGATCCCGGCGGCGCCTGGGACTTCGGCCTGGGCGCCGGCTTCTACGTCGATGCGACCCAGGACCCGTGGGCCGAGAACTACCGCATGGAAAGCTATGTCGTCTCGGAGCTGGCCGGTCTGGTCGCGGCCGAACTGCCGGTGGACATGGGCCGGCAGGCGATCACCGGCCATTCGATGGGCGGGCATGGCGCTCTGACGCTGGCGCTGCGCCATCCCGGTCGCTGGCGCAGCGTTTCGGCCTTCGCGCCGATCAGTTCGCCGATGCGGTGCGGCTGGGGCCGCAAGGCGTTCACGGGGTATCTCGGCGGGGACGAAAGCGGCTGGCGCAGCCATGACGCAACGGCGCTTCTGGCCGACGGCGCACGGGTTGACGAGCTGTTGGTCGACCAGGGCTCCGCCGATCCCTTCCTCGACCAGCTGCAGCCCGATCTGCTGGAGGCGGCCTGCCGCGACGCGGGCGTTCCGCTGACGCTGCGTCGCCGGGCCGGCTACGACCACAGCTACTATTTCATCGCCAGCTTCATGGAGGATCACCTCCGCTGGCACGCCCAGCGCCTGATCTGAGGGCTAGGCCGACACCGCCTGCGGCGCCCAGTGAACCTCCTCGACGCCCGCACGGCCAGACAGCGAGGCGAGGAACGGGGGCGGCTGGGCGCGGTCGCGGGTGCGGCCGGTCCACTCCAGCTCCGCCCGGACGTCGTAGAACCGGCCGCCCGCCTTGTAGGCGACGCCCCAGGCCACGACGCGCTGGCCGGACTGAACGAGCAGGGCGCGCAGTTCGTCCTCCGACAGCTGGGCCGGCTCGGCGGCGACCTGCAGCGTGGCCCGGAAGCGGCGGCGGATGCTCAGGTCCGCCCATTCCAGGGCGAAGAGCATGAACAGGCCGGCCAGGGTGACGATGACGCCGAGCAAGAGCTCTCCCGCGCCGAACACCAGGCCGACGATGGTCATGAACCAGAGGGTGGCGGCTGTCGCCACGCCGACGACCGCGTCTTCACGCCGCACGATCGCGCCCGCTCCGATAAAACCGATGCCGGTCAGCACGCCCAAGGGCAGGCGCATGACGTCGACGCGGACAAAGCTCTCGGGCTCAGGCCCCACGGCGACCAGCATCCTGTTGGCCAGCACCATGGCCAGGCAGGCGGAGACGCAGACGAGCGTGGTGGTGCGCAGGCCGGCGGCCTGGCTGCGGGCTTCGCGATTGTGGCCGACCAGCATGCCCGCCACCGTGGCGAGGATCAGGCGCAGGGCGATGTCGATCGAATCGGGATGAGTAAGCATCGTCGCCGCTTCAGACGGGAAATCGTCGCATGACGCCCAAGGTTTCAGCAACGGGGTCCGAGACCGGTCGGCCGGAGCGGACGCGTCAGGTCTGTCGAACAGCGGCTCGAAAAAGTCCCACAAATCGGCTAACGGGTTTCGCCGCGGCCGCCGCCAGCCGGGCGGCCATCTGGGAGACTATGAGTTCGTGATCAAGAATGGTCCGCACCTTAAGCAGGCGCGTGAGGCCCTGGGCTGGACCCCGGCCCAGCTGGCGCGCGCCTTGCGCCTCGCCGGCGGAGACAAGCAGGGCGAAAAGCGCGTGCTGGAGATGGAAGCGGGTCGGCGAGACATCTCCGGCCCGGTGACGGTCGCGGTGGAGTCCTTCCTCCACGGCTATCTGCCGGTCGGCTTCACCCCTGGCGGCGAGCCCATGGAAGAGTCTCAGCGGTAGGGCGGTCGCGGGATCGAGGTTTGAGCCGCGCGCAGCGCCGCCGACCAGCGATCGCTTAGGTCCCGGTAATAGCCGTCGTGTTCGTCGATGCGGTAGATCAGCCGCGCCCGGCTTTCACCCGCCTTGACAGTGATCAGGTCGATCGGCAGGCCCACGGCGAGGTTCGACCTCATGGTCGAGCTGAATGAGATCAGGCCGATCTTCACGGCCTCGTCGAGCTCTGTGTCGAAGGTCAGCGCACGGTCGAGGATGGGCTTGCCGTACTTGGTCTCGCCGATCTGCAGATAGGGCGTCTCCGGCCCGCATTCGATCAAGTTGCCGGCGCTATAGACCAGGAACAGCCGGGTGGGTTCGCCGCCGACGCTTCCGCCCACCAGCAGCGTGGCGTCGAAGTTGACGTCCTGCTGCTTCAGCCCTTCAAACTCGTCGCGGACGCTGCGGATGGCTTGGCCGAGGAGGTAGGCGGCGCGGTGGATCGACCCGACCGTGTCCAGCGACTCGCGCTCACCGTCGTCGGGCGATGGGATTCCGAGCTGGACCCGCTCCAGGGCGGCCTGGGTGGTCGAAAGGCTTCCCGCCGACGCTACGGCGATCAGGCGTTCGCCGTCATTCCCGTACACCCGCAGCTTGCGATAGGTGGAGATGTTGTCGACGCCGGCGTTGGTGCGGGTATCCGCCAGCATGGCGAGACCCTCCCGCACCAGCAAGCCCACGCAATAGGTCACGGCCGCCCTCGTTCATTGTTGCCGCTGGCGCATCGATTCACGCGCGACGACAGCGACGTTCAGACGCTCCTGGCCGCCGCCTCGACGCGCGCCGCGCAACGGCGCCGCATCCAGATAGTCGAGTCCGACCGCGACGCGAAGATAGGATTGGTCGGGGCACACCCCGTTGGTCGGGTCGAAGCCGGTCCACCCGAGCTCCGGCACATAGACCTCGGCCCAGGCGTGCGCGGCCTCCTGCTCGCCGGCCTCGCGCCGCGAGAGGTGGCCGGAGACGTAGCGGGCGGGAACGCCCATGCGCCGCGCCGCGGCGATGAAGATGTGGGCATAGTCCTGGCAGACGCCGTGTCCAGCAGCGAACGCCTCCGCCGCCCCCGTTTCGACGCCGGTCGCCGCGACCTCGAACTCGAGTCTGTCGTGGAGCTCTGTGAGAAGCTGGTGCAGCCGGCTGAGGGGGTCCTCGCCGTGGATGGCGGCCGCCCATTCCGAGATGGCGGCGTCCGCTTCGGTCAGCGGCGTGGCGCGCAGGAACACGCTGGGGGGCAGGGGCTCGGGCGCGCCGCGGACGACGCCCGCCGCTTCCCGCACGTCGACCTCGCCGGTGACGCGCACGGTGAACTCGCGCACCGCGCCGTCGGCGTAGAACAGGTGCAGGACGTTGCCGAAGGCGTCGCGCGTCTCCCGCAGGAAACCGTCGACGTCGACATCGACGCGCCAGCTGAGCACCCGCTGGCCGTCATGGGCGGAAGGGGTGACCCGAAGAGCCTGGATCACGCCGAAGGCGGGTTCGTCGTAGACGTAGCTGGTGGCGTGGCGGACCTGGATGCGCATGTCAGAAGGCGAACTGCTCCGCTATGGCCAGTCCAAGCCGGTTGTTGTCGACAAGGAACTGCTCGATGAACTCGTGAAGACCGGAGGCGAACACCGTCTTCACGTCGCCTTCCTGAAGCAGCAGCTGGGTTTGCGAGGCTTGCCGGTGGGCCGCGCCGCGCCGGCCCGATCCCGCGGCGAGATAGTCCAGCAGCTCGACGATGGCGTCGTAGCAGCAGGCGAGCGAACGCGGCATGCGGTCGTTGAAGATCAGCAGATCGGCGACCAGCCAGGGCTTGACCGTATCCCGGTAGAGCCAGCGGTAAGCGGTGAGGGCCGAGACCGTGCGCAGCAGCGTCGACCACTGGAAATAGTCGAGGCTGCCGCCCACCGGCTCGTCGCGGGGAAGCAGCAGGTGGTATTTCACGTCCAGCAGCCGCGCGGTGTTGTCGGCCCGCTCCACCGCCGCCCCGAGCTGCAGGAACCAGAAGGCGTCGTCGCGCAGCATTGTGCGCTGAGCGGCGCCGTCGAAAGCGCCTACGGCGCGCTGGACCGCCTCGGTGAACTCCCGGACGTCGCTCTTCGACAACCCCTCCCGACGCATGACCTCATGCCAGGCGGTGTTGAGCGCCTCCCACGCCTCGCGGGTGAGGCCGGTGCGGACCGCTCGGGCGTTGCCGCGCGCGCGCTCCACGCAGCTGCGGATCGAGGAGGGGTTCTCCGAAGAGACGGTGAGGAACTGCACGACCGTGGTTTCGGTCGGCTCCTCCTCCTTGTGAGCTTCGGCGAAGAGCTCGTCCACGCCCGCCGCGGCGAGCGCCCCGGACCAGGCGGTGGGGTCGCCCCCATAGGTGCTCGGCAAGGACGAGAGCCTGGCCGTGGCGTCGAGCAGCCGGGCGAGGAAGTCCGCCCGCTCGGTGTAGCGTCCGGTCCAGAAGAGATTGGCGGCGGTCCTGGAGAGCATGGCGCGTCAGATCTCCGCCACCCAGGTGTCCTTGGTTCCGCCGCCTTGGCTGGAGTTCACGACGAGCGAGCCGGGCGTGAGGGCGACGCGCGTCAGGCCGCCGGGCGTGACCTTCACGCCGTTCGCGCCGGTCAGCACGAAGGGCCGCAGGTCCACGTGGCGGGGGGCGAGCTGTCCCTCATGCAGGGTTGGGCAGGTTGAGAGCGCCAGCGTCGGCTGGGCGATGAAGCCTTCGGGCGCAGCCCGCAGCTTGGCGGCGAAGGCTTCGATCTGCGCCTGGGTCGAATGCGGGCCGACCAGCATGCCGTAGCCGCCCGACCCGTCGACCTCCTTCACCACCAGCTCCGGCAGGTGATCGAGCACATAGGCCAGGTGATCGGCTTCCCGGCAGCGCCAGGTGGGCACGTTGCCGAGGATCGGCTCCTGGCCGGTGTAGAAGCGGATCACCTCGGGCATGTAGCTGTACATCGCCTTGTCGTCGGCGACGCCGGTGCCGATCGCGTTCGCCAGCGCGACGTTGCCGGCGAGGTAGGCCGACAGCAGGCCCGGCACGCCGAGCTGCGAGTCGGGTCGGAAGAACAGCGGATCGATGAAGGCGTCGTCGATCCGCCGGTAGATCACGTGAACCCGCTTCGGCCCCTCGGTCGTGCGCATGTAGACGAGGTTGTCGCGCACGAAGAGGTCGGCGCCCTCCACCAGCTCCACGCCCATCTTGTCGGCCAGGAAGCTGTGTTCGTAGAAGGCCGAATTGTAGGGGCCGGGGGTCAGCACCACGATCGTCGGTTCGGGTTCGGGGCCGGGCGGCGCGACCGAGCGCAGCGTCTCGAGCAGAAGGTCGGTGTAGGTCTCGACCGGCGCGACGTTGGCGCGGGCCACCAGGTCGGGGAAGAGCCGCAGCATCATCTCCCGGTTCTCCAGCATGTAGGAGACGCCGGACGGGGTGCGGACGTTGTCCTCAAGCACGTAGAAGTCGTCGGGGCCGGTGCGGACCAGGTCGACCCCGGCGACGTGGACGAAGACGCCCTTGGTCGGGCGGTGCCCCATGACGGCGAGCTGGAGCTGCGGGTTGAGGTGGACGAGCTCTTCCGGGATCACGCCGGCCTTGAGCACCTCCTGCGGCCCGTAGAGGTCGGCCAATAGCGCATTGAGCGCCTCGACCCGCTGCACGAGGCCGCGCTCGATCCGCGCCCACTCGGCGGCGGTGATCACCCGCGGCACTATGTCGAAGGGGATCAGCCGCTCCGAGCCGCCCGGGTCCCCGTAGACGTTGAAGGTGATCCCGGTCCGCCGGAACAACAGTTCCGCCTGGGCGCGCCTGGTCTGCAGGAGCTCGGCCGGCGCCTCCTCCAGCCAAGCCTTCACTTGCGTGTAGGCCGGGCGTGGCTCGCCCCCCGGCCAGCCGTTCATTTCGTCGAAGGGCGTCGACATCCGTCCGCCGTAAGCTGCACCCGACCAGCCAAGGCGAAACCGGCCGCGCCGCACAGAGCTTGGGCGCCGCCCTGCGGTGCGGCGCGTGTGGCGCCTGGAACGAGAGCAGCCTAGGACCTTTGGCGCCTAGCGCCTAGGCGCCATGGAACGCGCCAGTTCGACGGGCTTCGCGAAACGACACCAGGCGGCCCGCGGATTCGTCCCACAGCCCCAGGCTCATGGCGCGCACGCCGCTCCGCAGGGTGACGCGGCTCATGCCCCTCAGGTCGGGATAGGCGTCCATCACGTCCTGCAGCCGATAGAAGGGAATGCGGCTGCCGAGGTGGTGCACGTGGTGGGCGCCGATGTTGGCGGTGAACCAGCGGAGAACCGGCGGAAGGTGCAGGTGGGAGGAGCCGTGCAGCGCCGCCTCGTGCAGCGTCCAGCTCTCGTTGCGCGCCCACCAGGCGCCGTCGAACTGGTGCTGGACATAGAAGAGCCAGATGCCGATCGAGGCGGCGATGACGACGATCGGCAGGTGCACGGCGACCAGCGCCGCCGGTCCCGCGAGCGCCAGCTGTAGCAGGATCAACAGCGCCAGCCCGAGGTTATTGCCCACGACCGACAGCCAGGCGCGGCCCTCGCGCAGCATGCCCACCGGCGCGCGGTGCTGCAGGACGAACATGTAGACGGGCCCTAGCCCGAACATCACCAGCGGATGCCGATAGAGCCGGTAGGCGACGCGCAGGATCCAGGGACGGGCGCGATACTCTTCCACCGTGAGCGTATCGACGGCGCCCAGCGTTCGGCGGTCCAGGTTGCCGGAGGTCGCGTGGTGGATGGCGTGGGTGCGGCGCCAGTAGTCGTAGGGCGTCGCGGTGAGCACGCCGATGATCCGGCCCGTCCAGGCGTTGGCCCTCGGCGAGCGGAAGAAGGAGGCGTGGCCGCAGTCGTGCTGGATCATGAAGAGGCGGACCAGGAAGGCGGCCGCCGGCACGGTGAGGGCGACGCCCCACCACCAGCCGCGTCCGACCGCGAAGACGGCGAGACCCCAAAGCCCGGCCAAGGGAATGGCGGTCACCAGGATCTCGAAGAGGCTCCGGCGGTGTGACGGCCGCTGGTAAGGCGCGAGCGCCGCCTTCAGGTCGCGCAGATCGGTCAAAAGGCTCATCAGAGGGTGCTGCGGTCCGGGAACATCGAATGCGGCGCGCCGGGTAGACGCCTAATGCGACGGATTCTGGTCCGGCGCCACCACGGCCGTAAAAAAAGACCTTTCTTGGCCGCTCTCCGCAGACGGAGGCGGCCTGGGACTTGATGTCGCGGCGGCGGCTCAATATCGCTGGCGCTCAGAGCCGATCCAAGAGGAGGAACCTCATGCCGACCCCGATCCAAGACGTGCCGCTCAAGACCATCAGCGGCGAGGACAAGACGCTCGGCGACTACGCCGGCAAGGTGCTCCTGGTGGTGAACGTCGCCTCGAAATGCGGCCTCACCCCGCAATACGAAGGCCTGGAGAAGCTGTACGCGGACAAGCGCGACCAAGGTCTGGTCGTCCTCGGCTTTCCGGCCAACGACTTCGGGGCGCAGGAGCCCGGCGCCGATGCCGAAATCCAGGACTTCTGCACGACGAACTTCGGCGTCGACTTTCCGATGTTTTCGAAGATCGCCGTCACCGGCGCCGAGCAGCATCCGCTCTACAAGGCCCTGACCGAAGCCTATCCGAAGGCTCTTTCCACCTCGGGCAACGACTTTCGCGCGCGCCTGCAGGGCTTTGGCATGACGCCGAACCCCGAGCCCGGCGTGCTGTGGAATTTCGAGAAGTTCCTGATCGACAAGAGCGGCAAGGTGGTCGGCCGCTTCGCGCCCGACACCCCGCCAAACGATCCGGCGCTTGTCGCCGCCATCGACAAGGCCCTCACGGCGTAGGGCCTTCCGCAAGCCGTGGGGGCCCGGGCGGCGTTTACGCCGGATCAACCCTCGCCCTGGACAGTGCCCGGGGCCGATGGGGGGACCACGATGAGCAGCGCCGTTGAGGCGTCGATGGCTGACGTCCTGTCGGCCGTGGCGGGCGAACTGAGCCTGGCCCGGAGCGCTTGCGCCCGGCTCGACGGGGCGCTCGGCGAGCTGTTGAGCGCTGCGCCGCCGGAGCATCGCGGCTCGGTGATGCACGAGTTGCACGCCGTGGATCTGCTCAATCAGCAGATCGCCGCCTTGGCGGGCTTCGTGGAGCGTCTCTCCGGCGGCATGAGCGGGGGGATCAGGGTCGAGGTGGGTGAGGCGCTCGGCGAGATCACGCTCGGCGAGGTGGCGGCTCGGCTGGGCGCGGGCGTCGGCGCCCAGGCGGCCCGGTCGTCCACGCCGGCGGACGACATCGACTTCTTCTGAGCGCCTTCCGCCGCGGGACCGTTCCGGCGGCTAAATCCGGCGGACCATCGAAGGAGCCGCCGGTGTCCGAACCGATCGTCAGGACCTATCAGACGCGCTCGGGCGCCCTGATGGCGCTCCGGACCGACCAGTACGTCACGCGCTCGCTAGAGCTTTACGGCGAGTACTGTCCCGGGGAATGGCGCATGCTGCGGCAGATCATCCGGCCGGGCATGACGGTCGTCGAGGCCGGCGCGAACATGGGCGCCCACAGCGTCGACATGGCCAAGGCCTGCGCGCCAGGCCCCTTCTACGCCTTCGAGCCGCAACCGCGCCTCTTCCAGGTGTTGTGCGCGAACATGGCGCTGAACGACGTCGGCAATGCGCTCGCCTATCCCGATGGGCTGGGCGAGCGGGAAGACACGGCCGTCGTGCCGCTCTTCGACTACAGCCGACAGGGGAATTTCGGCGGGATTTCGCTGCGGTCTGGAGAGGCGGCGGGGATCTCAGTGAGGATCCGCACGCTCGATTCCCTCGAACTTCCGGCGTGCGGCCTGATCAAGATCGACGTCGAAGGCTATGAGGGCCAGGTGCTCCGGGGAGCGCGCGAAACCATCGCCCGCTGCCGACCCTACCTCTATGTCGAGAACGACCGGGCGGAGCAGCAGCAGGACCTGATCTCGCTCATCGTGGAGCTGGGTTACCGCTTGTTCTGGCACCTGCCGCCGCTATTCGACCGCGAGAACTACAACGGCGCGCAGGAGAACGTCTTCCCGGGCGTCGTCTCGGTGAACATGCTCTGCATCCCCGCCGAGCGGAACACCCAGGTGCAGGGGCTGGAAACGATCGACCCGCAGAACTGGCGCTGCCCCGTCAAGCTCTCTCGCTGAGGGGCGGGGGAGGGCGCGTTCAGCGCCCCTTGAACGTCGCGCGGCGTTTCTCGCGGAACGCGGTGACGCCTTCGCGGAAGTCTTCCGTCATGAAGGCCTCCGCCTGGGTCCGCGCCTCGCGTGCGAGGAAGGTTGAGAAGGCCTCCGCCTCGTCGAGCCGCATCAGCCGCTTGGTCAGCTGGGCGCCGCGGGGCGTCGCGGCCATGCTCCGACCGAAGGCCCGGGCGTCCGCCTCGAAGGTGGCGGCGGGGAACACTCGGGCGATGAGGCCGAGCTCCAGAGCCTCGACCGCGGACACTTTGCGGTCGCTGTAGATGATCTCGGCGGCGCGGGCCTGGCCGACGGCCCTGGGCAAGGTGAAGGCCAAGCCGAAATCCGCCGCCAGGCCGAGGTCGGTGAAGGCCGCCTTGAAGTAGGCCGCGTCCGAAGCGACGACGAGGTCGGCGAACAGGGCGAGGCCGAAGCCGCCGCCGGCCGCCACGCCATTGACCGCGCTGATCACCAGCTTCTCAGCGCACCGAAGGGCGTGAAACCACCCGTGGGTGGCGCTCATGCCGGCGACGATCTGCTCGAAGCTCGAGCCGCCCATGCCGCCGACGTCGCCGCCGGCGCAGAACGCCCGCCCCACCCCGGTGATCATGATGGCGCGAACCTCGGGCGAGGCCACCAGCCGGGGAACATGCTCGTTGAGTTCGCTGAGCAGATCGGGCGAAAGCGCGTTCAGCCGCTCCGGGCGATTGAGCTTGAGCACGGCCAGGTCGCCGTCTTGCTCCACGATCAGAGGGGTCACTACGTTCGTGGTCACGAGATCGCCTGCTCCGCATATGTGATGGCGCGAGGATCGCGTTTGACCTCCCGCGTCGGCTTGTCGATCCTGGTTTAAGCCGTGGAGTTCACGGGCTGCAAGCGGCCGCCGCGGCCGAAGAGGGGAGGACGCCAATGGATCGCTCAGGAGTCTCGACGCCGCGCGCCGTCGTCGCCGACGAACTCGGCCCCGTCGAGAACTACTCGCTTCGGCCGCGGGACCTGCCGCCGCCCGGCCCCCGCGAAGTGCGCGTCGCGATTCGGGCGATCGGCGTGAGCTACGCCGACGTGCTGATGGCGCTCGGCCGCTACCAGGTCCGGCCGGATCCGCCGTTCGTGCCTGGCAGCGAGTGCTCCGGCGTGATCGAGGCGCTCGGCGCGGAAGTCACAGGCTTGTCCGTCGGGCAGAAGGTGATCGCGACGAGCATGGCGGGCATGTTCGCCGAGGCGGTCAACACGCCGGCGACGTCTGTCAGGCGGATCCCGGAGGGGCTCTCCTTCGAGGAAGGCGCCGTGCTGCTGACGAGCTATCTCACCTCGCTCTACGCCCTGGTCAATCGCGGCCGTCTCCAGGCCGGCGAGAGCTTGCTGGTGCTCGGCGCCGGCGGCGGGACCGGCTTCGCCGCGGTGCAGATCGGCGTTCACCTCGGCGCGCGCGTGATCGCCTCGGCCTCCACCCCCGCCAAGCGGGAGCTGGCCCTGAAGGCCGGCGCGGCGGCGGCGGTCGATTCCCGAGCTTCTGACTGGAGGCAGGCGGTGCGCGCGGCGAACGGGGGCAAGGCGATCGACGTGGTTTACGATCCGATCGGCGGCGAGTTCACCGAGCGCGCGTTCCGCACCCTGGCCTACGACGGGCGCCACCTGGTCGTCGGCTTCGTCGCGGGCATACCATCTCTGCCGACCAATCTCGCGCTCCTCAAGACCGGGAGCCTGATCGGCGTGAACCTCGGGACCCACGCCCCGAACCGGCCCCATGAGGCCGAAGCGAACCGCGCCAAGGTGATCGAGCTGGCGCAGATGGGCGTCCTGCGGCCCGTCATCGCCAAGACCCTCCCGATCGAGGCTTACGCTGAGGCCATGGCCGAGGTCGCCCAGGGCGAGAGCGCCGGCCGGATCGTCATGACGACCTGAGCCGCTCCTTCCTTCGCGCGGAACGAGCGCCGCCTTTCGGGGTTTCTTCGCCGGGCAAGAGGAGAGACCCATGAACGTCAGCGAAGTCATGACCGCCCAGGTCGCCACCGCGACGCCGCGCAGCACGGTCGCGGACGTCGCCCAGATGATGGCCAGCATCGAGAGCGGCGCCGTGCCGGTGATCGACGACGGCAAGGTGGTCGGCCTGATCACCGATCGTGACATCGTTCTGCGCGTCGTCGCCGAGCAGATGCCGCTCGACACCCCCGTAGCGGACGTGATGAGCACAGGCGTCGAGTCCTGCCGCGAGGACGACAACGTGGCCGACGCCGCGGCGAAGATGGCCAGCCGGCAGATTCGCCGTCTGGTCGTTCTCAACGACCGGGGCGGTTTGTCCGGCATCTTGTCGCTGGGCGACGTCGCGCTGGAGTACGGCGCAAAGGCGGTCGGCAAGACGCTGGAAGAGATCTCGCAGCAGACGCCTGCGGCGCACTAAAGGGCTAGAAAAATAGGCGCCAGGCTCGGAACTGCCCAGGCCTTGCGCAGGGTTGGTCGATTTACCAGGACTGGGTTGCATGCCAGGGCCGCCATGCTGAAGCTCCTCGGATCTTGAGACCGGGGCCAGCGCGTTGAACCAAATCGCCGCCGAATTGCTGACGCCCGAAGAGGCGGATCCGCCAGCGACCCGCCGGCAACCACGCGGGTCGGGGCCGCTAGGCGAGATCCAGGATCTGCTGCAGTGGATCCACGCGAGGCATGAGGGCAATCTCGAGGGCGTCGTCGCCGACTACATCCCCGAACTGGCCAAGGTGGCTCCCGACCAGTTCGGCGCCGCCGTCACGACCCAGGCCGGGGACGTGGTTGAGGTTGGCGACGCAACCTCGCCCTTCACCATCCAGTCGATCTCGAAGGCCTTCACCTTCGCAATACTGCTCAAGCTTGTCGGCCGGGAGGAGACCTACCGACTGGTGGGCGTGCAGCCGAGCAGCGACCCGTTCAACTCGATCACCCTCGATCCGAGCACCAATCGTCCGTTCAATCCGATGATCAACGCAGGTTCGATCACGGTGGCGGTCCGGCTGCGTGAGAAACTTGGCCCCGACGCCTTCGACGGTGTTCGAGGTCTTCAGCCTGGCCGCGGGCCGCACCTTGGGATTCGATGAGAACGTCTTCGAATCCGAGCGCGAGACAGGCCATCGCAACCGGGCGATCGGCCATCTGTTGCGGGCCGCCGGCGCCTTTGAAGCGCCCGTCGACGAGGTGCTCGACCTCTATTTCCGGCAGTGCTCCGTCAGCGTGACGGCCGTGGACCTGGCGGCGCGGGCAATTCCGTGCGCGGAAAGCTCTGCTGCATCGAGCTCGCCGACGCCTTCGGGCTGCACGCCTTCGGCGCCACCAATCCGGGTTCGAGCTTCCTGCGCGGCCTGACGAAACGCGCCTGACGAGCGCTCTCAACAAGTCCAGCTGGAATGGGGCTTCCAAATGGAAATTACGATCAGCGAGATCGAACAGATCACCAAGGTGGCCCTGGCGGGCCGGCTGGACACCGCCGGCGTGATCGGCATGCAGGGCCGGTTCGCTGACACCATCGTGCCCGCTGGGCGTCACGCCGTGGTCGATCTCAGCAAGGTGGGCTTCATGGTCTCGCTCGGCATCCGCATGCTCATCAGCACCACGCGCGCCCTGTCGAGCCGGGGCGGGCGGATCGCCCTCTACGGCGCGAGCCCCCCGCGGTGATGGAGATCATCGAAACCACCTCGCTGCACGAGATCGTTCCCGTCGCCGCCTCGGAAGGCGAGGCCATCGCCATGGTGAAGGGTTAGGTCGCTTTGCCCCCAGGGGCCCGGTCGCAACGGCGAACACCGCGCGCCGACGCCGGCGAGGCGTTCGAGCTTGCGCTGGGCAACACGATCGACTCCGTCGAGCCGGCCCGCGCCGCCCTGGAGCCGCTGTTCGCCGCTCACGCGCTTCCGGCCGGCGCCGTCCACAGGCTCGAGGTGGTCCTGGAGGAGTTGGTCTCCAACGTGATCCGTCACGGCTTCACGCCGGGTTCCAATCAGTCGATTCATCTCCGTTGCAGCATCATGGCCGGGCTCGTGACCTTCGTGCTGGAAGACGACGGAACCCCGTTCGATCCGCTTCAGGCGCCCGAGCCGCGCCCTTTCGACCGTATCGAGACGGCGGCGCTCGGCGGCCTGGGCTTGGCCCTGGTGCGAAAGCTCGCCGCCAGCTTCCGGTACGAACGGGCTGACCCGCGCGCGCCGAATGGGGAAGGTGGCTTCGCGCCGGTGAACCGCGTCACCGTGCAACTGGTGATCGACTGACCGCCGACGGCGCATCGCGCAATTTCCTCAAGGTCGACTGTAACCTTTAGTGCCGCGCGCACGAATACCGGTCACGCCCGCCGTTGGACCCGTTCAGCAAAGGACCTGCGGGCGAGATCGGGAGAAGTTCATGAATAAGATCATGCCGCTCATGGCCGCGGCTTGCATGGCGGTCATCGCCGGCCCTGCTTTTGCTCAGGCCGGACCCACGCCGGTCCGCGGCACGCTGACCAGCGTCACGTCCGAGGCCATCGCCGTCAAAGGCAAGGACGGGAAGACCACACAGATCGCGCTCGCGCCCAACTATCGCGTCGCCCTGCTGAAGCCCATTTCGATCGAGGCCATCCAGCCCGGCAGCTTCGTCGGCACGGCGGAAGTCCCGGGCAAGAACGGGACCGGCCGCTCGCTCGAAGTTCACGTCCTTCCGCCAGGGTCGCCCACCGGTCATTTTCCCTGGAACCTGAAGCCGGGCTCGATGATGACCAACGGCACAGTCGGCAAGGTCACCACCAAGGGGCGCGGGCGCGAGATCGACGTCAGCTATCCGACCGGAACCCGGCACATCACGGTTCCGGCCAATGTGCCGATCGTCCAGTTCGGCAAGGGCGACCCGAGCATGCTCAAGGTCGGCACGCCGATCTTCACCGTGCCGATGCCGAAGCCCGACGGCGGCCTCGTGACCGGATTGGTCGCGGTTGGGCAAAACGGCGCCGCCCCGCCGATGTGATCGACCCTTAAGGACGCAGGAGAACCTGGATGGCCGACATCGCAGAGACCCCGCAGCCCAAGCCCAAGCTGATCTACAGGCACCCGCTCAATGTACGCGTGGCGCATTGGCTGAACGCTCTATGCCTGCTCGCGCTTCTGCCCAGCGGCCTCCAGATCCTGAACGCGCATCCCGCCTTCTACTGGGGCGAAGCTTCGCGCTTCGCCCATCCCTTTCTCGCCATCGGATCAGCGATCGGTCCCGACGGCGCGCCGAACGGCCACCTGCAGATCGGCGCCTGGAGTTTCGACACGACGGGCTGGCTTGGCGTCTCGAAGGACGCCGACGGCAACGCCATCGCGCGAGCCTTCCCCGCCAGCGTGACCTTGCCGCGCGAGCACGATCTGGGCGCGGGACGGCATTGGCATTTCCTGTTCGCCTGGATCTTCGTGATCAACGGCCTCCTTTACCTCGTGTCGGCCATCGCGACGCGACGGTTCGCGCGGGTTCTGTCGCCCGCCGCCGGCGAGATGCGCAGCATCGGCCGATCCATTCGCGACCATCTGCGGCTTCGGTCCCACCAGGGATCGGACACGGGCGACTACAACATCCTCCAAAAGCTCAGCTACCTCGCGGTGATCTTCGGACTCCTGCCGCTGATGGTGCTGACGGGCCTGACGATGTCGCCCTCGGTGGACGCCGCCGCGCCCTTCCTCACCACCCTGTTCGGCGGCCGGCAGTCCGCGCGGTCGATCCATTTCCTGTCCGCGTCCGGCCTCTGCATCTTCTTCGTCGTGCACATCGTGATGGTCATCGTCACTCAACCCCTGAACCTGCTCCGCTCGATGGTGACCGGCTGGTTCCGTGTCGGCGACGCCGGCGCCGAGCTTGAGAGGGCGGCCAATGACTGAGCGACGCCAATTTTTGCGCCAGCTGGCGGCGGGCGTCAGTACGCTCGCGCTGGCCGGATGCGACCGCCTCACCAGCTCGCAGCACATGGCCGAGGTGCTGGGCTTCGTCGAGACCTTCACCCGGCTTGCCCAGGACTCGCTCCTGGGAGACGGGCTGGCCAAGGAGTTTCCGGAATCGGCGATCTCGCCGGATTTCCGCGCCAATGGGACGACGGCGCCTGACAGCCAGGCCTATCTGGATCATGCGGCCGCCGCGTTCAGCGACTGGAGCCTGGAGATCGGCGGCCTGGTCGCCCATCCGCTGAAGCTGACGCTCGCGGAGCTCCGCGCCGCGCCCGCCCGAACCCAGATCACGCGCCACGATTGCGTCGAGGGCTGGAGCGGTATCGCCAAATGGCGCGGCGCCCGTCTCGGCCCGTTGATCGCGCGGGCCATGCCCCATCCGTCCGCCCGCTATCTCGTCTTCCACTGCGCCGACACCCTGGAGCTGACGCTGGATGGGACGGGCGACTACTACGAGACCATCGCGCTGAAGGACGCCTTCCATCCGCAGACGATCCTCGCCTACGATATGAACGATCAGCCGCTGCCCGTCGCGCATGGGGCGCCGGTCAGGCTGCGCCTCGAGCGCAAGCTGGGATACAAGATGGCGAAGTATGTGATGCGGATCGAAGCCGTCGAAAGCTTCGCCGACATCGGCCGCGGCCGAGGCGGCTACTGGGAAGACCGCGGCTACGATTGGCACGGTGGAATTTGACCTGCGCCGCGGGGCGCGCCGACCTTCGGCGAAATTTTCGCGCCTTAGCGTAACCTTCGGCCCCGGATGGACGAACTACGAGCATGCGCTTCCGGCCTGCCCCCGTCCCATCTGCGACCCCGCCAGGCGGCGAACCCTCCGTGACCCCCGCTCAGGACGAATGGAGCCGGCTGATGGCGGCGGCGCAGGCCGGCAACGGGGGCGTCTATCGCCGGCTGCTCAGCGAACTGACGATCTGGCTGCGCCGTTACTTCTCACGCCGCATGCCGCCGGCGGTCGTCGACGACGCCGTCCAGGAGACGCTCATGGCAGTGCACCGGCGCCGCCACACCTACGATCCGCGCCAACCCTTCTTACCGTGGCTGGCCGCGATCGCCAGACGGAAGTGGGTGGATCAGCTGCGCGCGCTCGAGCGCCATGCTGCGGCGGACCTGCCGGACACCGTGGCGGTCTCGGACCACGAGTCCGCGGTCGTCAGCGCTTCGGTGTTGACCGGCCTGATGAGCGAACTGCGACCCGCCCAGGCCTCGGTCATCGAACTGGTCAAGCTGCGGGGCTACAGCCTCGAGGAGGCCTCCCGCGAGACCGGTCAGTCCATTTCGGCCGTGAAGGTGAACATCCATCGCGGCCTCGCTCGCCTAACAGCTTTGATTGTGAAGACTCCCGATGTCGAATGACGCTCTCATCAATGAATTGGCTGCGAACCTCGCTCCAGTGCAGCGGCGCAGCATCTTGCGCGAGACCGGCTTCATCGTCGCTCTGGGCGTGGTCGAGCTCGCTCTGTTCCTCGGCGTGGGCCTGATGCGCCCGGACATGGGGCAGGCGATCGCCTTCCCCTACATGTGGTGGAAGCTGGGCAGCCTCGCGGTGCTCGTCGGACTCTGCTCCGCGATCGCGATCCGGTCGTTCTCACCGACCTCGTCGCCTCGGCGCGGCCTGATCGCCGCCGCGGCGACAGCGCTCGCGGCGGCCCTGGTCGGCGCTCTGATCGACCCCGGCGCAGCCGCCGGGGCCACGATCCTGGAGCGTCTGTCACCGGTCGAAGGGATCGTCTGCGCGGCGTGCATCATCGTCCTGTCGCTGCCGATGCTGGGCATGTTGGCGATCCTCATGCGGCGCGGGGCGCCCACCCATCCCGAGGCGAGCGCGCTCGCGATCGGCCTGACCGCGGGAAGCTGGGGGGCGTTCGTCTTCGCCTTCTGCTGCCGGGCCAACGACCCGCTCTATGTCACCACCTGGTACCTGCTTGGCGGCGGGGCCGTCGCAGCGATCGCGCGGGCCGTGCTTCCGCGCAAGTTCCGCCTGTAACCCAGGCCCGCCCCGTCGCCTTCGGGCCGCTTCACCCCTCATCCGCAAAGCCGGACAGCCCAGCGCAAAGGTGCGCCGGCCACAGCATCAAAAGGACTGATCATGACCACGATCGACATGGGGCCCGCCACGTCCACCAACGGTTGGCTAAAGCGCTATTATGCCGTCCGCGCCATCTTCTCCATCATCTGGGTGGCGCTGGCGTTCACGGTCGGCGCCAAGTCGCCGGCGCTGGCGATCACCCTCCTGCTGATCTACCCCGCTTGGGACTGCCTGGCGAACTTCTCCGACGCGCGACGGAACGGCGGCCTCGGCGCCAATCCGACCCAGGCGATCAATGTGTTCGTCAGCGCAGCCGTCACCGCCGCGGTCGCGTTCGCCGCCACCCGCGGCTTTGAGGCCGTCGTGGGCGTGATCGGGGTCTGGGCGGTGCTGTCCGGCCTCCTTCAGCTCGCGACCGGCGTCCGGCGTTGGCGCAGCGCCGGCGCGCAGTGGCCGATGATCCTGAGCGGCGCTCAGTCCAGCCTGGCGGGCCTGTTTTTCATCAAGCAGGCGGCTGACGCAACCATGCCGCCTGGCATCGTCACCATCGCCCCCTACGCCGCGTTCGGCGCCATCTACTTCGCGATCGCCGCGATCGCGCTTTCGACGCGCCGGGAGGCGGCTCGGCTGGCCTGAGGCCGTCGACGTTCCTGCTGGACCGCCGGCGCAGCCGTCGGTCCAGCCCTCTCCATAGTGGTATCATAAAACGGCGGTCCGGCGCGTTCTTTGACGAATCGCAACGTGAAATGTCCCGTTTCGTCCGAATTTCTGCTTGTGATCGATTTTTAATAGTATCATATTTGAGGAAAGGAGACGACCGTGGAAATCACCAAGTTGCACCCGCATTTCGGCGCCGAGGTCACCGGCCTGGACCTGTCGGAAAATCTTCCCGACGCCGTCATCGACACGTTGAAGGACGCGGTGGGCGAGTACGGGGTCATCGTCATTCGCGACCAGCAGGCCATGACCGACGAAGCCCAGATCGCCTTCAGCAGCCGCTTCGGCGACCTGCAGCAGTCGATCTCCCTGCACCGGGAGGACACCGCCCGCCGGCTCAAGCGCGGGGAGCTGAGCGACATCTCCAATGTCGACGAGAAGGGCGGCCGCATGGACGAGAACGACAAGCGCCGCCAGTTGCAGAAGCCGACGCGCCTCTGGCATTCGGACAACAGCTTCCGCAGCCCGCCCGGCCTGTACACATTCCTGGCCGCCAAGATCGTTCCGCCGGAGGGCGGGAACACCGAGTTCGCCGACATGCGGGCGGCCTATGACGCCCTGCCGGCGGCCATGCGCGAACGGATCGCCGGCCTGCAGGTCCGTCACTCGCTGGGATGGTCCCGCGAACAAGCCGGCGCGCCGCCGCTCAGCGACAGTGAGCGGGAGAACATCCCGGAATCCGTGCAACCCCTCGTGCGCTTCCACCCGCGGAGCGGACGCACCAGCCTCTATCTCTCCTCCCACGGGCGCGACGTTCTGGGGATGAGCGACGCGGAGGGCCGCGCCCTGCTGGAGGAACTGAACCGGTTCGCGACCCAGCCGGAGTTCGTCTACAGCCACAAATGGCGCGATGGCGACGTGGTGATCTGGGACAACCGCAGCACCATGCACCGGGCGACCCCGTTCCCCGAGGACAAGTACCGGCGCGACATGCGCCGCACCAGCGTCGAGGACCACGAGGTGGCGGTCGCCGCCTGACGAACGCGGCCGTGGCCTGTATGGCCATTGTCGATGAACGATGAACTCCCTTCGGGCGGCGCAAGCAAACTCGGCGAGCAGGTCGCCGCCCGACTGGAGGCGCTCGTGCGCTCCAACGCCTGGCCGATGGGCCATCGCCTGGGGAACGAGGAAGAGCTTTCGCAAACGTTCGGGGCCAGCCGCGCGACGATCCGGGAGGCCATCGCCATCGCCGAATGGAACGGCCTGGTGGAGCGCCGGCGGGGACGCGAGGGCGGGCTCTATATCAGCGCGCAGACGCTGGATCCGGCGATCTCTCGCCTTCGCAACTACCTCTTCCTGAGCGGCGCGGGCCTTTCCGAACTGATTCGCGCCCGACGCATCGTCGAGGGGCATATCCTCCATCGGGCCATGCAGCAGATCACCGCGATCGAAGCCGCCGATCTCGCCGACCTCTCCGCCAGCCCAGTGCAACAGGGTGACGACTGGGCCAATCTGGACCGGCTCAAGCGGATCGTCGATCGGCTGAGCGACCTGGCAGGCATCCCCTTGCTGCGCCTCTTCGGCAGCGCGCTCAGGCACTGCTTCGTGGACCGGGTGCGCACCACCACTCTGGACGACGGCGACTTTCTGGCGGCCAGCCGGGCGGTGGGCCGGCACCGCACGCTTCAGGTCGACGCAATCCGCGACTTCGACCAGCAGACGGTTCGCGACCTGCAGACCCGCGCCATGGACGTCTGGGCGGCCTTCGCGGCGCAGGCGTCTCCCGCCAGGCTCCGCGGCGCCGAGATCGTGGACCGGCTCACCGCGACCGGCGACGACGCCCTCATCTACGCCTTCGTTCGCCCAGCGAAGAAGCCGGAGGCGGTGGCGCGCGCCATCGCCCAGATGATCGCCGATCGCGGCCTGCGGGAGGGGGAGCGGCTGGGCGTCGAAACCGAGCTGATGGCCGACTTCGACATCAGCCGCCGGGTCTTCCGCGAGGCGGTGCGCATCCTGGAGTGGTTCGGCATTGTGGAGTCCGGGCGCGGCAAGTTCGGCGGGCTGATGGTCGGAAGGCCGCAGCGCGAGGCGCTGCTGGCGTCGTTCCGCGAAGACGCGGGATCTCTATGCGGACCGCAGGAGACCGAGATGCTGCTGCGCATCCTGCTGTTGGACGTGTGTCGCTCCCTCGTCGCGGATCCGGAGGCTGCAAGGCGATGCACAGGGGAGGGGACCAGCCCCTCCATGTCGGCCGCGCAGCTGGCCCGGCTGCTCGCCCGCCATGCGCCGGACCCGGTGATCGGTTGCCTGGCGGAGATCGTCGTGGACGTCCGTGAGCGAGGCGAGCCCTCGGCCGGTGAGCCGCTGAACGGCGGAGATGTGGCGCGCTTCCTCGCCGCCCTGGCGGCGGGCGACAGGTTCGCCGCCCCGCGGATCCTCGACGCGCTCTATCGGGCGGGGTAGGGCGCGACCCCGCTTGGCAGCGAGGACATCGGCCGCCGGACCGACGCCGTCCTCGCCCATGAGCCGCGCTTCGAAGACCGCGTGGTGCACGTCGCCGGCGATACCGTCTCCTATGCGCAGCTCGCCGACATGGTGGAGCGTCATCTCGGCCGACGCGTCGACCGTGCCCTTTGGACCATGGACCGGCTGCGGACGGAAGTCGCCCCTTCGCCCGCGACACCGGCGTGGCGTGGCCCAAGGACCAGACCTTCAACGCCGACACGGCGTCGCGGTGACCGACGTGCCGACCTGGCTCGCAGGCCGGGCGCGCCTCGAGGCGAGCGCTGCGGGGTAGGCGCCAGGTCCGGGCGGCGATTGGCGGGCGGGGTGGGATTCGAACCCACGGTGGGCGTGAACCCACGGCGGTTTTCAAGACCGCTGCCTTAAACCACTCGGCCACCCGCCCGCGTGTCGCGGGAGGAGGGCTATAGCAAGCGGCTGCGCCGGCCTCCACCGCAACCATGCGGATTAACCGCCGATCAAGCTCGACCTGACACCTTCGCACGGGGCGTCGACGGAGGGGGCCAGATGCCAAGCACGGCCATGATCCGCCGCGTGACGATGGTCACGGCGGCAGCGGCGTCGCTGGCGGCGTGCGCCAGCGTGGAGCGCGGGCCTGCGCCCGGCGCGCGGCTGGAAGCGGAAAGCACGCCTGCGCCGCGGACCCATTCCCGCAAGCCTTCGGGCCGGAACGATCAAAGCGCTCAGAACGGCGGCCGCAGGGTGGGCAAGCCCTATCAGATCAACGGCGTCTGGTACGTGCCGCGCGAGCAGCCCGACTACAACGAGGTGGGGACCGCCTCCTGGTACGGCGAGGCTTTCCACAACCGCACGACCGCGGTCGGCGAGCCGTTCGACATGAACGCGGTGACCGCAGCGCATACGACCTTGCCGCTGCCCTCGATCGTGGAGGTGACCAATCTGGAGAACGGCCGGCGGATCCGCGTGCGGGTCAACGACCGCGGCCCGTTCGTCGGCGACCGAATCATCGACCTCTCGCGGGAGGGCGCCCGCCAGCTCGGCTACGAGCGCCAGGGCCTGGCCCGCGTGCGCGTCCGCTACGTCGGCCCCGCGCCGCTGCTCGGCCGCGACGCCGGGGTGCGGGTGGCGAGCGCGGCGACCAGCCGCCCGAGTCCCGCGCCCGTCGCGCCGGCGCCGATGGCCCGCGCCAGCCTAAGCTATCGCGAAGAGGCCGAATTCACGAGCCGGCCAGCGCCGATCAAGGTCAGCCGGATGGAGGTCCTGCCGACGCTTCCCCGGGGGCGCAATGCTTCGGCCGACGCCGCGGCCTACCGGATCCAGGCCGGCGCCTTCCGCGACCAGACCCGCGCCCGCGAGGCCGCGCTCAAGCTGAACAAGGTGGCGCCGTCCGTCGTCGAGCCCGTCGAACGCAATGGCGAAACCCTCTGGCGGGTGACCGTGCAGGGGCCGCAGGACCAGCTGCAGGCCCACAACCTGCGCAAGCGCGTCGCCGACGCCGGGTTCGCCGACGCGCGGGTGATCGGGCCGTTCTGAGCATTTGGGGCTCGAACGCCCCCTCCGTCGCGCGCGTGCCGCGCGATCCACCTCCCCCGCTTTGCGGTGGAGGATCTGGAGGCGCACGATGCTCCACCGCGGAGCGGGGGCGCTGTCAGCGAAGCTGACTGAGGGGGCGTTCGGCGCGTCAACCGGCCCGGACCGACCCGCCGCGCACTGGACCCGGCACGGCGAAGCGGCCATGTTGCGCCGGTGACGCGCGGGCGGTTCATCACCTTCGAAGGCGGCGAGGGCGCCGGCAAGTCGACCCAGCTGAAACGCCTGGCCGAGCGGCTGCGCGCCCGCAGCCTGGAGGTTGTCGCGACGCGCGAACCGGGCGGCTCGCCCGGCGCCGAGGCCATCCGCGAGCTGGTGTTGAACGGGGCGGCCGACCGCTGGAGCCCGGTTTCCGAGACCCTGTTGATGTACGCCGCCCGGCGCGACCACATCGAGCGGGTGATCGCCCCGGCGCTGACGCGCGGCGCCTGGGTGGTCTGCGACCGCTTCGCCGACTCCACCCGCGCCTACCAGGGCGCGGCGGGAGGAACCGATCCGGAGCTCATCGCTGCGCTTGAGGCCCGCGTGCTCGGCGAGGCGCGGCCGGACCTCACCCTGGTGTTCGACCTGCCGCCGCAGATCGGGCTCGAACGGGCGCAGGCGCGGGGTGGGGAGATGCGGTTCGAATCCAAGGGGCTCGCCTTCCACCAACGGCTGCGCGAGGCGTTCCTGGCGATCGCGCGCATGGAGCCGGAACGCTGCGCCCTCATCGAGGCGACCGCGCCGATCGAGGCGGTGGATGCCGCGGTCTGGGCCGCGGTGACCGCGAGGCTGGGCCTCGATGGCTGAGATCGAGCTTCCCCATCCGCGCGAGGTCTTCGAACTGCAGGGGCACGAGGACGCCGAAGCCGCCTTCGAGGCGGCGCGGGCGCGGGGCCGGCTGCACCACGCCTGGCTGCTGATCGGGCCGGAAGGGGTCGGCAAGGCGACATTTGCGTACAGAGCGGCGCGCCGGCTGCTGGGCGCGCCGCCGGAACCGGCGCTCGGCTTGCTGGGCGTCGATCCGTCCCATCCGGTGAGCCGGCAGGTGCTGGGCCGCGCCCACCCCGACCTGATGGTGCTGGAGCGGATCGGCGAGGACGGCAAGCCGCGCAAGACCATCTCTGTCGACGATGCGCGCAAGCTGTCCGAGTTCTTCTCCAAGTCGCCGGCTTCGGCGCCCTATCGGGTGGCGATTGTCGATGCGGCCGACGACCTCAACGTCAACGCCGCCAACGCCCTCCTGAAGACGTTGGAGGAGCCGCCGCCGAAGGGGGTGCTGTTGATGGTCGCGCATTCGCCGGGGCGGCTGCTCTCGACCATCCGTTCCCGCTGCCGCCGGCTCGCCTTCGCCCCGCTCGGCCAGGCCGCGGCGGCGGAGTTCGTCCGCGCCCGGATTGAGGTCAGCGACGAGGCTGCGCTGCGGCTCGCCAGCATGGCCCAGGGCGCGCCCGGCCGGGCGCTGGCGCTCGCCGCCGCCGAGGCGCTCGCCCTGGACGACACGGCGCGCGCGCTGCTGGCGGATCTCCCGCAACTGGACGAAGCGATGGCGCTTTCGCTCGCCGATCGCTTCCGGGGAGGGCAGGGACAGCTGCACTTCAACCTCTTCTTCGAACGCCTGGCCGAGCGCGTGCGCGCCCAGGTCGCCGACCGCGCCCAGGCGGGGACCGGACGGCTTGATCGGTGGGCGCAGGCGTGGGAGACGCTGCAGCGCCTGCCCCGCGAGGTGGAGGCGCTGAATCTCGATCGAACCGATGCGCTGTTCACGGCGCTGATAGAGCTGCGTCAGGCCGCCCGGGCCTGATCGACAGACGCCCGGATCCCGATGCTCATCGACAGCCACGTCAACCTGCACGCGCCGCAATTCGACGAAGATCGCGAGGCGGTCATCGCCCGCGCGCTCGGAGCCGGCGTGCGGCTGATGGTCAACATCTCCGACCGGGTCTCGAACTTCGGAGCGGTGCGGGACGTCGCCCGCCACCCCGACATATGGTGCACCGTCGGAACCCACCCGCACTACGCCCAGGAGGACCCCGGCCTCGCGCCACGGCGGCTGATTGAACTCGCGCGGGACCCGCGGGTCGTCGGCATCGGCGAGTGCGGGCTGGATTTCCACTACGACCGCAGCCCCCGCGACATCCAGGCCGAGGTGTTTCGCGCCCATATCGTGGCCGCGCGCGAGACCGGGCTGCCGCTGGTGGTGCACACCCGCGAGGCCGACGCCGTCATGGCCGAAATCCTCGAGACGGAACACGCCAAGGGCGCGTTTCGTATCCTGATGCACTGCTACACCTCAGGCGCGGACCTGGCCCGGCGCGCCGCAGCGCTCGGCGCCTGGTTCTCGGTCTCGGGAATCGCCACCTTCAAGGCGGCGGAAGAGGTGCGCGCGCTGATCCGGGAGATGCCGGCCGAACGGATCATGGTCGAAACCGACTGCCCCTACCTCGCTCCCGTGCCCTATCGCGGCCGCCGCTGCGAACCCGCCATGCTGCCGAAGGTGCTGGAGAAGCTGGCGGAGATCCGCGGCTGGAGCCTCAAGGAGGCCGAGGCGCGCAGCGAGGACGCCTTCTTCGCCGTGTTCGACCAGATCCCGCGCCCATGAGCGGTGTGTTGGAAATCACCATTCTGGGCTGCGGCTCCTCCGGCGGCGTGCCGCGGGCGGACGGCGATTGGGGGGCCTGCGATCCGGCCGACCGGCGAAACGCGCGCAGCCGCTGCTCGCTGCTCGTCCGGCGAAAGGGGGAGGGTCCCGAGCGCGAGACGACGGTGGTGGTCGACACCTCGCCCGATTTCCGTCTGCAGTGCGCGGGCGCAGACGTGAAGCGGCTCGACGCAGTGCTGCTGACCCACGACCATGCCGACCAGGTGCACGGCCTGGACGATGTGCGCGCCTTCTTCATCCGCCAGCGTGGGCAGCGGGTGCACACCCACATGGACGCCGCGACCCACGCCACGATGATGCGCCGCTTCGGTTACATTTTCGAGGGCGAGGCGGGCTATCCGGCCATCTGCGAACCGAAGCTGCTGCCGCGGCACGGCCAGGCCTTCGCCATCGAGGGGCCGTCGGGACCGGTTCCGGTCGTCACCTTCGACCAGGACCACGGCGCAGTCCGCTCGGTCGGCTACCGCTTCGGCGGCGTGGCCTATTCGAGCGACCTGGTCGACCTGGACGACGCGGCTTTCGAGGCTCTGCGGGATCTCGACGTCTGGATCGTGGATGCGCTCCGCTACCGGCCACATCCGACGCACGCCCACCTCGAGCGCACGCTCGGCTGGATCGAGCGCGCGCGGCCGAAGCGCGCGATCCTGACCAACATGCACATTGACCTGGATTATGCGAAGCTGGCGGGGGAGCTTCCGTCCGGTGTGGAGCCCGCCTACGACGGCCTTCGCCTGGAACATGATCTGGGATCGAGTTTCACTTGAGTATTCAAAGCCTCAAGATCGGTTTCCTCGCGTCCGGCGCCGGGTCGAGCGCCCAAGCCGTCGTGGCCGCCATCCGCAGCGGCGCGCTGGCCGGCGAGGCGCGGCTGATGGTCAGCAACAACAAGAGCGCGCCGGCGCTGCAGTTCGCCCGCGAACAGGGGGTGCCGGCGCTGTGCATCCCGACCCAGGCCGATCCGGCGGCCGCCGACGTGCGGATCGCCGAGGCGATGGCGGAGCACGGGGTGGAGCTGATCGTGATGTCCGGCTACCTGCGCCGGCTGGGGCCGAGCACGGTCCGGCGCTACGCCCGGCGCGTTCTGAACATCCATCCGGGCCCCTTGCCCGCGTTCGGAGGCGAGGGGATGTACGGGCGCCGCGTGCACGAGGCGGTGCTGGCCGCGGGCGTCGCGGAGAGCGGCATCGTCATCCATCAGGTCGACGACCAATACGATCATGGCGCGGCCGTGGCGCGCTGCGCGGTCCCGATTCATCCGGGCGACACTGCCGAGGCTCTGGAAGCCCGCGTTCGCGACGCCGAGCCGGGGTTCTTCGTCGAGACGCTTCAGCGACTGTCCCGCGGCGAGATCAGCCTTCGTCCGAACGCGGAGTCTTGACCGGCGCATCGCCGGTCCGCCCGGTGTGGTCGACCTCGAGTTTGCGCAGGGTTGCGAGCACGCGCCGCAGGCTGCGCGCCGTGACCGCCAATTTGCGCAGGTTGTTATGCGAAATGCGTGCGAGCGCTTCCTCGCCGCGAGGCTCCAACGCCAGCAAGACGCGCCGGCGATCGGTCTCTGAACCCCAGCGCCGCACGAGGCCTCGGTCGACCAGTCGTCCCACCAGGCCGACGGCGCTGTGATTCTTGATCAGCAGGCTCTCGGCCAATTCGCCGATGCTCATCGCCTCGGCGCCGGCGTGGGCCTTGATGGCGAGCAAGGCCTGATGCTGCTGGGAGGTGACGCCCTGGGCGTGGGCGCTTTCCTCGCTGAAGGCCAGGAAGTCTCGAATGGCGCGCCGGAATTCGCCAAGCGACTGATAGTCGGCCGGGTCGAGCGGCGTGATGGGATCCGTCTCTCGGGATTTCGGCGGCACGCGACGTCCTTGCCAGAGCTGCGGCTGCAAAATTAGACCGATGTGACGGCGCGTCAAAGCGAGCGGGGACCGGAGAAGCGCCGTTGTCAGCCGCGAGTCCGCAAGGCCGGCACTCATTTATTTCGCATAATATTCCTTAGGCGAGAAACGTGCCGAGCTGAGGCCCCGCCGCCTCAGCTCCGCTCACCACGACGGTTGATCTTCACAACCGCCCTGCCAATCTGGCCGTCCGCTGATGATGACCCCTCAACTTTCGAGCCCGGCGCTCGCCGCGCGGCTCGTGGAGGAACTTCGCCCCTGATCGCTCTGGGCTCGCTGCGACACCATAACTATCGCCTGTGGGCCGGCGGCTCGCTCGTCTCGAACGTCGGCACCTGGGTGCAGCGGACGGCGCAGGACTGGCTGGTGCTGATGGTGCTGACCCACCAGAGCGCCTCGGCGGTCGGCGTCGTCATGGCGTTCCAATTCGCACCGCAGCTCCTGTTCCTCCCCTGGACCGGCTCGGCGGCGGACCACCTGGATCAGCGCAAGCTCCTGATCGCCACCCAGGCGGCCATGGGCTTGCTGGCGCTCGCGCTGGGGCTGCTGACGGTGACCGGGGTCGTGCAGCTCTGGCACGTTTACGTCTTCGCCTTCCTATTCGGCGCCGCTGCGGCCTTCGATTCTCCGGCGCGTCAGGTGTTCGTCTCGCAACTCGTCGGCGACAAGGACCTGCCCAACGCCGTCTCGCTGAACGCCATGTCGTTCAACATCGGCAACCTGATCGGTCCGGCGGTGGCGGGCCTGCTGATCGCAGCGGTTGGCGAAGGCTGGGCCTTTCTGCTGAACGGCGGGTCCTTCCTGGCGGTGCTGTCCTCCCTGCTCCTGCTGCGCATGGGCGAGATTCATCCGGTCGCTCGGGCCAGGCGGACGCGCGGCAGCTTCGTGGAAGGCCTGCGCTATGTGGCGCGCCGCCGCGACCTGGTCGCCATTCTGGTGATGCTGTTCCTGATCGGCACCTTTGGCCTCAACTTCCCGATCTTCATCTCGACCATGGCGGTGCGCGAGTTCCACGCCGACGCGCGCGGCTTCGGCGTGCTGTCGTCGGCCCTGGCGGCCGGGACGTTCTGCGGCGCGCTGATCAGCATGCGGCGCAGCCATCCGACGCCGACGACCATGCTGTGGAGTGCGGGCCTGGTCGGCGTGGGCTTCACCCTGGCTAGCGTCGCGCCGACCTATTGGAGCTTCGCCGCCGCCCTCGTGGTGGTCGGGGTGGCGTATCTGGTCTTCTTCGTCGCTTCCAACGCCCTGATGCAACTCTCCACCGAACCGGCGATGCGCGGCCGGGTGATGGCCTTGCGGGTGGGCGTCGCGCTGGGCGGCACGCCCATCGGCGCGCCCATGGTCGGCTGGGTCGCCGATCATTTTGGCCCGCGTTGGGCGCTGGGCGTCGGCGCGGCGTCGGGCTTCGCCGCGGCGCTTGTCGGCGGCTACGCCCTACTCCGTCGCGCCAACGGCTCGCGCCCGCATTGAGACGCCCCCGCGCGGCCCCCAGCTTTCGCCTTGACGGCTAGAGCCAGGAAGCGCCCGCTCCAGGCCTGCGGCCCCAACGAGGAGTTTCGCCGATGGCGTCTATCAAGGACTATGCCGACCTTCTTCAGCAGAAGCGCGCGTTCGCCCATCTGGCGACCACCATGCCGGACGGCGCGCCGCAAGTAACGCCGGTCTGGGTCGACTATCGAGACGGCCATGTGCTGGTGAACACCGCCAAGGGGCGGGTGAAGACCCGGAACATGCATCTCGGTTCGCCCGTCGCCCTATCGATCACCGATCCGGACAATCCCTATCGGTATGTGCAGATCCGCGGCGTCGTCGCGCGCGTGCGTGACGAGGGCGCCGACGACCATATCGACTTCCTGGCTAAGAAGTACCTTGACGCGGACAAGTACCCCTTCGCCCAGCCCGGCGAACAGCGCGTCATCTACGAGATCCAGCCGCAGCGCGTGCAAGGCGCCTGAGCGGTTCAACCTCCGGCTAGACGGTGCGGCCGGAGCCGACGGGATGTGCGGGAATTGTGACGACGGTGTAGAGCGCCGCCTCCGCGCCGTCGTTGCGCCACGCGTGCAGAATGCCGCGATCGACGCATAGATCGCCAGGCTCGAGCGTGGTCTCGCCGGTCTCCGTCTCCAGCACCATGCGGCCGGAAAGCATGGTGATGTAGTCGATCGTGTCGGTGGCGTGGAAATCGGCGCGGGCGCCGGGGGCCATTCGCACCAGCATGAAGGTCGTCCCGCCGTGCATCATCTCGAACAGCAGGCCGGCGGCCGGGGCGGCGTTGTCGAACGGCCCCTGCACGACGCTGTTGTCGGCGGGCACGCCGCTGGTGCGCCAAGCCAGGGATACGGTGTCGCCCAGCGTCGGGACCGCGTCATCGGCGATGAAACAGCTCTTGCCGGCCTCGTTGAGGCCTGTAACGACACGTCGGCTCATGGCGGTCTCCCTAGGTCCGGACCTGAGAGTACGCCTGATCTTGCGATCCCAAAGCGTCGAGAAGGGCTAGCCGTCGCCGCCCGCCCGCTTGTAACGCCTTGCGCGGCCGCCCAGCGCGCTCGGCCGGTTCAGGGCGGCGCGAAAGGCGTCGCGCCGCTCGTGGATCGAGGCGATCACCAGTCCCATCGGGACCCCGATCTCGACCAGGACCGCCTCCGACAGCTGCAGGCTGGCCTCGATAGTTTCGGGCACCGCGTCGGTCGCGCCCAGCTCGTAGAGCCGCTGCGCCTGACGCGCGTCGCGGGCCCGAGCGACGATGGTGAGGTCGGCGCGCATGTCGCGGGCCGCGCCGACCACCGCCTCGACCCCGTCCGGTTCGTCCATGGTGACGACCAGCGCCGGGGCTCGTTCCAGGCCGCAGCGGCGGAGAAACTCGGGGCGCGAGGCGTCGCCGTAATAGACCGCTTCGCCGGCCTTTCGGCCCCCCTCGACCAGGCGTGGGTCGCGCTCGGCCGCGACCCAGCCGATCTGGTGCCGGCTCAGCATCTCGCCGACCAGCTTGCCGACCCGGCCATAGCCCACGACGAGAACGCGCGGCGGCGTGTCCGCGCCGTCGGGCGGCGCGGGCTCGATCGACACCCCCTCGCCTGCCGGACGTCCCCTTCCGAGGCGACGACCGATCGCGGCGAGGCCTGGGATGCAGAGCATGGAGAGCGTCGCGGCGACCTGCAGGCTTTGCCCGAGCCTCGGCTGCACGACGCCGGCTACCGTCGCCTCCGATAGGATGACGAAGGCGAACTCGCCGCCGCCTGCGAGGAGCAGAGCCGCTTCGATCGCTTGCGGACCTCGCATGCCGAACGCGCGCCCCAGCCCGACGACGACCGCCGCCTTGAGCGCCACCATGCCTACGGCGATCCCCAGAACGGCGGCAGGCCGGTCGGCGAGAACCGTGAGGTCGAGGCCGATCCCGACCGAGACGAAGAAGAGCCCGAGGAGCAGCCCCTTGAACGGTTCGATCGTCACCTGAACTTCGTGCCGGTATTCCGTCTCGGCGAGCAGCAGGCCGGCGATGAAGGCGCCCAGCGCCATGGAGAGGCCGGCCAGGGCGCTGACCAGGCCGGCGCCGATCACCACCAACAGGCAGGCGGCCATGAACATCTCTTCGCTTTTCGCACGGGCCACCGAGCGCAGCATGGGACGCAGCAACAGCCGTCCGAATGCAAGCAGCGCGACCAGGCCCAGGGCCGCGGGCGCGAAGGCGAGCAGCAGCCGCGGCCCAAGCGCCGCCTCGCCGCCACGAGCGGCTAGCGCGAACGCCACCAGGATAGGCGCCACCGCAAGATCCTGGAACAGCAGGACCGAGAAGACCGTGCGGCCGGCCTGTGCGTGCTGCCGGCGGTGCTCGGTCAAGGTTTGCATGACGACGGCCGTCGAACTCAGCGCTAGCGCCGCCCCGGCGGCTGCGGCGGCGGCCGGGGGTAGTCCGAAGCCCGCGCCCACCGCCGCGATCGCCGCGACGGTCAGCCCGACCTGCAGGCCGCCCAGGCCGAAGACATAGCGCCGGAGCAGCCGCAGCCGCTCCCAGGACAGCTCCAGCCCGATCATGAAGAGCAGGAAGACGACCCCGAATTCGCCGAGCTGAGCCATCTCGGCCGGATTGCTGATGGTCACATAGTTCAGCCAGGCCGCGCGGTCGGTGAGCGCGCCAAGGCCATAGGGGCCGAGCAGCACCCCGGCCCCCAGGAAGCCGAGAATGGGGCTGACGCGCCAGCGGCGGAACAACGGAACCACCACTCCGGCGGTCGCCAGAAACAGGACGACGTCCTTGTAGTCTCCAGCGATTCCATGTCCTTCCATGGGCGACTTTGTGTGGGGGTTCCAGGCGCGAGGCAAGCGCGTCGGTAGGCGCGTCGGGCTTTAGCTCGGGCCGAGCCCTTCCCTCCGGCGCCCGGGCGAGGCAAAAGCTGGCGCCGCGACCGAGGAGAAGGAATCGCCATGTCCCAGGGCCCGTGGAGTCATCACCGCAGCGCCAGCGTCGCCGACGACGTCGACTTCGAGATCAAGGGCCAGGAACTGCAGTTCCTGGAGATCGAGCTCGATCCCGGCGAAAGCGCCGTGGCGGAAGCCGGCGCGCTCGTCTGGAAGGACGCGAACGTCGGGATGACCACCGTGTTCGGCGACGGGTCCGGCGGCCAGGGATCCGGCTTCATGGGCAAGCTCCTGGGGGCGGGCAAGCGCCTGCTCACCGGCGAGAGCCTGTTCACCACGGTCTTCACCCACAACGGCCAGGGCAAGGCCCGGGTCGCCTTCGCGGCGCCGACGCCGGGCGCGATTCTGCCGCTGCACCTGGGGCAGGTCGGCGGCCAGCTGATCTGTCAGAAGGACAGCTTCCTGGCGGCGGCCCGGGGCGTCTCCATCGGAATCCAGTTTCAGCGCCGCATCATGACCGGCCTGTTCGGCGGCGAAGGCTTCATCATGCAGAAGCTGGAGGGCGACGGCTGGGTGTTCGTGCAGATGGGCGGAACGGTCATCGAGCGCGAGCTCGGGCCGGGCGAGGAACTGCACATCGACACCGGCTGCGTCGCGGCCTACACGCCGAGCGTCGACTTCGACCTGGTCACCGCCGGCGGCGTGCGCAGCGTCTTCTTCGGGGGCGAGGGGCTGTTCTTCGCCCGCCTCAGGGGACCAGGCAAGGTCTGGATCCAGTCCCTGCCCTTCTCGCGCCTGGCGGGACGGATGCTGGCGGCCGCGGGTCCCGTGGGCGGCCAGAACCGAGGCGAAGGATCGGTCCTAGGGGGCCTCGGCGATCTGATCGGCGGCGACTGAGATCGTCCGCACCCGGTGCGACTCCAGGGGGCGTAGCGGCGAAGCTCAGCCTCTGGTCCCATAGAGCGACGGCGCAGCACGATTCTTGCCGGCGCGGTGCCGAGACGTAGCAAAACGGCGCAGTCTCAACCGCAAAGCGAATCGCCGCGCGGGGGCGTCGATCAGGGTGGGGCTGTACTCGTGACCGTTGACTTTGTCCTTTCGCGCCGCGCCGCGCTTGTCGAGCGGCTGCCTCGCCTGGTGGGCATCCTCGGCTTCGTGACCGTCACCCTGGTGGCGCTCGCCGTCTTCAACGACGTGATGCGACGCTTCTACTGGGATGCCGGCAGCTGGAAGATCTTCGTGCCGTTCCTGGCCGCTGCGGCGGTTTCGCTCGCCTTCGTGCGCACCCGATACATCGACTTTCAGCCTCTGCTGAAGGCCTCGCTTCGGGCCTCCGCGGTCGGTCTGCTGGTGTTCCTGGTGTTCGACGCGCCGGATTTCACTCTCGCAGATCCGCAAGCCGCGCTCGGCCTCTCCTATGTCAACGGCTTCTACTTCCCGGCGCTCACCTTCGCCGCCGCCGCTGTGTTCCGTCCGGCCTTCATCGTGCCGACCGCCGTCTACATCATGTCGACGCGCAACCTCGTCATGGCCATTTCCGGGCTGGAGATGTCGAAGCTCGACATCCAGTACATGATCGACATGGCCCTCTACCTTTCGATGGTGAGCCTGCTCGTCGGAAAGGTTGGCCCGCGCATCCACCCCTGGCTGGCCTCTCCCGATCGGCAAAGCGAGGTGGTCGGCGTCGCCATCGGCCTGCACCTGGCCAACTACTTCTGGTCGGGCGTGGCCAAGATGATGATCGGCGCGACCCCCTGGTATTGGGTGTTCGAGAACAAGACGTTCAACCGCATGCCCTTCATGCTCGAGGCGGGCACCCTGCCCTACGGGCACCTGCCGTGGGCGACGGAGTTCGCGTGGGAGCTCATGCAACACATCGCCACGCCGATGAACGCGGCGATCCTGATCGCCCAGTGCTGCGCGATCATCTGCATCTTCCGCATGAGCTGGCTGAAGATTTCCGTCGTCCTGTACGACATGCTGCACATCGGCATCTATGTCTTCGGCGGCACCTTCTTCTGGCCCTGGATCTGGAACAACGCCACGATCTGGTGGGCGGCGCGCACGACCAAGACGCCGTTCTCGATCCACACGACGCTCGCCTGCACCCTCACCATCCTGCTCGGCGCGCCGGCGCTGAACCTCAACAAGGCGGCGTGGCTCGGATGGTTCGACATCGCGGACTCGCGGCAGATCCACGTCAAGGCGCTGACCCGCGACGGACGCGAGGTGGAGGTGCCGAACGCCTTCTTCCTCGCCCACTCGTACAGCGTCGGTCACGGCTTCATGGGGCGCTATCCGATGGCCGGCCAATACGAATGGGGCATGATCGGCAACTCCTGGAGCGTGAAGCGCAACGAGGTCTCCGGCACCTGCCCCGATCCGTCGACGCTGATACCGCCGCAGTCCGAGACGCCTGAGCAGACCAAGGCCCGCCGTGCGGAGCTGCAACGCTTCTTCTCGGCGCATCACGCCAAAATGCTGGCGCGTGAGGAAGCGTTCGGGAAAGGCACCTACTATCTGAGACTGCACCACTTCCCGTCGAACCCCTTCCAGTACCGGGAATTCAACGCGTTGAGCCTGAAGGACGTGGTCGGCTATCGTTCCATCGTCAAATCCTCCTGCCTCGACATTAAGGACGGCCGATCGGTGACGCGTAAGCTGTGGGCGACGAACGCGGAGGACTACGGTGTTTGATGGAAGCAGGACCTACATCGTCTACGATGGCCATTGCGTCTTCTGCTCCCAGTACGTGAGCTTCCTGCGCCTGAAGCGGGCGGTCGGGCCTGTGGAACTGGTCAACGCCCGCGAGCCGCATCCTGCCGTGACCTATGTGAAGTCGCGCGGGGTCGACCTGAACGAGGAGATGGCCCTCGTCATGGGCGGCGAGATCTATTCCGGGCCGGATTGCATGCATCGACTGGCGCTGATGAGCACAGGCGCGGGCCTGTTCAACGCCCTCACGGCCAGGGTCTTCGCCCGGCCCGCCCTCGCCCGGACGCTCTATCCGATCCTGCGTGCGGGACGGAACCTGACGCTGCGGATGCTCGGCCGTACGCGCATCTCTGTCTGAGACGCCGCAGCCCTCTTCCGGTCAGGCGTGAGGCGACGGGCTCGCCGGCGCCGCGGAAGCTCCCGAAGAGGCCGAAAGCTGATAGGCGATGGCCCGTTTCGCTGAGACAGCGACGGCGCCGGACACCATCGCGATGATCAGGGCGATCAGGAATGCTTTGCGTTCGAACTCCGACTGTCGCAATTGGGGCCACCGACGTCAGCTATGAGATACAAGACTCCCCACGGCGAGGAAGCTTCCGGGGACGGTAATGCTTGGCCGTTTCAGCTGATATTACGGTCGCTTTATGTGGCGCTTCGGCTCAGATGCGCAGCGGAGACCGGGCGCGGATGCATGGATGACTTAACTCGTACAGGTAGTGGTCCGCAAACATTACCGCTCCGGGAGTGCAGATTTTGAGCGACGACGTCTCACGCATGACCCAGCATTATCGCCTCTTTGGGCTTCACTTCGCCTCCGAGCTGGAGATCGCCGGGTTGGAGCCTGCGAAAGTCGGACCTGTCGCCCAACCTGACGTAAGGATCCGGTCGGGCGCCGTACCCCCCGAGACCATGAGGACGGAGTTCCTGGGCATGGCGGTCCGAGCGACGCCGGACGGCCTCTGCATCGAAGTGCCCGAGATCGCCCGGTTCCGCATCTCCGCCGGGGCCGAGATCGTTGTCGACCTGGTCGCAGCCGATCCCGCCAGGGCTCGAGACCATTTGCTCGGCACCGCGATGGGAGCGGTGCTGCACCAGCGCGGTTATTTGCCCTTGCACGCGAACCTGCTGGCCTGGAACGGCCGGGCCTATGCCTTCGCCGGCGTGTCCGGAGCGGGCAAGTCGACGCTGGCCGCGCGCCTGCAGGCGCAGGGCTATGGCTTTCTCTCCGACGACATCTGCGCGGTCGACTGGGACGCGGCCGGCCGGCCCCGGGCCTGGCCCGGCATTCCCCGGCTCAAGCTGTGGCGCGACGCCTTGGCCGAGCTTTCGATGGACGAGGCGTCGCTGCGTCCGCTCAGCTGGACGACGGACAAGTTCGAAGCGCCCGTGCCCTATAGCGACAACGGAAACCCCCTGCCCCTGGCCGCGATCTACGACCTGCGTGAGGAGTCCGACGACGCGCGCCGCGGCGTGCACCCGCTTGTCGGGGTCGACGCGGTCAATACGCTGGTCGCCCACACCTATCGTCGCAGGCTGACCGACTTCGAGGGTAAGAGCGCCGACTACCTCCGCCGGGTGCTCGGCCTGGCGAACGCCGTGCCGATCTTCTCTCTTCGCAGGCGTTGGGGATTCGACGAATTCGACCAGGAACTGCGCAACATCCATCAAAGCGTCACCGCGGTTGATGCACTGCGAAGCAGCAGCGGGGAGTCATCCCGCGAGCTTGGCTAATGCTTGCATTGATTGGCAATTTGCGGCATTGTTTGGCTATCTGGGGTGGTCCGGTGGCTAGCGTGTATTGCCACGCGCACGCTGGCCGAATCGTCGCTCAGCGGCCGAAAAGTTGGGGTATGGACAATGACTGAATCGAAGAAGGACGCTTCGCGTCTGGCATGGGAGCGCCCGGTGCTGCGTCGTCTCGACGCGTCGGACGCGCAAAATACGTCGAACAAGAAGGACGCCGACTTCACTCTGCCGTCCGGGATCGAGGGGTCGTTTCACGGCGCCAATAGCTGATCGCGTATGTTCGCCAAGGCTGATGATCGCCCGCGGATAACCGCGGGCGATAAGGTCGTGCCGTCTCCGTCTGTTGTCGTCGGCGAAGTGAACGGTGAAATCGTCGCGCTCGACGTCCAGAACGGAATGTGTTTCGGACTGAACGCGGTCGGCTCGGAAATCTGGCGACGCCTCCAATCGGAAACTACGGTCGGCGAACTATGCCGGTCGCTGAGTGAAACGTACGACGTCGATTACGCTCGCTGTGAGGGCGAGGTCATTGAACTGCTCGAGGAGCTTCGGTCCGAGAGCATGATCGACATCCGCCGCTCCTGATTTGTCGCCATGAGGCGTGGTATCGCCGCTCCAGCAGCGCGAAAGGTCGGCGGGTGAGCGCCATCGCGGGCCTCTGGGTCAGGCGCGGCGAGCCGGAACCCGGCGAGTGCGAGCGCATGCTCGGCGCTCATTATCTCAGGACGGCCGATTGCGTTCGTACCTGGCGCGGAGATGGGCTGGCGCTCGGGCGAAAGCTGGTTCCTCTTGTCCCTGAAGACAGGTTCGACGAACAACCGGTCGGCGGACCAGAATCCCGCTATGTCGTCGTTGCGGATCTGAGGATCGACAACCGCTCGGAACTTGCGCGGGAACTCTCGATCGATTCCGGCAGATTGCAAAAGATGTCGGACGCACAGTTGGCCGCGCTCTGCCTCGAGTACTGGCATGAGGCAGCCTTCGACCGATTGATTGGTGTTTTCGCGATCGCAGCGTGGGACACGCGCGAGCGGCGATTGTTGCTGTCCCGAGACTTCTCGGGAGGGCGTCCACTATTCTATCATAAGGGCGAAAACCTGTTCGCCTTCGCTTCGATGCCGAGCGGCTTGCATGCGCTGCCGTCTGTTCCACGCGGCGTCGACTATGAGGCCATGGCGGAGACGCTGGCGCTGCTCTGGTCGGAATCGACACGCTCCGCCTATGCCGGCGTCGAACGCGTGATGCCGGGCCACTACTGCGTCGTGGATTCCAACGGCGTGGTGCGTCAGTCGCTCTATTGGCGCCCGAACCTCCAATCGCTCCGCTTCCGGCGTCACGAGGAGTATGTCGAGGGCCTTCGCTATCATCTGGATCAGGCGGTCGCCTCGCAACTCAGGGGCGCGGACGGCCATGTCGGAGCGCATCTCAGCGCCGGCTTCGACAGTTCCGCCGTGGCCACTTCGGCTGCTCTGCAGCTTCAAGCTGGAGGCGGCAAGGTCACCGCCTTCACCGCTTCACCACGAGAGGGCTTCGCCTCCCGGGCCGAGAGCGACGAGGCGCCGGTCGCCGCAGCCACCGCTGCAATGCACCCGAACATGGAGCACGTCATCGTCCGATGCCCGGAGCGGTCAGCGTTGGACAATCTGGACCGGTCTTCGACAATCTACGGCGGACCGCTGTTCAACCTCACCAACGCGGTGTGGATCGACGCGATCAACGACGCCACCCGCAGTCGGGGGCTCAAGGTCCTTCTCGTTGGCGCAATGGGTAATGCGACACTGAGCTACGGCGGCGGGGCGGCGCTTGCCGAGTTGTTCGCCACGGGTCGGTACGCTGAGTGGTTCCGGCTGGTCAAAGCTCTTCGTCGACAACGGAACACGCGATGGCGCGGGGCGATCTGGAACACCGCTGCGCCCTGGGCGCCCGGCAGGGCCGCCGGCGCTTTCTGGCGGCTTATCGGTCGGGGGGGACCCGATCTTGCCCGCTACACCTCTCTGCGCCCGAGCCTCCTTCGGAGGATCTATCAGAGGGTTGGCGCCGACCGGAGGCAGTGGCGAGGCATTGCCCGGCAATCTTTGGACGTGTGGGACCGCCCACACCGGAGCGGCCAGGCGGCGCGTCTGGCCATGTTCGCCGCAGACTTGGGTCCCGTGAACAAGGGCGTCCTCGGCTGGTGGGGAGTCGACATGCGCGATCCCACGTCCGACCGCCGCCTTGTCGAATTCAGCCTACGCATACCGACGGAAGCCTTTATTCACGATGGGGCGCCGAAGGCGCTGATCCGTAGCGCGTTGAAAGACCGCGTGGCCGCGGAGGTTCTAAACCCTCGGGCCCGGGGCTTTCAGTCCGCCGACTGGCATGAGGACCTAACTAGGGTTCGCGATCGGCTGCGCGAGGAGGTCGAAAGGATCGAATTGCTGCCGCAGGCCCGCGAACTGATCGACGTCGAGCGGCTCCGTAATCTCGTTGCGAACTGGCCTTCCGGCGGGTGGGACAGCATGGAAGTCAGGGCCGACTACAGGCTCAGCCTCTTGAGGGCCGTATCCGTCGCTAACTTCATTCAACGCGCCTCGGGCTCCAATTATTGATCCGATGCAGCCGTCCGCACATCCGGGTTTGAACGCAGGATTTGGGAAGCGCTGACGTGCGGTCGCTATGCTCTGCCCTGGTCACTTTCCGCGACCTGGACTGGGCGCGGCGCGGCCTTTTCCTGGAGGCGGCGCTCACGGTCACGCTCGTCACCTTCGCTATCCGCCTGCTCCCCTTCCGCGTGCTGATGCGGCTGGCCGAATGGCCCCTGGGCCGTGAGCGGTCGGCGGTCGTGCGGCCGCAGGTGTTGCGGCGCGTGCGATGGGCGGTGCTCGTGGCGGGCCGACGCACGCCGTGGGACGCCGTCTGCCTGCACCAGAGCCTGACGGCTCAGATCCTGCTGCGGCGCCGCGGTGTCCCCTCGACGCTCTACTACGGCGCCAATGCAGGCGACGCCGCAGGCATGAAGGCGCATGCCTGGGTGCGGTGTGACGGCGTCGACGTGGTCGGCGGCGAAAACGCGGCCGACTACGCCGTCCTGGCCACCTTTCCGCGGCGCAACGCCGACAAGCTTGGCGGCGCGCCCGGAACCTGATCGACCCTCGCCTGTTCGTCTTCTCGGTCGGGTTGCTAGCTTTTGAGGTCTGTGGCCGGACGGCCGCAGCTCCTCAAGGCGACACGAGAGGAGATGTGGATGAGTAAGCAAGTGATTTGCGGCGTGGGGCTGGCCGGTCTGCTGCTCGCGGGTTGCGGCACCACGGTGACGGAACGCGCGGCCACCGGCGGCCTGGCGGGCGCGGCGGTCGGCGCGGCGGTCGACAGCTCCGTGACCGGCGCCCTCGTCGGCGGCGCCGCGGGCGCGGCGATCGGCGCGGCGACGGCGCCGAAGTACCGCGACCACTCGGACCGGCGTCAGTACTGGGATTCCCGCGCCCAGCGGTACTATTACCAGGACCGCAGCAACGGCCGGTACTATTGGGAAAACGGCGATCCTCGCTATTGAGAACGCCCCCATCGGCCCGGCCGCGGCTCTGCGGAGCTCCAGCCGGGCCGATTTCATGATGGACGCGTCGCGTTCTCGCTTCCGTCGCGGCGCCGGCTTAAATGGGCGGGATGCCTGCCCAACCCCCTTCCGACGACCTGCCGCCCATGGCGCGGCTCCTGGCCATCATGGCGCGCCTGCGCGATCCAGGGGACGGCTGTCCCTGGGATCAGCAGCAGACCTTCGCCACCATCGCGCCCTATACGGTCGAAGAGGCCTACGAAGTCGCCGATGCGATCGAGCGCGGCGACCTCGCCGACCTGAAGGATGAGCTCGGCGACCTGTTGCTGCAGGTCGTCTTTCATTCCCGCATGGCGGAGGAGGCCGGCGTCTTCGCATTCGACGACGTCGCCAAAGCCATAAACGACAAGATGATACGCCGGCATCCTCATGTTTTCGGCGAGGAATCCTACGCCAACCTCGCCGAGCAGAAGGCCGGCTGGGAAGGTCTGAAGGCGCAGGAGCGCGGCAGCAAGGGGCGCGCCGAAAGCCTGCTCGATGACGTGCCGGTCGGCCTGCCGGCTCTGACCCGCGCCGTGAAGCTTTCCAAGCGCGCAGCGCGCGTCGGCTTCGTCTGGCCCTCGGTCAAGGAGGTCATGGAAAAGCTCCACGAGGAGGTGGAGGAGCTGGAGCGCGAGCTCGCGGTCGGGGACGTCGAAAAGGCGCGTCAGGAGATGGGCGACGTGCTGTTCGTGGTCGCCAACCTCGCGCGCACCCTGGACGTCGACCCGGAGGACTCGCTGCGCTTCGCCAACGCCAAGTTCGCGCGCCGATTCCGCTACATCGAATCCAGGCTCGCCGAGCGCGGCAAGACGCCCGAGCAGTCGGACCTCGCCGAGATGGACGCCCTCTGGGACGAGGCCAAGGCGGCGGAGAAAGCGGGCTGAACGCAGCGGCCGCCTCTCGCGCATCGCGGGAGAGGACGTCGCGTGCTCACCGCCCCGTCACCTCGGCGCCGGGAAACAGCTGCTCGAACTGGCCGAGCGCCTGGGGGGTCAGGCTGACGTCCAGGCGCAGGCCGCCGTCCGCCTCGTCCTCGCGTTCCAGAACCCGGCCATTGCGGTAGAGCCAGGCCACCGCGGCGCCGTCGCCGGCATGGGTGCGCACGCGCACCGGCGGCGCTTCGTCCACCAGGCTCGCGACGGCGGCGAGGAGATCGGCGCACCCCTCCCCCGTCGTCGCCGAAACCAGGATCGCCGGCGGGTGCGCGCGGCGCGCGTCGCCGTGGAGTTCCTCCCGCCGATCGGCGGGCGCGAGATCGATCTTGTTCCAGACCTCGAGGATCTGGCGTTCGTCCATGTCGACGCCGAGCCGCTCGAGCACCGCGCGCACATCCTCGGCCTGGGCGTCGCTCTCGTCGGAGGCGATGTCGCGGACGTGCAGCACCACGTCGGCCTCACGCACCTCTTCGAGCGTGGCCCGGAAGGCCTCCACCAGCTCATGCGGCAGGTCGGAGATGAAGCCCACGGTGTCGGAGAGGATGGCGGGCCGGCCGTCGGGCAGCTTCAGCGTGCGCAGCGTCGGGTCGAGGGTGGCGAACAGCAGGTCCTCGGCCAGCACTTCGGACTGGGTCAGCCGGTTGAACAGCGTCGATTTGCCGGCGTTGGTGTAGCCGACGAGCGCTACGACCGGATAGGGAATGCGCTTTCGCGCCGAGCGCTGCAGGGTGCGGGTCCGGCGCACCTCGACGAGATCGCGCTTGAGCCGACCGATCTTCTCCGCCAGCAGCCGCCGGTCGGTTTCGATCTGGGTCTCGCCGGGACCGCCCATCACGCCGAAGCCACCGCGCTGGCGTTCCAGGTGGGTCCAGGTCCTGACCAGGCGCGAGCGTTCGTAGGAGAGCCTGGCGAGCTCGACTTGAAGGCGGCCTTCGCGCGTACGCGCCCGCCTGGCGAAGATCTCCAGGATCAGGCCGGTGCGGTCGATCACCTTGGCCTTCCAGGCCTTCTCCAGGTTCCGTTGCTGGACGGGCGTGAGCGCGTCGTCGACGACGACCACGTCGGCCTCCAGCGCTTCGACCGTGGCGCCGATCTCCTCGACCTTGCCCTTGCCGAACAGGGTGGCCGGCGTCAGCCGACGGAGGTTGACGACGAAGGCCTCGCGCAGCTCGAGGTCGAGCGCGAGCGCGAGGCCGCACGCCTCCTCGAGACGCGCGGCCGGGCCGCGGCTGGAGCCGCGGCCCTCACGATCGGGGTGGATGACGATGGCGCCTTGGATCGGCGCCTCACGGTCTACGAACTTGTTCGAACTCAATCGAGGTCGTCTTCGGCCGGCTCGTAGAGCTGCACGGGCTGAGCCGGCATGATGGTGGAAATGGCGTGCTTGTAGACGAGCTGGGATTGCCCGTCCCTGCGCAACAGAACGCAGAAGTTATCGAACCAGCTCACGACCCCCTGCAGCTTCACGCCGTTGACCAGGAAGATTGTGAGCGGCGTCTTGGATTTCCGCACGCTGTTGAGGAAGGTGTCCTGCAGATTCTGCTTCTTATCGCTCATTGGCTTTTTCGCCTCTTATTGTCACGAGCGGCCACGCGCCGCCCACACACGCAAGTTCACGCTAAGCTCGGATCTGACGCGGATGCAATCGTCCCCATCCGTCAGACGGCCATCGTCCGCGCGCGCTCGATATAGAGACGCCGCAGGCGCAGCGCCAGCGGTCCTGGCGATCCGTCCCCGACCGGCCGGCCGTCGACCGCCACCACGGGGATCACCAGCGCGCCGGCCCCGGTGATGAAGGCCTCCCGCGCCGCCACGGCCTCCTCCGGCGTGAAGGGCGCCTCATCGACCTCGAGGCCCTCCTGGGCGATCACCTGAAGCAGGGTCCCCCGGGTGATCCCGCGCAGGATGTTGGCCTTGGTGTCGCGCGTGCGCAGCCGGCCGCTCGCGTCGAGAATCCAGGCGTTGGACGCCGCGCCCTCGGTCACCAGTCCCTGCGCGTCGACGAACCAGGCCTCGGCCGCACCCGCCGCCTTCGCCGCCTGTTTGGCGAGCACATTGGGTAGCAGGCCGACCGTCTTGATGTCGCAGCGCCCCCAGCGGTTCTCCGGCACGGTGACGACGGAGACCCCCTTGGCCGCCTTCGCCTCGGCGGCGGCGCGATCGACCGCCTTCGCCGTGATCACCACGGACGGCCGGACCCCCTCGCCCGGGAAGGCGTGGTCCCGCGGGGCGACCCCGCGGCTCACCTGGAGATAGACCGAGCCGTCGCGCACCCGGTTCCGGCGGATGGCCTCGCGCAGCACGAGGGTGAGCGCGCGGCGGCTCATCGGCATCGGGATCTGAAGCTCCGCCAGGCTGCGCTCCAGCCGGGCGAAATGACCGTCCGCGTCGGCCAGCCGCCCATCGAACAGCGCCCAGACCTCGTAGACCGCGTCGGCGAGCTGGTAGCCCCGATCCTCGATGTGGACCATAGCTTGGCTTTGGGGGACGAAGCGGCCGTTCACATAGGCGATCCGCCCCATCAGCCGATCTCTTCCTCGAGCGAGCGCCCGCTGGTGAGGCCGAGCGACTTGAGCTTGCGGTGCAGCGCCGACCGTTCCATGCCGATGAAGGCGGCGGTCCGCGAGATGTTGCCGGAGAAGCGCAGCATCTGGGCGTTCAGGTACTCGCGCTCGAATACTTCCCGCGCCTCGCGTAGCGGGAGCGCGATGATCCGCTCGGCGCCCAAGGTGGCGCTCTGCTGGTTCACCGCAGCCTCCGCCGGCAGCATGTCCGCCGTGATGGGTTCGCTCGGCGCGCCGGAGGCCAGGATCAGCATGCGCTCGATGTTGTTGCGCAGCTGCCGCAGATTGCCCGGCCAGGCGCGCACCTGCAGGGCGGCCAGCGCGTCGTCGGCCAGGATGCGCCGCGGCATGCCGGTCGCTTCGCAGATCCGGTTGATGAAATAGTCCACCAGCTCGGGGATGTCCTCCCGCCGTTCGGAAAGGCCCGGCACGTTGATCGGCACCACGTTCAGGCGATGGAACAGGTCCTCGCGGAAACGCGCCGCAGCGATCTCCTCGCGCAGATCGCGTGACGTGGACGAGACTACGCGGACGTCGACCTGGACGTCGGAATCGCCGCCGACGCGCCGGAACCGCTGCTCCACGAGCACGCGCAGGATCCGGCTCTGGGTCTCGCGAGGCATGTCGGCGACTTCGTCGAGGTAGAGCGTTCCCGCGTGGGCCCGCTCGAAGACGCCGATCTTGGCGGGCCGCCCGCCCGCGCCCTCCTCGCCGAACAGCTCGACATCCATCCGCTCGGGAGTCATGCCCGCGGCGCTGATCGCCACGAATTCGCCGCGGACGCGAGGCGAGCCGTCGTGGATCAGGCGGGCCACCGTCTCCTTGCCGGCCCCGGGAGGCCCGGAGATCAACACCCGGCTGTTGGCCGGCGCGAGCTTGGCGATGGTCTGCCGCAGTTGTTGGGCCGCCATCGAGCGGCCGATCAGGCCCTCTGGCGTGATGGCCTGGGCCCGCAGCCGCCGGTTCTCCCGGCGCAGGTTGCTGGCCTCCAGCGCTCGCTCAACAACCAGCAGCAAGCGGTCGGACTTGAACGGTTTTTCGAGAAACTCATAGGCGCCGCGCTTGATCGCCGAGACGGCGGTCTCGATGTTGCCGTGGCCCGAGATCATGATCACCGGAAGGTCGCGGTCCAGTTCCTTCACCAGGTCCAAGAGCTCGAGGCCGTCCATCCCTCCGCCCGACATCCAGATGTCGAGGATCAGCAGGGCGGGCTTGCGCGCGCGAACTGCGGCAAGCGCTTCTTCGGAATTGGCCGCCGTGCGCACCGAGTAGCCTTCGTCCGATAGGATCCCGGCCACCAGTTCGCGGATGTCCGCCTCGTCGTCGACGACCAGAACGTCTGACGCCATTCGATTACCCTCTACGCGGTTGCGGCCGTCGCGGCCGCTTGCGGAACCACCCGTGCTGTCGCGGGCAACTTCAGTATGGCGAGCGCGCCCCGGCCGCCGCGGGCGTCCGTCAGCTCCAGCTCACCGCCATGGTCTTCCAGGATTCGCTTGACGATCGCGAGACCAAGGCCGGTGCCCTTCTCCCGCGTCGTGACATAGGGCTCGGTCAGCCGCGCCCGATCGGTCTCCGGCAGGCCCACGCCATTGTCCTCGACTTCGAAGGCGACCCCGGTCTCGTCCTCCACGAGACGTGCCACGATCCGACCCTTGTGCTTGGGCGCGCCGGCCTTGCGCGCCTCCACCGCCTCGGCGGCGTTCTTGAGCACATTGGTCAGCGCCTGGGCGAGCATCCGGCCGTCGGCCAGCAGCGTCAGCGAAGGCGGCTCCTCCATCTCGAGCTCAAGGTCTGGGCTGGCCACGCGCTGGGCGAACACGGCCGCGCGCAACAGCTCCGCCGCGTCCTGCTGGGCGAACTTCGGCGCGGGCATGCGGGCGAAGGAGGAGAACTCGTCGACCATCCGCCCGATGTCCCCGACCTGGCGCACGATGGTGTCGGTGCAGCGGTCGAAGGTCTCCAGCTCGGCGGGCGGCACGTCCTTGCGATACTTCTTGCGCAGCCGCTCGGCCGACAGCTGGATCGGCGTGAGCGGATTCTTGATCTCGTGGGCGATGCGCCGAGCGACGTCGCGCCAGGCGGCGTTGCGCTGCGCGGTCACCAGCCGCGTGATGTCGTCGAAGGTGAGCACGAGCCCGGCTTCAGAACGGCTGACGCGGACCCGCAGGCGGCGCGTCTCGCGCCCGCGCACCACGTCGACGTCCTCCTCCGCGCGGGCCCCGTCGAGGGCCGCGCCCATCAGTTCGGTGAACTCCGGCGCGACCTCGGCGAGCCTGCGCCCGCGTGGATCGGTGCGGAAGCCCAGCAGGGCCGCGGCCTGGTCGTTCGCCGCCGACACCCGCCCTTGCCTGTCCAGGCCGATGACCCCCGCGCTGACGCCCGCCAGCACGGTTTCGATGAACTGACGGTCGCTTTCCGCCTCCTCCCGCGCATGTCGCAGCGCCTGCTGCTGAACCTGAAGATCATGTGTCATACTATTGAAAGCACGTGATAAGACGGCAATCTCCTCAGGATCGGATTCAGCGTCGACGCGGGCGCTCAAGTCGCCGCTGGCGACGCGGCCGGCCGCCTGCACCAGGCGCGAGACCGGCGCGGAGATGGCGTTCGCCGCGCCCATGCCCAACCAGACCGCCCCGATGATCACCAGGAGCGCCGTCTCGACGTAGCTGAGGCCGAAGATGGTCTGGATGCGGGCGCGGCTGGCGGCGGCCTCGCGATAGGCGACCAGAGCCCCCTCCGCCTCGCGCAGGTGGTTCAAAATGCCCTTCTCCACCGGGCGCGCCACATAGAGGTAGGCGTCCGGATAGGCGGTGAGCCGATAGACGGCGCGCATCAGGTCCGCCTGCTCCATCGGGCGGACGGAGATGTCGCCTTCGTCCGCGGCCTTGTAGCTGGAGGGCGGCGGCACGACGAAGGGTGGGGCGTCCGCGCTCTCCGCCCGCGCCAGCACGCGGCCTTCGCGGTCCACCAGATAGGCCGCCGGGAAGGCATGATAGGAGGCCAGCACCGCCAGATAGTGGCTGAAGCTGATCGGGCTCGATCGCAGGTGCGAGGCTTCCCGGTTCAGGTCCGCGCCCATGACGGTGACGTGGTCGCCGATGTAGCGCTTCTGGTCGTCGACGTAGGAGCGGAAGACGGTGGCGGAGTTCTCGACCACGGTCTGGACCCGTCCGCCGAGCCAGCGGTCGACGCCCTGGTTCACCAGCACGCCCATGAACAGGGCGACGACCACGGCCGGCACCACGGCGGCCATGGCGAAGAGGGTGACGAACCGCAGGTGCAGGCGGGCGCCGGCGTCGCGCGCGCGGGCGTTGACCAGGCTCGCGAGCTGCAGCCCCGCCACGCCCGCCAGCGCCAGGATCAGCACGAGGTTGAGTCCCAGCACCGTCAGGATCAGCCGGCTGGCCGGGCCGACCGGACCGCTGACCGGCGGGGACGCCGCCAGCAGGATGCTGAGAGCGGTGAGCGCGACGGCCACGCCGTAGCTGGCCCCGAGGATCACGCGGCTCTGCAGCCCGCGCCAGAACCGCTGGACGCTGGGACTGTTACGGACTCGCTCTGTCAGCCAGGGCATCGGGCGCGCAGCCTAAGCCCCTGTGCCCCAATTTCAACAGCGATGTTGCCGCTTTGCGTCAGACAACAGGCAGCCGCATGAACGCCCTAGCGCCGCCCGCGCGACATCTCCACCCCGAGATCCTGGATCTTCTTGCGCAGGGTGTTGCGGTTGAGGCCGAGGATCTCCGCGGCGCGAAGCTGATTGCCCCGGGTGGCTGATAGGGTGAGCTGGATCAGCGGCCGTTCCACCTCTTCCAGCACCCGGTCGTAGAGGCCGGACGGCGGCAGGCCGTCGGGCTCGTCGGCGAAATAGGTCGCCAGCTTGCGCTCGACCAGCTGGGACAGGGTCTCGGGGCCCTGCTGGCCCTCGATGGCCGGCTGGTGGTCGGCCAGCTCCCGCTCGACGATGCGGGCGGTGATCAGGTCCTCGCCATAGAGCGCGCAGACGCGGCGGATGAGGTTCTCCAGCTCGCGCACGTTGCCCGGCCAGCGGTGCAGCTTCAGCCGGTCAAGCGCGGCGGCGTCGATGGTCTTGGCCGGCAAGCCCTCGCGGTTGGCGCGCAGCAGGAAGGCGCGGGCGAGGTCCGGGATGTCCTCGGCGCGATCGCGCAGCGGGGGCAGGCGCAGCGGCGCGACGTTGAGGCGGAAGAACAGGTCCTCGCGGAACAGGCCCTGCTGGATCAGGCCGCGCAGGTCCCGGTTCGTCGCTGCGATGATGCGCACGTTGGGCCGGCGGTTGGTCTTCGGATTGAGCGCGGGCTCCGAACCGTCGATCACCCGCAGGAGGCGGGTCTGGGCGTCGAGCGGCATGTCGCCGATCTCGTCCAGGAACAGGGTGCCGCCGTCGGCTTCGACCAGCTTGCCGTAGTCGCCGTCCTCCTTGCCGAACAGCTCGGCCTCCACCCGCTCGCGCGGCGTGGCGGCGAGGTTGATGACGACGAACTTGCCGTCGCGGCGGCGGCCCATGTCGTGCAGCGCCCGGGCGACGAGTTCCTTGCCCGTGCCGGACTCGCCGGTGATCAGCACCGTCAGGTCGGCGCCCACCAGCCGGGCGATGGTCCGGTAGACGTCCTGCATGGGCGCCGAGCGGCCGATCAGCGGCAGGCGATCGTCGCGCACCGCCCTCGCCTGCGCCTTGGCCGCTTCGGCGTCGGCGGGCCGCGACAGGGCCCGCTTGGCGGCCGAGGTCATGTCGTCGAGGTCGAACGGCTTGGGCACGTAGTCGAAGGCGCCCACCTCGGCGGCGTTGACCGCGGTCACGAGGTTGTTCTGGGCGCTCATCACGATGATCGGCAGCTTCGGTCGCTCCTTGCGGATCCGCGGCAGGACGTCGAAAACGTTTTCATCCGGCATCACGACGTCGGTGACCACCAGGTCGCCGTCGCCGTCCGACACCCACTTCAGAAGCGTGGTGGCGTTACCGGTCGCGCGCACCTGATAGCCGAGACGGGTGAAAGCCTGGCTGAGCACCAGGCGTATCGAGGAATCGTCGTCGGCGATCAGGATCTTCTTCTGAGCGGCGTTCATGCAGAGAGGTCCCCCTCGGAGGCGATCGGCAGGAGCACGCGAAAAACGGTGCGCCCGGCCTCCGACTCGAAATCGATGAGGCCGCCGTGACCGGCGACCAGCTTGGCGACGAGCGCGAGCCCCAGGCCCGCGCCGTTGGCTTTGGACGTGACGAAAGGCTGGAACAGATGCTCGCGCAGGTGGCCCGGCACGCCCGGCCCGTTGTCCTGCACGCGGATTTCCAGTGGGGCGCCGCGCAGGGCCTGGCCCTTGGCGGCGCGAACGCGGACGCCATGCCGGTAGGCGGTGGCGATATGGATCTCGCCGCGGCCGTCGCCGCGCGCGTGCGCGGCTTCCGCGGCGTTCTTCACCAGGTTGAGGAAGATCTGGATCAGTTGATCCTCGTCGCCCAGCGCCGGCGGCAGCGAGGGGTCATAGGTTTCCTTCAACACCAGCCCGTCCGCGACCCCATTGGCGGCGAGCGCCCGCACCCGGTCCAGCACCTGGTGAATGTTGATCGGATTGCGCTCAGGGAGCTGGTCGTCGGAGAAGGCTTCCATCCGATCGACCAGCCGGCGGACGCGGTCGGTCTCGTCGACGATCAGCTGGGCGAGCGGGGTGTCCTCGGCCTTGGCGCCCGCCTTCAGCAACTGGGCGGCTCCGCGGATTCCGGCCAACGGGTTCTTGATCTCGTGGGCGAGCATGCGGCCGAGCCCCACGATCGAGCGCAGGCCCGCCGCCTCGGCTGCGTTGCGCTCGGGACCGATTCCCGCGCGCACCGAAAGGGTCAGCAGGACCGAGCCGTCCCCCAGCGGCGCGGCGGCGCCGTCGGCCTCGAACGGCGGCAGGCCGAAGAGGCTGATGTGCAGGCCACGCTCGCGTACGCGAGCCTCTTCCTCGACGGCGCGGTTGAGGAGTTCGACCAGCGCAGAACCCGGCGGCAGGGCTGCGCGGAAGCGGCCCCGCGCGAGGAGGCCCAGGCCCTGACCGAACAGCGCCTCGGCGGCTTCGTTGGCGAAGACCAGGGCGCCTTCGCCGTCCACCACCAGGGCGGGGTCAGGGCTGAGGTCGAAGGCGGCGGCCTTGAGGGCGTCGGCGCCCATGCCCGGCGGGCGCTTCTTGGATTGGCTTGTCATGCGGCGAGCCTGGTAATTTCGGAGGTCCAGAGCTCTTCCAGGCCGCGTTCGACCGCGGCGGCGTCCTCCAGCCGGCAGAGGCGACTGCGCGCCTCGCGCCGGGCTTCCGCGCTGGCGGGCCAGGGCGCCTTTTCCACATAGGCGGCCAGGTGCTTGCGGAAGATCTTCAGGCCAAGCCGCTCACCGTAGAAGGCGAGGCTGTCGCGAAAATGGTCAAGGGCGATGTCGAGCCGCGCCGCGGGCGAAGGCGGTTCGTGGCGCGCGCCGGTCAGGCCGGCTTCGATTTCCGCGGCGATCCACGGGCGGCCCGCGACGGCGCGACCGACCATCACGGCGTCCGCGCCCGAGGCCTCCAGCGCCGCTCGCGCGGAGTCGACGTCGCAGATGTCGCCGTTGACGACGACCGGAACCGAGACCGCTGCCTTCACCTCGGCCACCGCGCTCCAGTCGGCGCGCGCCTTGTAGAACTGACAGCGCGTACGCCCGTGAACGGTGACGGCGGCCGCGCCAAGCTGCTCGGCCATCGCCGCGAAAGCCGGCGCGTTACGGGACCCGTCGTCCCATCCCAGGCGCATCTTGACGGTGACCGGCACGTCCACCGCCCCGACCGCGGCGGAAATCAGCCTCGCCGCGAGCTCCGGCTCGCGCATCAGGGCGGAGCCGCACTGAGCGCCGGTGACCTCCTTGGCCGGGCAGCCGAAGTTCAGGTCGATGATCTGCGCCCCGGCGCGGGCCGAGGCCCGGGCGCCTTCGGCGATGTGCTTGGGATCGCGGCCGACCAGCTGGATGACCATCAACGGCAGTCCCTCGCCCACGGCCGCGCGCCGCACCACGTCGGGCCGCCCGCGAGAAAGCTCAGCGCAGGCCACCATCTCGGTCGCGACATAAGGCGCTCCCAAGCGGCTCGCGGCGCGCCGAAACGGGAGATCCGAAATCCCGGTCATCGGCGCGATCCAGGTCCGCCCGGCCACCTCGGCGGACCCAATCTTCAGAAGACTGCTCATTTAATAGCCAACGTCATCGCACTCTTTTTAGGCACTTTTGTGCACTGCGTAAAGCTGGATCATAAGGCGCCCGCACCGTAAAGAGAGGCATGGGGTTTTCAGCTGTGGTGGTCGCCGCCGGGGCCGGGCTGCGCGCGGGGCCGGGGGAGCCGAAGGCCTGGCGCACGGTGGGTTCGCGCCCCCTCGTACGCTGGTCCGTGGAAGGCCTTCTCGCCGCCGGCGCACAGGAGGTAGTGGTCGTGGTCGCGCGGGACCGGCTGGCCGAGGCCGACGCCGCCCTCGAGGGGCTGACAGGCTGGCGCGCCGTGACCGGCGGGCGCACCCGTGCGGAATCCGTGCAGGCCGGGCTCGCCGCCCTCGCCTGCGGCCGCAACGACCCGGTGCTGGTGCATGACGCGGCGCGGCCCTTTGTCACCCGCGCCCACGTCGAGCGGCTGCTCTCGGCGCTGGCGTTCGCCGACGGCGCGGTCCCGTCTCTGCCCGTCCCGGACACGCTCAAGCGCGGCGAGGGCGTGGTCGATGAAACCGTCCCGCGCGAGGGGCTCTGGCGGGCCCAGACCCCGCAGGCGTTCCGGTTCGGGCGGCTGAAGGCGGCCTATCGGCGGTGGCCCGCCTCGGAGGAGCCGACCGACGACGCCTCGGTCATGGAGCGCGCCGGCGGCAACGTGGCCCTCACGCCGGGCGACCCCATGCTGATGAAGCTGACCTACCCTGAGGACTTCCTCATGGCCGAGCAGCTGGCCGCCGGGCGGCGCATCGTGCGCATGGGTATGGGCGTCGACGCCCACCGCTTCGGGCCCGGCGAGGTGGTCTGGCTGTGCGGCATCCGGATAGAGCACGACCTGGGCCTGATCGGCCACTCGGACGCGGATTGCGGCCTGCACGCCCTCACCGACGCCGTGCTGGGCGCCATCGCCGACGGCGACATCGGCCAGCATTTCCCGCCCAGCGATCCGCGCTGGAAGGGCGCCTCGTCAGACCAGTTCCTGCTGCACGCCGTGCAGCGCGTGGCGGCGCAGGGCGGGAAGATCCTGAACGCCGATGTGACGCTCATCTGCGAGCGCCCCAAGATCGCGCCGCACCGTGAGGCGATGCGCCAGCGGGTCGCCGATCTGCTCGGCCTGCCGATGCATCGCGTCAGCGTGAAGGCCACGACCACGGAGGGCATGGGCTTCACCGGTCGCGAAGAGGGCCTCGTGGCCCAGGCCGTGGTGGCCGTCGAGACGCCGCTCTGACGGCGCGCCGGATATTTCGCGGTACGGTCGAGGACCGTTGAAGCTAAGATCGACGTCCCCCCGGAGCGCGCCCGCATGTTTCCGCTCGAAATCGAGACCCTGGCCCGGCTGCTGGTCGACGAGGCGCGGCAGCGCGGCTTTCGCATCGTCACCGCCGAGAGCTGCACCGGCGGCCTGGTGGCGAGCGCGATCTGCTCGATCGCCGGCGCCTCCGACGTGTTCGAGCGCGGCTTCGTCACCTATTCCAACCGCGCCAAGCAGGAGTTGCTCGGCGTGCCAGGCGACCTGATCGCCGACCTCGGCGCCGTGTCCGAACCCGTCGCACGGATGATGGCGGAGGGGGCGCTCGCGAATTCCAACGCCCATCTGGCGGTGGCCATCACCGGCGTCGCCGGGCCCGGCGGCGGCACCCGGATGAAGCCGGTCGGCACCGTCCACATCGCCACTGCCCGAGTGAACGAGCCGGTCCGGCACCGGGAAGAATTCTTCGAGGATCCAACCCGCGAGGGCGTCCAGATCGCCGCCGCCCAGGCGGCGCTGCAGGCGCTGCGCGACCGGATCGGCTGATCGTCAACGGCCCTCTTTTCCGCAAGCGGGGAGAGGACGCTGACGGGCTAATCCGCCGGGGATTCCTGAAGCGCCGCGGCGACCGGGCGCGCAGGCTGGGCTCCGTGCAGGGCCTTGGCGCGGCTTTCGAAGCAGCCGATCAGCTTCTCCACGGCGTGGCTGAAGTTCGCCCGCAACAGCGACTCCAGCATTCGCGACTTGAAGGTGAAATCGATGTCGAACTCGATACGCGTGCAGCCATGTCCCGCATCGATGAACCGCCAGCGGTTCTCTAGCTTGCGGAACGGCCCCGAGATCAGATGCACGTCGATCTGCCGGTTGTGCGCATCGCGCCGAACCCGAGTGGCGAACTTCTCCCGGAGGAACGAGAAGCCGACCGCCGCCTCCGCGTCGACCGCGGTCACGCCGTCGCTGAGCGCGCGCGCGTTCCAGGTGCGCATGCCGGTGATCCAGGGGACGAAATCCGGATAACGGTCGACATCGCCCACCAGCTGGAACAGCTGTCCGGGCGCGTAGGGCAGCACCTTGGAGACGTGATGGTGCACGGGCCGCTACCGGCCTTCCTTGGCGAGCCGGGCGGCCTTCAGTCGCGCGAAGTCCTCGCCCGCGTGATGCGACGAGCGGGTGAGCGGGCTCGCCGACACCATCAGGAAGCCCTTTGCCTTGGCGATCTCTTCGAGGGCGCGGAACTCGTCGGGGTGGACGAAGCGGTCGATGGCGGCGTGCTTGCGGGTCGGCTGCAGGTACTGGCCGATGGTGATGAAGTCGACGCCGGCGGATCGCATGTCGTCCATCACCTGCATGACCTCCTCCTTGGTCTCGCCCAGGCCGACCATGATGCCGGATTTGGTGAACTGGGTGGGATCGCGCTCCTTCACCCGCTCCAGCAGCCGTAGCGAATGATAGTAACGCGCACCCGGCCGGATCGAGAGGTAGAGCCGCGGCACGGTCTCCAGATTGTGGTTGAAGACGTCCGGACTGGAGTCGATCACCAGCTCGGCCGCGCTGACCGGCTTGCGCAGGAAGTCTGGGGTCAGGATCTCCACCGTCGTCGCCGGCGAAGCGGCGCGGATCGCCTTGACGACGGCCGCGAAATGGGCCGCCCCGCCGTCCGCCAGGTCGTCGCGGTCCACCGAGGTGATGACCACGTGGGCGAGCCCCATTTTGGCGACGGCGTCGCCGACGCGCGCCGGCTCGTCGGAGTCGAGCGCCTCCGGCTTGCCCGTCGTCACATTGCAGAAGGCGCAGGCGCGGGTGCAGACCTCGCCCATGATCATCATGGTCGCGTGGTTCTTTTCCCAGCATTCGCCGATGTTGGGACAGGCCGCCTCCTCGCAGACGGTCACCAGCTTGTGGTCGCGCACGATCCCTTGGGTCTCGCGATACCCCGCCGAGCCGGGCGCGCGGACCCGCAGCCATTCCGGCTTCTTCAGCAGCGGCGTATCCGGACGGTTCTGCTTTTCGGGGTGACGCGGGCGCTTGCCGCCCAGGGTGTCGATGACCACGGCCATACGCCCTAGATCGTCGGTCCGGCCCGCAGGATCAAGCAGGCTTTTCCGATGCGGCGGATCCGCCGTCGGCGCGTTCACGTGGTGTGACGAAACTTTTCAACGGTGAGGCGCCTCTATAGGCTCCGGCGCAAACAAGCCGGGCCGATTCCGGGGAGGTTTCAGCGTGGCGCGCAGGTTCGACCCGAAAGAGGCGGAAACCTCGCTGTTCGACGCCCTGATCGACGCCAGCCGGGCGCACGGGCGATCCAAGCTGATCCTGGAGGACCAGGAGCGGAAGCCGCTCTCCTATCTGGACCTCACGCGAGCGGCGTTTGCGCTCGGGCGCAAGCTCTCCGCCATCACCGAGCCTCGCGAGAACGTCGCCGTCATGCTGCCCTCCAGCGCGGGCGCCGTGGTGACCTTCTTCGCCCTGCACGCCATCGGCCGCACGCCGACCATGCTGAATTTCACGGCCGGTCTTCGCAACCTGCGCGCGGCCTGCGAACTCGCCGAGGTGAAGCGTGTGCTGACCTCGCACCGGTTCATCGAGCAGGGCAAGCTGCACGATGTGATCGACGCTCTCGAGGCCAAGGCCGAGATCATCTATTTGGAAGACGTCCGCCGCCAGGTGGGCCTCGTCGACAAGCTCTACGCGGCCGTGGCCGGCGCCTTCCCGAAGAGCTTCCGCGCCCGCAGCCGCCCGGGCGATCCCGGCGTCATCCTGTTCACCTCGGGCAGCTTCGGCGCACCGCGCGGAGTGGTGCTGACCCAGGCCAACCTCGTCACCAACGCCCGGCAGGTGTCGGCGCACATCGAGCTCGATCCCGACTGGGGCTTCTTCAATCCCCTACCCGTGTTCCACAGCTTCGGGCTGACCGGCGGGGTGCTTCTGCCGCTGTTCACCGGGCTGAAGACCTTCCAGTACCCGTCCCCGCTGCACACCAAGCAGATCCCGCCGCTGATCAAGGACTCCAACTCGGCGGTGCTGCTGGCCACGGACACCTTCATCAACCAGTACGCCCGGGCGGCGGAACGCGACGAGCTCTCAGGGTTGAAGTTCGTGGTCTGCGGGGCCGAGAAGGTCCGCGACGAGACGCACAACCTGATCGCCGAACGCTTCGGCCCGGTCCCTCTGCTCGAAGGCTATGGCGCGACCGAGGCGGGCCCGGTCATCGCGGTGAACACGCCCACGGACAATCGTCGCGGCACCGTGGGCGGCCTGCTGCCCGGCGTCGAGGCCAGGCTGGAGCCGGTGGAGGGCATCCCCGAAGGCGGACGTCTCCTTGTGCGGGGCCCCAACATCATGGCGGGCTATCTGCAGCCCGGCGGCGGGATCGAGGCTCCGGCCGGCGGCTGGCACGACACCGGCGACATCGTTTCGCTGAGCGACGACAACTGGATCAAGATCCTCGGCCGGGCGAAGCGGTTCGCCAAGGTGGGCGGGGAAATGGTCTCGCTGACCGCGGCGGAGGACCTCGCCCACGCCGTGTGGCCGCAGGCCCGGCACGCCGTCGTCGCCGTCCCCGATCCCAAGAAGGGCGAACGCCTTGTCCTGGTGACCGATCGGCGCGACGCCGAGGCCGCCCCCCTCCTGGCGCATGCGCAGGCGATCGGCGCGCCCGAGGTCGCGGTTCCCAAGCGCATCATCCGAGTCCAGGAGATTCCGGTCCTGGGCACCGGCAAGACGGACTATGTGGCGCTGCAGCGGATCGTCGACGCCGAGCTGCGCCGGGTGGCCTGAGCCTTTTCAGCGATCGCGGGTTCTAGATACGGCGGCGCTCGGGCCGCGACATGGGAGCGAACAGATGCCCAATCCGGCCGCATGGTCTCCGGGCGTGCTCAGCCTGCTCCGCATCATCGCCGCCCTGCTGTTCATTGAGCATGGCCTGATGAAGCTCATCCATTTCCCGGCGCCCCAGCCGGGGGCGGCCGATCCCCTGCCCCCGTTGATCATGGCCGCGGCGTGGATCGAGGTGGTCGGCGGCGGCCTGGTGGCGCTGGGCCTCTTCACCCGCGCCGCCGCCTTTGTCTGCTCGGGCGAGATGGCAGTCGCCTACTTCATGGCCCATGCGCCGAGAAGCTTCTGGCCCGGGATCAACGAAGGCGACGCGGCGATCCTGTTCAGCTTCGTCTTCCTCTATCTGGCCTTCGCCGGCGGCGGCCCGTGGAGCCTGGACCGGGTCGTGAGGAAGCGGGAATAAGGTCGAGCTGTCATCCCGGAGAGCGTGAAACGCTTGTCCGGGATGACAGGCGCTACATGTGCAGCACGCGCCCGAAGGCGTCGAGGGCGGACTCGTGCATGGCCTCGCTCATGGTCGGGTGGGGGAAGACGGCGGCCTGCAGCTCGGCCTCCGTGGCCTCAAGCGTCATCGCCAGGACGAAGCCCTGGATCATCTCCGTCACCTCGGCGCCGATCAGGTGCGCACCGATCAGGGCGCCGGTCTTGGCGTCGAATATAGTCTTCACGAATCCCTCGGTTTCGCCGGACGCGATCGCCTTGCCGTTCACGCGGAAAGGAAAGCGGCCGACCTTGATCTCGCGGCCGTCCGCCTTGGCCTGGGCTTCGGTGACGCCCACCGAGGCCACCTGGGGATTGGAGTAGGTGCAGCCGGGGATCGGCGAATCGACGCTGACCGGCTTCAGTCCGGCGATATGCTCGACGCAGTGGACGCCCTCGTGGCTGGCCTTGTGCGCCAGCCAGGGCGGGCCGGCGACATCGCCGATCGCGTAGAGGCCGGGTACGCCCGTCGCGCCGTGCGTATCGGTGACCACGTGGGTCTTCTCGACCTCGACCCCCAGCGCCTCCAGGCCGAGGCCTTCGACGTTTCCGACGATGCCGACCGCGACGATGACCACTTCCGCTTCCAACGTCTCGGGCTTGCCGCCGACCGCGATCTCCACGGCCACGCCTTTCTTGCTCTTGGTGAGCTTCTTGACCTCGGCAGGCACGCGGAACTTCAGGCCGCGTTTCTCGAACGCCTTCTTGGCCGCGGCGGAGACCTCTTCGTCCTCGACCGGCAGGATGCGCGGCAGCACCTCGACCACGGTCACCTCGGCGCCCAGGGCGCGGTAGAAGCTGGCGAACTCGATGCCGATCGCGCCGGACCCGATCACCACCAGCGACTTGGGCGCCGCCTTGGGGACCAGGGCTTCGCGATAGGTCCAGACGCGGTCGCCGTCGGGCTCGAGGCCCAGCTGCGGCATGGTGCGCGCGCGCGCGCCGGTCGCCAGGATGACGTGCTTGGCCTGGACCGTCCGCTCGCCGCCCGCCTTCAGGGCGATCACCGCCTTGGGCGCGCCATCGCCCTTCTCGAGCCGCGCGCTGCCCTCGATCACCTCGATCTTGTGCTTCTTCATCAGGAAGCCCACGCCGCTGTTCAGCTGGGCGGACACCTTGCGCGAGCGCTCGATCACCTTGCCGAAATCGAAGCCGCGCTTGTCGACCGAGAGGCCGTAGTCGGCCAGATGGTCCAGGGTCTCGTAGACCTCGCCGGACTTCAGCAGCGCCTTGGTTGGGATGCAGCCCCAGTTCAGGCAAACCCCGCCCAAAGCCTCGCGCTCCACGATGGCGGTCGTCAGCCCGAGCTGCGCCGAGCGGATCGCCGTCACATAGCCCCCAGGACCGGCGCCGATTACAAGGACGTCGAACTCAGCCATCAGAGCATGCCTCGATTGCGCCTCGCGGCGCCTTACTGGGAAACGACCTCGACCACGGAAGGTCGGGTCAGATGAGCATGGTGACCGGATCTTCGATGAAGCCCCGGAACGCCTGGAGCCAGCGCGCTCCGACCGCGCCGTCCACGACGCGGTGATCGCAGGTCATGGTGACGCTCATCACCGTGGCGACGGCGAGCTGGTCGCCGCGCACGACCGGGCGCTTCTCGCCCGCGCCCACGGACAGGATCGCGCCCTGCGGCGGATTGATGATCGAGCCAAAGTCCTTGATGCCGTACATGCCGAGATTGGACACCGAGAAGGTGCCGCCCATGAACTCCTCGGGCTTCAGTTTCCGCCCGCGCGCTCGTTCCGCCAGGTCCTTCGCCTCGACCGCGATCTGCGCCAGGCTCTTGAGCTCCGCCTGACGGATGATCGGCGTGATCAGCCCGCCCTCGATCGCCACCGCCATCGAGATGTCGGCGTGGTGGTGGTAGGCGATGCCCTCGGGGCTGAATGAGGCGTTGGCGTCGGGCACCTGCTTGAGGGCGAGCGCCGAGGCCTTCAGCACCAGGTCGTTGACGCTGACCTTCACGCCCTGCTTCTCGAGCGCGGCGTTGATCTTGATCCGCGCAGCGAGCAGCGTGTCTATCTCCAGGTCGATGGTCAGCGGGAAGTGCGGGACGTCGCGGAACGACTCGGACAAGCGCCGGGCTACGGTCCTGCGCATCATGTCGAGCGGCTTCAGGTCGTAGCTGCCGGGCGCGATGCCATACTGCTCGATCGAGGAGGCGCCGGGCTTCGCCGCGGGCTGGGCCGGAGCGGCCGCAGCGGGCGCCGGCGCGGACGGCGCAGCCTGAACCGGCGCGGCTGATGGCGTCGCCGCTGCGGGCTTAGCCGTTTCCACATCGGCGCTGACGACACGGCCATGCGGCCCCGATCCCTGCAACTTGGACAGGTCGAGCCCCTTGTCCCGGGCGAGGCGACGGGCCAGCGGCGAGGCGAACACCCGCCCGCCGTCGGCGGCCTTTTCCGCCGCGGGCGCGGGCGCCGGCCTCGGAACTGGGGTTGCAGCGGGCGCCGGCTTTGCGGCCGCCTCCGGCGCAGGGGGCGGCGCCTTGGCGGCGGAGGCCGGTGCGGGCTTCGCCGCCGGAGCCTCGTCCTCGCCGGCCAGACGGGCGATGGGCGTATTGACCTTCACCCCCTGGGTTCCGGCCGGCACCAGGATCGCCTCCACCTTGCCCTCGTCGACCGCCTCGACCTCCATGGTCGCCTTGTCGGTCTCGATCTCGGCGATCACATCGCCGGAGCGAACTTCGTCGCCCACCTTCACGTGCCACTTGGCGAGCGCGCCTTCCTCCATGGTGGGCGACAGGGCGGGCATCAGAACGTCGATCGGCATAGATTTTCTCAGGGGCTCGATATCAGCGGATTATGGACCGCTTGGTCGCAAGCCTCATGCGCCAAGCAGGGCCAGCGGTCAAAGGCGCAGGTTAACGGCGCGCGTCACTTGTAGCTCACCGCCTTGGCGGCCTGGACGATGCGGTCGACCGAAGGGAGCGACAGCGCCTCAAGATTGGCCGCATAGGGCAAGGGCACGTCCTCCTGGCAGACCCGCGCGGGCGGGGCGTCGAGATAGTCGAAGGCGTGCTCGACGACCCGGGCGGCGATCTCGGCGCCGACGCCCATCGGGCCCCATCCTTCCTCGATGGTCACCAGCCGGTTCGTCTTCTTGACGCTCTCGACCACGGTTTCATGGTCCATCGGGCGAATAGTGCGCAGGTCCACGACCTCCGCGGAGACGCCCTCTTGGCCCAGGCGCTCAGCCGCCTCCAGCGCGAAGCCCACCATCCGCGAATAGGCGACCAGGGTGACGTCGGTCCCTTCGCGGCGGACCTTGGCCTTGCCGATCGGCAGCACCCAATCGATCCCCTCCGGCACGTCGAACTCCTGGCCGTAGAGCATCTCGTGCTCGAGGAAGACGACGGGATTGGGATCGCGGACGGCGGCCTTCAGGAGACCCTTGGCGTCGGCGGCGTCATAGGGCGCGATCACCTTCAGGCCGGGGACATGGCCGTACCAGGCGGCGTAGTCCTGGCTGTGCTGCGCCCCCACCCGGGCCGCGGCCCCGTTCGGGCCGCGGAACACGATCGAGGTCTTCAGCTGGCCGCCCGACATGTAGAGCGTCTTGGCGGCGGAGTTGATCACGTGGTCGATCGCCTGCATCGCGAAGTTGAAGGTCATGAACTCCACGATCGGCTTCAGGCCGGCCATCGCCGCGCCCACGCCGAGACCGGCGAAGCCGTACTCCGTGATCGGCGTATCGATTACCCGTCGGTCGCTGAACTCCTGCAGCAGATCCCGGCTGACCTTGTAGGCGCCCTGGTACTGAGCGACCTCCTCGCCCATCAGGAAGACCGCCTCGTCACGGCGCATCTCCTCGGCCATGGCGTCGCGCAAGGCGTCGCGGACGGTCTGGCGGATGAGCTTGGCGCCCTCCGGCAGTTCGGGATCGCAGAGCGGTTCGGGCGGCGTCACGGCGGCAGGACCCTCGCCCTCGGGGCGCTGCTTGGCTTCCGACGGGCCCTTCTTCTCCTCGTCCCCGGACGGCTCCTTGGCGAAGGGCTTCTCGGCGACCGTGTCGACCTGGACCGGCGGAGCGGGCGCAGGCGCGGCGGCGGGCTTGGCCGGGGCCTCGCCGTCGCCGGCAAGTCGTGCGATCGGGGTGTTGACCTTCACGTTCTGCGCGCCCTCCGGCACCAGGATGGCGTCGACCTTGCCCTCGTCGACCGCCTCGACCTCCATGGTGGCCTTGTCCGTTTCGATCTCTGCGATCACGTCGCCGGAGCGGACTTCGTCGCCCACCTTCACGTGCCACTTCGCGAGCGTCCCCTCCTCCATGGTCGGCGAGAGCGCGGGCATCAATACGTCGGTCACGCGCGCGCCCCCTCGGCCGAAGCTTGAGTGTAGACGTCGGTGTAGAGCTCGCGCGGATCGGGCTCGGGCGAGGTGCGGGCGAAATCCGCCGCCTCGGCGACGATGCGCTTCACCTCGGCGTCTACGCTCTTCAGCGTGGCCTCGTCGGCCCAGCCCTTCTGCTCCAGCAACTCTTCGACGTGGTCGATCGGATCGCGGGTCTTGCGGATCTCGTCGACCTCCTCGCGCGTACGGTACTTGGCCGGGTCGCTCATGGAATGGCCGCGGTAGCGGTAGGTCTTCATCTCGAGGATGTAGGGGCCATTGCCGCCGCGGGCGTGCTCGGCCGCCTTCGAAACGGCGGCCTTGACCGCCAGCACGTCCATGCCGTCGACCTCCGCGCCCGGGATGCGGAACGAGGAACCGCGCTTGTAGAGATGGGTCTCGGACGACGAGCGCTCGATCGAGGTGCCCATGGCGTACTGGTTGTTCTCGATGATGTAGACGACCGGCAGGTTCCAGAGCTCGGCCATGTTGAAGCTCTCGTAGACCTGTCCCTGGTTGGCGGCGCCGTCGCCGAAGAAGGTGAAGCTCACCTTGCCGTTGTTCCGATACCGGTTTGCGAAGGCGAGCCCCGTGCCGATCGGCACCTGGGCGCCGACGATGCCGTGGCCGCCGTAGAAGTCGGCCTTGGTCGAGAACATGTGCATCGACCCGCCCTTGCCGTGGGACGACCCGCCCGCACGGCCGGTGAGCTCGGCCATCACCTCCCGCGGATCCATCCCGCAGGCGAGCATGTGGCCGTGGTCGCGGTAACCGGTGATGACCTGGTCGCCGGGTTGCTTCACCGCCTGCACCCCGACCGCGATCGCCTCCTGGCCGATGTAGAGGTGGCAGAAGCCGCCGATCAGGCCCATGCCGTAGAGCTGGCCCGCGCGCTCCTCGAAGCGCCGGATCAGCAGCATGTCCCGGTAGAAGCCGAGGAGTTCGTCGCGGTCGGCCGTGGACTTCGCGCGCGGAGCGGCTCGGCCTCGCGCTGGCGCCCCATTGACCTTCCGCCGACCAGCCACGCCGGTCTGCCCACGCGCCATGCATTTCTCCACTTTGCGTTTTTGACGCCCTCGTCAAACCCGCGAACGCGAGCTTAGGGCCTCATGCGGATCACATAATCTCTCGGGTCCGCGAAGCCTAGCCGAGAGCGCGCTCTTTCCTCCAACAGATCGGCGGAGAGGCTTGTGTCGCGCAGCAGCCGTGCGCGCACCTCGAGGTCCTGCCGCTGAGCCTGCAGCGCGACGAGCTCCTTCGACTTCGCCGTCAGGGTCGCGCTCCGCTGCTCCGAGGTGAGCAGCCCCTGCTCGCCCGTGAAGGCGTGCACGCTGAAATAGATGATCAGCAACAGCAGGGCCGCGGTCGGCAGGAACGGGCGAAGGCGCGCGAGCAAGGCGAATCTCTGGGCGAGGACCAGCCGATCCTTCACGCCCGCGTGGTTAAGAAGCCGTGACGAACGCGGGAGGGGCGTTCAGCTCGTCAGCGAACCTGCTTCAGCGCCTTGCGGCCGAGGTAGATGGCCTGGTCGCCCAGCTCTTCTTCGATACGCAGCAGCTGGTTGTACTTGGCCGTGCGGTCCGAGCGCGCCAGCGAGCCGGTCTTGATCTGACCGCAGTTGGTGGCGACCGCGAGGTCGGCGATGGTCGAGTCCTCCGTCTCGCCGGACCGGTGGCTCATCACGGCGGTGTAGGCGGCGCGGTGGGCCATGTCGACCGCATCGAGCGTCTCCGACAGGCTGCCGATCTGGTTGACCTTCACCAGGACGGAGTTGGCCAGGCCCTTGTCGATCCCGTCGGACAGGCGCGCCGGATTGGTGACGAATAGGTCGTCTCCGACCAGCTGCACCTTGCCGCCCAACCGCTCGGTCAGCAGCTTCCAGCCGTCGAAGTCGTCTTCGGCGCAGCCGTCCTCGATGGTGACGATGGGGAACTTGCCGACCAGGCCGGCCAGGTAGTCGACCATGCCGCCCGCATCGAAGGTCTTGCCCTCACCTTCCAAGACGTACCGGCCGTCCTTGAAGAACTCGGTCGAGGCCACGTCCAGGCCCAGCAGGAAGTCGTCGCCCGCCTTGTAGCCCGCGGCTTCGCCGGCCTTGACGATGAAGGCGAGCGCGTCCTCGGCGCTCGACAGGTTGGGCGCAAACCCGCCCTCGTCGCCGACGTTGGTGTTGTGGCGAGCGTCGTGCAGCGCCTTCTTCAGGCCGTGGAAGATCTCCGCTCCCATGCGCAGCGCCTCCGCGAAGGTCGCCGCGCCGGTCGGCAGGATCATGAATTCCTGGATGTCGATCGGATTGTCGGCGTGGGCGCCGCCGTTGATGATGTTCATCATCGGCACCGGCAGCACGCGCGCTGAGACCCCGCCCACATACTTGTAGAGCGGCAAGGCCGCGGAGCTGGCGGCCGCCTTGGCGGTAGCCAGGCTGACGCCCAGGATCGCATTGGCGCCCAGGCGGCTCTTGTTCGGCGTGCCGTCCAGCTCGATCAGCAGCTTGTCGATCCGCCGCTGGTCCTCGGCGTCGGCGCCGGCGAGCGCGTCATAGATCTCGCCGTTGACCGCCTCGACCGCCTGGCGCACGCCCTTGCCCAGGTAACGGGACTTGTCGCCGTCGCGCTTCTCCACCGCCTCGTGCGCGCCGGTCGAGGCGCCGGAGGGAACCGCCGCGCGGCCCATGGAGCCGTCTTCCAGGATCACGTCGACCTCGACGGTAGGATTGCCCCGGCTGTCCAGGATCTCGCGGGCGTTGATGTCGACGATCTCGGTCATCGGGTCCTCGTGAAGCGTGCGAAAAAGCGTGCAGGGCTTAGCCGCCGACGGCGTCGCGAACAACCCCGGACCCGCCCCCACCGCCGTGGCCAGGCTTGTTCGGGGCGAGAATCAAAAACGCCGGCCGCGTGGTCGCAGCCGGCGTCGGAAAGCTCCGATAAGAATCAGAAGTCTAGTCTTCCTTCGGCGTCAGGACCTGGCGGCCCTTGTACATGCCGGTCTTCAGGTCGACGTGGTGCGGCCGCTTCAGCTCGCCCGTCTCCTTGTCCTCAACGAAGGAGTTAGGGCCCAACGCGTGGTGCGACCGGCGCATGTTGCGCCGCGACGGCGAGGTTTTTCGCTTAGGAACGGCCATTGGAGATCTCGGTAGGCTTTGGAAACGAGGACGGCGGCCAACCGGCCGCCGACGTGAGCGGCGGTGTATGCATCAAAGGGCGGGAGGGATCAAGAGTCTGAGCGTCTGCAGCGCCCCTCCCCATTATGGGAGGGAAATCACACCAGCCGGCTACGCACCTTCGCCGCGCCGATGAAGCTGGCGAACAGGGGGTGCGGCTCGAAGGGCCGGCTCTTCAGCTCCGGATGGAACTGGACGCCCACGAACCAGGGATGGTCCTGGCGCTCGCAGATCTCCGGCAACTGGCCGTCGGGCGAGAGGCCGGTGAACTTGAGGCCCGTATTCTCGATCCGCTCGCGGTAGGTGATGTTCACCTCGTACCGGTGGCGGTGGCGCTCGGAGATCGCCTGGCCGCCATAGATCTCAGCCACCCGAGATCCAGGCGTGAGCATGGCGTCGTAAGCCCCGCAGCGCATGGTTCCGCCGAGCTCGCCGCCTTCGGCGCGCTGCTCCTTGGCGTTGCCGCGCACCCATTCTGTCATCAGGCCCACGATCGGTTCGGAGGTCGGGCCGAATTCGGTCGAGGAGGCCTGGTGGATGCCGGCCAGGTTCCGGGCGGCCTCGATCATCGCCATCTGCATGCCGAAGCAGATGCCGAAGTAGGGAATCGCGTGCTCGCGGGCGAATCGGACCGCGCGGATCATGCCCTCGGAGCCGCGCTCGCCGAACGCGCCCGGCACAAGCACCCCGTGGACGTTGGCCAGGCGGACGCCGATCAACTCCTCGTCCTTCTCGAACGCCTCGCCCTCGATCCAGTCAAAGCGGACGCGGACGTTGTTGGCCAGGCCGCCGTGGATCAGCGCCTCCACCAGAGACTTATAGGCGTCGGTGAGGCCGGTGTACTTGCCGACGATGGCGATGTTCACCTCGCCGTCAGGGTGGCTCAGCGTGTGGGAGATGCCCTGCCACCGGCTGAGGTCCGGCGGCGGTGCGTCGTGCAGGCCGAAGACGTCGAGCACTTCGGCGTCCAGCCCTTGGACGTGATAGTCGAGCGGAACGGAATAGATGTCGGAGGAGTCTATCGCCTGGATCACGGCGCTGGCCCTGACGTTGCAGAACTGTGCGATCTTCTTCCGCTCGCCTTCCGGGATCGGCTGCTCGCAGCGGCAGAGCAGAATGTCAGCCTGGATGCCGATCGAGCGCAGCTCCTTGACGGAGTGCTGGGTCGGCTTGGTCTTCATCTCGCCGGCCGTCTTGATGTACGGCAAGAGCGTCAGGTGGATGTAGCAGGCGTGGCCGCGCGGCAGCTCCTGGCCAAGCTGGCGGATGGCTTCGAAGAACGGCAAGCCCTCGATGTCGCCGACGGTGCCGCCGACCTCGACGAGCACGAAGTCGACCCCCTCCCCCGGATCGGAGAGGACGAAGTCCTTGATCTCGCCGGTGACGTGCGGGATCACCTGCACCGTCGCGCCCAGATAGTCGCCGCGGCGCTCCTTCTCGATGATCGTCTTGTAGATCTGGCCCGTGGTGATGTTGTCGTTGCGGGTGGCGTTGACGCCGGTGAACCGCTCGTAGTGGCCGAGGTCGAGGTCGGTCTCCGCCCCGTCGTCGGTCACGAACACCTCGCCGTGCTGGTAGGGGCTCATCGTCCCCGGATCGACGTTCAGATAGGGGTCGAGCTTACGCAGACGGACCTTGTAGCCCCGCGCCTGCAAAAGGGCGCCCAGCGCAGCGGACGCGAGACCTTTGCCAAGGGAGGAGACCACGCCGCCGGTGATGAAAATGTACCGGGCCATGGGCGTTCAGATTAGCCGTGATTCGCCGCCTGCGGGCGGCCCTCGATCGTCTTCATCCACCGGATTATTGCGCCGCCGGCGCAGCCGGCGGGGGCTGGCCGGCCCCTTCGCCGACGAAGGGGTTGTTGACGGTGGGGGTCGGGGCCTGCAGCGGCGCCGGCGCGGCGTTGGGCGGCGCGGGTTGGGGCGCGCCCGCGGGCTGCTGCGGCGGGGTTTGGTTGAGCGTATTGGGATCGATGGAATCCACCTTCAGCCGATCCACGACAGAGGAGGCGCCCTTCTGCTGGCCGGAAAGGATCGTCAGCAACAGCGCGAGCGCGAAGAAGGTCGCGCCAAGGATCCAGGTGATCCGTGTCAAGAGGTCGCCGGCGCCCCGCGCGGTCATGAAGCCCGAAGGGCCGCCGCCCATGCCGAGCGCGCCGCCCTCCGAACGCTGCAGCAGCACAACGCCCACCAGGGCCAGGCTGACCAGGAATTCGAGAACGAGCAGGAGAGTGAGCAGCATGCGGTCCGGCGCCTGGAAAGCCCGGGCAGGACCCGAGCGGATTTGACGGGCGGCTCTAACACCGCCCGCGCGGCAGCGCCATATCTAGGTCGCTAAGCGCCTGTCACAACCACCATCTTGCATGACCTGACCCGATGACGCATCCGATCGATATCAAGGGCATCGACCACATCGTGCTTCGCGTGCGCGACAAGGACCGGGCGGCGGCCTTCTATACGACCGTCCTGGGGGGCGTCTTGGAGTGGGACCGACCGGAGCTTGGGCTGACCCATGTTCGCGTCGGCCGCGATCTGATCGACCTCGTGGTTCTGGATGGCGAGCTGGGACGGCGGGGCGGGGCGGGCCCGGGCTCGGAGGGCCGCAACCTGGACCACGTCTGCCTCCGCATCCATCCGTTCGACGAGGCGGTGATCGGCGCTCACCTGGCCGCCCACGGCGTGGAGGTCTTGGAAGCCGGGCGGCGCTACGGCGCCGACGGCTTCGGCCCGGCGATCTATGTCCGCGATCCCGACGGGAACATTGTCGAGCTGAAGGGCGGCGGCCCCGAGCCCACGACGGATCGGGCAGGCTCGGCTGAGGGCTAGTGGCCCCCGCCCCCGGCGGCGGGAGCCCGTTTGGGCCGAGGCGCCAGCCAAGCGAGCGAGGCGGCCAGCGCGAAGAGCACGGAGCCGACCAGCAACAGGTGGTCCGTCGCCAGCATCGTCGCCTGCTGCTGCACCAGCCGGTCGATTTGGCCGATGGCTTGGTCGTGGGTCAGGCCGCGCGCGATCATCGCGTCGCTGGTCTGCGCGACGCCGTTGAGGTGGCCGACCAGCAAGCTGCGCTTCTCGGTGGCGATGTTGTCCCAGGCGGTGGTCATGATCGAAGTGGCGAAAGCCGCGCCGCTGGTCCGCAGGAAGTTCTGCAGCCCGGCGGCCGACGCGGTCTCTTCCGGCAGGACGGAGGACAGCGTCAGCGAGGTCGCCGTGACGAAGAAGAACGGCAGGAAGAAGCCCTGGGCCAGGAAGGTCAGGGCCACGCCCCAGAAGGTTACGTCCGTCGTGAAATTCGAGCGCCAGAAGGCGACCGCGCCCAACCCGCAAACCCCGAATGCGAGCATCAGCCGCGGATCGACCCGGCCGATGAACCTTCCGACCACCGGCGACATCACGACGGCCAGCACGCCGTTGAAGGCGGCGGCGTATCCGGCCCAGGTGGCCGTGTAGCCTATGCTGGTCTGCAGCCAGAGCGGGATCAGAACCACGGTCGAGAAGAAGGTCCCGAACGTGAGGCTTATGATCATAACCCCCACCACGAAGCCGCGGTGCCGGAACACCCTGAGGTTGACGATCGGATTGTCGCTGGTGAGCTCCCAGATCAGGAATGAGATGAAGCCGATGGCGGCCAGGATCGCTAGGCCGACGATGGTGGTCGAGGCGAACCACTCCAGTTCCTTGCCGCGGTCGAGCATGATCTGCAGGGATCCAACCCACAGCACCAGAAGGCCTAGGCCGACGTAGTCGACCGGAACGCGCCGGGTCGACGTCTCGTGCGCCCGCAGCATGGTCCAGGCGCCCAGCGCCACGCCCAGCGCCACGGGCACGTTGATGAAGAAGATCCAGCTCCAGCCGATGTTGTCAGAGATCGTCCCGCCCAGCAGCGGGCCGGCGATCGGCCCGACGACCGTGGTCATCGACCAGAGACCTATCGCTTGGCCTGATCGCTCCTTGGGGAAGATGCTCAGCAGCAGGGTTTGCGAGGTCGGCATGATCGGGCCGCCGCAGAACCCCTGCAGAACCCTGAACGCCACCAGCGTGCTGAAGCTCGGCGCCAAGCCGCACAGCATCGAGAAGGCGCCAAAGCCCAGAATCGCGGCGACGAAGACCTTCACTCCGCCGAAGCGCTGAACCAGCCAACCGGTCAGAGGCACGGTGATCGCTTCGGCCACCGAGTAGGAGGTGATCACCCAGGTGCCCTGCGAGGGCGAAACGGCTAAGGCGCCGGCGATGTGGGGCACAGAGACGTTGGCGATGGTGGTGTCCAACACCACCGTGAAGTTGGCCAGGGCGAGGATGACCGCCGCGACTATGACCTGCCCCCCGGCGAGCGGCTGGGCAGGGGCGCGGTCCTGATGGCTCATCGGACCTCGACCTCGGCCTTCATCGAAAGCCCCACCCGCAGCGGGTTGTTCTGCAGCTCCTTGGGATCGAGAGCGATCCGCACCGGCACGCGCTGAACCACCTTGATCCAGTTGCCGGTGGCGTTCTGCGCCGGGATCAGGGCGAAGGCGGACCCCGAGCCGCCGCCGACGCCGACGACCTTGCCGTGATATTTCACGCCCTTGCCGTAGAGGTCGCTCGTCAGCACCACCGGGGAGCCGACGCGGACCTTGCGCAGTTGCACCTCTTTGAAGTTGGCGTCGACGTAGGCGCTCTGCACCGGAACGATGTTCATCAGCAGCGCGCCGGTCTGCACGCGCTGGCCGATATCGATCGCCTTCTTGGTGACGATGCCATCGACCGGCGCACGCACCTCTGTGCGACCGAGGTCGAGCTGCGCCTGATGCAGTTGGGACCGCGCAGCGGTGACCTCGGGGTTGGCGTTAAGATCCGTCCCGCGCACCAGCACGGCGGCGGCCTGGTGCTGGGCGTTGGCGGTGGCGACATCCGCTTGAGCCTTGCGCAGCGCGGCCTGGGCGGCGGCGACGGCGGCCTGCGAGGTCTGCCGGCTGTTCTGCGACTGAGTGAGCTCGTCGGCTGAGACCGCCCCGGTGCCCGCCAGCCGCCGACGTCGCCCATACTCGGCGTCGGCGCGAATGTAATCGGAGCGCGCGGCGACCAGTTGCGCCGCCGCGCGCGCCAAGTCGGAGGCCCGCGAGGCCGTCTGGGCGGCGGCCGCGTCCTCGTTGGCGTAGTACCCCTGCACCCGCCGCTCAGCCTGGCCGAGTTGGGCCTGCGCCCGCTCGACGGCCAGCTTGAAATCGGCGGGCTCGATGACGGCGACCACCGTGCCCTTGCGGACGAACTGGGTCTCGCCGACGGGATCGTCGATGATCGGCCCTGACACCAGCGCAGTCACGGCGGCGGTGTCCGCCCCAACGTAGGCGTCGTCAGTCGAGACGTGGTGCGAGCCGATCAGCAGCCAGTAGACGAACCAGAGCGCGGCCGCGACGGCGACCACCACCGCCACGATCGTGAACCAGCGCTTCCGTCTCTGACGACGTGCGCTCGCCGCGACGTCGACTTCGGGATTGGCGTCCTGCTTCATCGGTGGTCCCCTGCGGGTCGCGTCAGCTCGCACGGAAGCCGCCGCCCAGAGCGCGGGCGAGAGCGGCGTCGACGGCGAGCGTTCGAGCTTCGAGATCGGCGACGGTGCGCCGTTGGGTGATGACGGCGTCCTCGCCGGTCAGCACCGCGATATAGTTGGTCAGGCCCGCCTCGTAGCGAAGGCCGGCGATCCTGTAGGCCTCTTCCGCCCCGGCCAGCGCGCTGCGCGCCTGATCGATCCGCGTCTGCAGATCCCGGGCGCTCGCCGCGGCGTCGGCGACCTCCTGCAGCGCCTGGACGAGAGTCTGGTCATAGGCGGCGACCGCGGCGTCGTACTCGGCGCGCGCGCCGCGATACTCGCCCTCCAGCCGCCCCGCCGAGAAGATCGGCAGGCTCAGCGCCAGCGTCGCGTCGCCCACCTGAGAACTGGGCAGCCGAAGGAGATCGAGCCCGAGCGACTGCCGGCCGAAGAAGGCGGTCAGGTTGACGTTGGGATAGAAACCGGCCCGCGCCACGCGGATGCGATCCGCCGCGGCCTCGGCGCGCAGCTTCGCCGCCTGCACGTCGGGACGGCGGCCAACCAGGTCCACGGCGAGGTCGGGGGGCAGGCCGAAGTTCGCGCTCGACACGCTGCGCGGGCGCTCGATCTGCAGGCCCCGATCTGGGCCCTGGCCGGCCAGGGCTGCGAGCCGGTTTCGGGTGATGGCGATCTGCTCGTCGACGCCGGTGAGCTCCTGGGCGGCGGCGGCGGCGTTGGCCTGAGACAGCCGGGCCTCGCCGAGATTGGAGGAGCCGGCCTCGACCCGCTGCCCCACCAAGCGCGCGGTTCCCTGGCGATTGGCGAGCGCCTGGGCGGCGGCGGCGCGCTCGCCGAACAACCGCGCCAGGTCGGCGTAGGCGGAGACCACGCTGGTGGTCAGCATCAGCCGGCTTTCAGCGGCGTCCATGCGCGCCGCCTCGGCTTCGGACGTCGCCGCGGCGAGCCCGGCGCGATTGCGGCCGAACAGGTCCAGGTTCCAGTCGAGATCGAGCGTCGCCCGCCCGGTGTCGTTGTAGCCCTGGGGCACGAACTCCCGCGGGAAGCCCATGTTGTAGCTCTGCCGCGTCTCGGAAGCCTGGGCGTTGGCGCTGACGCTGGGCAGCAGCGTCGCGCGCGCCTGCTGCCGCAAGGCGTTGGCCCGCCGCACGCGGGCTTCGGCCTGGGCCAGGGTGGGCGAACCCCTCAGCGCCTCGTCGACGAGGGCGTCGAGCTGCGGGTCGCCATACCGCTTCCACCAGCCGTCTTCCGGCCAGGCAGCCGCCGGCGCCTGGAAGCTGCGCGACGTCTGGTACGAGGCGGCAGGCTTGGCCTGCAGCTCCGGCCCGAGGCGCGGCACGGCGGCGCAAGCGCTGAGCGCGCTGGCCGCGGCGAACCCTAGCAGAAGCCGTTTCATGAGGTCCCTGGGGAGAAGCGGTCGGCCTGAAACTGACCGTACTGTACGGTCAGACATAAGGGTGCTATATGCGTCTGGTCAAGATCGAAGTCGGGTGGAAAATGACGACGGTGGCGCGCGAGGCGAGGCGCGAAGATCGGCGGGATGCAATCCTGGACGTGGCTTACGAATGTTTCGTGGCCGAGGGATATGGCTCGACATCGATGTCGACCATCGCCGCCCGTCTGGGCGGCTCCAAGGGCACCCTCTACAACTACTTCAAGTCCAAGGAAGAATTGTTCGAGGCCTTCGTGCGCCGCGCCTGCGCGCGCCTGCAGCAGCGCATGGACCTAACCTCAAAGGATGGCGACGCGCGCGACATGCTGGTGCAGATGGCGTGCAATTTCCTCGACCATCTGCTTTCGCCGGAAGGCATCGCCATTCACCGGATCGTGGTCGGCGAAGGCGAGCGCTTTCCCGAACTGGCCCGCCTGTTCTACGAGGCGGGCCCGCGGACCGGCGTCGCCAAGACCGCGAAGATCCTCGAAGGCCTCATGGATCAGGGAACGCTGCGGCGCAGCGATCCGGTGCTCACGGCCTACCACTTGAAGGACCTCGCCCTCTCGGGCCTGTTCAACCTGCGGCTTTGGGGGGTGATCGCAGATCCAACGCCGCAGGAAAGGGCCGCCCGCGCCGAAACGGCCGTCGACACCTTCCTGCGCGCCTACGCGCCGTGACCTCAGGCCGCGTGGACGATGGCCAGGAAGTCCTCGGCCTTCAGCGACGCGCCGCCGACCAGGGCTCCGCTCACTTCGCGGGCGTGCAGGATCTCGGCCGCGTTGTTCGGCTTAACCGAGCCGCCGTAGAGGATTGGGGTGCTGCCCGCCGCCGCCCCGAACAGGCTCTTCAGCGTGTCGCGGATCGCGCCGTGCACCTCCTCGATCTCAGGGATGGTCGGCGTCAGGCCGGTGCCGATGGCCCAGACCGGCTCGTAAGCCACGGCGAACGGCCGCGCCTTGAGCTCCGCCGGGAGCGATCCCCTCACCTGTCCCGTCACGACCTCCAGCGCCTGGCCCGCCTTGCGTTGCGTGAGCGTCTCGCCGACGCAGACGATGGGCTCGAGCCCGTGACGCAGCGCCGCCAACACCTTCTTCGCCACCAACTCGTCGCTTTCCCGATAGGCGTCGCGCCGCTCGGAGTGGCCGAGAATCACCAGCTTCGCGCCGGCGTCCGCCAGCATCTGAGCCGACACGTCGCCGGTGAACGCGCCGTGGTCGTCGTAGTGCGCGTCCTGCCCGCCGACCAGGACCGACGACCCCGCCAGCGCCTCGCTCATGCGGTGGACCAGGACCGAGGGCGGGCAGATGGCGACTCGCACGCCGGATCCGCCGAGGCCCGCTGCGACAGCCTTGGCCTCCGCCAGGGAGCTGGCCAGCCCGTTCATCTTCCAGTTTCCAGCGATCAGCGGCGTCGGTGCGGTCATTGGGCCTCCAGGAATTGTGGTCGCCAGGGCGGTTAAGCCAAGCCTAGGTCTCTGTCACGCGCTTGCCGCGCGCAAGGGGCCTCCACTATACCGGCCGGCTGTAAGCACCCGGGAAAGGGATCCGATGCTCGCCGCCTTCCGCGCCTTCGCCAAATCCTGGGTCGCCGCAGGCTTGATCGGCCTGCTGATCGTCGCCTTCGCCGTCTTCGGCATCCGGGACGTCTTCGGGCACAAGACCGGCGACTCCGTCGTGACGGCGGGCTCCCGGAAAGTCCCCGGCGTCGAGTTCCGCCGCCAGTTCGACCAGGTGCGCCAGTCGCTCGAGCAGCGGATGGGACGCCCGGTGACCGCGGAAATGGCCGCCGAGAACGGCCTGGACCGGCGCCTGCTGCAGGAGCTGGCGACCCGCCAGGCCTTCGGCGAATTGCTGAGCCGGATGGGCATCCGGCCTTCGGACGCCCAGGTGGCGGAGCAGATCGGCAAGATCCCCGCCTTCTTCAGCCCCATCTCGGGCAAGTTCGACAAGGACCTCTACGCCCGGAAGCTGGCGGAGAACGACTTCACGCCGGCCAGGTTCGAGGGCGAGCTGCGCGACGACATCGCCCAGCAGCACCTCCTGGCCGCGCTCGCCAATTCCCTGGCCGTGCCGCGCGCCTACGGGGCGCTGGCCGCGCTCTACACCCTTGAGAGCCGCGACGTCGCCTTCATCACCCTGACGCCGAACGACGTGCCCCGGCCGGCCGCGCCGACGGACGCGGAGCTTGCGGCCTTCATGAAGGAGAACGCCGCCCAGCTCACCAGGCCGGAGTTCCGTCAGCTGACCGTCGTGCGGTTCGGCCCGGAAGCGGTGGCGGCGAATGTCTCCATCGACCCGGCCGAGGTCCGCAAGCGCTACGATTTCCGTAAGGACACGCTCTCCACCCCGGAGACCCGCAGCCTCGTGCAGATCCCGGCCAAGGACGCGGCGACCGCGCAAGCGATCGCGGCGCGGCTGCAGAAGCGTGAAAGCCCGCAGGCGGCGGCGAAGGCCGCGGGGGTCGACCCCATCAGCTACGCCGCAAAGCCGCAATCGGCCATCCCCGACCGCAAGGTGGCGGAGGCGGCGTTCAAGCTTCAGCCCGGCCAGGTCAGCACCATCCAGGGCGACCTCGGCCTCGCCGTCGTGCGGGTGGACCAGGTGACACCCGGCAAGGCGGTCACCTTCGAGGAAGCGCGTCCCACCATCGAGGCGGAGCTGCGCAAGGACGCCGTCGCCGAGAAGGTCTATGCGCTGACCCAAGCTTATGACGACGCCCACCAGAAGGGGGCCAACCTGGTCGAAGCGGCCAAGAAGGCCGGCGTGGAGGCGGTGGTTCTGCCGCCGCTGACTCGCGACGGGCGGCTGCCCACGGGCCAGCCGATGAACGGGCTCGACGCGAAGCTGGCCGACACCGCCTTCGGCTTGCCGGCGGGAGGCGAGAGCGAGGTGGTGGACGCGGGCGAGGGCCGTTACTTCGCCGTCCGGGTCGACAAGATCATCCCGCCGGCCATGCCCAGCCTGGACGAGATCCGGCCGATGCTGGCGAACGCCTGGACCATGCGCGAGCTGGGCAAGGCCCTGCGCGCCAAGGCCGACGCGCTCGCCGCACGCGTGACCAAGGGCGAGCCGCTGACCCAGGTGGCCGCCGCCGAGGGTTTGCGCGTCGACCGCGCCACGGGCGTGGATCGGCAGTCGGCGCAGCAGAACCCGCTCATGACCGAGGAGCTCACGGGCGAAGCCTTCCGCAGCAAGCCGGGCGACGTCTTCGTCGCGGGCGCGCACGGCGGCATCGCGGTCGCACGGCTCGAGGCTGTGCACCCGGGCGACACCGCCTCCCTCGCCGCGCTGACCGAGCAGATCCGCCCACAGATGACCTCCGCGGTCTTCCGGGACATGGGCAAGAGCGCGGAGGACGCGGCCCGCCGCAAGATAAAGGTGACCGTGGACTACGCGCGCGCGCGCTCTGCGCTCGGGTTGGAGCCCGTCGCGGTCGACGCCAAGGCCAAAGGCAAGGACAAGCCGGAGCTCGCGAAGTGAAGCTCGAACCCGGCTTCGAGGATTTCCGCGCGGCCTATGACCGCGGCGCGCCCCAGCTCGTCTGGAGCCGGCTGGTCGACGACCTGGAGACGCCCGTCTCGGCCTATCTGAAGATCGGCCACGGGCGCCCGTACGCCTTCCTGTTTGAGTCCGTGGAAGGCGGGGCCTGGAGGGGACGCTACTCGATCATCACCCTCAACCCGGACGTCGTGTGGCGCTGCCGGGGGGACAGGGCGGAGGCCGCGGTCGGCGCGGAGGCCATCGCCGCCGAGCGGTTCGAGCCTCAGGCCGGCGGCGCGCTCGACTCGCTCAGGGACCTGGTCGCGGCCTCGCGCATCGAGCTTCCCCAAGGCCTGCCGCCGCCGTCGGCCGGCGTCTTCGGCGCGATCGGCTACGACATGATCCGGCTGGTCGAGCGGCTCCCGAACGTCAATCCGGACCCGCTGGACCTGCCGGACGGGATCATGACCCGGCCGTCGATCGTGGCCATCTTCGACTCGATCGCCCAGGAGATCCTGCTGGTGACGCCGGTTCGCCCCAACGGCGCTTCGGCCGAGGCGGCCTATGAGGCGGCGAGCACGCGCATAGCCGAGGTGTTGACGAACCTCGGCCGCGCCGCGCCGCGCCTTTCCGGAGAGGGACAGCCCGAACCCGACCAGTTGACCTCCCCGGTCTCGCGAGAGGCCTACAAGCAGATCGTCGAGCGGGCGAAGGAGTACATCCGCGCCGGCGACATCTTCCAGGTGGTGCCGAGCCATCGTTTCCGCGCGCCCTTCACCAAAGATCCCTTCGCGCTCTACCGCTCGCTGCGGCGCAACAACCCCTCCCCGTTCCTGTTCTATCTGGAATTCGGCGGCTTCCAGCTGGTCGGCTCGTCGCCCGAAATCCTGGTGCGGCTCCGCGACGGCAAGATCACCATCCGCCCCATCGCCGGCACGCGCCCGCGCGGCGCGACCCCCGAGCAGGACCTGGCGCTGGAGAAGGAGCTGCTCGCCGATCCGAAGGAACGGGCCGAGCACCTCATGCTGCTCGACCTCGGCCGTAACGACGTGGGCCGCGTCGCCATGTTGAACGAGGCCGGCTCGAACGCCGCCGCGCCCGGCCGGCCGCCGCGGGTCCGGGTGACCGACAGCTTCTTCATCGAGCGCCTCAGCAGCGTCATGCACCTGGTCTCCAACGTCGAGGGTGACGCGCCGGACGGGCTCGACCCGGTCGACGTGGTGATGGCCGCCCTGCCCGCCGGCACCCTCTCCGGCGCCCCCAAGGTGCGGGCCATGGAGATCATCGACGAACTGGAGATCGAGAAGCGCGGGCTGGGTTACGCCGGAGGGGTCGGCTATTTCGGATCGGACGGCTCGGTCGACACCTGCATCGTCCTGCGCACCGCCCTGGTGAAGGACAAGACCCTGTACGTCCAGGCCGGCGGCGGGGTGGTGGCCGATTCCGATCCCGACGCGGAATACGAAGAGACCCTGCACAAGTCCCGGGCGCTCCGCCGCGCGGCGGCAGAGAGCTGGCGGTTCGAATAGGCGGGCGGACGCCCCTTCCCCATCGGCATGGTGTTCATCGCGACGCTGGCGCGGGACCGGTGAGGTCAGACTGCGTTCGGATGTCAGCATCCCGCACGAGTGCGGACGTCCGCTTGCGGTTTGGGCGATCTAGCAGACCGTGGGTCGGACCCGCCCAAACAATTCCACCGTCAAGGTGCTGGCGTGGGTTGCTCAGCGCCGTTCGGTCCACACGCGGGGCACGGCGAGGACCTCTGCTCCGACCGTGCGGTAGATCAGCGCGCCGCGCCGCCGCCCGGTGACAATGGCTGCGCCGTCTCCTTTCGGATCGAGGCGGATAGTGGCTGGTGCTTCCGGGGGCAGGCCGAGGCGACGATCATGGGTGCGGCCGCTCTCCTGGAAGGGGGGCGGAAGCGGTTCAAGCCAGTGGGTGTAGGCAGACAACGACCAAGTATAGCAGGCGACGGGCGGGCGCTCGACAACCAGCAGTTCGTCAGCAGCAAGCTCGAAGTAGCCGGGATAGTAATGCGTGCCCGAATCGCCAACGTAGGCTGCGGCGAGCTCTTGTGGCGGGACGGTTATGGTGTTCGGGGCCTCGGCCATGAGTGCGCTCCAGCGGGCGAACTGGCGCGCCAGCGCGGCGACTCGCGCGGCGGCCTGACCAAGATCAAGATGCGTCGCGGGCGGGGGCAGCGGGGCGCCGTCGGCGAAAGTCAGCCGCAGCAGCGCCGGGCGCACGCCGGGGGGCCGCAACAGTTCGCGCAGCATGACCATGCGGGTGGCAGGTGTGGTCCGAAGCTGTCCGGAGGGACCGATGGAGAGGCGCGCCGGCCCTTGGGTGATGACCACATAGTCTTCCAGCAGGAGGACGCCGGCCTGGGTGACGCTGTAGGCCCCGACGCCAAGGCGCTCGACATCCTCGAGCTCGGCGGTGAGCAGGTAGTCTCGCCCGGGTTCGACCTGCGCCTGCCACATCCGGTAATCGAGAAACGGCCCGCCGATCCGCGGCCAGGCGCGCTTGAGCCCGTGGGCCGTATCCTCATGGGCGAGGAAGCCATCGTGGAGGGCGCTGGTGATCAGCCTTGCAAGATAGGGGCGGACTTCCCGCGCCGTGGCTTCGTCCGGCGCCTGGGCCCGCAGTTCGGCTTCGAGCGCCGTCAGCGGCTCGGCCAACTCGGACCAGCCGCCGCTCACGCCCCTGCTCCGGCGACGGTCTCGACTTCGTGGGGCACGGCGAAACGCTCGCGATAAGGCGCGAAGCGGGCTTCCACTTCGGCGCGATCAAGCCCGTAGTCGCCGAGGGCATAGGGGTTGCTGCCGCGCTTGCCTTTGGGGTTCTCTGCACGCCAGCGGGTTACGGCCTCGCGCACCTGGGCCGGCGTATCGATGCCGAGTCGATCGTGAACCCGTTCGATCTCCAGCATCGGATCGTCGAGCAGGCGGTAATAGTCGACGTGGATCACCCGACTGGCGTGCGGACCGGCGGTGAACTGCATGATCCGGTCGATGTGCCGGGCGATGAAATCGAACATCTGGCGGCCGACGACATGCGGATCGCTGCCGCCTGCCCTGCGCGGGTCGCGCAAGGCATGGCTGAGCTTGCTGATCGAGGCGAGGATTTGGACCGGATCGCGGTGAGTCATCACAAAGCGGGCATCGGGGTAGACCGCGAGGATGCTGTCCATCGCGATGACGTGGTTCGGATACTTGAGCGCCCAGCGCCGCTGGGGCGCGCGCCATTGCAGCAACTGGAGCTGGCGCTTGTGGATGCGGTAGGTCGTCGTGAGGTCGGCCGCGCCCATCACGTGGTCGAAGAAGCCGGGCACGTTAAGGAAATTGTGGAATCCCACCGCGGCGAAGCTTTGCGCGAGGAAGTGGTGGCATTCCTCCGAGCCGGTCGGGTCGGTGAGGTGCATCGCGTCGTAGTTTTCGATCATGCCGTGAGTGCGGCGATCGAGCTCAATCTGCGCGGCGATGCGATCGCCGACCGAAGCAGGATCGACGGCCGGCGGCGGCGAGGGCCTGTTCGCCTCCCACGTGCGGATCAGACGGAAGCGGTCATCGCGATCAAACAGGTACTGGAAATAGGTCGTGCCCGAGCGGGGCAGGCCGGTCAAGAAGACCGGCGCCTCGATCTTCTCGTCAAATACTTCGGGATGACGCGCGGCCCACTGCTGGGCTGCGATGCGATGTTTGAGCAGCGAGACGAGAAGGTCTTTGGTGAGAGCGTGGCCAGTCTCGTTCAGGTCGGCGTCGCAGTTGATCGCTTCGATAAGCGCGGCGAAATTACCGGCGATCAGCGCGTGCTCGACATCGGAGGCGTCGGCCTCGGCTTCAGCGCGGGCGCGCAGGGCCGCAGGGTCGAATGCGGGCATTGTGGCGGCAGGCATGGTTCCATTCCGGAATGCAGCTGTCCGGCGGGAGCCACACAGTCTTGGGAAGGGGACTGAGCTGTCAAGCCGGCTCCGCAGCTCGCCGGGGCACCCGCACCACCGTCAGCAAAGGTGGTGCAGCGAGAAGCGGCGCTTTCACGCCGGTTATTCACAGCCCCCGTTCGGTCCAAGGTCTCAGTTCCACCCCCAAGTCGACGTTCGCGCAGTCCGCTTCGAGGCCTTCGCCTACGTCCGACAGCACATGGCCGACCGGCGCCTCAAAGCCATTTCGACCCCTTGAAGCGCGTGTACAGCACGACGCAGATCGCGGCGATCACCCCCAGGATGAGGTAGTAGCCGAAGCTCCACTTCAGCTCCGGCATGTGTTCGAAGTTCATCCCGTAGATGCCGGCGATCGCCGTCGGCACCCCGAGGAGGGCGGCCCAGGCGGCGAGCTTGCGGGTGATGACGCCTTGCCGCTGCTGCTCCAGGAGGTTGGCCACTTCGAACACCGACGAGAGCACGTCGCGTAGGCCGTCGAGCCTGTTGGTCACCCGCCGGGCGTGGTCGGCGACGTCGCGGAAGTAGAGCCGCGCTTCCGGGTCTATGCACGGCACGTCGAGGTGCTCCAGGCGGGCGGCCACCTCTTCCATGGGACCAAGGATCCGGCTGAAGCGCAGGATCTCGCGACGGAGCCTGAACAGCTGGGTGATGTCCGCCCGCGACAGGAAGGCGTCGAGCGTCTCCTGCTCCATCGTCAGCACCTGCTCCTCGACCTTGTCGACGATCGGCAGATAGCCGTCGACGATGAAGTCGAGCACGGCGTGCAGGATGTAGTCCGGTCCGTGGCGCAGCAAGCCCGGCGCCGCCTCGAGCTGGGCGCGCAGCGACGTATGGGCCCGCGCGGAGCCGTGGCGGACCGTGATCACATACTCGCGGCCCACGAAGATGTGGGTCTCGCCATAGGTGATTTCGTCGGCTTCCATCTCCGCGGTGCGCGCCACCACGAAGAGGTCCGCGCCATAGACCTCGACCTTCGGCAGCTGGTGCGCGGCCAGCGCATCCTCCACCGCCAGCGGGTGCAGATGAAACCGCCGCTCCAGGACCCGCAGTTCCTCTTCGTCGGGCTCGTAGAGGCCGATCCAGACGAACTCGCCCGCCTGGACCGTCAGCCCGCCTTCGGTGAGGTCCGCCTCCCGGAGCCGATGGCCATCCTTGTAGACGTAGGCTGCAACGACGCTCACGCGAACGTCTCCGGTTCAATTGCGGCGTGAACGCCGCTCGCCCGCCTCATTCGGCGCTCTGGGCGACATGCCGGCTGACCACGGGCGGCGCGAGGATCATGGCCGTCGCGAAGGAGAGCGCGCAAGCCGCCGCGAACGCCGCCGCCGACAGCACCGGCCACATGCGGTCCTTTCGCGGACGAGGCGCCAGCAGACTGCGGATATGCGCGCTCATCCCTGGGGTCAGCGTCGAATCGGTGATCGCCATGCCACGAGCATCGCCCCGCCGGACGATGCACGCCACTTGGCTCTGAGGCGTTGTCCGCCTAGAGAGTGCGCATGATCCTGGTGATCGATAACTACGACAGCTTCACCTACAACCTCGTCCATTATCTGAACGAGTTGGGGGCGGAGACGCTCGTCCACCGCAATGACGCGCTCAGCGTCGATCAGGCGCTCCGCCTGAAGCCCCAGGGCGTGCTGCTGTCGCCCGGTCCCTGCACGCCGAACGAGGCCGGCATCTGCCTCGACCTGCTGGCGGCCGCGCCCGCGGACCTGCCGATCTTCGGCGTCTGCCTCGGCCACCAGGCGATCGGCCAGGCCTTCGGCGGCAAGGTCGTCCGCGCCCGCGAGCTGATGCACGGCAAGACGAGCCCGATCCACCACACGGGCCAGGGCGTGTTCACCGGGCTGAAGAACCCCTTCACGGCCACCCGCTACCACAGCCTCTGCATCGAGAAGGCGAGCGCGCCCGACGTGCTGGAGGTGACCGCCTGGACCGACGACGGCGAGATCATGGGCGTGCAGCACAGGTCGCGGCCGATCCATGGCGTCCAATTCCATCCGGAGTCGATCGCCACCGAATGCGGCCACGAGCTGCTGGCCAACTTCCTCGACCTCGCCGGCGTGAGGCGCCTGGCGGGGGCCTGAACGCCGCCATGTCCGACGCCTTCAAGCCGCTGCTCAGCCGCCTCGCCGACGGCGCGACCCTTTCCGAGGACGACGCCGGCGACTTCTTCGCCGCCTGCCTGCGCGGGGAGCCGACGCCGGCACAGGTCGCCGCGGCCGTCACCGCGATGCGCCTGCGCGGCGAAACGGTCGGCGAGATCACCGCCTGCGCCCGGGCCATGCGCCGAGCCGCGGTCATGCTGGACCACCCGTTCGAGGCCATCGACGTCTGCGGCACGGGCGGCGATGGACTGCACACCCTCAACATCTCGACCGCCGTGGGCTTCGTCGCCGCCGGCGGCGGCTTGAAGGTCGCCAAGCACGGCAACCGCGCGCTCTCCTCCAAGTCGGGGGCGGCCGACGTGCTGACGGCGCTCGGCGTCAACGTCGCGGCCGGTCCGGCGCAACAGCTCAAGGCGCTGGACGAGGCCGGCATCTGCTTCATGTTCGCGCCGGCGCATCACGGCGCCATGCGCCACGTGACGCCGATCCGCGCCGAGCTCGGCTTCCGCACCATCTTCAACCTGCTGGGACCGCTCACCAATCCCGCCGGGGCCAAACGCCAATTGCTGGGGGTCTACGACACCCGCTGGGTCGAGCCGCTGGCGCGCGTGCTGGGCGCCCTGGGCGCGGAGCGCGCCTGGACCGTGCACGGCCAGGGCATGGACGAGATCACCACCACCGGCGAGACCCAGGTCGCCGAATGGCGCGACGGCCAGGTGCGCCTGTTCCGGATCACGCCCGAGGCCGTTGGCCTGCCGCGGGCGGCGCTCGCCGACCTGACCGGCGGCGCGCCCGCCGAGAACGCCGCCGCCCTGAAGGCTCTGCTCGCGGGCGCGAAGGGACCGTACCGGGACATCGTCCTGATCAACGCCGCGGCCGCCTTCC
>Ga0070665_100000273_pt1 | contig 84592 bp, 82 predicted proteins | sample KBSS13metaG_FD_65862 | JGI IMG/M metagenome (GOLD analysis project Ga0070665, IMG submission 65862) | Switchgrass rhizosphere microbial communities from Kellogg Biological Station, Michigan, USA - KBS S1-3 metaG | ecosystem: Host-associated > Plants > Roots > Rhizosphere > Soil ... | reverse complement strand
CAGCCACCCCTTCTACGACGTCCCGAACTTCCACCGGGTCGTCGTCCACGGGAGCACCGTGCCGCTGGAGTACCTGAGGCTGACCATCACGCCCGGCGGCCACGCGAAGACCAGCGCGACCGGCTTCGGTCCGTTCACCTGGTCGCGCCACATGGAGGACTGAGACGACCGGGTCGTCCGCCTCGGTGGGTGCTCTTGTACCCGCTCAGGCGGACGACCCGAGAAGCCGTCAGTCCTGGTTGCCGCCGCCGAACATGATCTCGTCCCAGCTCGGCACCGAGGCGCGACCGCGGGTCTTCTTGACCGGCTTGCGCGAGGGCGGCTCGTCGCGACGGGGGTCGTCCGGGTCTGCCTCGTCCGACGCGGCGGTCTCGGGTTCGGCCTCGAGCACCTCGTCGAGGCCGAGCTGCTCCGCCTGCGCATCGGCGTCTGCGGTGTCCACGGTGTCGGCAGAGTCCAGGTAGGCCTCCATCGGTGCCTCCGCGCCGAGTGCGGCGGTCTCGTCCGGGTGGCGGGCGACCTCGGGCTCCTCGCTGACCAGCTCGATCGCGTCGTCGCCGAGCGGCAGCTCGTCGGCCGGTACGGCGGACAGCCGGCGCCGGCGGTGGTCCGACAGGTCGTCTCGGGTCGGCTCGGCGACCTCGTCCGGAGCGTCCGCCACCTCGCCGAGCAGCCAGTGGGCGTCGTCGTCGTCGGCGACGACGTAGTTGCCCGGGGCGTCGAAGGAGAAGTGCGCAGCACCCACGCGGTCGGTCGTCGTGTAGGACCCGGTCAGCGTCCAGCGGCCGTCCTCGCGTCGCCAGGCGTCCCACGCGACCGTGTCGGGGTCGACGTTGCGCGAGCGGAGATGGCTGCCGACGGCGTCGCCGAGCGTGCGTGCCGACGGTGCGCCCCCCTCGACGAGGCGGCGGCGGATCGAGGCGCGCTGGGCACGCTGCGCGACGTGTTCGCGCTCGGCCAGGACCGGCGCGGCGTACGGCATCACCTTGTCGACCGAGGTGCCGGCGACCTGGGCGACGGACTCGGGCGTCTCCCCGGCCCTGATCCGCGCCTGGATGTCGCGTGGGCGGAGGGTGGATTCCATCTGTCTCTCCAACTGGCCGGTCCCTGCCTGGTCGGTCTCCGGTGCGGGCCACTGGCCCGCCACGGCGGCCCGGAGCCGGTCGTCGACGTCGACGGTGAAGTCCACCTTGGCGTCGCTCTCGAGCACGAGCTTCCGGCCGTCCTCGCTCACCCCGGTGAGCCTGAGGTGCACCATGACGGTTCTCGCTCCCGCGTTGCTCCTGCCCGTTCCTGCTCCGGTGCGGCCGAGCCTACGCCAGCGCACCGCTCCCGCCCCGTTGGCGGCGCGGCGCGCCACCCGGCGTCCTGGTGGCCGTGACCTGCCCGTTCGGGCGACGTTCAGTCGCCCAGGACCCGGCGCAGGTAGTCGTTGGTGAACAACCGGTCGGGGTCGAGCCGGTCGCGCAGCGCGAGGAACTCACCGAACCTCGGGTACGCCGGCGCCAGGTCGGCGGCGGTGCGGGTGTGGAGCTTGCCCCAGTGCGGGCGGCCGTCGTGGTCGCGCATCACCGCCTCCATCGCCGCGACATACGCCGCGTGGGTGCGCCAGTCGGAGCGGTGGTGGGTGTGGAAGGCGAGGTAGAACGAGTCCCGGTCGTACGCCGTGGACAGCGCCACGTCGTCCGCGGGCGCGACCCGGATCTCCACCGGGAAGCTGATCCGCCAGTCGGAGGCGTCCACGACGCGGCGTGCCTCACGCAGCGCGTCGAGCCCGGCGGCACGCGGCACGGCGTACTCCATCTCCCGGAAGACGACCCGCCGCGGGGAGGTGAAGACCCGGTGGGCGACGTCGCTGTAGGTGCGCTCCGACAGGGCCCGCGCGGCGACCTGGTTCATCCGGGGGACCATCCTGGGGGCCCGGTTGGCGACGGCCGTCAGCGCGCCGAAGACGGAGTTTGACAGCAGCTCGTCGTCGACCCAGCCGCGCACCCGCCCGACCGGTGCCGCCTCGGAGACGTCGGCGTCGAGCCGGGTGTTGCGCTTGGTCAGCATCCGGTCGGTGTGGGGGAACCAGTACATGTCGCAGTGATGGCTCTCGTCGGCCATCGCGTCGAACGACCCGAGCGCCTCGTCCCACGACATGGGTTGCTCGTGGGCCTCCAGCAGGAACAGCGGCTCGACCGCGAAGGTCACCGTCGTCAGGATGCCCAGGGCGCCGAGCCCGACCCGGCCGAGCGCGTAGAGGTCGGCGTTCTGCGACGTCGAGGCGTCGAGCACCTCGCCCGTTCCGGTCACCAGCTGGAAGCCGGCGAGCTGGGCCGCGAGCCCGGCGGCCACCCCGCCCGTGCCGTGGGTGCCGGTGGAGACCGCCCCCGCCAGGGTCTGCTCCGCGATGTCGCCCATATTGTGGAGCGACAGGCCGAGCCGCTCGAGCTCGTGGTTGAGCACCTTCAGCTGGGTGCCGGCGTACGCCGTGACGGTCATCGCGTCGCGGTCCACGGCGATGATCCCGGCCAGTCGGTCCGGCCGGAGCATCACGTCACCCGGCGCCGCGATGCCGGTGAAGGAGTGTCCGGTGCCGACCATCTTGATCGTCGTCCGGTCCTGCCGGGCCGCCCGGACCGCCGCCACGACGGCGTCCGCGGACGCCGGGGAGACGACGCTGCGGGGCTCGGCGGACTCCAGGCCGGACCAGTTCTGCCACTGCACGGGGCGAGCCTAGGCGTCCGGCTCGCAGGCGGGTGCGTCGCGCGAGGTGAACGCCGCCGCGGCCGCGACCAGCCCGGCGACGAGGGAGACCAGGTACGCCGCCGAGGCGCCGTGGCTGTCGATGACCTGGCCCGCGATCGCGGCACCGGGAGCGACCCCGGCGACCGCTGCGGTCTCCACGAGCGTCATGCCCTCGGTCAGTCGTGACCGCGGGACGTTCTTCTCGACCAGGGAGAGACCGGCGATCCCGGTGGGGGCGATCGCGAACCCGGCGACGAACAGCCAGACCGCCATCACCGACAGCGACCCGATCACGCTCAGCGGGATCATCGCGACGAACATCGCGACGGCACCCCACCGCAGCCTGGTGGAGGGGCTGACCCGCCACTGCACCATGCCCGTGATCACGCCCGCGATCAGGCTGCCGGCCGCCCAGATGGCCAGCAGGAAACCGGCGTACCCCCGGTGTCCGTGCTCGGTGGCGAACGCGACGGTGGTCACCTCGGCCGCTCCGAACAGCGTGCCGAGAGCCACCCAGACCAGGCACACCGGGCCGACCACCGCCAGGCGGAGCCGCTGCACGCGGGCGCCCCGGACGCGGGGCGCCGCCACCGGAGCGGTCGATCGCTGGGCGGCGAAGAACAGGGTGCCGGCCGTGCCGGCGACGATGGCGATGGCCAGCGCGGCGACGGGGCTCCACGCCGTCGCGATGACGGTGATCAGGATCGGGCCGGTGATGAACACGACCTCGTCGACCGAGGACTCGAGCGCGTACGCCGTGTCGATGTCGGGACGCTCGTCGAGCACGTGCGACCAGCGTGCCCGCACGCACGCGCCGATCTGGGGGAAGGCGCCTCCAGCGACGAGGACACCGGCGAACGCCGCCCACTCGGGCCCACCGGACTGGACGATCACCACGAACGACGTCATCGCGACCGCGAACACCACGGCGGCCACCGTCAGCACCCGACCCTGGCCGATCCGGTCGACCAGGCGTGCCTGCGGGATCGCCAGCGCCGCCGCCGCGAGGAGGTAGGCCGCCGACATCGTGCCGGCGAGCCCGTAGGACCGGCCGACGCCGGTGACCAGCAGCACGATGCCGATCGTGTCCATGGAGATCGGCAGGCGGGCGACCAGCGCGGAGCTGCTGAACCGACGTGCTCCCGGCACACTCAGGATCTGGCGGTAGCGCGTGAACATGGCTTTCCGAGGCTAGGGCCACCTCGAGTCAGGGCTCTCGATCCGGTCCGGGTGTCGCGGCGCCGAAGGAGATCGGCAGCACCAGGGAGGCGAGGGCGGCGACGACGCCGCCCCCGAGCGCGACGAGGTACGACGCCGAGGCGCCGTGCGCGTCGATCACCAGCCCCGCGAGCGCGGCCCCGGGGGCGAGCCCGGCTGCCAGGCCGGTGTGGGAGAGCGCGATGCCCTCGGTGAGGCGTTGCGCCGGAACCCCCTGCTCGATCGCGGAGAACAGGGCGATCAGGGTCGGTGCGACCCCGAAGCCGGCGACGAAGAGCGCCGCACCCATCACCGGCATCGAGCCGACGAACGTCATCGGCACCATCACCAGGGCCAGGAGCAGTGCGCCGACGCGCACCCGCCAGATCGGGCCACGCCGCCACCGGAGGGTGCCGGTCAGCAGCCCGGCCACCATGCTGCCCGCGGCCCAGCTGGCGAGCAGGACGCCGGCGTACGGCTTCGCGTGCTGCTCGGAGGAGAAGGCGACCGTGCTGACCTCGGCAGCGGAGAACAGCGACCCGAGCGCGAAGGACACCACCGCGAGGAGGACGACGGGCGGCCACGGCATCGGCGGCCGCGTCCCGGCGGCACGCCGGGTGCGGTGGGGGACGGGCTGGGAGGAGCGCTGAGCCGCCAACACGAGCGTGCCCGGCACGCCCGAGACGAGAGCCAGGCCCAGACCCGCCCACGGGTGCCACTGGGTGGCCAGCACGGTCGCCACGGTGGGGCCGACCACGAAGATGACCTCGTCGAGAACCGACTCCAGCGCGTACGCCGTCTGCACATCCCTCGGCCTGCCGGCGAGGACGTGGGACCACCTCGCGCGCACGACCGAGCCGATCGGCGGGTAGGCCGCTCCCGCCACGAACGCCGAGACGAACGCCACCGCCTCGGGCCAGCCGCTCTCGACCGACGTCACCAGGCCGACCACCCCGACGGCGTACACCGTCGCGACCACGGGCAGGACCACGGCCTGGCCCACCCGGTCGAGGAGACGCCCCTGCACCACCGACGACAGGCCGTTGGCGATGGTGAAGGACGCGGACAGGGCTCCCGCCAGGCCGTAGGAACGGCCGACCCCGGTGACCAGCAGGACGATGCCGAGCGTCGAGACGGAGATGGGCAGCCGGGCGACCAGCGCGGTCAGGCTGAACCGCCACGCACCGCCGTAGGCGAGCACGGTGCGGTAGCGGGTGAACATGCTGCTCGGAGCGTAAGGCACGATGACGACATGCCATCGTCCCCGTCGGACGCAGTCTCGCCGTACGACGCGCTGCTGCTGGTGTCGTTCGGGGGACCCGAGCGACCCGAGGACGTCGTCCCGTTCCTGGAGAACGTCACCCGCGGCCGCGGCATCCCCCGGGAGCGGCTCGAGGAGGTCGGGGAGCACTACGTCCTCCTCGGCGGGCGTAGCCCGATCAACGACCTCAACCGGACCCTCCGCGATGCGATCCGGTCCGACCTGGTCGCACACGACGTCGACCTGCCGGTCTACTGGGGCAACCGCAACTGGGATCCCTACCTCGCCGACACCCTCGCGCAGATGGAGGACGACGGCGTCACCCGGGCGGCGTGCTTCGTGACCAGCGCCTACTCGTCGTACTCCTCGTGCCGGCAGTACCGCGAGGACCTCGCGGGAGCGGCCGGGCACGTGGGCGAGGGCGGCCCCCGGCTCGACCGGCTGCGGTCCTACTACAACCATCCCGGCTTCCTCGAACCCGTCGTCGACTCCGTCGTGGACGCGTTGGCGGGGCGACCCGACGCCCGGCTCGTGTTCGTCACCCACTCCGTCCCGACCTCGATGAACGACGGGAGCGGGCCCGGCGGCGGGGCGTACCTCGACCAGCACCGTAACGCCGCGGCGTACGTCGCCGGCCGGGTCGCGACGCTCACCGGCCGGGCGCACGCGCACGACCTCGTCTTCTGCTCGCGGTCCGGCCCGCCCCAGATGCCGTGGCTCGAGCCCGACGTCAACGACCACCTCGAGAAGCTCACCGGCGAGGACGTGTCGTCCGTGGTGCTGATCCCGATCGGGTTCGTCTCCGACCATATGGAGGTCGTCTACGACCTCGACACCGAGGCTCTGGCCACCGCCGCACGGCTCGGTCTCGACGCCGTCCGGGTGCCGACGTCCGGAACCGATCCCCGCTTCGTCGCGATGGTCCGCGAGCTGCTGCTCGAGCGGGCGGCGGCCGAGCGAGGCGAGCAGGTCCAGCGGGTGTCGGTCGGGGGAGACCCGCCGTGCTGGGACCTCTGCGCGGCCGGCTGCTGCCCCAACCCGCGCGGCGAGAGGCCGGCGTTGGGTGGGGCGACGTGACCACCCGATGACCGCACCGGATCCCGTCGCCCTGCGCGACCTCGCGCTCGCGACGGCGCGCGAGACCGGCGATCTGATCGTCGCTCTGCGGGCCGAGGGCGTGGAGGTGGCCGGCACCAAGTCCAGCGAGACCGACATCGTCACCCTCGCCGACCAGGCAGCCGAGGCCCTCGTCAAGGACCGCCTGCTCGGGGCTCGACCCGGCGACGGGATGGTCGGCGAGGAGGGCGACGAGCTCCGTGGCACGTCCGGAGTCGTCTGGATCGTCGACCCGATCGACGGGACCGTGAACTACCTCTACGGCCTCCCGCACTTCGCCGTCAGCATCGCCGCCGAGGTCGACGGAGTGGTGGTCGCCGGCGTCGTGGTCGCACCGGCGCTCGGCCTCGAGTACGTCGCGACCCTCGGCGGCGGGGCGACCTGCAACGACCGGTCGATCCGGCCCCGGACGACGGTCCCGCTGCGCGAGCGGCTGGTGGCGACCGGGTTCAGCTACGAGCAGCCGGCGCGGGCGCGGCAGGCGACGTACATCTCCCGGCTGCTGCCGCGCGTCCGCGACCTCCGCAGGCTCGGGTCGTGCGCGCTGGACCTGTGCGGGGTGGCCTCCGGGACCCTCGACGCCTACGTCGAGGAGGGCTCCCACATCTGGGACCACGCGGCCGCCGGGCTGGTGGTCTTGGAGGCCGGTGGCATCCTCGAGGTCGCCCGCTCGCCGGGCGACAAGCGACTGCTCATCTGCGCCCCGCGGGACGGGTTCGCGGAGTTCCGGGCGGCCGTCGTCGAGGCCGGCTTCGTGGGTGGCGAGGGCCCGGTCTGAGCCTTCCCGGCGTTCCTTCCGGCGCCCCCGGTCGGGAGCCGTCGGGCAGGGAATAGCAGTCGACCACCCTCTGTTCATGAGACACGGCGTTCCCAGAGGTGCGGACCGAGCGGTCTTGAGGCACAATGCGGCGCGCTGACGAGCGGCGCCGCACACGCGACGCGGGATGGGGAGAGAGAACACAGACGCATGGCCACCGATTACGACGCACCTCGCAAGAACGAGGAAGACCAGTCCGAAGAGAGCATCGAAGAGCTCAAGGCGCGTCGGCATGACAAGAACTCGGGGAAGGTCGACGAGGACGAGGCCGAGGCGGCCGAGTCCTTCGAGCTGCCCGGGGCCGACCTGTCGCACGAGGAGCTGGCGGTCGAGGTGATGCCGCGCCAGGAGGACGAGTTCACCTGCATGAGCTGCTTCCTGGTCCACCACCGCAGCCAGCTCGCGGACGAGAAGCGGCTGATCTGCCGCGACTGCGCTGCCTGAGCAGGAGATCGTGAGGAACGAACGAGCTCCGTGGGCGAAGGCAGGTTGACCAAGCGCCACTGCTGAGCTTGCGAAGCAGTGATGGGCGCGTCGACATGGCCGCGTGGGTCCTTGGCTCGTGGTCTCGACAAGCTCGACCGACGAGAGCAGTTCGACCGACGAGAGCAGTTCGACCGACGAGAACGGCCGAACGAAGAAGAATGTGAGCCCGCCCGGGCAGCCCGGGCGGGCTTCGTCGCTCTCCGGGTCGGGGTCAGTCCTTCTGCAGCTGCGGGGGGAGGTGCCCGGCCGACCTCTGGAAGTAGCTCGCGGCCCGACGCTGCGCGAGCATCCGGGCCAGGGCGACGAAGGTGCCGCTGACGACCGCCCAGGCGATCGCCTCACCCATCGCGACGTCGGGGTCGGCGGGATTCTCCGGCGGGTGCTTGCCGGTGGCGGCGCGCCAGCCGGTGTCGAGGGCCTTCTTGGCCAGCGTCGCGGCCCCCAGGGCGGAGACGAGGGAGAAGACGGTCCAGAGCTTGCTACCGCCGGAGTCAGCCATGCGGGCAGGCTATCGCGCAGCACCCGGGGCTGAGATCACCCGGATGGCGGCCGCGAGCTGGTCCGCGTGCCGCGTGCTCACCAGCCAGTACGGCGCGGGGTCGCGGTCGTCGCGGACGCTGACCTTGACGGTGCGCTTGAGGTAGGGGCGGAGGAGCAGGTAGGCGCGGGCGTCGGCGTCCCTCCCGGCGACCCGTCGGGTCTCGACCGCGTCCAGCGGCTCGACCTCGCCCAGGAACTCCCCGGCGATCCGGGCCCGGCCGGCTCGCAGCCAGCCGTCGACCACCTCGACGCGAGGCGCGCCGTACCCGAGGAAGACGCCCACCATCACCAGCAGCAGCACCGCCGTCGCCGACCAGGCGACCACCGCGGGTGTGGAGACCACGAACGCCAGCCAGAACGTCGCGACCAGCATCGTGCCCTGGACCCACCAGCGCAGCGGCACGCTGAGCCGCTCGGAGTAGGAAGGGTCGGGCACAAGGGTTACCCAATCACCTGGGGCTCTCGGGTGCGGCAGCGACTATGTTCCGCCCTGTGTCCGAGTCACCGCCCGCCAGTCTCCCCGTCGCGATCGTCCGGCTCGACCGCGGCCTGCCGCTCCCGGCGTACGCACATCCCGGCGATGCGGGCGCCGACCTGATGAGCACCGTCGACGTCTCGCTGGCGCCGGGGGAGCGGGTCGTCGTGCCGACCGGGATCGCGCTCGCGCTGCCCGAGGGGTACGTCGCGCTGGTCCATCCGCGCTCGGGTCTGGCCGCCCGCCACGGGATCTCGATCGTGAACACCCCGGGCACGATCGACGCCGGGTACCGGGGCGAGATCAAGGTGCTGCTGGTCAACCACGACCCGACCGAGCCGGTGACGCTCCGTCGCGGCGACCGGATCGCGCAGCTGGTGTTCCAGCGCTTCGAGCACGCGGTCTTCACCGAGGTGGACGCCCTGCCGGAGTCGGTCCGCGGCGCCGGGGGATACGGTTCAACGGGAGGTTCCGCCGGGCTCGGCGGCCCCACCCCCGACCACTCGTGACAGACCGCTGGGAGATGTACTGATGTTCCGCCGCAAGGCCAGCTCCGAACCGGACGAGGCCGTCGAGGTCGAGGGCGGGCTCGCCGAGGACGTCAGCGGTCCCTGGGACTCCGACGACGTCCCCGACGACGGGCTCGACCGGGTCGACCTGGGCTCCCTCCGGGTGGCGCCCCGCGAGGGCGCCGAGCTGCGGCTCCAGGTCGACGAGGCCAGCGGCGAGGTGCAGTCGGTGATGCTCGCCGCCGAGGAGGGGGCCCTCGAGCTCCGGGCCTTCGCCGCGCCGCGCAACGGCGACCTCTGGAGCGAGGTCCGCCCCCAGATCGCTGCCGACATCTCACGCCACGGAGGGACCGCCGGCGAGCGACCGGGCCGCTGGGGCACCGAGCTGGTCTGCCAGATGCAGGTGGTGCTGCCCGACGGCACCCAGGCGATGCAGCCGTCGCGGATCATCGGCGTCAACGGCGCTCGCTGGCTGCTGCGGGCGACGTTCCTCGGCCAGCCGGCGGTCGAGCCGGACGGCGCGCAGGACTGGGAGGACGCCCTCTCGTCGGTGGTCGTCCATCGCGGCACCCACGCGATGCCGGTGGGCGACGCCCTTCCGCTGTCGCTGCCCGACGACGCCGAGCGTCTCGGCTGACGAGCCGCTTTCATCTCGGCGAAACCAGCGCCACGACCGACGGCGCTCGCCTGCTGCGCGCCGCCCAGGACGCACGCCGGTTGCGTTGCCAACGGCTCGACGGACGTCCAGTCTGCCTTCGCGTCGCCGCCTTGCCCTCGCGCACCCTGAACGACGCTCGCGCGGCGACCGCCGTTGGTCGTGCCACTAGGCTGGACACATGGGCGAAAAGAGCAAGCTGCGGCGCACGATCAGCAGCTGGGCCAACGCCGAGGACCAGCACGCCCGTGAGCTGCGTGAGACCACCAGGGCCGGCAGCTGCGACCTGATCGCGGACTGCGACGACCGGACGCCGGTCCGGCTGCGTGGCACCCTGAAGACCGTGACCCTGCGACCGCGCGGCGGCGTCCCGGCCCTGGAAGCGGAGCTCTTCGACGGCTCGGACTCGCTGATCCTGGTCTGGCTGGGCCGCCGCGAGATCGCGGCCATCTCGCCCGGTCGGTCGTTGGAGGTGCAGGGCCGGATCGGCCGGCACGCCGGCGACCGTGTCCTCTACAACCCGCGCTACACCCTGCTTCCCTGATCCTGCCCTGACCGCCCGGCGTGGCGACCGACGTCCGCCCCGCCACCCGACGTACGGACACCTGATGACCGGAAGCCCACCGACGACCGACACCGTGGAGGCGCTGGTCCGTCGACAGCTCAGCCAGGCGCTCGGCGGCAAGCGAGGGATGGCGGAGGCCGCGGTCCCCACCCTCACGTTCACCGTCGTCTGGCTGCTGACGCGCCATCTCGAGGTGGCGCTCGGCGCCAGCGTCGGTGTGGCGGTGGTCGAGCTGGTGGCGCGGCTGGTCCAGCGGTCGACCGTGAAGTTCTGCGTCAACGCCCTGGTCGGGATCGCGATCGGGTGGTTCTTCGTCCACCTCGCCGCCAGCCGTGGCGGCAGCGCCGACGACCAGGCGCTGGCCTACTTCCTGCCGGGGCTGCTCTACAACAGCGGGTACGCCGTGGTCATGGGCCTGACCTGCCTGACCGGCTGGCCGCTGGTCGGCTTCATGATCGGCAGCGTCACCGGCGACCCGACCGCCTGGCACTCCGACCGCCAGGTGGTCCGGCTGTGCACCCGGCTGACCTGGCTGCTGGTGCTGCCGTGCGTCGTGCGGGCCGTGGTCCAGTGGCCGATCTGGGTCGCCGGGCACTCCGGCAGCGTGTCCGCGGACACGGCGGTCGCGGCCCTCGGCGTGCTGAAGATCGCGATGGGCTGGCCACTGCAGCTCGCCGGTCTCGGCGCGATGTCGTGGCTGCTCGGTCGCAACCACACGCCCTTGCAGTCGGACCAGCCGTCGGGGCGGATCAGCCCTGCGCGTGGTCAGGGTTGAGCAGCAGCTCGAGCTGGTCCTCCATGTCGGCCGACACCACGAACAGCAGCTCGTCGCCGGCCTCGACCGGCTGCTCGCCGTCGGGCGGGTAGACCTGGCCGTCGCGCAGGATCGTCACCAGTGCGACGTTCTCCGGGAAGGGGATCAGGCCCGACGGCTTCCCGACGTACGGCGAGTCGTGCGGGAGGGTGAGCTCGACCAGGTTGGCGTTGCTCTGGCGGAACGTGAACAGCCGGACCAGGTCGCCGACGGTCACCGCCTCCTCGACCAGGGCCGACATGATCCGCGGGGTCGAGACGTTGACGTCGACGCCCCAGGCCTCGTTGAACAGCCACTCGTTGTTGGGGTGGTTCACCCGGCCGACGGTGCGCGGCACCGCGAACTCGGTCTTGGCCAGCAGCGAGGTGACCAGGTTGGCCTTGTCGTCGCCGGTCGCGGCGATGACCACGTCGCACTGGTCGAGGTGGGCCTCCTCCAGCGAGGACAGCTCGCAGGAGTCGGCGAGCAGCCACTCGGCGTCGGGCACGCGCTCGGGCTTGATCGAGTGCGGGTCCTTGTCGATCAGGAGCACCTGGTGGCCGTTGGTGATCAGCTCGCGGGCGATGGATCGGCCCACAGCGCCGGCCCCGGCGATGGCGACTCTCATGGCAGAGACACGACCTTCACTCCTCGGGGCCTTCGTTGATGACCTGGTAGGCGCCGGCGGCGTTCTCCTCGCGCATCACCAGGTGGAGCAGGTCGCCCTCCTGGATCACGCTGTCGATCGTGGTCAGCATGCCCTCGCCGAGGCGGTCGATCCAGGCGATCCGGGACTTCGAGGCGGCCTGGAAGTCGACGGTCCGGTGACCTACCCACGCGGTGGGGGCCGGGACCTGGTCGACCCGGATCGTGCCGGACGGGTCGCGGAAGTCGGGCTCGGCGCCCACCGGGAGCAGCCGGCGCAGCACCTGGTCAGCGGTCCACTTCACGGTCGCCACGGTGGTGATCCCGAGCCGCTGGTAGACCTCGGCCCGGCCGGGGTCGTAGATACGGGCCACGACCTGGTCGATGCCGAAGGTCTCACGGGCGACACGCGCGGCGATGATGTTGGAGTTGTCGCCGCTGGAGACGGCTGCGAAGGCGTCGGCGCGCCGGATGCCGGCCTTCTCCAGAACCTCCTGGTCGAACCCGTACCCGGTGATCTTGTCGCCGTTGAACCCGGGCCCGAGGCGACGGAAGCTGTCGGGCTCGCTGTCGATGACCGAGACCGTGTGGTTGCGTTCCTCGAGATCGCGCGCGAGGGTCGAGCCGACCCGGCCACATCCCATGATCACCACGTGCACGGTGGAACCGTATCCTGTCCACTCGTGGGTGTCGGCGATGTCTCCAAGCGGATCCTGCTGGGCCGCAAGCTGCGGAGCTCCCAGCTGGGAGAGACGCTTCTGCCGAAGCGGATCGCGCTCCCGGTGTTCGCCAGCGACGCGCTCTCGTCGGTCGCCTACGCACCCGACGAGGTCTTCCTGACCCTGTCGCTGGCCGGGGTCTCGGCGTACGCGTTCTCCTGGAAGATCGGCATCGTCGTCGCCGTCGTGATGCTGACGGTGGTGACGTCCTACCGCCAGAACGTCCACGCCTACCCGAGCGGTGGCGGCGACTACGAGGTCGCCACGGTCAACCTCGGCGGCAACGCCGGCGTGACCGTCGCGTCGGCACTGCTCGTGGACTACGTCCTGACGGTTGCGGTGTCGATCTCCTCGGGCGTGCAGAACGCCGCGTCCGCCATCCCCTGGATCGAGGGGAGGCAGGCGGAGGTCGCGGTCTTCCTGGTCCTGCTGCTCGCGGCACTCAACCTGCGCGGCGTCCGCGAGTCCGGCGCGTTCTTCGCGATCCCCGTCTACGCCTTCATGGTCGGCGTGATCGGGATGGCGCTCGTGGGTGCCCTGCGCGCCACCCACGGCTCCCTGCCCGATGTCGAGAGCGCCCGCGACTCGGTCGTCCCGGCGCACGGGTTCCCGGCCGACGGCCACCTCACCGGGCTGGCCCTGGTCTTCCTGCTCGCGCGCGCCTTCTCCTCCGGCAGCGCGGCCCTGACCGGCGTCGAGGCCATCTCCAACGGCGTGCCCGCCTTCCGCAAGCCGAAGAGCAAGAACGCCGCCACCACCTTGCTCCTGCTGGGCTCGATCTCGATCACGATGCTGATGAGCATCATGCTGCTGGCCCGCCACATGGGCCTGAAGTACGTCGACGACATCTCACGGTTGCGCGACGCGTCCGGAAACCCGCTTCCGTCGGACTTCCACCAACCCACGGTGATCGCGCAGCTGTCGCGGGCGGTGTTCGACAACTTCGACCCGGGTTTCTACTTCGTGCTGGCGGCGACGGGGATCATCCTGGTGCTAGCCGCGAACACGGCGTTCAACGGCTTCCCGGTGCTCGGCTCGATCCTGGCCCGCGACGGCTACATGCCGCGGGCGCTCGGCTCGCGGGGCGACCGGCTGGCCTACAGCAACGGCATCCTGGTCCTGGCCGGCTTCGCGATCGTCCTGATCATCGCCTTCGACGCCCAGACCACGCGCCTGATCCAGCTCTACATCGTCGGCGTCTTCGTCTCCTTCAACCTCAGTCAGCTGGGCATGATCCGGCACTGGACCCGGCACCTGAAGACCGAGACCGACCCGAGCGAGCGCCGACGGATGATGCGCTCGCGCGTCATCAACACCTTCGGCCTCGGCATGACGGCGGTCGTCTTCGTGATCGTGCTGCTGACCAAGTTCCTGGCCGGTGCCTGGATCGCGATCCTCGCGATGTGCTGCTTCTTCGCCCTGATGAAGGCGATCCGGCGCCACTACGACAACGTCGAGCTGGAGCTCGCGGCCGACGACGAGGACAAGATCCTGCCGACCAAGGTGCACGCGGTCGTGCTCGTCTCCAAGCTGCACAAGCCGACCCTCCGGGCCCTGGCCTACGCCAAGGCGAGCCGCCCCAACGTGCTCGAGGCGGTCTACGTCGCCTCCGACGACGCCACCACGAAGGCCCTCGTGCAGGAGTGGGACGAGCGCAACCTCGGCGTGCCCCTGAAGGTCCTCTACTCGCCCTACCGCGAGATCGTGCGGCCGATCGTGGAGTACGCCGTGCAGATCCGGAAGGCCAACCCGCGCGGCGTGGTCGCGGTCTACATCCCGGAGTACGTCGTCGGCCGCTGGTGGGAGCAGGTGCTGCACAACCAGACCGCGCTGCGGTTGAAGGGGAAGCTGCTGTTCACACCCGGGGTGATGGTGACCTCGGTGCCCTACCAGCTCCAGTCCTCCCAGATCGCCCGCGACCGCGCCAGGCGCGAGGTCGAGCGGGTCAAGGCCGGTGACCTGCGCCGCGGAACGATCCGCTCCGGCGGTCAGGTGCCACCGAAGAAGCAGGTCCACCGATGACACCCCGCACCCCGACAGCTCCCCGGTGAGCCGACGCGTCCGAGAACGAGCCCCGCGCGGTGCCTCGCACGTCGGCGAGCGGTTCGAGGCAGAGGTCGGGCCGGTCGCCCACGGCGGACACTGCGTCGTGCGGCACGACGAACGGGTGGTGTTCGTCCGGCACGCGCTGCCCGGTGAGCGGGTGGTGGTGTCGGTGACCGAGGGGTCCGACGGCGACAGCTTCTGGCGCGGGGACGCCGTCTCGGTGCTCACGCCATCGCCGCAACGGGTGCCGGCTCCCTGCCCCTACGCCGGCCCGGACCTGTGCGGGGGGTGCGACTTCCAGCACGTGTCGCCGGCCGGTCAGCGGGAGCTGAAGACGGCCGTCGTCCGCGAGCAGCTCGCGCGACTGGCGGGTCTCGACGTGGACGTGACCGTCGAGGAGGCGTCGCCGTCGCTGCGCTGGCGCACGCGGATGCAGTACGTCGCGCTGCCGGGGGGCACGCGCGGTCTGCACGTGCACCGCTCCGACGAGGTGGTGGAGATCGACGACTGCCTGATCGACGCCGGGCCGCCGACCACCGAGGTGGAGACCGTCGAGACGTCCTACGGCACGCATGAGTTCCGGGTGGACCGCGACGGCTTCTGGCAGGCGCACGTCGAGGCACCGCGCCTGCTCGTGGAGACGGTGCTCGGGCTGACCCGTCCGAAGTCGGGGGAGCGGGTGCTCGACCTCTACTCCGGCGCAGGCCTGTTCGCGGCGTTCCTCGCCGACGCGGTCGGGCCGACCGGGCGGGTGGTGGCGGTCGAGGGCTCCCGAGCCGCCTGCCGCGATGCCGGGACGAACCTGCCGTCGTTCGTCCGGGTCGAGCACGGGTCGGTCCACCGGGTCCTGGAGTCGGCCTACGACGAGCCCTTCGACCTGGTCGTCCTCGACCCGCCGCGCGAGGGCGCCAAGCGTCGGGTCGTGCAGCAGGTCGTCGACCGTGCACCGCGCGCTGTGGCCTACGTCGCCTGCGACCCCGCCGCCCTCGCCCGCGACCTGGCGACGTTCGCCGAGCTGGGCTACCGGCTGACGACGCTGCGCGCCTTCGACCTGTTCCCGATGACCCACCACGTGGAGTGCGTGGCGCTGCTCGAGCCCTAGCGCGGAGCGACGATGCTGCGCGGCAGTCAGGTCGTCAGGTTCGGACGGCGCGGCTGCGCCCCCCGAGTGAGTCCGTGACGTGGTCGATGGCCTCACGAACGCCCGCCAGCAGGTCGGCGCGGCCGAGGTCGTCCATCCCCGCAGGCCAGAACGGCTCGAACTGGTTCAGCGCAGCGATCACGAGCCTGGTCTCGGCCGGCGTGAGCTCGACCGAGGTTCCGATGCACCTTCGCTCAGGGCCCGAGGCTACGCCCGGACCGCGTCCATCGGTCAGGCGTGCGTGGATGGATGTCGGAGGCGTGTGCCAGGCTCGGCCCCATGCCTTGCGACATCGGCGACGCTCGCGAGCTCGTGAGCCAGCTGGACGACGCCACGATGGTCGAGCTGCTCCACTACACCAAGCTCGAGGTCGAGGGCCGGACCTTCGGCTACCTCTGGGAGCCGACGTGCACGATCGGGCTGCGGCAGACGATCGCCGAGCAGCGAGCCCTCGTGGCGGAGCGGCCCGAGGTCTTCGAGGTGCAGTTCACCGCCTACGGCTACGGCTGGGTGGTCGCCCATCTCGAGGGCGTCGAGCGCGACGAGCTGGCCGAGCTGGTCTTCGAGGCCTGGCGGCTCACCGCCCCCGCTGCGCTGCTGGACGAGCGCGGCGAACGACTCCCGGTCTGACCGCGGGCTCCCTGTGCCCAGGCCGTCGCGGCCTCGGTTCGACGTCGGCCTTGGACACGATGTATCTTGACATCAAGATATCGACCCGGCTGTCGACCTCTTTCTCGGTGAAGACGAAGATGGACGACGCGGACAGCGACTCGACGAGGAGATGTGGCGGATGGCCAGCAAGGACAGCTTCGGAGCGAAGGGCACGCTCGAGGTCGGCGACCAGAGCTACCAGATCTACCGGCTGTCGGCCGTCCGTGGCGACGGTGTCGCTGACGGTGCCGTCGACTCCCTGCCCTACTCGCTCAAGGTGCTCCTGGAAGGCCTGCTGCGCACCGAGGACGGCGCCGACATCACCGCCGACGACGTCCGCGCCCTCGCCGGCTGGGACCCCGAGGCCGAGCCCGACAAGGAGATCCAGTTCACGCCGGCGCGCGTGATCATGCAGGACTTCACCGGGGTCCCGTGCATCGTCGACCTCGCCACGATGCGCGAGGCGATGGCCGACCTCGGCGGCGACGCGACCAGGATCAACCCGCTGGCTCCCGCCGAGCTCGTGATCGACCACTCCGTGATCGCCGACGTGTTCGGGACGCCGGAGGCGTTCGAGCGCAACGTCGAGATCGAGTACGAGCGCAACCGGGAGCGCTACCAGTTCCTGCGCTGGGGGCAGGGCGCCTTCGACGACTTCAAGGTCGTGCCGCCCGGCACCGGCATCGTCCACCAGGTCAACATCGAGCACCTGGCCCGCGTCACCTTCACCCGTGAGGTCTCGACAGGCTCGACCGGCGGGACGGAGCTGACGGCGTACCCCGACACCTGCGTCGGCACCGACTCCCACACCACGATGGTCAACGGCATCGGCGTGGTCGGGTGGGGTGTCGGCGGCATCGAGGCCGAGGCCGCGATGCTGGGCCAGCCGGTGAGCATGCTGATCCCACGGGTCGTGGGCTTCAAGCTGTCCGGCGAGCTGCCCGAGGGCTCGACCGCCACCGACCTCGTGCTCACGATCACCGAGATGCTGCGCCAGCACGGCGTGGTCGGGAAGTTCGTGGAGTTCTACGGCGAGGGCGTCACCGCGCTGCCGGTCGCCAACCGCGCGACCATCGGCAACATGAGCCCGGAGTTCGGCTCGACCATCGCGGTCTTCCCGATCGACCAGCAGACCATCGAGTACCTCCGGCTGACCGGACGCCCCGACGACCAGCTGGCCCTGGTCGAGGCCTACGCCAAGGAGCAGGGGCTGTGGCACGACCCGTCGGTCGAGCCGCGGTTCAGCGAGCGGCTCGAGCTCGACCTGTCGACCGTCGTCCCGTCCCTGGCCGGGCCCAAGCGGCCGCAGGACCGGGTCGAGGTCACGAAGGCGGGGGAGTCGTTCACGAAGGCGCTGAAGGACTACACCGACGACGAGAACGCGACCGCGTCGGTCATCCTCGACGGTGAGACGTTCCAGATCGGGCACGGGGCGGTCTCGATCGCGGCCATCACCTCGTGCACCAACACCTCCAACCCGAGCGTGATGATCGCCGCCGCGCTGCTGGCGAAGAACGCCGTCGAGAAGGGCCTGCGCAGCAAGCCGTGGGTGAAGACCACCCTGGCGCCCGGCTCGAAGGTGGTCAGCGACTACTACGAGCGCGCCGGCCTCACGCCGTACCTCGACAAGCTCGGCTTCAACCTCGTCGGCTACGGCTGTACGACGTGCATCGGCAACTCCGGCCCGCTCATCCCCGAGGTCAGCGCGGCGGTCAACGAGAAGGACCTCGCGGTCGTCAGCGTGCTGTCGGGCAACCGCAACTTCGAGGGCCGGATCAACCCCGACGTGAAGATGAACTACCTCGCGTCCCCGCCGCTGGTCGTCGCCTACGCGCTGGCCGGGTCGATGGACGTCGACCTCTTCGGCGACCCGCTCGGCCAGGACTCCGACGGCCAGGACGTCTTCCTCAAGGACATCTGGCCCTCGCCGACCGAGGTGGAGCGGGTGATCGGCGAGGCCATCACCTCGGAGATGTTCACCGACGACTACGCCGACGTCTTCGCGGGCGACGAGCAGTGGAAGTCGCTGCCGACGCCCGAGGGCGACACCTTCGCCTGGGACGCCGACTCGACGTACGTCCGCAAGCCCCCCTACTTCGACGGGATGCCCTCGGAGCCGGAGCCGGTGACCGACATCGAGGGCGCGCGGGTGCTGCTGAAGCTGGGCGACTCGGTCACCACCGACCACATCAGCCCGGCCGGCGCCATCAAGAAGGACAGCCCGGCCGGGCGATACCTCGCCGAGCACGGCGTCGAGCAGCGTGACTTCAACTCCTACGGCTCGCGGCGCGGCAACCACGAGGTGATGATCCGCGGCACGTTCGCCAACATCCGGCTCCGCAACCAGCTGGCACCGGGCACCGAGGGCGGAGTCACCCGCGACTTCACCCAGGACGCCGAGGGTGGGCAGAGCGTCACGACGGTCTACGAGGCATCGGAGAACTACCAGCGCGCGGGCATCCCCCTCGTCGTGCTGGCGGGCAAGGAGTACGGCTCCGGCTCCTCGCGCGACTGGGCCGCCAAGGGCACCGCGCTCCTGGGCGTGAAGGCCGTGATCGCGGAGTCCTACGAGCGCATCCACCGCTCCAACCTGATCGGGATGGGTGTCCTGCCGCTGCAGTTCCCGGCCGGCAAGACCGCCGACGACATGGGTCTGAGCGGCGACGAGACGATCTCGATCGTCGGCGTCACCGAGCTGAACGACGGCACCACCCCGCGGACCGTCACCGTCCGGATCGAGAAGGACGGCCGCACCGACGAGTTCGAGGCGACCCTCCGCATCGACACCCCCGGTGAGGCGAGCTACTACCGCAACGGTGGGATCATGCCGTTCGTCCTGCGCAGCCTGCTCCGAGCGTGAGCTCGGTCAGTACTGGTTGCCGGTCGGAAAGCCGTACTGGGCGCTGTACCAGACCGCCGAGGTGAGCACGGCCGCGAGGAACAGCGTGAACAGCAGCCCGCCCGCCACCGGGAGGAACCAGCTCGGCGCGGAGTGGCTGCGGACGGCGAACACCTTGACCACGAGGGCGCCGTACACCGCACAGCCGAGCAGTGAGTGGAGCAGCACCCGGAACTCGTAGGTCTGGATGCCGAACGCCAGCAGGCAGTCGTAGGCGACCGGCAGGCTGACCAGGACGGCGACGATGCCCACGGCGCGGTGCGCGGGACCGACCCACGCGGGTGCCGCGCGACCGAGCCGGCCGTACATCCACAGCCCCCCGACCAGCTGGACGAGCAGCAGGGCGCCGACCACGAGCGCCAGCCAGGTCTTCATCTGGATCACCGAGGTGAATCCCAGCTTCACCGGGGAGACCGACCCGGGATGGCGGCGGTCGTTGACACCGAGCAGTACGGCGACGGCCGCGCCGAGCACGAACGCCACCACCGGGACCCTGCTCGTCCGCGCGGGCGTGCCGGTCAGCGCCACGGTCCGATCATGGCCCAGTCACGGCGGGACCGGAACCGTCCGTTCCGGCCCGGTGGCAAGAAATCTCCCCGCTGCCCCCCTCCTTTCGAGAGGCTGAGCGCGTAACAGTCGGCGAACGACGCAAGGAGGGGCCCGATGCCCACACTCCAGGAACGGTTCGCCGACCTCGCCGAGGACGCTCCCGTCAGCCCGACCCCGCCCAGGATCTGGGACGAGGGACGCCGACGCGCCCGCAGGCGGCGGATCGGCACCGCCGTCGTCGCGGTGGCCACGCTGGTCGCGCTCGCCACGGTGGGCGGCCTCGCGGCTCATCGTGCCTCCCCGCCGAGGTACGCCGGATCCGACTCGACGCCGGCCCTGCCGAGCCGGATCTACCACCCCAGCCCGTGGCTCAGCGGGTGGGGTGACCGCCCCCCAGGTCAGCTGTCGATGCTGATCCCGGGCAAGCGTGGGGGATGGCCCCACTACCACTGGGGGACGGTGGGTGTCTCGGCCACGACGGGCGCCTACCACTACCTCGACATCCCCGGCTGCCTCTCCGTCGACGGTCTGTCTCCGGACGGCAAGCACGTGTCGTGCTTCGCCGGGACCGTCACGGGCGGCCGCGAGGTGATCACGGGCGTCGCGATCTACGACACCGTCACCGGCCACGTCGACCGATGGGTCTCCCCGTCCGGGAAGCTCGCCCTCAACACCGTGACCTGGAACGGCAACGACTCGGTCACCCTCCGCGCCGATGGCACGTCGTACCTCTGGCGGATCGGTCGGGCAGCGCCTCGCCCGATCCGGACGCACCTCACGTTCCGGGTGGGAACGGCCGGTACCGCCGGGCTCTACACGTCCGGCCGTGACGGGTTCTTCTACCTCGACCCGGCCCGCCACCGACGTGAGCAGCACATCACGCTCCGGAGGAGGGCGTCGACGATCACGCCCGCGTCCGTCTCTCCGTCGGGTCGCCGGATCGCGGTCACGCATCCGACCCACACCGAAGGCTTCGTCCCTGCGTCGTCCGGGCCGACTCCCAATGGCTCCACTCGCACGGCCGCGAGCATCGGGGTGCAGGTCGGCGACGTGGCCCGCTCGGGTGGGCCGGTCCGGCTGAGGCAGGTGCCTGCGGACCTGCAGTGGCCGCAGATCGTGGGATGGGCCGACGAGCAGCACCTGCTGGTCGTGAACCAGGTGTCACCCCTGGGCAGCACCGGGGCGGGCGACCCGCGGGGGAGGTATGCCCTCGACCGCGTCGACGTCGTCAGTGGCCAGGTGGTCCAGGTGGCCGCGATGAGCGACCAGCAGAGCAGCCAGGGGGCCGTCTTCGCCTCGTCGCTGCTGGGTGACCCGACCCGCGACTTCCCCGCGCCTCCGCACCCGCTCAACCAGCGGCTCGAGGCCGGCCTCGTGGTCGGTCTCCTCCTGCTCGGTGGCATCGGGCTGGTGCTCTGGAGGCGGCATGTCAGACCTTGACCCGAGGCAGGCGGGCTTCGAGGAGTTCGTGGCCGCCCGCCGTCCCGCGCTGCTGCGGACGGCGTACCTGCTCACCGGCACCCACGCCGACGCGGAGGACCTCGTACAGGCGACCCTGCTGCGCGTCGTGCCGCGGTGGTCGCGGATCGCGACGAGCCCCGAGCCGTACGTCCGCAAGGTCCTCGCCCGGGAGAGCGTCACCCGGTGGCGTGGCCGGCGGTGGCGGGAGCGGATCGTCGCCCAGGCGCCCGACGTCGCGACCGGCCCACCGGCCGGCGAGCGGCTGGCGTTGCGCGACGCCCTGGCCCGGCTCTCGCCCCGGCAGCGGGCGGTCCTCGTGCTGCGCTACTACGACGACCTCACCGAGGCCGCCACCGCCGAGGCGCTCGGCATCAGCATCGGCACCGTGAAGTCGCACGCCCGCGAGGGCCTGGCGCGACTGCGTGCGCTCGCACCGACGTTCCTCGAGGACGCGACCCTCTAGCCACCTCACTCGCAGAGCCCGGACATGACGGAGGGACGTCATACGTTCCGGTCGCTCTAGCGACCGGTGCGTATGACGTCCCCGTCCCCTCGGTGCCGGAGCTGCTACTTGACCTCGGCCCGCATCACGCGCCAGAGGCCGAAGGCCAGCGGCAGGAGCAGCCAGAAGGTGCCGGTCAGGGCGAGCTGGGCCCAGTCCTGCCCCGAGAAGCCCCCGTCGTACAGCTTGCCCTGGTCGTAGTTGAAGTCGACCCACGGCTGGGCCTTCTCGAACCACGACTGGTTGGTCGCCAGCACCATCGACAGCGTCGGGATGACGAACCAGTAGCTGAAGTAGCCGACGATCGCGCCGGAGGAGTTGCGGGTGAGGACGCCGAGCATGAAGCCGACCATCATCCCGATCAGGTCGGCCCCCACGATGTAGAGCATCGTGGTGAACGACAGGTCCCAGGTGGTGTCGATGCCCTTCAGGCCGGTGGCCACGATGTTGCCGACCGCGCCGACCGCCAGGGCGAGTGCGATCGAGCTGACGCCGATCGCGATGGTGACGGCGAGCTTCGCCCGGATCACCCGGCCGCGGTGCGGCACGAGCGTGAACGTCGTGAGCCCGGCCCGCTGGCTCCACTCACCGGTCACGGAGAGGATCGCCACGACGGGGAGCAGGATCGTCATCGGGACGCCGATGGCGCCGGCGAAGTTGTCGTAGGTCAGGTCGCTGTTCGAGGCGAACGCGAGGACGGCGCCGGTGGCGAGCACGCCCGCCGCCGCGATCGTGACCAGCAGCCAGAAGCCGGAGCGGGTGTCGAAGGCCTTGCGGGCCTCGACCCCCACCACGGTCCGGAAGGGGATGGGTGCGTACTGGGTGCGGGGACGTTCGTCCTCGGCCGCCCGGGTGTTCTCGACGACTGCGGTGCTCATGCCGCCACTTCCTCTCGTGCGTTGTCCTTGGTGAGCTCGAGGAACATCTCCTCGAGGCCGGCCCCGTCGGCGGGGCGCAGCTCGGTCAGGGGTACGCCGGCGGCCAGCGCCACGCGCCCGACCTGGGCGGTGTCGGCGTCGGTGCGGACTCCGCCGAGCGACTGCTCCGCGGTGTGCCCGGCGCCGGTGAGGGCCCGGGCGAGAGCGGCCACGTCGACGGCGTTGGCGAAGGTGCCGGCCGCCTCCAGCAGCTCGGTCTTGGTGCCGGCGGCGACGATCCGGCCGTTGCCGATCACCACGAGGTCGTCGGCGATCACCTCGATCTCGTGCAGCAGGTGCGACGACAGGAGGACGGTGCCGCCCTTGTTGGCGAAGCCACGGAGCAGGTCGCGCATCCAGCGGATGCCGGCCGGGTCGAGGCCGTTAGCAGGCTCGTCCAGCACGAGCACCTCGGGGTCGCCGATCAGGGCGGTCGCGATGCCGAGCCGCTGGCGCATGCCGAGCGAGTAGTCGCGCACCCGGCGGCCGGACTCCTCGTCGCTGAGGCTGACCAGGTCCAGCATCTCGTCGACCCGGGCGCGAGGCACCCGCATCGTCCGCTGGGCGAGGGTCAGGATCTCGCGGCCGGTGCGACCGGCGTGCTGCGCCGACGCGTCGAGCAGCACCCCGATCTCGCGACCCGGGTTCGGGAGGTCGGCGTACCGGCGTCCGAGCACGGTCACGCCGCCGGAGGAGGCCGGGGTGAGGCCGACCAGGATCCGCATGGTGGTGGACTTGCCAGCGCCGTTCGGCCCCAGGAAGCCGGTCACCCGGCCGGGCTCGGCGTTGAAGGTCACGTGGTCGACGGCGGTGAAGCCGCCGTACTTCTTGGTCAGTGAGTCGACGATGATCATGGCCAGGACTCTCGCTCCCGGAGGCACTCGGCCACATCGGGGAGCGTGCTGATGTGGTCCCTGCCCGCCCCCCGAGAACCCCTAGGGGCTCGAGGGGCGACCCTCAGGGTCCCGACCTCGTCGGTCGAGCCCGTCGAGACCACGGCTAGCGTGGGGCGCATGCTCGTGGCGATCAGCATCAGTCCTTCCGGCGGCCCCGACGACGACCCGGCGACGGGCGGCGTGAGTGCCTCCGTGGCCGAGGCTGTGCGCGTCATCCGCGACAGCGGGCTCCCGTCCGAGACCAACGCGATGTTCACCAACATCGAGGGGGAGTGGGACGAGGTGATGGCAGTCGTCAAGCGGGCCGTTCTCGCCGTCGCCGAGACGTCGCCGCGGGTCGGGCTGGTGCTCAAGGCCGATCTCCGGGCCGGGTACGACACCGGTCAGATGGCGGCCAAGGTCGAGCGGATCGAGCAACGGCTGACCGATGGACAGTGAGGTCCTCCACGTCCACACCGGGCCGGACGACGTCGTCCACGACCTGACCGAGGAGTGCCAGCGCTTCGTGGCGTCGTACGACGACGGTCTGCTGCACGTGTTCGTCCCGCACGCGACCGCGGGCATCGCGATCATCGAGACCGGGGCAGGGTCGGACGACGACCTCCTGGCGACGCTGGCCGACCTGCTCCCCGCCGACGACCGGTGGCGTCACGCGCACGGGTCGCCGGGACACGGCCGGTCGCACGTCCTGCCGGCGTTCCTGGCGCCGTCGATGAGCGTGCCCGTCCTCCACGGCACGCTCGCGCTCGGCACCTGGCAGAGCATCTGCCTGGTCGACCTGAACGGCGACAACCCGGACCGCGACGTCCGCCTCTCGTTCCTGCCGGCCTGAGCATGTGGGACGGCTGCCCTTCCACACCGGGAGAGGTGATGGGAAGGGCAGCCGCATGGGTCGCCTGGCCGGACGGGGACCGGCGGCGCGCCCGTCCAGAGCCAACAAGATCCCGGACCGTCGTTCCGTCACCGCGCTGACACACCGGCCACCTGGACCGGGCCCCCACCTGGCAGGCTGAGCCCGTGACGACCACGCACCGCGAACAACCCTGGTCCGACGAGCAGCCCGAGCACGGCCGCATCCTGGTGCTCAGCGACAACCCGATCTCGCAGGCGATCCGCACGATCGCGACGACCGCCGGCCGGACCGTGGTCGTGGTCGGCGAGGACGAGGGCGGCCCAGGGCTCGGGTCGCTGGACCCGGCGGACGGCGACGCCGTCGTGCTCTGTGACCACGACGCCCCCGACGCCCCGCAGTTCCTGCGCGACGCACTGGCCTCGCCCGCGTCGTACGTCGCGATGATGGCGAGCCGGCGCCGTGCCGAGCGGGTGCTCGCCGACCTGGAGGCCGAGGGTGTGGCGGGGCTGCACCGGCTGCACGTGCCGGCCGGCCACGACCTCGGCGGCAAGGCCCCGGGTGAGATCGCGCTGTCCGTCGTCGCCGAGATCGTCGCCGAGTCCCACGACCGGCCCGGTGGCCCGATGCGCGATCCCAGCCAGGGCAGGTGACCGACCTCTCCTGGCAGGCCGTGCTCCTGATCGGCCTGGTGGCGGTCCTGGGCGCCTACGTGCAGGCGGTGGTCGGTCTCGGGCTCGGCCTCCTGACGGCACCGGTCGTGGCCCTCGTCGCCCCCTCACTGGTGCCGGTGCTGCCGCTCTGGCTGGCGCTGCTGATCTCGGGACTGAACCTGGTCGACGAGCACGAGCACGTCGACTGGCGCTCGACGGTCTGGTCGCTGCCGGCGCGGGTGCCGGGCACCCTCGTCGGAGCCTGGCTGGTGGTGTCGTTCACCGAGAAGCAGATCGGCTTGGTCCTGGCGGTGATGGTGCTGCTCGCCGTGGCGCTGTCGATCCGCACGATCGACGTCCCGCTGAACCCGGTCAGCCTCGCCACCGCGGGCTTCGTCGCCGGTGCGACCGGCACCGCGACCTCCATCGGTGGCCCGCCGATCGCGCTGCTCTACCAGCGCGGCGTGCCCGAGGTGGTGCGGGCGACCTTGTCGGTCTTCTTCTTCGTCGGCGTGATCATCAGCCTGATCGGGCTGGCGATCTCGGGCTCCCTGGACCGCGAGCCGTCGCTGCTCGCCCTGACCATGGCGCCGGGCGTCGTCGTCGGGTACGTCGCGGGTCGTCGTACCCGCGGCAGCGTGGACGGCGAGGCGTTCCGTCGGGGCGTGCTGGTCGCCTGCACCGTCTCGGCGCTGATCCTGCTGGTGCGCTCGGTCGTCTGACCCCTGGAACTCGCCGACCTGCCCGTTTCGCCCTGACGACCACCGTCGCCCCGATACCCTTCCCCGCGTGTCCAGCACGCCCGCGCCGCCCGACCGTTCGCGGAGCCGACGCATCATCATCCTGGTCGGGCTGCTGGTGCTGGTCGCGGCGCTGGGCTTCGAGCTCTACAAGGCGACCCGGCCCCCGAAGGGCGGCGACCCGCACAACGACATCCCCGCCCTCAAGGCCACCAAGACCTTCGACTACGTCGGCAACGAGCACACGACAGACCCGGTGAAGTACGCCCAGACCCCGCCGGCGGGGGGCCCGCACGACCCGACCTGGGACAAGTGCGGCATGGCCTACAGCGCCCCGCCGCGCAACGAGAACGCCGTTCACGACCTCGAGCACGGCACCGTCTGGATCACCTACCGCCCCGGCCTCGACGCCGCCGGGGTGCAGAGCCTGCAGACGCAGCTGGAGGGGCTGAAGAGCGGCAAGTGGATGCTGTCGCCGTACCCGGGCCTGCCGGCTCCGGTCGTGGTCACCGTCTGGAACGCCCAGCTCGACCTCAAGGGAGCCGACGACCCGCGGCTGCCTGTGTTCATCAAGGAGTACGGCGACGAGCACACCGCTCCTGAGCCGCTCTCGACGTGCGGCGGTGGGAAGCAGATCATGGCGTCCCCCGACAACCCCTGACGGACGTTCGTCCGCCGTTCACCGAACGGTTGCCGCCCGCCGACAGGTTCCGTCGGTCGAGCTTGTCGGGACCACGGATCAGCGCCTCACCGGGTTTCGAGACGATCGCAGGGCGACCTCCTCAACCAGCCGTGGGCTTGCGCTCCGCCTGGAGCTGCCGCTCGGTGTCGGCGAAGCCGACGCTGCGGTAGATGCGGATGGCCAGGTAGTCGGGGTCGGCGACCATCACCAGGGTCTGCGCGCCGAGCTCGTCGAAGCCGTAGCGGCTGACCCGGTGCACCAGGGTCCCGGCCAGTCCGCGACCGCGCGCGTCGGGATGGGTCTTCACGTTCTGGAAGCGGGCGAGCCCGGGCGAGGCCGTGAACAGGCCCATCGAGGCGAGCAGCCGGTCACCTTCGAAGGCGCCCCACCACGCGCCGTAGCCGGCATCGACGAGACGGCGCTCGGCCGCGGCCCGGCCGGTGACGAAGTCCAGGCTGTGGGTCCCGGGATCCTCGCCGGCCAGGTCCAGCTCGATCTGCTGCTGCCAGTCGGCGTCCGACCCGAGGGGTCGGTAGGTCGGGCCGTCGTTCGGGCGGGGCGGCTCGTGGACCTCGGTCGCCGTCATCACGGTCGAGACGTCGAGATCGAGCCCCAGCTCGGCGAACGGCGCCAGGTCGTCGGCTCCACCGTCCCGGCCGTCGACCCCGAAGCTGCGGTGCCGGGCCTCGGGGAACTCCGCCTCGAACCGAGTCAGCCACTCCTGCGCCTCGTCGGCGTCGCGGGGCGTCTTGGCCAGGAGCAGGAAGTTGCCCCACCAGTACGTCGGGTTGTCCGGCGTGCGCACGACGAGGTGGGTGCCGCGGTCCTCGACGACGCTGCCGGAGTGCTCGAGCATCGCGAGGTCGGTGCGGAAGGCCAGCGAGGCGATATCCATGTGCGGCACCGTACGAGGCCGTGCCAGGTTGGGTCGCATGGGTTTCGAGGTCCGCCCCGAGCAGCCGGCCGACCGTACGGACGTGCTGCGCGTCATCACGGCGGCCTTCGGCGAGGAGGACGAGCGCCACGGGGAGCAGGTCGCTGACATCTGGGCCCGGCTCGGCCACCACCGGCGGGCGGGCTTGGTCGCCGAGCAGGGCGGTCACGTCCTCGGGCACGTGGGGCTGAGCGGTGCCTGGATCGACGCCCGCCGCGAGCGGGTCGAGGTGTGGGTGCTCAGCCCGCTCTCGGTGACACCGGAGCGACAGCGGGAGGGCATCGGGACCGCGCTGGTCGCCGCGGCGGTCGGGACCGCGCGAAGGAGCGGCGTACCGGCGCTGTTCCTGGAGGGCAGCCCGCTCTACTACGGCACGCGCGGCTTCGAGCGGGCCGACCGGCACGGCTTCCTGCCGGCCGCCCTGGAGCGGACCCCGCGAGCGGCGTTCCAGTGCGTGCTCCTCGACGGGCACGAGGAGTGGATGTCCGGCCAGCTGATCTACCCCGACGTCTGGTGGGAGCACGATGCGGCCGGCCTCCGGGACCCCGGGCTCGCCGAGCTGGAGGAGCGCTTCGCCGCGCTCGAGTGACCCCGCATTGACTCGAACACGTGTTCGACTGATGATGGGGGCATGCTCGTCTCACCGCCCGGCTGGCCACGCCAGGTCCGCCCGCCCGACGCCCCCGACTGGGAGGCGACCGCGTGCGGCTGGCTGCTCGACCAGTGCCCGCCCGACTACCGCGCCTACCCCGCACTCCGCCGCCACCCGGTGGTGCTGGCCCGCTTCGCGGTGCTCCACATCGAGGCCAACCAGGCCGCCTGCAAGCGTGGGCTGAGCGAGGCGCGCTCCGGACTCCGCGAGGTCGCCGACCTGGGCATCATCGAGGCCGCGATCACGACGTGGCAGGCCGAGGACGCCCGGTTGCTCGGCGTACGCCGGGAGGCCGGGCTGGTGGAGGAGGCGCTGCGCGGCCGGCGCTACGTCGCCCGGCTCTGAGGGTGGTGGCGGTCACGTCGCGTGACCTGACCGCGGGCGCACTCGTTGAGGGGACATCCGTGCCCGACCGGAAGGCCAGCCCATGCGCCGTACCCTCGCGATCCTCGCCGCTGTCGCGGCAACGTTCCTGGTGCTCGTGTCCGTCTCCGCTCCGACCGAGGCGGCGAAGGGTCCGCTGCGCTACGTCGCGCTCGGCGACTCCTACAGCGCGGCGTCCGGCGTGCTGCCGCCCGACCCGAGCAGCCCGCTCTGCGTGCGCTCGACCGCGAACTATCCGCACCTCATCGCGGCGAGGACCGGGGCGCGGCTCACCGATGTCACCTGCGGGGCCGCGGAGACCAAGGACTTCAAGCAGAGCCAGTACCCCGGCGTCGCCCCTCAGCTCGATGCGCTGCGGAAGGGCACACAGCTGGTCACGATGACGATCGGCGGCAACGACAACAACACGTTCATCGGCGCGATCGTCGAGTGCGGGGCCGCGGGGCTCTCCACGCTCGGCCAGGGCAGCCCGTGCCGCGACCGGTACGGCAACCAGTTCCGCCACGACATCCGCCACACGACCTACCCTGCGCTGGTCAAGGCGCTGAAGGCGGTGCACCGCCGGGCGCCGAAGGCGCGGGTCGCGATCCTCGGCTACCCCTGGATCCTGCCGAAGAGCGACGGCTGCTTCGACAAGATGCCGGTCGCGAAGGGCGATGTGCCCTACCTGCGTCGCGTGGAGGCCACGCTCAACAACGCCGTACGTCGGGCGGCGGTGGCGACGAGCTCGAGGTACGTCGACTTCAGTGCGGTCTCCGAGGGACACGACGCCTGCCAGGCGGCCGGTGTGCGCTGGATCGAGCCGGTGCTCCAGGGCACCAACCCGGTCGTCGTACATCCGAACGCGCTGGGGGAGAAGCGGATGGCGAAGCGCACGATGCGGGTGCTCCACCTGCGGTGAGGTGGGGTCGTGTGCCTGAGGACGGTGCATGGACCGTCCTCAGGCACACGACCCCCTCAGTCGTCCTCGCCGGTGCGCCCGTCGATCAGCTCACGAGCGATGTCGAGGTGGCCGGTGTGCCGGGCGTACTCCTGGATCAGGTGGAGCAGGATCCACTGGAGCTGAGGAGCCGACTCCTCGTCGAACCGGCCACCCACCTGCGCCACCTCGGTCAGCGCGTGCGCCTCGACGATCCGGCGCGTGCGGGCCGCTGCGTCGTCGAGCATCGATCGCAGCTCGGGGACGGACCTGTCCAGCGTGATCCAGCCCCCGTCCGCCGACGCGTCGCGCCACGGGTCCTCGACCGCCCGGGCGAGGAAGCCCCACTCCAGCCAGCGTCGCTCGACGTTGACGAGATGGTGCACGAGACCCGATGGCGTCCAGCCGGACGGCACCGCCGACCCGGTCAGCTCGTCGGAGCCGAGCCCCTCCAGCTTGCTCGCCACCATGCCACGGAAGAAGTCGAGGTAGTCCAGCAAGAGCCCACGGAGATCGTCCGTCGACGCGGGCTCGGGGAACTGCGTCAGCGGCGGGGTCATCCCAGAATGCGTTGTGCCAGGTCGACGTGGAAGCGGGTCGAGAGCAGCAGGTCGTCGACGTGCACCCGCTCGTTGGCGTTGTGGTAGCCGGCTTCGAGCACGTCGTTCGGGGTGGCGCGGAACGGGCTGAAGCCGTAGGCGTGGGTGCCGCCGGCCGCCCGCAGGAAGTTGCTGTCGGTGAAGCCCGTGCACAACGTCGGCATCATCGTGCCCGGGTCTCCCTCGGCCTCGAGGAACGCCGCGATCGCGGCCGGCACGACTCCGTCGACGGGGGAGCTGGAGGCCGGCACCATCGCCTCGGGCCAGTCCAGCTCGTAGGCGATGTCGTCACCGAGCGCCGAACGGACCCGGGCCTCGACCTCGGCCCGGGTCGCGCCCGGCAGGATCCGGCAGTCGACCTCGGCGGTGGCTCGCGCGGGCATCACGTTGCGCTTGTTCGAGCCCCACAGCATGGTCGGCGCGAGTGTCGATCCCATCAGGGCCTGGATCGTGTCGCCGAGCCCGTCGTACAGGTCATCGGCCTCGGCGAGCGCCTTGCGAAGATCCGGCTCGTCCCGCCCGAGCAGCGCGCGCAGCATCGCGATCGCCTCGGGCGCCGTGCTCGGCTCGGGCAGGCCGTCGCCGAGGCGGGGGAGCAGCTGCGCGAGCAGCGGTACGGCGTTCCGGCCCAGCGTCGGCACGGACGCGTGCCCGGCCTCACCTACTGCCGTGACCTGGACCGGCAGGGTGCCCTTCTCGCCGACCGAGTAGCAGACGACCTCGCGCCCGTCGGAGAGCGGCAGTCGCTCACCACCACCCTCGTTGACGCTGTGGGTCGGCCGGATGTCGGTTCGCTCCTCGAGCAGCCAGCGCATCCCGACGTCCTCGAAGCCGTCCTCCTCGTCGGCGACCGCGACGAACCACAGGTCGCCACGTGGCCGGAAGCCGCTGCGGGCGAGCTCGGCCATCGCCACGGCGCGGGCCGCGACCTCGTTCTTCATGTCGACAGCGCCGCGTCCCCACAGCCAGCCGTCGTCGTCGACGACGCCCTCGAACGGCGGGTGCGTCCAGTCGCGCGGGTCGCACGGAACGACGTCCGTGTGCCCGACGAAGGCCAGTGACTCGGCCGCTCCCGCTGGTTGAGGAGGTCGCTCTGCGACCGTCTCGAAACCACGGATCCGCGCCACGACGTTGCCCCGGTGCGGCGTCCGGGCGACCACCTCGGCCTCGATGCCGAAACCGCTCAGGTAGTCGGCGAGGTACTCGGCACACAGGGTCTCGTTGCCGAGGCCCGGCTCGCGGGCGTTGGTGGTGTCGAGGCGGATCAGGTCGCGGGCGACCCCGATGACCTCGTCGTGCAGGTCGGTCATGCCGTCCCTTCCAGTCGGTCCAGGATCCAGGCGTAGATCTCGGCCTCGTAGGCCAGGTGTCCGATGCGGCCCGACGGCCCGACGTGCGCCCCGGCTTGCGTCTCGCACCGGAACAGCAGCCGCGGCGACCACTCCGGGTCGGACTCGCGCAGGGCGGCGACCCACTTGGCGGGCTCGCGGACCATCACCCGGGGGTCGTGGACAGCACCCGTGACCAGCAGGTCGGGCCGGGCGCCCGCCGGGGGCAGGTTGTCGTACGGCGAGTAGGCGCGCAGCCAGTCGAACTGCTCCGGGATCCGAGGGTCTCCCCACTCCTCCCACTCGTTGATCGTGAGCGGGATCGAGGCGTCGAACATCGTGGTCACCACGTCGACGAACGGCACCTCGGCGACGACCGCTCGCCACCGGTCCGGCCGCTGGCTGAAGACAGCGCCCTGCAGGAGCCCGCCGGCGCTGAGACCGCGGGTCGCGATGCGCCTACCGTCGACCAGACCGTCGCCGGCCAGCCCGTCGGCGACGGCGGCCAGGTCGTCGAACGTGTGCTGCTTGGTCGCCATGCTGCCGTCGAGCCACCAACGGCGGCCGCCCTCGCCGCCACCGCGGATCAGGGCATGCACCCACACCGCGCCGTGGTCGAGGACGCTCGGCAGGGCGGGATCCCACTCGGGCTCGTCGACGGCCTCGTAGGCGCCGTAGGCGTAGATCAGGGCCGGCGCGGTGCCGTCCAGCGGAGTGTCGCGGTGACGCAGGATCACCGCCGGCACCGCCGTCCCGTCCGGTGCCGGGAAGGTACGCCGCTCCGCGACGTAGGCGTCCGGGTCATGGCCGGGCGCCTCTCCTCGGTGCACCTCGGTCGTCTCGCCGGTGCCGAGAGCGACCGTGGACCAGATGGGAGGCCGCAGGTGCGTCTCGTCGGAGACGGTCACCGTGGTCGCGTCGTACTGCTCGTTGCGGGCCAGGTCGACACAGCCCACCTCGTCGCGGCTGCGGACGACGATCCCCTCACCGGCCAGGTCGTCGGGGCGCACGATTCGGAGCCGGTGCTGCCCCTCGGCGCGGTAGGCGAGGACGACCGCGTCGGCGAAGCCGTCGACACGCAGCAGGCGCTCCTGCGGGTTCTCCGGTCTGGCCTCGGTCCAGGCGGTGTGGTCCTGGTCGGCGTCGCGGGGGACCGGAGCCGACATCAGCCGGAACTCCACCGCACCGTCGTTGGTGACCACGAGGAGGGAGTCGCCCGCGTGCTCGACGTCGTACAGGACGCCGTGCCGTCGTCCGCCCGCGGAACGGGCGGGAGACTCCGGGGCGTGTGCGTCGACGACCCAGACCTCGCTGGTCGACCGGCTCTCGCTGGAGATCACGACGAGGTCGCCGCTGCGGCTCGCCCGGACATCCAGCTCGAAGCGCTCGTCGAGCTCCTCGGCCACGACGACGTCGGCGGCCGTCTCGGTGCCCAGCCGGTGGCGGAGTACCTGGAACGGACGGTAGGTGTCGTCGTGCACGGTGTAGAAGAGGTGCTGCGAGTCCGCGCTCCAGGCGCAGCCGTAGTAGCTGCGCGGTATCCGGTCGGGGAGGTCCTGTCCCGTGCGCAGATCGCGGAACCGCAGCTCGAAGACCTCGTCGCCCTCGGTGTCGATGCTGTAGGCCAGCAGGTCCTCATCGGGGCTCACCGCGGTCACCCCGAGGTCGAGGTAGCCGGTGCCACGGTCCTCGGCGTTGATGTCGAAGAAGACCGATGAAGATTCGGATTCGGTCGTTGACCCGGCCTCTGAATCATGATTCAGTCGCCGGAGTTCGGCGTAGTCGCTGTTCACGGGGTGGCAGGTCCAGTAGGTGAACCTCCTGCGGGACCAGCGGGCGGACTCGTCGACGTTCGGGAGCCGGGACAGCATCTCCGCCTTGAGAGACGATCCGAGGGAGTCCAGATGGACAGTGGACACGTCGTAGAAAGCCCGCTCGGCGACGAGGTGGGCGAGGACCGCGGGATCGTCGCCGCCCAGCCAGTGGTAGGGGTCGGGTCGCTCGATCCCGTGCTCGGAGTGGACGAACGGGACACGCGCGGCCACCGGAGGGGCTGGCACCTGCGAGGTGGCGTCGGGCGACGAGGTCGGCACGGCGGCCACCGTACCGCCGGCGCGGTCCTCGTCGCGCTCGGGATGTTGCTGGCGATGCTGCTGCCCGGCCTGGCGCTCGGCGCGCCGGCCCAGGGCAAGGACAAGGTCGTGTTCAAGGTGGCGATGCTCGGCGAGGGCGTCGACTCGCTCAACCCGTTCCTGGGCTTCCAGGCTCCGTCCTACGAGATGTGGGGGCTCACCTACGACTACCTGGTCGGCTACTCGATGAAGGACATGTCGCCCGAGCCGGACCTCGCCACCAAGTGGTCGACGTCGCCCGACGGCCTCACCTGGACCTTCACCGTGCGCAGCGGCGTCAAGTTCTCCGACGGCGTCCCGCTGACCGCGAAGGACGTCGCCTTCACCTTCAACCGCGTCCTCGCCAAGGACAGCGTCGAGGGCACGAACTGGCTGTCCTACCTCACCGGCGTGAAGTCGGTGACCGCGCCGGACGCCACGACCGTGGTGCTGAAGCTCGACAAGCCCGTCGCCACGCTCCCGCTGCTGCCGATCCCGATCGTGCCCGAGCACATCTGGAAGAACGTCAGCGAGAGCCAGATGAAGAGCTACCCCGCGGCGCCGACCGGCGGCAAGCCGGTCGTCGGGTCCGGGCCGTTCCGGCTCGTGCAGGGCAGTGCCGACGGGTCGACGTTCAAGTTCGAGGCCAACCCCGACTACTGGGGCGGCGCACCGCACATCGACGAGGTGATCTTCCAGTTCTACAAGAACGACGACTCCGCGATCCAGGCGGTGATCAAGGGCGAGGCCGATTTCGTCGAGGGCATCAACGCGCTCGAGGTGAAGAAGCTGCAGAGCCAGCCCGGGATCACCGCCCAGAACGGGAACTCGCCCGGCTTCGACGAGATCGCGTTCAACGCGGGCTCGACGTCGGACTCGAAGGGCACCAAGAAGATCGGCAACCCCAACCCGGCCGTGCTCGACCCGAAGTTCCGGCACGCCCTGGGCTACGCGCTGAACCTGCCCCAGCTGATCACCAAGGTCTACCAGGGCGCCGGGCTGCCCGGCACCACGATCGTGCCGCCGAACTACACGGCGTACCACTGGGAGCCCCCGGCCGACCAGAAGATGACGTTCGACCTGAGCAAGGCGGGGCAGCTGCTCGACGCGGCGGGCTACAAGAAGGGGTCGGACGGCAAGCGCACCCTGCCGGACGGGAAGCCGATCGGAACGCTGCGTCTGGCCGCACGCTCCGACTCGCCCACCTCGCTGAACACGATGGACTACTTCAAGACCTGGCTGGGCGACCTCGGCATCGACTCCCAGGTCTCGACGTACAGCTCCAGCCAGCTGACCAACGTGATCTACAAGGGCAACTTCGACGCCTTCCAGTGGGGCTGGTACGTCGAGCCCGACCCGGACTCGATGCTCAGCTACCTCACCTGCGCCCAGCGGCAGCACTCGTCGGACTCGTTCTACTGCAACCCCGCCTACGACAAGCTCTACAACGAGCAGCACGTGAACACGGACCATGCCTCGCGCGTGAACCAGATCAAGCAGATGCAGGAGATCCTCTACCGCGACTCGCCGTACCTGGTGACGGCGTACTCGGCGATCGGTGAGGCCGTTCGCAGCGACCGTTTCCACTGCCTGGTCACCCAGCCCAACCCGGGCGGGATCTGGTTGGAGCAGTACGGCGTGTACAACTACATCCACATGAAGCCGGCGTCGGACACGAGTGCCTGCGACGCGGCGCCGGGGCTGACCGGGGCCGTCAAGACGTCGGCGCCCGCCGACAGCTCGTCCAAGACCGGCCCGTTCCTGATCGGTGTCGGCGCGCTGGTGGTGGTGGCCCTGGTCGGCGGCGGCATCGTGATGATGCGCCGGCGCACGACGGTCGAGGACCGCGAGTGACCGACAGCCATCGGTCGAGCGTGTCGAGACCACGCGGCGGGGCCGTCGGGTGAGCCTGGTCGCCGAACCCGGTCTGGTCGCCGAGGGCGAGCAGCCCGAGGCGCGGTCGCGCGGCCGCAGCTACGGGTCGTACGTCGTCGTCAAGGTGCTCGGGTCGATCGGGAGCCTGCTGTTCATGCTCCTGGTCAACTTCTTCCTCTTCCGCGTGCTGCCCGGCAACGCCGCCCAGACCCTGGGCCGCGGACGCCTGAACACACCGGCCCAGGTCGCGGCGTTCAACAAGGCCTACGGACTCGACAAGTCGGTACCCCAGCAGTTCCTGATCTTCCTCAAGAGCACCGCCCACGGCGACCTGGGACTCTCGGTGAAGTACCGGCTGCCGGTCTCGCAGCTGATCATGGACCGGCTCTGGCCGACCCTCCTGCTGGTGGGGCTGTCGACGATCCTGTCCACCCTGATCGGGGTCTACCTCGGGATCCGCGGCGCGTGGAGCCGGGGCAGCGTCTTCGACAAGATCTCGACCAGCAGCTCGCTGACCCTCTACGCGATGCCCGAGTGGTGGCTCGGGCTGATGCTGATCGCCGGGCTCGGCGTCGGCTTCGCCTTCGTGCCGGGCATCTTCCCGACCGGGGGGCTGCACTCTCCGGACGTGAACCCGAGCTCCCTGCACGGCGTCCTCGACACCACCTGGCACCTGGTGCTCCCGGTCGCCACGCTGACTCTCGCCTATCTCGCGGAGTACTCCCTGATCATGCGCAGCTCCCTGCTGGACGAGCTGGGTGAGGACTACCTGCAGACCGCCCGGGCCAAGGGCCTGCGCGACGTCGTCGTCCGCAACCGGCACGCCGTCCGCAACGCCCTGCTGCCGACGACGACGGTGATCGCGCTCAACATCGGGTTCGTGGTCTCGGGGGCCATCACCGTCGAGACCGTGTTCTCGATCCCCGGGCTCGGCCTGCTGTCGACCGAAGCCATCGGCGTGCCCGACTTCGCGGTGCTCCAGGGCACCTTCCTGGTGGCCAGTGCCGGCGTCATCGCGGCGAACCTGGTCGCCAACCTGATCTACGGCTGGCTCGACCCACGGGTCCGCACATGAGTGTCTCCGACGCCCCCTCGGTACGCCGGCTCTCGACGCGCCAGCTCACCCGCCAGCGTCGCCTCGCGTCGTACCGGCGCACGTGGCGCGCGTTCCGCAGCCATCGCAGCGGCATGCTCGGCCTCGGGATCCTGCTCGTCTTCGTCGTCGTCGCCCTGGCGGCGCCGATCCTGGCGGACTCGAAGGGCCTGGACGTGACGCTCGCGAACGGTCCGGTCCTGGGGGCTCCCTCGTCGCACTACTGGCTCGGCACCGACGACAACGGCCGCTCGGTGCTGACCCTGCTGATCTGGGGCTCGCGGGTCTCGCTGTTCGTCGGGTTGTCCGCCACCGTGATCTCGATGGTGATCGGGACCCTGATGGGGCTGATCTCCGGCTACTTCGCCGGTTGGATCGGCCGGATCACCTTCCGGATCACCGAGTGGATGCTGGTCATCCCGTTCCTCCCGCTGGCGATCGCGCTGGCGGCGGTGCTGGGGCGGGGCCTGGTCAACATCATCATCGTGATCGGGGTGACCTCCTGGCCGAGCACCGCGCTCCTGATCCGGAGCCAGACGCTCTCGATCAAGGAGCGGGCGTACGTCGAGCGCGCGGAGGCGATCGGTGGCGGGCGCTGGCACCAGATGGGCCGGCACGTGCTGCCCAACGTGATGCCGATGGTGTTCGCCAACACCACCCTCACCGTCGCGGCCGCGATCCTGACCGAGACCACGTTGAGCTTCCTCGGCCTCGGCGACCCCACGCGCACGTCCTGGGGCACCATGCTCGACAGCGCCTACCAGGTGGGCGCGATCACGACCGGCAGCTGGTGGTTCGTCATCCCTCCCGGCGTCTGCGTCGTGCTCGTGGTGCTGGCGTTCACGCTGGTCGGTCAGGCCCTCGAAGAGGTGCTCAACCCACGGCTGAGGGCCCGGCAATGAGCGAGTCGAGCCTGCTCGCGATCCGCGACCTTCACGTCACCTACGCCACCGGCGACGGTCCGCTGTCCGCCGTACGCGGGGTCGACCTCACGGTCGAGCGCGGGCAGATCGTCGGCGTCGCCGGGGAGTCCGGCTGCGGGAAGTCCACGCTGGCCAGCACGATCCTGCGGTTGCAGCCCGCCAACGCGACCGTGACCGGGCGGGTGCTCTTCGACGGCGACGACGTGCTGACGATGCGCTGGGGTGCCTTGCGCGCCGTCCGCTGGGCCGGGGCGTCGATCGTCTTCCAGGGCGCGCTGCACTCCCTCAACCCGGTGCAGCGGGTGGGCGACCAGATCGCGGAGCCGATCCGCGTCCACCAGCCGGCTCTGGGCGAACGGGCGACGACGAGCCGGATCGCCGAGCTCCTCGAGCAGGTGGGCCTCGACCCCGCCCGTGCCCGCAGCTATCCCCACCAGCTCTCCGGCGGCCAGAAGCAGCGGGTGATGATCGCGATGGCGCTGGCCTGCGACCCCCAGCTGGTGGTGGCCGACGAGCCGACGACCGCCCTCGACGTGATGGTGCAGGCGCAGGTGCTCGACGTACTGTCCGCCCTGGTGCGCGAGCGTGGGGTCGGGATGATGATGATCAGCCACGACCTCTCGGTGCTGGCCGACCTCTGCGACCGGATCACGGTGATGTACGCCGGCCGCGTGGTCGAGGAGGGTCCGGCGGCGGAGGTCTTCGCCGATGCGCTCCACCCCTACTCCGGCGCCCTGTCGGCGGCGTTCCCGCGGGTCGGCGACCCGGACGCCCGATTCTCCCCGGCCGGCCTCCCCGGTGACCCGCCCGACCCGCGACACCTGACCCAGGGCTGCTCGTTCGCACCGCGCTGCCCGCGGGCGGCCGACGTGTGTCTGCCGGCCGAGCCCGAGCTCGCGACGTACGCCGAGGGTCGCGCCGCCGCCTGTGTCCGGATCGGGCAGCCCGACGCCCAGGAGGCTGCGTCGTGAGCACCTCGCCGGCCGAGCTGTCCGTCCAGGGGCTGCGGGTGGAGTTCTCCACCAGGTCCGGACGCGTCGCCCGGGCCCTGGACGGTGCCGACCTCGTCGTGCGAGCCGGCGAGGTCGTCGCGCTGGTGGGGGAGTCGGGCTCGGGCAAGACCACCCTGGCGCGGAGCCTGGTCGGGCTGACCCGACCCGCTGCGGGCGAGGTGCGCTGGGAGGGCAAGCCGATGGACCGCTCGAGACGCGGGCTCAAGGCACTGCGTCGCCATGTGCAGCTGGTGCTCCAGGACCCCGCCGGCGCGCTGAACCCCCGGCACACGGTCTACGAGTCGGTGGCCGAGGGGCTGCGCATCCACAAGCTGGTCTCGGGCTCGGGCCGGACCGAGGCCGAGCTGGTCGCTGAGGCGCTCGCCTCGGCCGGGCTGCGGCCGCCCGAGTCGCTGTTCCTGCGCTACCCCCACGAGCTGTCCGGCGGCCAGCGACAGCGGGTGCTGATCGCCGGTGCGCTGGCGCTCAATCCGCGGCTGCTGATCGCCGACGAGCCGGTCTCCAGCCTGGACGCCTCGATCCGCGGCGAGATCCTGGCCCTGCTGCTCAAGCTCCGCCAGGAGCTCGGGCTCGGCGTGCTGGTGGTCACCCACGACCTCGGGCTCGCCTGGAACATCGCCGACCGGATCGCGGTCATGTACCTCGGCCGGGTCGTCGAGTCCGGACCGACCGAGGAGGTGCTGACCTCGCCGCAACACCCCTACACCCAGGCCCTGCTGTCGGTGGTCCCGGAGATGGAGCGCCTGGAGCCGGTGGTGCTGCGCGGTGAGATTCCCGACCCGACGCGCATCCCTTCCGGCTGCCGCTTCCACCCGCGCTGTCCGGCGCTGGCGTCGGGGGAGGCCGACGACGTCGCCGACGCCTGCCGTGGCACGGCACTGCCGATCCTGTCCGGCGAGCCGGAGGGGCACCGGTGTGCCTGTCATCTGGTGGCGGCTCGGGTCTCGACAGGCTCGACCGGCGACCGACAGTCGACCGGCGACCGACAGTCGACCGGCGACCGACAGTCGACCGGCGACGGACACTCGAACGGCGACGGACACTCGAACGGCGACGGACGCCCGACCGACCAGGTGGTGACATGAGCCTGCAGGCCGCCCTGCCCCGAGAGCTGTACGTCGATCCTGCGGCCTGGGCGGACGAACGCGACCGGGTCCTGCTGCGTGAGTGGACGTGCGTCGGACGGGTCGCCGACCTCGGTCTGCACGAGCCGGAGCGGGTCGCCGTCGTGGAGGTGCTGGGGGAGTCGCTGCTGGTGACGTCGGACGCCGACGGCGCCCTGCACGCGGCGTACAACGTCTGCCGGCACCGCGGCTCCCAGCTCTTCCCGACCGAGCCGGGCGCCGGCCCGCAGCTCTGCGGGGCCAAGTCGATCCGCTGCCCCTACCACTCGTGGACCTACGGGCTCGACGGCTCGCTGCTGCGTGCACCGCACACCGAGGAGGGCGAGGTCGACCCGCCGGAGTTCTCCCTGCACGTCGTCGGCGTCGAGTCGTGGGGTGGCTTCGTGTTCGTCCACCCGACGCCCGGCTCCGCGACGCCCCTGGCGGAGACCGTCGAGCGCGCGAACCGCACGCTGGCCCATTACGACCTCGCCTCCCTGGTCACCGGCCTGACGTTCCGGTACGACGTGGCGGCGAACTGGAAGGTCATCGCCGAGAACTACAACGAGTGCTACCACTGCGGCCCGGTGCACCCCGAGCTGTCGCGGCTCGTGCCGTCGTTTGCCGGCGGGGGCCGCGGGCTCGACTGGGACGCCGGCATCCCGCACCGCGAGGGCGCGTGGACCTTCACGATGACCGGGACCACCGACCGGTCTCCGCTGCCGGGGCTCGACGAGGACGAGCGCACCCGGCACAAGGGCGAGCTGGTCTACCCGAACCTGATGCTCTCGTGCTCCGCCGACCATGTCGCGGCCTTCACGCTGCAGCCGCTGGCCGTCGACCGGACGACGATCGAGTGCCGGCTGCTGTTCGCCGCGGACGAGGTCGCCAAGCCCTCCTTCGATCCGTCGGACGCCGGCGACTTCTGGGACATGGTGAACCGGCAGGACTGGGCCATCTGCGAGTCGGTGCAGCGCGGGATGTCGTCGCGCGCCTATACGCACGGGTGGTTCGCGCCGATGGAGGACGACTCCGCCGACATCCGTCGTTGGCTGCTGCCGCGGCTGGGGGAGTCGTGGTCTCGACAGGCTCGACCGACGACGGTCGAGCCGGTCCCGTCGGTCCCGTCGGTCGAGCCTGTCCCGTCGGTCGAGCCTGTCCCGTCGGTCGAGCTTGTCGAGACCACGGATGAGTGAAGAGGTCGACTACGTCGTCATCGGCCTCGGCGCGCTCGGCTCCGGCGCCGCCTGGCAGCTGGCGACCCGCGGTCACTCCGTGGTGGGACTCGAGCAGTTCGAGCTCGGGCACGCGCGTGGCGCCTCCCACGACACCTCCCGGATCCTGCGCCACAGCTACCACACGCCGGCGTACGTGCGGCTGACCCAGGAGGCGTACGACGACTGGGCGCAGCTGGAGGAGGAGTCCGGGGAGTCCCTGGTCACCGTCGTGGGCGGGCTCGACCTGTTCCCGCCCGACTGCGCGATCAGCCTCGCCGACTACGTCGGCTCGTTGCGCGAGGTCGGGATCGACTTCGAGGAGCTCGACGTCGACGAGATCCGGCGACGGTGGCCGCAGTTCCACCCGCCGGCCGGAACCCTCGGGCTCTACCAGGAGCGCGGCGCGATCGTCCCGGCGGCTCGTGGCACCGCGGCCATGCAGCGCCTCGCGACCGCGGCCGGTGCCACCCTGCTCGGCTCGACTCCCGTCACCCGGGTGACCGACCACGGCTCGCACGTCGAGGTCGAGGCCGGGGACTCGACGTACACCTGTCGTGGGGTCGTCGTGGCGGCCGACGCCTGGACCAACCAGGTGCTGGCCGGGCTCGGCGTCGAGGTCCCGCTGACGGTGACCCTGGAGCAGCCGACGTACTTCCAGCCGGCCGATCCCGCGGCGTACGAGGATCTGCCGCTGTGGATCTGGATGGACGAGCCGTCGTACTACGGCTTCCCCTGCTACGGCGAGCCGACGGTGAAGGCGGCGCAGGACTGCGGCGGCCCGACCGTCGACCCGGACCATCGCACGTCGGAGCCCGACGCCGACATGCGCGACCGGCTGGCGGCGTTCATGGGCTCGCTGCTGCCCGGCGCCGGCCCGGTCGTCCGGTCCCTGCGGTGCCAGTACACGCTCACGCCCGACCGCGACTTCGTGCTGGCCTGCCTGCCCGACCACCCGACCGTCGCGGTGGGCCTGGGCTCCGCCCACGGCTTCAAGTTCGCCCCGACCTTCGGCCGGGTCCTGGCCGACCTGGTGACGACGGGGGAGACCTCGTCGGACGTGTCGGCGTTCGGCTTCGACCGCCCGGGTCTGACCGACCCGGCGTACGAGGCGAACTGGATGGTGTGAGTGCGTTTCGGGCGTTCTGACGACGAACCGAGGCCTGGGTGGAACCCGGACGGCCACGTCCGTTCGCTCACCGGAGAGGAACGACGCCAGCCCCGTGGCCTCTCCCGCCCCTGCTGACGACATTGACGCGGCAGATGAGTGCGTCGGGTGTCCTGTCAGTCCTCCTGGAAGAACTCCCACTGAACGTTGTCAGGATCCCGGAAGGTGATCATCGCCAGATCGCCTGCCCGATCCAGCTTGACGCCGTCGGTGTCCGCTTTGAGGCGACGGAGCGCTGACTCCAGATGGTGAAGTGATTCCGGACCGCCGTTGACGCCGATCGCGATGTGGTCCAAACCGATTCGTCGCTCACTGAAGCGGTCATCGGCCGGGGTGCCCGGCAAGGGCGCGCACAAGACCAGGCGTGTGCTCGTCTCGCCGATGCGGTAGCGGAGCTTGCCGAGGTCGGGAAAGTCCTGGTCGAGACGGAAGTCAGGGAGGGCTGAGTAGAAGGCGCGGGACCGCTCCAGGTCGCTCACCCGGAGCGTTATGTGGTGAAAGCCGACGAGCACGGGGACACGCTACGTGTCCGTCGACGCCGAACCCTCGACCACCGATCGTCGCGGCCGAGACGACGGCCGCTCAGCGGGATGTGGGGTTCCTGGCAGGGAGCACCCCTCGGTCACGCGGACAGTGCCGCCGTCAGATCGACCTCGATCAGCTGTCCGGGAAAGCCGAGTTGGGCAACTCCGAGCAGGGTGCTCGCAGCGGTGAACGCGGGCCCGAGCGCCGACCGGTTCAGCCGCTGCCACGCGGCACCCAGCACTGCACCGTCTGTGCTGACCACGTAGATCACCGAGCGGACGACCTGGTCCGGGCCGGCGCCCGCAGCGCTCAGCGCGGTGATGGCGTTGGCTGCCACCTGGTCGATCTGGGCGTCGAGGTCACCCGGGCCCACCAGTGCGCCCGAAGGGTCGAGCGGACACTGTCCCGCCAGGAACGCGGTCCGGTCGGCCTCCACGATGGTGACATGGTGATATCCGGGCGTTGGATGGAGCTGGGCTGGATTGATCCGGGTGATCTCGCTGGTCATGGGCGTCAGTGTCGGCGAGCGAGGCGACGTTGTGCACCACGTTTCTTGCTCGAGCTCGCCCCAACGGAAGCCGCGGCCAACTCGAAGCCTTGGTACCCACGCATCGGCATGAGCCCCAGCACGGAGACGGTGGATGAGCACGTTCGTGCGGCGATGATCTGCAACTCTGAGCGCCTGGTGCGACAGTCCGTCCCTGGCCCAGGACCAGACCAGGGCGTGAGACGACTCGCGTGATGGCGGTACGACGGTGTCACTCCGTGCCATCCAGGTACCGCCCTCAGCATGCACCCGCTTCGCAGCATGTGAGGACGTTGGTCAGCCTTGATTGTCTTGATGCAGGTCGAGGCCCCATGCAACGCCCCATGCCACGGCACCAACCAGCAGCAATGCGAGACCAACGACGGAGCACGCCCAGCCGACCGGCAGGGACCCACCGTCCGTCACCATCCAGAGGCCGGCGAAGAGCAGAAGGACCCCCGGAGTCAGCACCGTGACCGGCGAGGGTGATGCCCAGCGAGGTGCGGTGTCAGAGCTGCTCAAGGACTTCGCGGCATCGGGCATGGTGGAATCCTGGCACCTACGAGTTCGCTTTGGGCCCGGACAGCATGTGAGGGCGTTCGCTCCCCGGCACCATTAGGGTCAGGGGAACCTGGCTCTTGGGAGTTGAGCGTTGATCTACCTCTCGACCATCGTGGTCGTCTTCCTCTGGGGCGGCGTCGTGATGGCGCTTCGGAGTTGGCGTGGTGGCCGCTGGATCGATCAGCTGCTGGAGCGGTCGGCGCGTCGGCAGCGTTTTGCTGCGGCGAGGGCCGCGGCATCGTTCTACGTTGCATTCGGCACCGCCCTCTTCGTGACCGGGGCGGTGACGATGACATGGTGTGAGAGGACGGGCCAAAGCGGATCCACGCTGTACCACGCGGCCAACGCCACAGCGGCCAGCGGGTTCGCAGTCATGGCCCTGGCGCTGTGGGTGTGGTTGCTCATGTGGCCCGACTTCCTGGTCGCACCGCCGCTTCGGGGCGCAGAGGGTGTGGCACGGCGCTCCCGTTCAGGTACTTCGGACTCAGACTCCACGGTCGACCACTCGAAGCGATGAGTCACTCGGTCACCAGTACGTGACTACCGGGAGCGGCAGATGAGGGCGTTTCTCGGCCAGCGAATCACGAGGGAATCATGACCCAACCGGCGTACCGAAACGCCCGGGCAATGTTGTCCATCACCTGGTCCCGGCCGCGTTGCGGGGAATCCGGGATGCTGCCCGAGTAGACGGTCACGGTCATACCGGAGCCGGCCATCGGCTCGGTGTCCACCGGGAGTTCGCCCTGAGAGTCCTTGTACGTCAGGGCAGTTCTGCCGCTCAAGCGCACACTGAATCCCTGGGAGGACACGATCTCCCGTCGCCACGTCTTGCGGAACGTCTCGACCGCCACGAGGGGCATCGTGTCACCGGCAGCCGCAACGTGTCTCGCCAAGCTCTCAACGGGCAGCTGCGCCGCGCACTCACGGGCATGAGGGGACGCTGCCGCCGCTCAACCGGATCGTTGCATCAGCGTGCTGTTGAACTTCTCAGCGCTCCCTATGTCTTCCGTCGTCGGGTCGTTCTGAAGCGTGCCGGGCTCCACGCCAGGTGGTGCCGATCCACCCTGGTTGGCCGCGGTAGGCAGGAGGAACCAGGAAGCGCGGCCATGCGAAGAGGAACATCCACACGGCCCCGAAAAGGCTGAAGACGGCACCAGCAGCGAAGAGTTCGGCTGGAAGAGTCGGCGACCGGGGATGCGTTCCGCTGACCAAGAAGGTCCACAGGCCACCGAGTGCGCCGCAAGTGAATGCGACCGCGATGGGAAGTTGAACACTCGCTGTGGCTGCCGCGCTGTTCGTGGGAAGGAACGAGGGACCTTGGGTGAGGTCTCGGCCCGTGCTCCAGACCTGACGTGTTGACCACCACGAGGCCACCAGGAGGAGGGCACGCCAAGGACAGCAGCGAACCACCCGCTCGCCGTCATCCGCCTCCCTTCGCGCCAGGCGAACGCGAGTGTGCCACGGTGTCGGTCGCGGTTCTGACCAATCATTCACCCGACCGCTCATCGGCATGAGCCGTCACTCGCGGTGGCGTGATGAGAGGACGTGTCGTGCGTGGAATCGGCTCAGGGGGGAACGGAAGGCCATGCGCTCGACCATCGGAATCGTCATCATCGTCTGGCTCGTGATCGGGCTGGCCGCTGCCGTCCAACGCGGCTACCTGACCGGCAAAGACCGCGTCAGTTGCCACACGTTCGGCGACACTGCCGTCACCATCATCGCCGGTCCGTTGAACTATGTCGGTGTCAACCCCAAGGTGCACTGCAAGGTCCCGACTCCGTCGAAGTAGTGCAGCTCTCAGGCTCCACGGCAGGAGCCGGACGGCGGCATGGTCGGACGTTTCAGTCTTCGGAGGGTCAGGCCGTGAACCCGAGCAGGGAAGGCAGGAGCATCAGGGCGCTGGCGATGAGGTCCAAAGAGATGGGCATACGGGTGGGTCTCCTTCTGGTGTCGTGCCGGGCTCGTGCCCGGTAGCCACCACGATGCCGCCAGTCCTGGCACCCCGTCTGTCGGCTTCCTGACGGTCGCGACCACCTCGCCCGCTGCGCACGAACGGCGGACGCGCGACCCCTCAGGAGGTCACCGGTAGCGCACGCCCTGGCGCGCCAGCTCGCGCTGGACGGCACTGATGTCCACCTCGGCCAGGTCCGTCGACGTGTGCAGGGAGACGGCCGCGGCGATCCCGGCGCCCTGGCCCTGGACGGCGCAGCACGACATGTTCCGGGTGGACGCGTGGGCGATCCGGTCCCCGCCCGACGACCGGCCCGGCACCAGCAGGTTGCGTACGCCGCGCGGCACGAGACTGCGGAACGGCACGTGGTAGTACCGGCCGGTGGTCGGCAGCACGAGCACGCCGTACCCGTCGATGAACTCGGGATAGATGCCGATCGAGTCCTCGAACCTCGCCTGCCCACGGACGTCGGACTCGGTGAGGTTGTAGCGCGCGTCGATCTTCCTGGTGTCGCGGATCCCGATCGTCATCCCGAAGTTGCGCAGCCGGGCGTTCTCGCAGCCGGGGGTGTAGCGCCGTAGTGCCGCGATCGCGTGCCTGACCTGGCGCCGACCCTCCATCTCGCCGCGGGTCAGGTCGTCCGGGTCCGTCCCGTCGAGCCCGGGGAGGTGCACGATGTTCAGGTACGTGAGCTCGCCCGTGTCGTGGACGGCGCCCCACGTCCCACCGAGCGTGGTGAGGTTCGCGGGGAGCAGGCCGTCGCGGATCGCCCGCTGGAACGGCTTGCGGAGGTACGGCGAGAACAGCTCGTCCTCCTTGCCGTCGGTCGTGATCTCCCAGTCGGCCTCGCTCCAGTCGGCGTAGGTCTGGGGGTCGTCGCGTACGCCGGCCAGGAACGCCGACCGGTCGACCCCGGCGAGGTGGAACATCACCGACGCGGCGAGCATGTCCTCCCGCGGGGTCGTCGCGGTCGGCGCGCCGGCGCGGTAGGCGAGGTCGGCGTCCCCGGTCGCGTCGATGATCCGGCGCGACAGTACGGCCTCGCGGCCGGCCTTCGACTCCGTGATGACGCCGCGCACCACGTCGCCGTCGAGCACGGGGGCGACGACGAGCCGGTGCAGCATGGGGTGCACGCCCGCCTCCTCGACCAGGAGATCGGCGACGACCTTGAAGCCCTCGGCGTCGAGCTCGTAGGAGTCAGACTGACTCTCGGGGACGGCGGCGCCGAGCTCGTGCGCACGCGTCTCGAACTCGCGTCCGATCCCGTCCGCCTCGACGGTCTGCTCGTGCCGGTACCACGCCATGCCCTCGACGCCGACCGCGGTGATGTTGCCACCGAAGCAGCCGAACCGCTCGATCAGCGTGACGGAGACGCCGGCCCGGGCGGCCGCGAGCGCAGCCGAGAGCCCGGCTGGGCCCGACCCGACGACGAGGACGTCGGTCTCGTGGACGACGTCGACCTCGCGGGCCGGTTCGCGCACCCTGCTGCCCATGCGGCAGACGCTAGCCAGCCGCTTCCTCGGCGTCAGCGAGCGCGCCGAGGTGCGGAAGACCCGCGTGCGAAGAGCGGGGAGAGGTCAGCCGACGTGGCGGATGAGGTGGGTGCGCAGCGCCATCAGCTGGCGGTCGGCGTAGCGGGCCTCGCTCCAGTTCCTGCGCACAGCCGCGGTGAGGCGGGCGACCTTCGAGGCCGAGGTGTTCGAGGCGGCTGCGGTGACGTACGACATGCTGGTTCCTTCAGTGATGAGCGAGTATTTCTCGCTGTCCCCAGCGTGACAGGTCGACCGTCGGATGCGAAACGTAGCGACCGCTTCGGCGAGTGATTCTCGTCTCTCGTTCAGTCGACGGGTCGCAGCGCGGCCAGCACGGCCAGCACCCGACGGTGGTCGTCCTGGGCGTCCTGGAGCCCGAGCTTGCTGAAGATGTTGGCGATATGGCTCTCGACGGTCTTGCCGGAGACGACGAGCCGCTCGGCGATCGCGCCGTTCGACCGACCTTCGGCCATCAGGCCCAGCACCTCACGCTCACGGTCGGACAGCGCGAGCAGCGGGTTGTTGCGCGTGTGGGCACGCACCAGGCTGCGGGCGATCTCCGGGTCGAGCACCGTGCCTCCGGCGGCGATGGTGTGCAGCGCCTGCATGAGCGTGGGTACGTCGATGATCCGGTCCTTGAGCAGGTAGCCGAACCGCTCGGCGTGCCGGTCGAGCAGCTGTGCGGCGAAGTGCGTCTCGACAGCCTGGGACAGCAACAGGATGCCCAGGTCGGGATGGGTGTCCCTCAGGTCGACAGCCGCAGCCGCTCCCTCGTGCGTGAACGTCGGCGGCATCCGGATGTCGACGACGGCGACGTCCGGCCGGTGCTCCCGCACCGCGTCCACCAGCGCCGCGGCATCACCCACTACCGCACACACCTCCACCCCGGCTTCGGCCATCAGCCGCGAGAGGCCCTCGCGCAGGAGCGCGGAGTCGTCGGCGATCACGACGCGCACGGGAACACCGCTTCGACGCTCGTGCCGTGCGGGACTACCTCGAGCACGTGGAGCACGCCGCCGACGGCCGCGACCCGGTCGGCGAGCCCCTGGAGTCCGCGGCGTGACGGATCCGCTGCGCCTCGTCCGTCGTCCCGGATCGCCACGCACAGCTCGGTGCGGGTCCGGCGCGCGTGCACCGTGACACGGTCGGTCCCCGAGTGCTTCACGGCGTTGGTCACCCCCTCGGCGATCACGAACCAGGCCGCACTCTCGATGTCGACCGGGAAGCGTTCGTCCACCACGTCGTAGGCCACCGCGACCGGTGCCCTGGCGGCGAGGTCCGCGACGGCCGCGAGGAGCCCACCTCCGGCGAGGGCCGCCGGCTGCAGCCCGGCCGCGAGGTCGCGGAGCTCCTGGACGGTCGCCTGCAGGCCCAGGATCGCGCGGTCGGTCTCCGCGACCAGGATGCCCTCGTCGCCGTTGAGTCGAGCCGACTGCAGCTGCAGGGCGATCGCGAGCAGGCGCTGCTGGGCGCCGTCGTGCAGGTCTCGCTCGACGCGGCGACGTTCCTCGAGGTGAGCGGTGGCCAGCCGAGAGCGGGACTGCCGGATCAGCTCGACCTGACGGGCGAGCTCCGCGCGCAGCGCGACGTTGTCGACCTCCGCTCCCGCCTCGGCGGCGACCGCCTCGACGACCTCACGCTCGGTGTGCCGGGGGTCGAACTCGAGCCGGGCCACCAGGTCCTCGTGACGGCGTACGTCGACTCCGTCGGGCATCGGTTCGACGGCGCGGCCGTCCGAGGTGACCCACGCACCACTCTCAGCCGGGTAGACGAGTCGGGCGTGGCCGCCCAGGGCCATGGCCACCAACGCGTCGAGGTCGGGTGACGGCCGGGCCAGCCCGCCACGGACCTCCTCCACGGCCTGGAAGCGCCGCGGGCTCACCGTCCGGCCGGCGGCTCGCCGGCCCCAGCCGTAGGAGGCGCGCGCCGCGCCCACCCCGGCCAGCGTCGCCGCGATCGTCGCGAGGTGAGGAGGCTCGTCGGACGGCCCGCTGCGGCTGACCACGAAGACGACTCCGACGTAGGCCACGAGCACCGCGACGGACGCGAAGGCGTACGCCGCGGACTCGGTGACGACGCGCTCCACGTCGTACAGGCGGTATCTCAGCACCGAGAGGCCGGCACCCACGATGAGCGTGACCATGGCCGCACCCAGGACGAGGGATGCCGTGTCGGTGTGGTCGGCGCCGGACAGGGCGAAGGCGGCGATGACCGCGGGTGGCACCGGGAGGGCGCCGGCGACGAGCCAGAGCAGCTGTCGCCGGGCCTCTCCCTCGGCACGACGCCAGGCACGCACGAGAGCGACCACCGAGGCGACCAGGCACGCCGCGACGGCGTAGATGGCCGCTGCGGCCAGGGGCTTGGCGAGCCAGTCGAGCTCGGGCACGGCGAGGGGGCTGCGGAGGTTCTCGCGCGGCTTGTCCAGCGGAGTGGACCGCACCAGGGCCATCACCTGGAACACGACACCGCCGATGACGGTGAGGGACGGCAGCGCGCGAGTCACGCCGGACCGCGGTCCCGGCGGGGTGTACTGGAGCACCAGAGCCAGGAACAGGAACCACCAGACGAAGCTGGTGTCGCCCAGCGTGGCGAAGAGTCGCCAGGCCGGCACGTCGTGGCTGCCCAGACGACCGAGGTCCGAGTAGTCGTCGCAGAACGCGCTCCAGGCTAGGGCCGTGGCGAGCCCGAGGAAGGCCCAACCGGCGCCTTGGTCGGGCGCCCGTCCGGTCACCACCACGCCGACCAACCAGCAGGCGATCATGGCCACGATCACCGGTACGTCGGACGCGGCGGCCGACGTGCCCGCTCCGTGTGTGTGGGCGAGGTCGGCGGCGAACGTGCCCAGCAGCAGTGCAGGCAGCAGCGGCCAAGTGACCACTCGCGCCAGGAGGCGACCCGCCGGCTGCATGGGGACATGGTGGCAGCCCGCAGCCGCGCCGTACTCAGGGTCAGCCCTGATTCCAGGACCGGTGGCTGCCCGGTCGCGCCGGACCGCTCGCCGATCCCACGCTGGAGATCCAGCATCGGTCATCGACCCAGGAGGACGGCATGACACTCACTCACACACCCACGATCCCCAGCCAGGTGGAGCCCGGCCGCGCAGCGACGAAGGCGGCCGCTGTCGCCGCGGCCCTCCTCGGTGTCTCACTCTTCATGACCGTCGCGGTCATCAACGTCCCGCACGAGCCGTCCGACCAGGAGCTGCTCTCCTGGTGGCAGGACTCGGGGAACCGGATGACCGGCGTCATCTCGGGGCTGTGGGCGCTGGGGGTGGCCGTCACGATCCCGGTGGTGATGAACCACCTCGAGCGCCTCGATGCAGCCAACCGGTCGCCGCAGTGGCTGAGGTTCGCGCGGTCGATGGCCGGCGCCGCGACGGCCTTGTGGCTGGTCTCCGGCGCCGCACGCTCCGCCATCGGGTACCTCGTCGACACGATGAACGAACCGCTGCCCGGAGTCGACGTCCTGCGCTACGCCACGGCCCTCAACTACTCGGTGCTCGGACAGTTCGGCATGGCCGCCCTCGCGCTCTGCATCCTCGCGGTCTCGGTCGTCGTCCTGCGCACCGGCCTCTTCGGCCGCTGGCTCGGGTACGTCGGCAGCGTCTGCTCGGCCGTCATGATCCTGGCCGTGCTCGCCCAGTACGGCGGCTTCACGACGCCGTTGGCGATTCTCTGGTCGCTGTGCCTGGCCGTGGCGATCTGGCGTCGGCCCGCGGTCGAGGCATGAGCCTCAGCGCGGGATCGACTCCTGCCACTCCCGCTCGCTGATCGCCTCGTTGTCGAGCACGGCCTGCGTCCAGATCCGCACGTCGTACGTCGTCGGTGTGACGTGCACCGTCATCGTCGACCGGACCGTCACCTCGATCCCCGGCCAGGCCAGGTCGAAGACGGTGCTGGCCCACGCCTTCTGGGCGAACGTGCGGGTGTCGACGGAGACCTCGCCGAGGTAGAGCTCGTGGGCGGTGCCGCCGTACGGCGTGCTGTAGCGCGACTCCGAACGGGTCGTGGCCGAGGTCCGGCGCTCGAGGACGTCGTGGTGGAAGGACCACCCGATGCCCTCGACGGTCTCCGAGGAGTGCTCGGCACCCGGTCCGAACGTGGGGACCGGATGCTCGCCGTCGAGGAACGGCAGCGTGACGGACGCGGTGCGCAACGTGATGTCGACGGGGCCGGGGGGAGCGATCGTGTTCGGCCAGTCAGCACCGGCCACCGAGACCCGAAGGGTGTTGCCGGGCGTCCACTCGTACGCGCAGGCGTCCAGCACGACCTCGACCTCGACCTCGCGGCCGGGGACCAGCGGTGACGGCGATCCGTGGACGCCGTCGCGGTAGGCCAGGTCGAGCGAGCCGCGCGAGACCAGGGCGGAGGTGCCGTCGGGGAAGACGTCGCAGAGCTTGACCGACAACGACGCCGCCGGCTCGGTCGCCCAGAGCCTGGCCCGGAAGACCGGGTGGCCGACGACGGGGTTCGGCGGCGGCTCGACCTCCCAGGTGAGCGACCGCTCGTCGTCCAGGCGCTGGTCGCCGGAGAGTCCCCAGGGCAGGTGGCCGGCGCAGTCGATCCAGGCAGCGGTGCCGACGTCGGCCGCGACGGCGAGGGTCACGGGTGCGGATAGGTCGAGGGTGGCGTGGTTGACCGGCGGGACCGACGGCAGGGTCACCCAGCGACCCTCGTGCAGGTCGAGGTCGATCTCCGGACGCGTCGAGGCCCGGATGAAGACGTCGAGGCGGTCGGTGTGCTCGCCCGTCCCGCGCAGCCAGTGGTCGAACCACCCGGCGAGCTCCGAGTCGAAGTCGATCCGTGGCCCGGGCATCGCGGTCGCCGGGTCGGCGTGGGCCCACGGTCCGGCGAGCAGGCGGTGCGGGATGCCGTGCTCGGCCAGCGCGGCGACCGTCCGGAAGGAGTTGTTGCGGTAGCCGTCAGCCCACCCGGCGACGATCATCACCGGGCAGCCGATCCGCTCGTAGCCCGACGTCGTCCCGCCGAGCCGGACCGACCCGTGGTCCCAGTAGGGGCCGTGCCGGTTCTCGCGCAGCCAGGTGAGCACCCACGGCTCGTTGACCTCGAGCCGACGCTCCCACTCGGCGCGCCAGTCGTCCCCCCACACGCCGGGCACGGGTGGCAGCACACACATCGGCGACATGTAGTGGTCGTAGTCGACGAGGTCCACCAGCCGCAGCGCTCCGCCGCGCCAGTGCACGTCGTCGGTCCAGCGGTCGTCGGTCGCGTAGATGGCGCAGATCGCCTTGAGCTCCGGTGGCCGCTCCATCGCGATCTGCAGGGAGTTGAAGCCGGAGTACGACGTGCCCCACATCCCGATCTGGCCGTCGCACCAGTCCTGCGCGGCCAGCCACGTGAACGCATCGGGCAGGTCGCGCTGCTCGGCCTCCTGGTACTCGTCGAGGGCGTCCCCCGGTGACGAGCCGGTGCCCCGCACGTCGATCCGGGCGACGGCGTAGCCATGGTCCTCGCAGAGGCTGCGGTAGCTCTCGGCGTACGACGACGTGAGGTCGTCCTTGCGGTAGGGGAGCGCCTCGACCAGGCACGGCTGCGGCCCGGTGGACTCGTCGGGGAGGTAGAGGGTGGCTGCGAGCCAGGACCCGTCGCGGACCGGGATCCGTGCCTCCAGCTCCCTCATGACTCGTCGGTCGAGCGTGTCGACACCAGGCCCAGCACCGCGGCGTTGTGCGCCGACTCGACGGTGTTGCCGTCGCGCCCGGTCACGGTCGGGGCGGTGAACATGGAGTTCAGCACGGCCTCCTCCGACGCCTCGACGACTGCCGTGAAGAGCGGGTCGAGCGCTCGCCCGGTCAGCACCGGGGTGCCGTCGGGCTTGCCGTCGCGGTCCATCCGCATCCCGGTGCCGAACGCCATGAAGATCTCGCCGCTGCCGTGGTGGGCCACCGACCCGGCCCGGGCCAGGCCGAGGCCGACCCGTCGGGCCAGTCGCGCGCACGAGGCGCCGTCGACCGGGGCGTCGGTGACCACGATCCCGATGCAGGAGCCGGCGGGCCTCCTCTCGGTGGTCGAGCTGTCCTCGTCGGTCGAGCTGTCCTCGTCGGTCGAGCTGTCGTCGGTGGTCGAGCTGTCGTCGGTGGTCGAGCTGTCTTCGTCGGTCGAGCTTGTCGAGACCACAGGCCCCAAGGCCCGCCCCACCGGTACGCCGTTCACGATCAGCTCCTCGCGGGCGCCGAAGTTGGTCATCAGCAAGACGGCGACGGTGTGGTCGCCGACGACGCGGGACGCAGTCCCGATGCCGCCCTTGAAGCCCAGGCAGGACATGCCCGTGCCCGACCCGACCGCGCCCTCGGCCGGCGGGCTCGCTGAGCCGCGCGACGCCATCGCCGCGTCGTACGCCGCCACCACGTCCTGGTGCTCGACCTGCATCCGCCGGGCGTCGTTGAGCCACGAGTCGTCGCACTCACCGACCACCGGGATGATGAAGTCGGTCGCGGCCGAGGGGTTCACCTCGAGCTCGATCCGGCAGGCGGAGTCGTAGACCCGGCCGAGCTGCAGGGTGGAGGTGAGGTACACCGGCGTCTCGGCCGAGCCCCACTCGGCGGCGGTGATGAATCCCGTGCACTCGCCGGCGCCGTTCAGGACGGCGCCCCCGGCCGGAACCAGGCGGGTGAACGCGTCCTCGGCCAGCACCAGGCAGGTCACGCCCGTGCGTGCCACCCCTCGGCCGTCGGGCGGCGGGGGCTCGTCGCGGACGACGGTGGCATGGCCGAGCCCCACCCCCGGCACGTCGAGGACGGAGTTGGTCGGTCCGGTCGGGAGGGCCCCGATCACGATCCCCAGGTCACGGGCGCGCGGCATGGCCTCATCCAACCAGTCGGATCCCCTCGTGGGTCGGCCCCCGGTCGCTCGTCGGGTCGCGCGCCGTCGTGTCGTCGATCGAGCCGGAGTCATGTCGTCGGTCGAGCGGAGTCGAGACCACGACGCCCCCTGGTCTCGACTTCGCTCGACCGGCGACGAGATGCTGGTCCCATGCCGATCCCCGTCGTCTGGTCGCCCGCGACCCGCCGTCACGAGCCGATGCGGGAGGTGTGGGTCGGGGTGCCGACCGACGGCACCGAGCTGCCGGACCGGGTCGACCGGATCCTCGCGGCCACCTCCGGACTCGAGCTGGTCGAGGCCACTGCCCACGACGACGACGTGCTCCGCCGCGTGCACGCGCCGGCGTTCGTCGACCACCTGCGGACCATCCACGACGAGTGGAGGCAGGGTCCCTACGACGACCTGGTCGGCCAGGACCGGGTCGTGCCCTACGTCTTCCCGACCCCGGCCATGACCCAGGGCATGCCGCCGACCCGCGCCGCCGCGACGCACGGGCGGGCGGGCCAGTTCGGCTACGACACGATGACCCTGGTCGGCCCCGGCACCTGGGAGGCCGCGCGAGCGGCGGTCGACTGCGCCCTGACCGCTGCGGACCTCGTCGCGGCCGGCGCCCCCACGGCGTACGCCCTGTCCCGGCCCCCGGGTCACCACGCCACCCGCGAGGGGTACGGCGGCTCCTGCTACCTCAACAACGCCGCGGTCGCCGCCCAGGCGCTCCGCGAGGCCGGCCACACCACCGTCGCGATCGTCGACCTCGACGCCCACCACGGCAACGGCACGCAGGCGATCTTCTGGGAGCGCCCCGACGTCCGCTACGGATCGCTCCACGTCGATCCCGCGGCCGGCTGGTTCCCGCACTTCTACGGCCACGCCCACGAGTCCGGCACCGGCGAGGGTGCGGGCGCGACCCGCAACCTCCCGCTGCCGGAAGGCACCGGCGACGGCCCGTGGCTCGAAGCGGTCCGCGAGCTCGCCGAGTACGCCGCCGGCGCGGACGCCCTGGTCGTCTCGCTCGGTGTGGACGCCGCGGCCGACGATCCTGAGAGCCCGCTCCAGGTCACCGCCGACGGGTACGCCGCAGCGGGCCGACTCCTCGGCTCGCTCGGCGTGCCGGCGGTCGTCGTCCAGGAGGGGGGCTACCACCTCGACACGATCGGCGGCCTGGTCCGGGCCTACCTCGACGGCCACGACCGCGAGGCCTAGGTTCCCGAAGAGACGTCCGTGGGACATGCTGGCGCCCATGCGTCTGCGGCTCCTCGTCCCGGTCACCGTCGGGGCCCTGGCCCTCGGCCTCGCCTCGTCCGCGACCGCCGATCCCCGCGGCTCGACGCCCTACCGGCACAAGCTCACCGACGCGCACGCCGACCGGGCCCGCGCACCGATCACGGTCGGTGACCTGACGCTCCGGCCCTGCGACGTCGTCGCCCGCGCCTACTGCGGTCACATCCGCCGCGTCTGGGAGCCCGGCAACCCCGGCGCCGGGACGGTGCGCGTCGGGTTCGCCTTCGCACCCGCTCGCGACCGGAGCCGGCCGGCCCTGGGCACGTTCGTCCCGCACGAGGGCGGCCCCGGCTACTCGACCACCGGGACCGGCGCGTCGTACGCCGAGATGTACGGGCCGCTGCTCGACCGGCGCAACCTGCTCATGGTCGACCAACGGGGCACGGGACGGTCGGCCGCGATCGACTGTCCCGACCTCCAGGACCTCACGATCTCCTACTCCGTGGCCGCGCGCCGGTGCGGCCGAAGCCTCGGCGCCCGCAGCGACGACTACACGACCGCCCGCTCGGCCGACGACCTCGCCGCCGTGATCCGCCGGCTCGACCTCGGCAGGGTCGACCTGTACGGCGACTCCTACGGCACCTTCTTCGCCCAGGTCTTCGCCGGGCGGCACGGCGCCCAGCTCCGGAGCATCGTGCTGGACAGTGCCTACCCGACGTACGGCGAGACCGGGTGGTACCCGACCCAGACCCCCGCCATGCAGTCGTCGTTCGACAAGGTCTGCCGTCGTTCGCCCAGCTGCCGTGGCCACGGTCCGAGCGTCCGGACCGCGATGCGCCGGGTGCTGAGCGACGTCCGCCGGCACCCCTGGCACGGGATCTCGCACGACGGTGACGGACGCCGGATGAGGGTCACCGTGAACGGGCCCGACCTCGCCACCGTGGCGTTCGGTGCGACGTACGGGCCCTACACCTACCGCGAGCTCACCGCGGCCCTGCGCTCCGCGCTGCGCGGCGACCGGGCGCCGCTGCTGCGCCTGGTCGCGGAGGCCACCGGGGGCGGCACGGACGCGGGGCCGGTGCGTGACTACAGCGAGGGCCTCGACGCTGCCGTGGCCTGCCACGACTACCCACAGCTCTACGACATGAGCGCGAGCCCGCGCATCCGGCTCCGGCAGTACCACCGGGCCCTGACCAGCCGTACCGCGAAGCGGCCGCACACCTATGCACCCTTCACGGTCCGCGAGTACGCGCGGTCCGACTGGCAGGCGCTGAACTGGTGCACCCGCTGGCCGAGCGCGCCGGCGAGCAACCCGGCGAGGCCTCCTCGGCCGAAGGGCGGGCACTACCCACGGGTGCCCACGCTGGTGCTGAGCGGAGAGCTCGACTCGATCACGACGCCCGCCGAGGGCTCGCTCGTGGCTCGCCAGTTCCCGCGCTCGAAGCAGGTCCACGTGGCCAACAGCTTCCACGTCACCGCCGTCGGCGACACCGACGACTGCGCCGTCCGGATCCTGCGTCGCTTCGTCCGTACGCCGTCCCGCTGGCCACGCCACGGATGCGCCGCGCACGTGCCGCCGGTCCGCACGATCGGGTCGTTCCCGCGCACCCTGACCGGCGTACCGGCCGGGACCGGGCGCGGCTCCCTCCTGGCGCGACGCGTCGCTCCCGCAGCCGCCGCGACCGTCGCCGACCTGGTCGACCGCTGGTGGAACAACTACTCCGGCCACTCCGTCGGCCTGCGCGGCGGCACCTGGACCTACACCGGCGACCGCACCACCGTGTTCCACCTGCACGGCGTCCGTCTCACCCGCGACCTGGCCGTCAGCGGGACCGCGACCTGGAAGCGATTCGCCAACCGGATGACCGTCCGGCTCACCGTCGCCGGTCACAGCCGGCACGGCCGGCTGCACGGGCGCTGGGCGACCCGGCGCGAGGGGGCCCGAGCGACGCTGCGCGGATCGTTCGGCGGACACCCGGTGACGGCGACGTTCCGCGCACCCTGAGGATGGGGTGATGAGCAGACGCATCGCCGCAGTGGTCCTGGTCGACGCACGCGGCTGGCTCCTGCTCCAGGAGCGCGACGAGAACGCGCCCGTCAACCCCGACCAGTGGTCGTTCGTCGGCGGTGGCGTCGAAGAGGGTGAGTCCGACACCGAGGCGGCGTACCGCGAGCTCGCCGAGGAGACCGAGGTGGCCGGCGTCGAGCTCACCCACGTCGACTCCTTCTCCTACTTCTGCGACGACTGCGACGAGGACCACGGCGTCGCGCTGTACGTCGCGTTCACCGACCTCACCGACGCCGACGTGGTCTGCCACGAGGGCCGGCAGATCGTCTTCGTCGACCCGCGCACGATCCACCGGCTGCGGTGGGGCCGCAACCTGGTGCACGGCCTGTCCCGGATCATCGGCCACCCGGGGTACGTCGAGCGCTTCGGGCTGGTCGAGCCGCAGGCGTTCGGCTGCGTCCTCCTCGTCGACCCCCAGGGTCGGATCCTGCTCCAGGAGCGCGACGAGCACGCCCCCATCGATCCGGACAAGTGGGGTTTGTCGGGCGGCCACCTCGACCCGGGGGAGGACCCCGAGACCGGTGCCTACCGGGAGGTCGCCGAGGAGACCGGCGTCCGTCTCGAGCCGGGGACGCTGGAGCGGTTCGACGTCTTCGACGTCTTCCACCCGAGCTACGGGTCCGTCGACCAGGTCCACCTGTTCGTCGCCCGCGTCGACCTGACCGACGACGACATCGAGTGCCAGGAGGGCCGCCGGATCGTGTTCGTCGAGCCCGACCGTGCGCGCCACCTCGACCTGACCATGACCGGGGTGCTGGCAGTCCCGGCGTTCCTCGACTCGGAGACCTACCGGAGCATGTCGGGGGCGACCGTATGACGATGCGGATCGTGCCGGTGCCCGGACAGGGCACCGAGGACGTCGTGGTCGCCGAGGACGGCGCGTTGTTCACCGGTACGGCGGACGGCGCGATCTGGCGGGTCACCGACGACGCACGGCGGATCGACCAGGTGGCGAACACCGGCGGACGCCCCTTGGGCATCGAGATCGGGCCGGACGGCAGGCTCGTGGTCTGCGACGCGCGCGGGCTGCTCCGCGTCGACCCCGCCTCGGGCGCCGTCGAGGTCCTGGTGAGCACCGTCGCCGGCGCCCCGATGGCGTTCTGCAACAACGCGGCGGTCGCCGACGACGGCACCATCTGGTTCTCCGACTCCTCGGCCGACTTCGGCATCGACCGCTGGCGTGACGAGATGGCGATGAACACCCGGACCGGTCGGCTCCTGCGTCTGGATCCCGGGGCCGTCGAGCCGGACGTCGTGGACCAGGGCCTCGCCTTCGCCAACGGCGTCGCCCTGGCCGCGGACGGGTCGTTCGTCGCCGTCGCCGAGACCGCCGCCCGCACCGTCGTACGCCGGTGGCTGACCGGGGCTCGGGCAGGCGACCGCGACCTGTTGGTCGCAACGTTGCCGGGGTACCCGGACAACATCGCCCGGGGCAGCGATGGCCTGACCTGGGTGGCCCTCGCCTCGCCTGCCGACGCCCTCGTCGAGCGCATCCAGCACGGGCCACGGTGGATACGCCGCGCCGCCACCCGGGTCCCGGCCCGCCTCCAGCCCGGCCCGAAGCGCACCGTCCGCGTCCAGGCGTACGACGAGACCGGCCGCCTCGTCCACGACATCGAGGCCCCGGCCGACTCCTTCCACATGGTGACCGGCGTCCGCGAGTGCGAGGGGCGCGTCTGGCTCAGCAGCCTCCAGGAGTCCGCGCTCGCCGTCGTGGACCTCTGAGCATCCCCGTCGGCTCGGGTTCGGCAGGTTCCGCCGATACACTCGACGGGCCGCCGTGGCCGAGCGAAGGGATGTCGATGGGACTGCTGGAGCAGGTCACCTCACCTGCCGACCTCCGCGACCTCACCGACGACCAGCTCGAGACCCTCGCTGCCGAGATCCGCGACGAGCTGGTCCGCACCTGCGCCCCGCGCGGCGGCCACCTGGGCCCCAACCTCGGCGTCGTCGAGCTGACCCTCGCGATCCACCGGATCTTCGACTCACCCCGCGACCGCGTCGTCTGGGACACCGGCCACCAGGCCTACGTCCACAAGATGCTGACCGGCCGCGCCACCGAGTTCGACACGCTGCGCACGGAGGGTGGGCTGTCCGGCTATCCGAGCCGTGCCGAGTCCGACCACGACCTCGTCGAGAACTCCCACGCCTCGACCTCGCTGTCGTACGCCGACGGTCTGGCCAAGGCCTACGCGATCCGGGGTGAGAACCGCTACGTCGTCGCCGTGATCGGTGACGGAGCCCTCACCGGCGGAATGGCCTGGGAGGCGCTGAACAACATCGCCGTCGGCAAGGACCGCAAGCTGGTGATGGTCGTCAACGACAACGGCCGCTCCTACCAGCCGACCGTCGGTGGCCTCGCCTCCCACCTCGCGACCCTGCGCACCAACCCGCGCTACGAGGAGATGCTCGACCTCGTCAAGAGCCGTCTGAACAAGGTCAAGGGCGTCGGCCCGGCCGTCTACGACGCCCTCCACGCGATGAAGAAGGGCATGAAGGACGCCCTCGCGCCGCAGGGCATGTTCGAGGACCTCGGCCTGAAGTACGTCGGCCCGATCGACGGCCACGATCGCCACGCCGTCGAGCAGGCACTGGCCCAGGCCAAGCGGTTCGGCGGCCCGGTGATCGTCCACGTGATCACCCACAAAGGCTTCGGCTACAACCCCGCCGAGCGCAACGAGACCGACCAGTTCCACCAGATCGGTGCCTTCGACGTCGAGACCGGGGAGGCCCGTCCGGCCGGCCGCATCTGGACCGACTACTTCTCCGAGGAGATGGTCGCGCTCGGCCAGGAACGCCAGGACATCGTCGGCATCACCGCGGCGATGCTGTACCCCGTGGGGCTCGATCGCTTCGCCGCGGCGTACCCCGACCGCATCTTCGACGTCGGCATCGCCGAGCAGCACGCCGTGACCAGCGCTGCCGGGCTCGCGATGGGCGGCATGCACCCGGTGGTGGCGATCTACGCGACGTTCCTCAACCGGGCCTTCGACCAGGTGCTGATGGACGTCGCGCTGCACCGCTGCGGCGTGACCTTCGTGCTCGACCGCTCGGGTGTGACCGGCACCGACGGCGCCAGCCACAACGGGATGTGGGACATGTCGCTGCTCCAGGTCGTCCCGGGCCTGCGCTTCGCGGCGCCACGCGACGGCGCCCGCGTGCGCGAGCTGCTGCGCGAAGCCGTCGACGTGAACGACGCGCCTACGGTGGTGCGACTCCCGAAGGGCTCGCCCCCCGACGACATTCCCGCCGTCGACCGAGCGGGCTCCTGTGACGTGCTGGTCCGCCGCGGGTCCAAGGACGTGCTGGTCGTCGCCGTCGGCTCGATGGCGGCGGTCGGCGTCGACGTGGCCGAGCGGTTGGCCGCGCAGGGGATCGGCGTGACGGTGGTCGACCCCCGCTGGGTCAAGCCCCTCGACCCGGCCCTGGTGGGCCTCGCCCGCGAGCACGGGCTGGTCGTCACGATCGAGGACAACGGCCGCGTCGGTGGCGTCGGCGCCTCGCTCCTCCAGCTGCTCAGCGACGAGGGCGTGACAACGCCGTTCTCGCTGCACGGCATCCCGCAGGAGTTCCTCCACCACGCCGAGCGCCAGGCGATCCTCGACCGGATCGGCCTGAACGCCCAGACCATCGCCCGCGGCGTCGTCGAGCGCCTCGCCGCCGACGGACACGAGCCGCTGCCGATCGCCGAGCGACTCTCGCGCGACTAGCCGACCGGCCGGCCGTCCGAGACGACGACCTGGTCTGCGGTCCCGGCGTCGTCGACGTCCACGGTGCAGTCGCCGGTGGAAACCCGGCACGTGAGCAGCGAGACCGTCGCGCCGGGCTCGTCTGAGTGGACGAAGCCCATGGCGGCGATCGTGTCGTCGCCAAGCCACTGATAGGGCGTTGCCTCCGTGAGACCCGGTGGCGGCTTGATCGCCTCGCCCTTCCCGGACGTCGAGTCATAGACCGTGAAGGCGTGACCCGTGTCCTCGCTGAACCAGTGCCGGCCGTCGGGGGCGAGGTCGCCACTCGAGACGCCCGCGACCCGACCGGTGGCCGTGCTGAGGTCACTGCCCGGTCGCCAGCCACTGAGCTGGCCGACCCTGTGCGGGTAGAGGTTGTCCCTCATCACGGCCAGGCCGTCGCCGATCCTGACCAGCACCCGGTCGCCGGCCGCGTCCTGCACGCTGCCAGCACTGGTGAACGCCTTGTCGGGCCACACCGCGCTTGACGGGCTGGGCAGCACGTTGGCGGTCCAGGTGCGGTGACCGTCCCAGAACCACATGCGCTCGTCCGAGACCGCCTGCACGATGTGCAGGCTCTCCCAGTAGCGAGGTCGGGGACCTCGGAAGGTCTCCACCGGCTTCCGCATCCCCGGCCACGCGACGATCTCCTTGCCGTCCCACCAGGCCACGTTCACGCCGTCGTCGGAGCCGATGAGGCGGGTCGACGAGTCGGCGAGGTGACCGAGCGCCTGGGCGTGTCCGTTGCGCCACACATAGACGGTGCGGTCGGGTCCGCTGTAGAAGAATCCGCTCTTCGCCGCCACGAGCGACTCGACCTTCGTGCCGACGTCGAGGGTGTCGGAGCCGGTGTGGATGACGCTGCCCACGGCGTACGTCAGCGGCTTCGCGTTCTCGTCGGCCGGCGGGGGAGTGGTCCGGTCACCGTGCCCGGCGAAGGCCGCGAGGCCTCCCGCCACGACGAGCGCGCCGGCCAGCCCGCTAGCGAAGGTCGCGCGCCGACGCCGGACCCGGCGGTCGCCGTGGCGGATGACGGCGGCGAGGTCGACGTCCCAGGCGTCGAGCCGCTCGGCCCGGTGCTCCAGGGTGGAGCGGAGCTGTCCAGTCATCTGGTCATCGCCTCCTCGGAAGCACCTTCGTCGGGAGAGAGCAGCTCGACGTCGTGGCCGAGCCGTTCCCTGAGCTTCTTCAGCCCGGCCGAGACCTGGCTCTTCACGGTGCCCACCGCGCACCCCATGGCCGCCGCGGTCTGGGCCTCGGTCAGGTCCTCGTAGAAGCGGAGCACCAGGGCCGCCCGTTGGCGCGGGGGGAGCTGCTTCAGAGCACGCCACACGGCGTCCCGGTCGGCGACCGACTGCTCCTGTGTCGTGCCGGCGACCGGGTGTTCGGGCAGGTACTCGGTGGGGCGCTCGTTGTCCCAGCCCTTGCGCCGGAACCAGGAGATCGCCGTCGTCGTGATCGCCTTGCGGCAGTAGGCCTCGGCGTTGCGCGGGTCGCGCAACCGCGGCCACGCGACGTACGTCTTGGTCAGCGCCTCCTGCACGAGGTCCTGGGCGAGCTGGCTGTCGCCGACCATCAGGTACGCCGCGCGGTGCAGCGCGCCGGCTCGCGCCTGCGCGAACTCGGCGAACCCCGACCTGTCCCGTCGACCCACCGTGCGCTCCGTCCCGAGCGGCCCCGTGGTCCGCTCCACTGCCCCAGACGAGACGACCGTGTGGAAAGGTTCGCCGGTCCGGACGACTTCCCGGCGAGCATCGCACGCGACTGGCAGCCCCCACTCGTCTGCGGCAGGCTGTTCCCCGAACGGGGAGGTGCTCGATGAACGACGATCCGGTGGCTTCGGTTCTCTGGATGGTGCGTGGCGCGTGGATCACCATGGCCATGCGCGGCGCGTGTGCCCTGGGCGTCTTCGACGTGCTGCACGAGTCACTGACCGTCGACGAGGTCGCGGGACGTACGACGTCCCACGGGCCGACGGTCTCCCGCCTGCTCCGGGTCCTGGTCGATGCCGGCCTGGTCGAACGGGTCGGCACCGAGGGCTACCGCAACACCACGCGCGGGGCCACGCTCCGCGAGGACCATCCGAGCCGGATCCGCGACCTGCTCCTCATGCAGGCCACCCTGCCCAACCTGGCAGCGTGGGGCGCGCTCGACGATGCCGTACGCAGTGGCTCGGGCGTCTTCGAGCGGGTGAACGGGGTCTCGTCGTGGGAGCAGCTCGCCGGTGACCCGGATGCGCAGCGCAGGTTCAACGCGTCGATGGCACGGCGGGCCGCGGGCCAGGTCGCGGCCCTGCTCGCCGGCACGGACCTCAGTGATGCCGCGACGCTGGTCGACGTCGGCGGCGGGCGCGGCGCCATGCTGGCGGGCGTGCTGGAGGCGTTCCCGTCCCTGCACGGGACGCTGGCCGACCAGCCGGACGTCGCGGCCGAGGCCGAAGGGGCCTTCGCGGCGGCCGGGCTGGCGGACCGTACGACGTGCGTCCCGGTCGACTTCTTCGTGTCGGTCCCCGAGGGTGCCGACGTCTACACCATCGCCAACGTGCTGCACGACTGGGACGACGTCCCTGCTACGTCGATCCTCCGCGCCGTTCGGGCCGCGATGCCCAGCCACGGCCGGCTCCTCGTGGTCGAGCACGTGCTGGACGCGCCCGGGCGATCGTTCGAGCAGCTCCGCGACGTCCACCTGGTCGATCTGCACATGCTGGTGATGTTCGGTGCCCGCGAACGCACCCAGGCCGAGTACGACGAGCTGCTGGCCGGGGCCGGGTTCGGCCCGTCGGCACTGGCCCCGACGCAGACGGACTGGAACGTGCTGGAGGCCCGGCCGGCCGACTGACGTGGCGGAATAGGGTGGAGCTCCGGGACGCTCCACCATGTCCCCGACCCGAGAGGTTCCCGTGCCCGATCCCGACCGGCTGGTCCACATCGTCGACGACGTGTCCGAGCTCGACGGTGCCGCGGAGCTCGCCATGGTCCTCGTCCTCGACGGGTTCCTCGACGCCGGGAACTCCGCCGCGATCGCCGCACGCCACCTCGTCAACGAGTCGGGCGGCGGGCGTGTGGTGGCGACGTTCGAGGTCGACGAGTTCCACGACTACCGCGCCCGCCGGCCGGCCATGTCGTTCGTCCGCGACCACTACGAGCAGTACGACGCGCCGCGCCTCGTGGTGCGGCTGCTCGCTGACGACGCGGGCACGCCCTACCTGCTCATGCACGGGCCCGAGCCGGACAACAAGTGGGAGGCCTTCGCCGCCACGGTGCGCCACGTCGTCGAACGGCTCGGCGTCAGCCGGGTGATCGGCCTCGGCGCGGTGCCCATGGCGGTGCCGCACACCCGACCGATCGCGATCACCCACCACGCCAACAACCCGGAGCTCCTCGCCGCCGACAGCCCGTGGCGCGGCGAGCTCCGCATCCCGTCCTCCGCCCAGGCGCTGCTGGAGGTCCGGCTCGGCGAGTCCGGGCACGACACGATGGGGTTCGTCGCGCACATCCCGCACTACCTCACCCAGCTCGACTTCCCGGAGGCCTCGGTGGCGCTGCTCGAGCAGGTCGAGCGAGCCGCCGGCATCGCGGTCGACCTGACCGACCTGCGCTCGGCCGCCCGGGGACGCGACGAGGAGATCGCGACCTACCTCTCGGCGAACACCGAGGTGCTCGAGGTCGTGCAGGCCCTCGAGCAGCAGTACGACGCGTTCGCGCGCGCCGAGCAGGAGGGCACCTCCCTGCTCGCGGAGAACGAGCCCATCCCGACCGGGGAGGAGATCGGTCGCCAGTTCGAGCAGTTCCTGGCCGGCCTCGACGGCCCCGAGGACCAGACCTGATGCCGTCCTCCGCCGCGGAGCTCGTCGAGCTCCTCGACATCGAGACCCTCGACACCAACCTGTTCCGGGGCAACAGCCCGGACACGGATCGACAACGCGTCTTCGGTGGCCAGGTCGCGGCACAGGCACTGATCGCCGGCATCCGGACCGTGGACGACGGGCTGGACGTGCACTCGTTGCACGCCTACTTCCTCCGGCCGGGCGACACGACGATCCCGATCATCTACGACGCCGAGCGGATCCGCGACGGCCGCTCCTTCGAGACCCGGCGGGTGGTCGCGCGTCAGCACGGTCACCCGATCTTCTACCTGACCGCGAACTTCCAGCGGCCGGAGGAGGGCTTCGACCACCAGGACGCGATGCCGGACGTTCCCGGCCCCGACCAGGGCCTCACCTTCGCCCAGCTCGCGGAGCTCCGATCCGGCGACAAGCGCTCCGCGGCCGAGTTCGCCAAGGAGTGGGCCGCGCTCGACACGCGCTACCTCGGCAACTCGTCGTACCCCGGCCACACCCACCTGGCCGACGACACCGACCGGCCCGCCCGGGCCCAGCTGTGGGTGCGGGTCAACGGCGAGCTCGGCGACGACGCGACGCTGCACATCGCGACGTTCACCTACGCCAGTGACCTGACCCTGCTCGGCGCCGCGTTGGTGCCTCACGACGTCGAGATCGGCTCGCCGAGGCTGATGCCGGCCTCGCTCGACCACACGATCTGGTTCCACCGTCCGTTCCGCGCCGACCGTTGGTGGCTCTACGACCAGTGGTCACCGTCCGCCAGCGGCGGCCGTGGTCTCTCGCTGGCGCGGGTGTTCACCGAGGACGGCACGCTCGTCGCGACCGTCGCCCAGGAGGGGCTGATCCGGCAGCGCACCCGCTGATCCGGCGGGTCAGTGGACGTGTCGCGTGCGACCGACGACGTGAGGGGCGCCGCTCTTCGGGGAGGTCAGCGCGAACGCGATCCCGTCGTCGACCGGGTCCTGGCCGAAGGCGACGCTGCCGGGCAGGAAGATCGGCTTCTTGAACGCCGCCTCGATGGTGACCGCGTCGGGCAACCGGTTCTCCAGGGCCGCCATGCAGCTCGCCAGGCTCCACATCCCGTGCGCGATCTGCCGCTTGAACCCCAGCGCCCGTGCGGTCAGCGGGTAGAGGTGGATCGGGTTGTGGTCCCCCGACACGGCGGCGTAGCGCCGGCCGACGGCACCGTCGAGGCGCCAGGTGACTCGCCCTGGTACGAGGTCGCTCGGGTCGTCGGCGGCGACCGCATCGGGAGTGTCGCGCCCACGACGGAGGTAGGTCGAGGTGCTCTCCCACACGGTCTCCTCGCCCACCGTCGCCGTGGCGAGGAAGTCGATCGCGCGACCCTTCGGATGCGGCCGCACCTCGGAGGTGTGCACCTCGAGCAGCAGGGTCTCGCCGACGCGGACCGGCCGGTGCTGGGTGATGGCGTTCGCCAGATGCACCGTCCCGATCGCCGGGAAGGGGAAGCTGGGAGACGTCATCACGGCCATGTGGAGCGGGAACGCGAGGACGTGCGGGAAGGTGACGGGCGCGGTGTCCTTGACCGGGAAGCCACACACGCCGGCGTACGCCGAGACGCGCTCGCGCGTGACGGTCGCGGTCCGCACCTCGTGCAGGGTCGACGGGTCGCCCCCGGTCTTGCGCACGCCCGGGAGCTGGTTGACGACCGGGATCGACGGGAGGGCGGCGCGGAGCAGGGTGGTGGCGACCACGTCAGGCCCCCAGCATCATCTGGCCGCAGACGCGGACGACGTTGCCGTTGACCGCGGTCGAGGCCGGGTTGGCGAACCACGCGATCGTTTCGGCGACGTCGACCGGCAGCCCGCCCTGGCTCATCGCGTTGAGCCGGCGTCCGACCTCGCGGGTCGCGAGCGGTACGGCAGCCGTCATCTTGGTCTCGATGAAGCCGGGCGCGACGGCGTTGACCGTGATGCCCTTCTTCAAGCCACCTTCGAGCGCGTCGACGAAGCCGATCACGCCGGCCTTGGACGCGGCGTAGTTGGTCTGGCCGACGTTGCCGGCGATGCCGGCGATCGAGGCGACCCCGATGATCCGGCCGTTGTCGTGGATGAGCTTCTGGGCGAGCAGCTCGTCGGTGATCCGCTCCGGCGCCAGCAGGTTGACGGCGAGGACCGAGCTCCAGCGGTCGGCGTCCATGTTCGCCAGTCGCCTGTCGCGGGTGATGCCTGCGTTGTGCACCACGACATCGAGCCCCCCGTGGGCCTGGGTGAGGTGCTGGGCGATCCGCTTCGGGGCGTCGTGGGCGGTGATGTCGAGGGTGAGGTAGTCGCCCTCCAGCTCCCTGGTCAGCCGGATCAGGTCGTCGGCCGCCTGCGGTACGTCGATCCCGACCACCGTTGCTCCGTCACGTGCGAGGACGCGGGCGATTTGCTCACCGATGCCGCGCGCGGCACCGGTGACCACCGCGACCTTGCCGGCCAGCGGCCGCTGCCAGTCGGGGTGCTCGGCGGGCTCCTTCACCGACGTGCCGATGCGGATCACCTGCCCGGAGACGTACGCCGACTTCGGCGACAGCAGGAAGCCCAGGGTCGAGCCGACCGCACCTTCGGCGCCCCCGGTGACGTGGACCAGCTGCGACGTTCCCCCGCGGCCGACCTCCTTGCCGAGGCTCCGGGTGAAGCCCTCCAGCGCGCGCTGGGCGATCCGCTCGGCGCCCGCGACCTGCTCCGGGGGAGTGCCGAGCACGACGAGTCGGGCGCAGCTCTCGAGGCTGCGCATGAGCGGTGTGAAGAAGTCGGGAAGAGCGACCAGCTGTCCGGGGTCGGTGAGACCGGTCGCGTCGAAGACCAGCCCCTTGTAGCGCGCGCCTGCGTCGGTGGTGCCCGTCGTCTCGATACCGAGCTCGTCGAGGACGGCCGGCAGGTGCTCCGCGAGCCGTCCCGCGCCACCGACCACGACGGTCCCGGTCACCAGCGGCGACCCCGCGGCGTACCGCTCGAGCTTGACCGGGTTGGGCAGCCCGAGGTTCTTCACCAGCAGCTTGCCCAGGGAGGAGGACGCGAAGTCCTGGTAGCGGTCCGTCATGGCTCCTCATGTAACTCGGTGTGTAACTGGCCGTCCACATTTCGTGACGTGGCGCTCATTCCATTGGGTCCGAGGCCCCGTGCGGCCAGGATAGGAGGATGAACAGCGAGACCCCCGCCCGACGCAGCGTCGCCGTGCTCGGCGGCAACCGCATCCCGTTCGCACGCTCCAACACGGCCTACGCCGACGTCTCCAACCAGGAGATGCTCACCGCGGCCCTGGACGGGCTGGTGGCGCGGTTCGGCCTGGAGGGCGAGCGGCTCGGCGAGGTCGTCGCCGGGGCGGTGCTCAAGCACTCGCGCGACTTCAACCTCACGCGTGAGTCGGTGCTCGGGTCCAAGCTGGCGGCCGAGACTCCCGCGACCGACATCCAGCAGGCCTGCGGCACGGGGCTGCAGGCCGCGGCGATCGTCGCCGACAAGATCGCGCTCGGCACGATCGAGGCCGGCATCGCCGGTGGCACCGACACCACCTCTGACGCGCCGGTCGCGATCAGCGAGAAGCTGCGCAAGAAGCTGATGAAGGTCAACGCCGCCCGCGACACCCGCGCACGGCTGACCGCGCTCGCCCGGATCCGGCCCGGCGACATCGGGTTGTCGATCCCGCAGAACGGCGAGCCGCGGACCCGGCTCTCGATGGGGGAGCACGCCGCCCTGACCGCACTGGAGTGGCGGATCGGGCGCGAGGAGCAGGACGAGCTGGCGGCGCTGTCGCACCAGCACCTGGCGGCGGCGTACGACGCGGGCTTCTTCGACGACCAGATCACGCCCTTCCGGGGGCTCGAGCGCGACTCCAACCTGCGGGCCGACTCGACGGCGGAGAAGCTCGCGAAGCTCAAGCCGGTCTTCGGCAAGGGCGAGGGCGCCACGATGACCGCCGGCAACTCCACCCCGCTCACCGACGGTGCGTCCGCGGTGCTGCTCGGGTCGGAGGCCTGGGCGTCCCAACGTGGGCTCGAGCCGCTGGCGTTCCTCGTCGACCACGAGACGGCCGCGGTCGACTTCGTGCACGGGAACGAGGGGCTGCTGATGGCCCCGGCGTACGCCGTGCCGCGGATGCTGGCCCGCCAGGGCCTGACCCTCCAGGACTTCGACTTCTACGAGATCCACGAGGCCTTCGCCTCGCAGGTGCTCTCGACGCTGAAGGCGTGGGACGACGCCGTGTTCTGCAAGGAGCGCCTGGGACTCGACTCGGTGCTCGGGGAGATCGACCGCTCGAAGCTCAACGTCAACGGATCCTCCCTGGCCGCCGGCCACCCCTTCGCGGCGACCGGCGGCCGGATCCTCAACGTCGCCGCCAAGCTCCTCGCCCAGCGCGGCTCCGGCCGGGCGCTGATCTCCATCTGCGCCGCCGGCGGCCAGGGCGTGACGGCCATCCTCGAGCGCTGACAACGGAGGGATAGTACGGATCAATCCGCGGGTGATCTGACGGTCACGGGCGGCCGCGTGATCCGCACTATCGAGAAATTCAGCCCTGGGCCATCGCCAGGGCCGAGGTGAGGAGCAGTGCCTTCACCTGCTCGGCGCCGATCTTCCCTACATGGGGCACGCCGGGAGCGGCCTCGTCGATGACCAGCCCGACCCGCGCGAGCTGGAGACCGCCGAGACCGGTGGCGTAGAGCGTGTTGGCCAGGAGCGGTGCGTCCGGGACGGTGAAGTCGCCGGAATCGACGCCCGCCTCGAGGGCGCGCTGGAGCACGGCCAGGCAGGAGGCGATCGCACGGCCGAGTCGCAGCATCGCGCCTTCGGAGATCTCGTCGAAGAGCTCGGTGCCGGTGCGTCGCATCAGGCTGTGGGCGCAGTCGACGAACGCCGGGTGGGCCACGCCGTAGTCGACGAACGCCGAGACGATCGCGGCCAGCTGCTCGCGTGGCCTCCGCTTCGACTCGGCGGCCTCGGTCAGAGCCGCGCCGAGCTCGTCGAGGTAGCCGACCAGGGCCAGCGCGAATAGCTCCTCCTTGCCGGTGAAGTGCCGGTAGACGATCGCCCGGTTGATCCCGACCGCGCGCGCGATGTCCTCGATCTGCGCCTCCGCGACCCCACGCTCGTCGAACAGCGTCCGCGTGGCGGCGAGGATCGCCGACTCGCGTGCCCGACGGCGTGCGGCGGTGGAGCTGCGCCGGGTCTCGGGTCGCTCCGGGCTGGACGTGCTGGGCATCCCCGCATCGTACGACTGCTGCAACTCGGAGTTGCACAGGTGTGACGCGGATCGGCCTGGTGAGGAACGACACCGCCCGGATCGTGGGGGATGTCCGCAACTCCGGGGGTGGGACCGGGAAGACTGCAGGCATGCGGATCCGCATCCTGCAGTACGCCGTGATCGCCCTGCTCGGGGTGGCGCTCGTCGTCACGAGCGTCGGCTGGTACCTCAGCGCCCACCCGGGCGGACAGCGCTTCGAGTCATGCCACTGGGAGGGGCAGAACCTCGTCCTCGGCTACATCTACGGCTCGGGCGACACCGTCAGCACGATGGTCCACCCCGACGGTGACCACGTGGAGGCCCAGCTGCGGGTCGACGGAGCGGGCGGCATCCAGACGATGCAGGTGCTGACCGGCGAGGCGACGTACCCGATCTCCGGTGGTCCGGTGCCGGTCAAGTACCCGAACGGCGCCGAGCTCAACTGCCCGCAGCGCTAGACGAATCGGGCCAGCACGTCCAGGGACTCGGTCGGGACGCTCAATGCAATGCCCTGTCCGATCGCGTCCAGCCGCCAGGTCTCCCCGTCGCGAACCATCTTGGCCAGCATGAAGCCGGTGCGCGGCACGCCTTCGGTGAGCGTGAACCGGGCGATCTCGACGCCGTCCTCGTCGACCAGCCGGCAGTAGGCGTTGTCGATCCACTCCAACGTGTGGCCCTGGTAGCTGCTGACCAGGAACAACATGGTGTCGACGCGGGGATAGACCTTCGCCAGGTCGACCGTGATCTGCTCGTCGTCGCCCTCGCCGCGGCCCGAGATGTTGTCGCCGAGGTGCACCACGGAGCCGTCGCGGGTCTCGAGGTGGTTGAAGAAGGCGAGGTCGAAGAGCTGGTCGCCGGCGTACTGGATCGCGGACGCGTCCAGGTCGACGTCGGGGGTGTTGCTGCCGGAGAGGGGGCCGGCGCCGGGTTTCTTGTCCCAGCCCAACCCCATCGTCAGCTTGCCCAGGGTCGTCCCGTCGGCACGGGTGAGCGCCATCTGGTCACCGCGGCTCAGCTCGATCACGCCTGTGAACCTACCCGGCGGCCCATGACCGCACGGTCTCGATCGTGTCGGCCTCATCGGCTGACTTGTCGTCGCGGTAGCGGACGACGCGGGCGAAGCGGAGGGCGAGGCCGCCGGGGTAGCGGGTGGAACGCTGGAGCCCGTCGAACGCGATCTCGACGACCTGCTCGGGGCGGAGGGGTACGACGTACCCGTCGTGGATCGTCTCGGGCTCGACCGCGAGCTCGGTGAAGCGCTCGGTCTGCCAGGCGAGCATCTCGTCGGTCATCCCCTTGAAGGTCTTGCCGAGCATCGTGAACGTGCCGTCGGGGTTGCGCGCCCCGAGGTGGATGTTGGACAGCCAGCCCTCGCGGCGCCCGTTGCCCCACTCGACGGCCAGCACCACGAGGTCGAGGGTGTGGACCGGCTTGACCTTGACCCACCCGGAGCCGCGGCGACCCGCGGCGTACCCGATCGCGAGGCTCTTCACGACGACACCCTCGTGCCCGCGGGCGAGCGCGTCCTGGGCGAAGGCGTCGGCCGCCACGGGGTCGTCGGTGACCAGGCGGGGCACGCGGTGCTCCTCCGGGACGAGCGAGTCGAGGACCGCGAGCCGTTCGGTGCCGGTGGCGTCGAGGAGGTCGCGGCCGTCGGCGTGGAGGACGTCGAAGAAGTAGGGCGTGACCGCGACGCCGGCGCTCATCGCCGTACGCGACGCTGTCTCCTGGAAGGGCCTCGGTCGGCCCTCGTCGTCCATCGCGATCGCCTCGCCGTCGAGCACGAGGTCGCCGCCCGGGAACGAGCGGACGACGTCGGCGACCTCGGGGAGCCGGTCGGTGATGTCGTCCAGGCTGCGGGTGGCGATCACGACCTGGTCACCTCGACGGTGGGCCTGGATCCGGATGCCGTCGAGCTTGGTGTCGACCGCCACGGGCGTGCCGTCGCCGCCGCCGGCCTTCGCCATCGCGGCCGCGACGTCGGGAGCGGTGGAGGCGAGCATCGGCAGCACGGGCCGGCCGACCTCGAGGCCGACCTCGGCGAGCGCGTCCTCGCCCCCAGTCATCGCGGCGACCACGATCGGGACGGTGCCGCCGGCCAGCATCGCCGCCCGGCGTACGGCGGTGAGCTTCACCCCGGACGCCGCGGCGATCGCCTCCTGGACGAGAGCGTCGAGGGCGCCTTGCCGGACGTTGCCGGTCATCACCCCGCGCAGCCAGCGCTGCTCGTCGAGGGTCAGCCGGGAGAACAGGTCGCGCACACCCGACGCCCGCAGCTCCTGAGAGCCGGCGCCGGACATCGCAGCCAGCCGGTCGAGGGTCTCGTGGACATCGAGGGCCGAGACCGTCGGCTGGTCGGCAGGGTCGGGGAGGTTGCTCAGGCCGCGCCAGCCGACGCCGGTGCGACGCTGCAGGATCGTGCCCCCGACGTAGGCCGTCACCACGGGCAGCTCGTCGACCTCGGCCTGACCCAGCCGCTCGGCGATCGCGGCCACCTTGGCCTTGCGCGAGCGGGTCGCCGCGACGGCTCCCGAGGTCTCGACCAGGTCGCGCAGGAGCATGTGATCATCCTGCCCGAGCCTGCCGACAACTGTCGGCGCCGTCACTCTCCGATCAGCGTCCGCACCTCGTACAGCTCGGGGAAGAACGTCAGATCCAGCGCCCGGCGGAGGAAGTCGACCCCGGAGGACCCACCGGTTCCGGTCTTGTGGCCGATCGTCCGTTGCACGACCTGGAGGTGCCGGAAGCGCCACTGCTGGAAGTTGTCCTCGACGTCGACGAGCTCCTCGCAGGTCTCGTAGACACCCCAGTGCTGCTCCGGGTTGGCGTAGACGTCGGCGAACATCCGCACCAGGTCGGGGTCGGACCGGTAGGGCTGGGACCAGTCGCGATCGAGGCAGGCGGGCGGGACGGCGTACCCCTGCCGGGAGAGGTGGGCCAGGAACTCGTCGTACAACGACGGCTGGAAGAGCAGCGTGGTGAGGGCGGCGTGCGCCTCGGGATCGTGGGCGAAGACCTTGACCATGTCGTGGCTCTTGTTGCCGAGGAGGAACTCGACCTCTCGGTACTGCGCCGACTGGAAGCCCGACGACGTCGCCAGGAAGGGCCGGATCTCGGCGTACTCCGAGGGGGTGAGCGTGGCCAGCACCGACCACTGGTCGGTGATCGTGTGCTGGACGTGCTTGACCCGGGCCATCCGCTTCAGCGCGGGGGCGAGGTCGTCGGTGGCCAGCAGTGCGCGGGCGGAGCGGAGCTCGTGGACGAGCAGCTTCAGCCAGAGCTCGGTGGTCTGGTGCTGGACGATGAACAGCAGCTCGTCGTGCTGCGGTGGGTCGCTCAGCGGCCGCTGCGCCGAGAGCAGGGTGTCGAGCTGGAGGTAGTCGCTGTAGGACATCTGGCGGCTGAAGTCGCGCTCGACGCCCTGCTCGAGGGGGCGCTCGTTCGTGGCATCGGTCACGGGCCGACCCTACGGCGTGCCGCCGGAGCGGCGTACCTCGTTAGGGTCCCGACATGGATGCCGATGTGATCGTGGTCGGGCACGGACTGGCGGGTCTAGCCGCCGCCGCGGAGGTGGCCGATGCCGGACGCCGGGTGGTCCTCGTCGACCAGGAGGCCGAGCAGTCACTCGGCGGCCAGGCCTTCTGGAGTCTCGGCGGTCTGTTCCTCGTCGACACCCCCGAGCAGCGGCGGCTGGGCGTGCACGACAGCCACGAGCTCGCCCTGTCCGACTGGATGGGCAGTGCCCAGTTCGACCGCGAGGAGGACCTGTGGCCGCGCCGCTGGGCCGAGGCGTACGTCGACTTCGCAGCCGGCGAGAAGCGGTCCTGGCTCCGGGCCATGGGACACCGGGTCTTCCCGGTGGTCGGGTGGGCCGAGCGCGGCGACGGGCGGGCCGACGGCCACGGCAACTCCGTGCCCCGCTTCCACATCACGTGGGGCACCGGGCCGGGCATCGTGGAGCCGTTCGAGGGCCGCGTACGCGAGCACGTCGCCGCGGGCCGGGTGCGCTTCGCGTTCCGCCACCGGGTCGACGAGCTGGTGGTCGCCGACCGGGCCGTGACCGGCGTACGCGGGAAGGTCCTGGCGCCGGACGCGGCCGAGCGAGGCAGGGCCACCAACCGTGAGGAGGTCGCCGACTTCGAGCTCACCGCCCAGGCGGTGGTCGTCTCCAGCGGGGGCATCGGCGGTGACCACGACCTGGTCCGCAAGGCCTGGCCCCCGAGGCTGGGGACGCCACCGGCGTTCATGGTCAGCGGCGTGCCGGCGCACGTCGACGGCCGGATGATCGGGATCTCCCGGTCGGCCGGTGCCGACGTCATCAACGAGGACCGGATGTGGCACTACGTCGAGGGTCTGCGCAACTGGGACCCGATCTGGGACAACCACGGCATCCGGATCCTGCCCGGACCCTCGTCGATGTGGTTCGACGCGGCCGGCCGACGTCTGCCTGCGCCGTACCTCCCGGGCTTCGACACCCTCGGGACGCTGCGTCACCTGCGCGAGACCGGATACGACTACTCGTGGTTCGTGCTCACCCAGAAGATCATCGAGAAGGAGTTCGCGCTGTCGGGCTCCGAGCAGAATCCCGACCTGACCGGGCGCGACGTCAAGCTGCTGCTGGGCCGGGTCGTCGGGGACGGCGCGCCGGGCCCGGTCGAGGCGTTCAAGGAGCACGGCGCGGACTTCGTCGTCGCCGACACGCTGACCGAGCTCGTACGCGGGATGAACGAGATCGGCGGCCCGTCGCAGGGTGGCGCCGTGATCGACGAGGCCGTGCTGCGGCCACAGATCGAGGCGCGCGACCTGCAGATCGACAACCGCTTCACCAAGGACACCCAGGTGGCGTTCGTCCGGCAGCACCGGGCCTACCGCGGCGACAAGCTCGTCCGGGTCGCGTCGCCGCACAAGATCCTCGACCCGAAGAACGGGCCGCTGATCGCGGTCCGTCTCAACATCCTGACCCGGAAGACCCTGGGCGGTCTGGTGACCGACCTCTCCGCCCGGTGTCTCACGTCGAGCGGCGAGGTGCTGCCCGGGCTGTACGCCGCGGGCGAGGCTGCGGGCTTCGGCGGCGGCGGGATGATGGGCTACAACGCTCTCGAGGGGACGTTCCTGGGCGGGTGCCTGTTCTCCGGGCGTACGGCGGGCCGGGCCGCTGCGGCTGCCACCGCCGGTTGAGGAGGTCGCTCTGCGACCGTCTTGAGACCCGGTGACGGCCGCAGGTAGGGCGGGTGGTTTCGAGACAGGCGCTCGCGCGCCTTCCTCAACCACCGAGGTGCGCGTGTGCGCCGGCGCTTCCGCAACCCGGGGCGTCCCCGCCCCCGGCTACCGTGGCGCCCGTGACGGACGGACGGCAGCGGGTGTGGCGGCCCGGCTGGCCGTGTCACGCCCTCGGCGTCCTCGGCCAGCAGCGGCACGGCGGGGGAGACCCGACGTTCGGGGTGCACGGCGACGAGGCCTGGCGGGGCATCCGTACGCCGGACGGACCGGCCACGCTCCGGGTGGCACCCCGCCCACGCGACGGCGACGTCGTGGCGGAGGCCTGGGGTGCGGGTGCCGACTGGGCGCTCGACCGGCTCCCCGCGATGCTCGGTGACGACGACGACCCGTCCGGCTTCCGCGCCGACCTCCATCCCCTCGTGCAGGAAGCCCATCGGAGGCGTCCTCACCTCCGCTTCGGCGCCGGCCACCGCGTCTTCGAGACCCTCGTCCCGGCCGTGATCGAGCAGAAGGTGACCGGCCAGGAGGCGTTCGCCGGGTTCCGGCGGCTGGTCCACCGGTTCGGCGAACGCGCGCCCGGCCCGGGCCGCGAGCTGCGCCTCTGGATCCAGCCGAGCGCCGCCACCATCCGTCGGATCCCCTCGTGGGAGTGGCTCAAGCTCCACATCGACCCCGCCCGGTCCCGCACCCTCGTGCGCGCGGCCACGGTCGCCGACACGCTCGACCGGCTCACCCGCCAGGACGCCGACGTCAAGCTGCGCACCCTGCCGGGCATCGGGGAGTGGACCTCAGCCGAGGTCCGCGCACGCGCGTTCGGCGACGCCGACGCCGTCAGCTTCGGCGACTACCACGTCGCGCAGGACGTCGGCTGGGCCGTGACCGGCACGCCGTACGACGACGAGGAGCTGCGGGTCTTCCTCGAGCCCTGGCGTCCCCAGCGCAACCGCGCCGTGGCGCTCATCCACGGCTTCGCCGGCGGGCGGCCGCGGCGGGGCCCGCGGATGGCCCCGCGCACCCACCTGCCGGCGCGGTAGCGCCGACCAGGCGGTCCGGTCGGGCGCTCCGGTCAGGCGCTCCGGTCAGGCGTCCAGCGCAGGGTTCACGCCGTTGCCCGGCTCGAACCCCTGCTGCAGGCACCAGGAGACGGCCTGCGACCGCGTGGACACCCCGATCTTGCGGTAGGCCGACCGGATGTAGCTCTTGATTGTGTTCGGGCTCAACGACATGTGCTCGGCGATCTCGACGTTGCTGTAGCCCTTCACGATCCCGCCCAGCAGCACGACCTCACGCGGCGACAGGCCGGCCTCCTCGCCCAGGCCAGGCGGCCAGGTGGACGGCTCCTGGAAGCCGAGCTCCTCACCCGCAGCCTCGCGGATCACGGCGAGGACGTCGGCCTCGCTGGCCTCGAGCGAGACGTACGCCGCGGCGCCGTGGGCCATCGCCCTGGCCGCCAGGTCGGGACGCAGATGCCGCCCGACCACCACCACCGCGGACTGCTGCTCGGCGATGAAACCGAACAGCTCCGCACCGTCGTCGGCCTCGACCCCGATGACGTCGTAGACGACCACGTCCGGGATGACACCGAAGTGCGGGAACCGGTCCAGCACCTCCAGCTCGGGAGCCCCACGGAGGATGCTCCGCAAGCCACCTTCCACCACGTCGCCTGCTCCGGCGACCGCCACCACGATTGCCATGACGCATGGAATACCGCATCCGGGTCGGCGAGTAAACGAACTTCAGCGAGAATTGCCGAAATTCCACCCCCGGGGGTGTGGTCGGACATCGCGACCGGTCAGAGGAGCGGACGGAGCGGGTTGAGCAGGAACTCGGTGAAGCGCCGGTAGATGTCGCGCGCCTCCCACTCGGCCTGGGTCAGCTCGAGGCAGTTCGACTCGTCGATCCGGAAGATCTCCTCCAGCGAGCCCGCGAGCCGGGGGTCGATGATCTCGACGTTGATCTCGAAGTTCCCGGTCAGGCTGAGCCGGTCGATGTTCGCGGTGCCGACGGTCGACCACGTCCCGTCGATGGTCGCGGTCTTCGCATGGACCATCGCGTCGCGGTAGCGCAGCACCTTCACCCCCGCGCTCAGCAGCTGGGCGAAGTAGCCGCGCGAGATCCAGTCGGAGACGACGTGGTTGGACTTGGCCGGGATCAGGAGGCGGACGTCGACCCCACGCCGCGCCGCGGCCGTCAACGCGTCGGCGAAGTCGGGGTCGGGCAGGAAGTACGCCGTGGTCAGCCAGATGTTCTTGCTCGCCCGGGCGATCGCCTCGATGTACATCGACCTGATCGGGAACATCCAGAGGCGCGGCACGTTGCGGTGGAACCGGATCGTCGGCTCCCAGGTGGAGGCCGTCTCCAGCAGCAGCGGGCGCACGCTCGACCGGAAGCGGCGACGCCGGTTGAGGTTCCAGAAGTCGGCGAACGCCCGCTTCAGGTCCCACACGGCGGGCCCCACGATCCGCACGTGGGTGTCGCGCCACTCGGTCTCGTAGGCGGACCCGATGTTGTAGCCGCCGACGAAACCGATGGACTCGTCGACGACCAGGATCTTGCGGTGGTCACGGCCGTAGCGCCGCACGTCGAACGGACGCCATCCCGCGGCGTACATCGGGTAGCGCAGGACCTTCATGCCCTCGGGGAACCGCTTGAACCGCGGGGAGACGACGAGGTTGGCGAAGGCGTCGTAGATCAGGTACACCTCGACCCCGCGCGCGGCTGCCGCCGCCAGGGCGTCCTTGAAGCGCAGCCCGACCTCGTCGCCCTTCCAGATGTAGGTCTCGAACAGGATCTGCCGCTCGGCGCCGTCGATGGCGGCGATCATGTCGTCGTAGAGATCGGAGCCGAAGGTGTACGTCGTGACCTCGCCGTCGCCGACCGGCACCGTGCTCGGCGGGGCCGTCGGGAACGACGCGGCTCGGTGCTTGCCGCGCCGCCGGTAGGAGTCGACCAGCGTCATCCCGATCGCCATCAGGAACGGCGCCGCCACGATCCCGAGCGCGATGCGGCGCACGAGCGGCAGCCAGCGGACGGCTGCGGTCGAGGGCGATCGGGTGGGCACGTCGCCAAACTACCCACCGACTCGGACGCCCTGGACCTGCCGGGCCCGTGTCACGGCGTGGTGACCCGCTTGCATCGCGGAAGGGATACCGCGAGAGTGCGCACTGGCGCTCGGGTCAGGGGGAGGGGGACGGGTGTCGACTCGTGCCTCCGCGCGCGTGGCGCCGTCGGCCGTCCTGCTGGTGGCCGGACTCGGCGCCTTCCTGGCCTTCCTCGACGCCACCATCGTCAACGTCGCGTTCCCGTCCATCCGGCTCTCGTTCCCGGAGTCGTCGATCGGCTCCCTGTCCTGGGTGCTGAACGCGTACAACATCGTCTTCGCGGCCTTCCTCGTCGTGTGCGGTCGGCTCGCCGACCTGATCGGCCGGCGACGCTCGTACGCCGGGGGCATCGCCCTGTTCACCCTCGCCTCGTGCTGGTGCGCGGCCGCCCCGAACGTCGAGCTGCTGGTCGCCGGCCGGGTGCTCCAGGCGCTCGGGTCGGCCATGCTCGTCCCGGCATCGCTGGCTCTGGTCGTCGAGGCCTTCCCGGAGGAACGCCGTGCCCACGCGATCGGGCTCTGGGGAGCCGCCGCCGCGGCTGCGGCCGGCCTCGGTCCGCCGATCGGCGGAGCGCTGGTCGAGCTCGGCGGCTGGCGCTGGGCGTTCCTGGTCAACCTCCCCGTGGGCGTGCTCGCCCTCGTCGCCAGCCGTCGAACTCTCGTGGAGAGCCGGTCGCCCGGCCGCCGGAGACTGCCCGATCTCCCGGGGGCGTTGCTGCTCGCGGCCGGGCTGGCGCTGGTCAACCTGGCGATCATCAAGGCCCCCGACTGGGGCTGGGGGAGCCCTCGGGTGCTCGGCTCGTCCCTGCTCGCCGCCCTGCTCGCCACCGCCTTCGTCCGGAGCTCGCTGCGTCACCCGGCGCCGGTCGTCGATCCCGCGCTGCTCCGGATCGCGTCCTTCCGAGTGGCCTCGATCGCCACCGTGCTCGCCGGCCTCGGCTTCTACGCCTACCTGCTCACCAACATCCTGTGGCTCCGGTACGTCTGGGACTACGACGTCCTGCGGGCCGGCCTCGCCCTCGTGCCGGGTGCGGTCGTGGCCGCCGTGGTGGCGGCCCGGCTGGGTCCCCTGGCCGAGCGGGTCGGCTACCGGGTGCTGGTCGTGCCCGGCGCCCTGGTGTGGGCCGGCGCGTACCTCTGGTACCACCAACAGGTCGGGCTCTCGCCCGCGTTCTGGAGCCAGTGGCTGCCCGGTCAGATCATCTCCGGGGTGGGCGTCGGTGCCACGCTGCCCCTGCTCGGCAGTGCCGCGCTGGCCGCTGTCCCGGGCGGCCGGTACGCGACGGCGTCCGCCCTCGTGTCCAGCGCGCGTCAGCTCGGCGGCGTGCTCGGGGTCTCGGTGCTGGTCGTGATCGTCGGTACCCCGACGCCGAGCACCGTCGTCGGGTCACTGCGCGACGGGTGGCTGCTCAGCATCGCCGCGTTCGTGCTGACCGCCTGCGTCGCGACGCTCCTCTCCCGGCCGCGCACGTCGCCCGCGGTCGAGGAGGAGAACGGCGCCGCGCCGATGGTCCTTAGGGTCGAGCAACCACCTGGGCCGGCTCGCGCCGGTTCGCGGGCCGCCGTGAGCCTCGAGGACCTGCCCCTCCTCGACGGGCTGCCGGCGTCGGCGCTGGCGGATCTCGCGACGGCCACGCGCACGGTCGAGGTCCGCGCGGGTGAGTGGCTGTTCCGGCAGGGGGACGCCCCGGGGTCGGCGTACGTCCTGTCCGGCGGACGGCTGCAGATCGTGCAGGAGGGCGCGGTCGTCCGCGAGCTCGCGCCGGGCGCCGTGCTCGGCGAGCTGGCGCTGCTCACCGGTGAACCGCGATCGGCGGGAGCCCGTGCCCACCGCGACGCCACGTTGCTGGAGCTGCCGCGGGCAGCGTTCGAGTCGGTGCTGGATGACCATCCACGCGCCACGCGCAGCCTCCTGGTGCAGGTGGCCGGTCAGCTCCGGACGACGAGTGCGAGCACGGCGCAGGAGAAGGCGGTCGCGCCGCACGTGGTCGCCGTCGTCGGCCTGCACCCGGCGAGTGCGGCGCGTGAGGTCGCGGACGTCCTGATCCAACGGATCGGCGACCGTCTCGTCGTCGTGGATCCGGGGCACGTCGACGCCGCGGGGCTCGCCCGCGCCGAGCAGGAGCACGACCGAGTGGTGCTGGTCGCCGACGGTCCGAGGTCGGACGACGACGCGCACGCCGGTTGGTGGGACTTCTGCATCCGCCAGGCCGACCTGGTGGTGCTCGTCGCCGCCTCCGACCTTCCGGTTCCTGACGTGGTCCCGGGGGCGGTGGAGGGTCCGGAGGTCGTGCTCGTCGGGCCCAGCCCCGACGCCGCGCGGCTGTCGGCGTGGACCGGGGCCACCAACGCCTGGCAGCTCACCTCGGTCGGCGTCGACCTGCGCGGAGACCTGCGTCCCTTGGCAGACCGGATCGCCTCGCGGAGCCTCGGTCTGGTGCTCGCCGGCGGTGGCGCCCGCGCCTTCGCCCACGTGGGTGTTCTGCTGGAGCTGGAGGACGCCGGGTACCACGTCGACCGGCTCGCCGGCACCAGCCTGGGCGCGATCGTCGCGGCCGAGTACGCCCTCGGTCGCACCGCCGCCGAGCTCGAGGAGCTCTGCTACCTCGAGTTCGTACGCCGTCGCCCTTTCAGCGACTGGACGATCCCGCGGCACTCGCTCGCGCGCGGAGTACGTACCCAGGCCGGCCTGGTCCGGACCCTCGGCGCCGACACTGTCCTGGAGGGTCTCCCGAGACAGCTCCAGGTGGTGAGCACCGACCTGATCTCGCGTACCCGGCAGCTGCACCGCCGCGGCTCCCTCGTGGACGCCGTGGTGGCGTCGTGCCGGCTCCCGATCCTGTTCCCACCCGTGCCCACCGAGGACGGCCGGCTGCTCGTGGACGGGGGCGTGCTCGACAACCTGCCGGTCGACGTGCTGATGACGCGTGACGAGGGACCCGTCGTCGCGGTCAACATCTCCATGGGCGGTTCCGGACGATCGTCGAGCAGGACCGGGCGGCCCCGGGTGCCGGCGCTGGGGGACACGCTCTTCCGCACCATGATGATCGGCGCGGGCGGTGCCGTTCAGGCGGCTCACCAGCGAGGTGCCTTCGTCGTGACACCCGCCCCGATGGGGGTCGGCCTCCTGGAGTTCCACCAGTTCGACGTGATGGTCCGTGCGGGGCGGGAGGCGGCCCGGGCCCTGCTCGCCGACGGCACGCTCGCGGACCGGACGACAGGTGGCCCCATCCTCCCGCTGCCCGAGTCCGAGGTGAGACCCCCGACCGTGCCCGCCGGGGTCGGCTGACGGAGACGCGCGTGCCGGTCGGGGGTGGAAGGATCGCCCCGTGTCGGAGCGGAGAGGGCCGGAGGGGACAGTGCTGGGGAACGGGGTGCGGCCTGGTGGCGTGCGGCCCGGGCCGCCGATCGGCGTTCCGGGAGGGCTTCGGCCGGCAGCCGCGCCTCCTGCGGGCGCCGACCCACGTCGAGCGGGTCCATCGGGCGAAGGTCCTCCGGGGCGACCCTGTTCGCGGGCAGATGCATGAGTGACGCCGCGCTCGCGGTCGCGGCTCCCTGGTTCGGCGTCGACGACGTGGGCGAGGGAGTGACACGGGTGACCGAGCCGCACCTGAGCGACCTGGTCTCGGCCAACCTGTGGTGGATCCGGGGCCGGACGCACGACGTCCTGGTCGACACCGGGCTCGGAGTCGCCTCGCTGCGGCAGCACCTGCCCGAGGTGCTCGAGCACGACACCCTCGCCGTGATCAGCCACAGCCACCTCGACCACACCGGGGGCGCCCACGAGCTCGACCACGTCGCCGTGCACGCGCTGGAGGCCGACGCGATCGGGTCGCCACCACCGGCGAGCCTGCACCCGCGGACCGAGCTGGAGCTGCTCGGTCTTGCGATCCCCGACGACGAGGACCTGCCGGAGTCACTGCTGAAGGCGCTGCCCGAGCCGGGCTACGACCCCGCGGCGTACGCCGTCCGGCCGGCGACCGTGACCCGCACCCTGGTCGACGGGGACGTGATCGACCTCGGCGACCGGCGGCTCCGGATCGTGCACCTGCCGGGCCACACGCCCGGGAGCATCGTGGTCCTCGACGAGGACCTGCGGTGGGTCTACACCGGCGACGTGATCTACGACGGAACCCTGTTCGACGAGATGTTCGGAGCGGACATCCCGTCGTACGTCGCCTCGATCCGACGGCTGCTCGCCCTCGACGTCGCGTTGGTACACCCGGGTCACGACGAGTCGTTCGGGCCGGAGAGACTGCACGAGATCGGTGAGGGCTACCTGACCAGCCGGTCCGGCTACTGATCCTGTTCCGGCTGCTCGGGGACGAGTCCCAGGATGGTGAGCCGGAGCCGGGCGAGATCGTCCGGAGGGATCAGGGCGAGGGGGTAGAGGGCGCGGATCGGACGCCGACGGCCGCGCTGTCGCAGGAAGACCCAGTCGTCCACGACGTCGAGGCGGTCGTAGGCCCGGAACTCGACGGCGGTCGCGGTCCATTGACGCCGCAGGATCAGGTGGTCGTCGAAGAACTGTGAGGTGAGGACCAGGCCGGGTGGCAGCACCGTGCGGAAGTGACGGGCCCGGCCCCACGTGGAGATGCCGACGGTGCTGGCGAGGAGGAACGTTCCGAGCGCGAGCCCGAGGAGCAGCAGGAACGCCTTGCCACCCTTCCCGGCGGCGACCAGGAGCGCGGGAAGGCCGATCATGACGACGACGGCGAACAGCCGGAAGCGCAAACCACGCATCTCGAGCACCGTCATCGCGTACGCCGCCGACCTCGCCGTCCCGCGCTCTGCCACCCAGGTGTACGTCGGCGGCTCGACGGTCTCGTCGGGAGGTTGTCCCGCACCCGGAGCCTGCTCTGTCATCGCCGCATTGGACCACGTATCCGTCGCCACCGCCCGTGAGACGACCGGCTGTCGGCGCCCCTGTCTAGGCTGGACGACATGCGACCCGTGACCGACCTGGAGCGCCGCGTGGCGCCGTTCGAGGTGGTCTCCGACTACCAGCCGAGCGGCGACCAGCCGGCGGCGATCGAGGAGATCGTCCGGCGCGTCAAGGGCGGGGTGAACGACATCGTCCTGCTCGGTGCGACCGGCACCGGCAAGACCGCGACGGTGGCGTGGGTGGCCGAGCAGGTCCAGCGGCCGATCCTGGTCCTCCAGCCCAACAAGACGCTCGCGGCGCAGTTCGCCAACGAGCTGCGCCAGCTCTTCCCGAACAACGCGATCGAGTACTTCGTCTCCTACTACGACTACTACCAGCCCGAGGCCTACGTGCCTCAGACCGACACCTACATCGAGAAGGACTCCTCGATCAACGAGGAGGTCGAGCGGCTGCGCCACTCGGCGACCAACAGCCTCCTGACCCGCCGCGACGTGATCGTGGTGTCGACGGTGTCGTGCATCTACGGCCTCGGCACCCCCCAGGAGTACGTCGACCGGATGCTCAAGCTGAAGGTCGGCGACGAGCGCGACCGAGACTCCATCCTGCGCCGGCTGGTCGAGATCCAGTACACCCGCAACGACATGACCTTCACCCGCGGCACGTTCCGCGTGCGCGGCGACACCCTCGAGATCTTCCCGGTCTACGAGGAGCACGCCGTGCGGGTCGAGTTCTTCGGCGACGAGGTCGAGCGGCTGATGACGCTGCACCCGGTCACCGGCGAGGTGATCAGCGAGGACGGCGAGCTCTACGTCTTCCCCGCGACCCACTACGTCGCCGGCCCCCAGCGCATGGAGCGCGCGATCAACGACATCGAGGCCGAGCTCGAGGACCGGCTGTCGACGTTCGAGAGGCAGGGCAAGCTGCTCGAGGCCCAGCGCCTGCGGATGCGCACGACGTACGACGTGGAGATGATGCGGCAGGTCGGGTCGTGCGCCGGCATCGAGAACTACTCGATGCACATCGACGGCCGTGACTACGGCTCCGCACCCAACTGCCTGCTCGACTACTTCCCCGAGGACTTCCTGCTGGTGGTCGACGAGTCCCACGTCGCCGTGCCGCAGGTCGGCGGGATGTACGAGGGCGACATGTCGCGCAAGCGCAACCTGGTCGACCACGGCTTCCGGCTGCCGAGCGCGATGGACAACCGTCCCCTGAAGTGGGAGGAGTTCCTCGAGCGGATCGGGCAGACGATCTACCTCTCGGCCACCCCGGGCAACTACGAGCTGGACAAGGTCGGTGGCGACGTCGTCGAGCAGATCATCCGGCCGACCGGGCTGATCGACCCCGAGGTGGTCGTCAAGCCGACCAAGGGGCAGATCGACGACCTGATCCACGAGATCACCACGCGCACCGCGAAGAACGAGCGGATCCTGGTCACCACCCTGACCAAGAAGATGTCGGAGGACCTCACCGACTACCTCCTCGACGCCGGCATCCGCACCCGCTACCTCCACTCCGAGGTCGACACCCTCAAGCGGATCGAGCTCCTGCG
>Ga0070665_100000272_pt1 | contig 84677 bp, 54 predicted proteins | sample KBSS13metaG_FD_65862 | JGI IMG/M metagenome (GOLD analysis project Ga0070665, IMG submission 65862) | Switchgrass rhizosphere microbial communities from Kellogg Biological Station, Michigan, USA - KBS S1-3 metaG | ecosystem: Host-associated > Plants > Roots > Rhizosphere > Soil ... | reverse complement strand
GCACGATCCGCAACGACGATCAAGCGCCGCCGCTACCGACGCTCTCGATCAGTAACGCCAGCGTCACGGAAGGCAACTCCGGCACGGTCAACATGACGTTCACTGTCACGCTATCGCAACCGCAGACGAGCACCGTGACGGTGAAATACGCCACGGCCGACGGAACCGCCACGGCCGGCAGCGATTACAACGCCACCAGCGGCACGCTCACCTTCGCCCCAGGCGTGACCAGCCAAACCATCACCGTGGCCGTCCGCGGCGACACCTTGGTCGAAGGCGCCGAGACTTTGCGGCTGGTTTTGAACACGCCATCCGGCGCAACGATCGCCACCGCAACGGGCACGGGCACGATCACCGACAATGATCAACCCGCCAGCAGCGGCGCGGCCACGTTCGCCGTCAACAGCGATTGGGGGGCCGGCTTCACGATGAACGCCACCGTGAAGAACACGGGCGCGACGGCCACCAACGGCTGGACGCTCGAGTTCGACCTGGCGGCCGACATCACGAACATCTGGAACGCCACGATCGTCAGCCGTGTCGGCAATCACTACGTGATCAAAAGCATGAGCTACAACGGCGTCCTCGCCCCAGGCGCGAGCACATCATTCGGCTTCCAGGCATCCGGCGTAGGACGAACGCCGACGAATGTGAAACTGACGTAGTTGGACTGCCGCAGCGCAGAAGTTGTGGCAGCGCATGAAATAAGTCCCGAAGGGACGAGCTAAGGTAGCCCAGGGTCAGCCGGCGCTTTGCCGGCGCAGCCCTGGGTACCGTCCCGCACGCAAATCGTCGTAAGCCCCGGCAGGGGCGACAGAATCATTGCAACCTTTGCGACTCATCATCGATCGCACCGCGTGTTAGGTCGTCCCGCTGGGACTCATGACGTCGTTTTTTTCCTACCGATCCTGGGGCAGCGCCAGCCGTTGGCCGGCTGACCCCAGGCGATTATGGGCCGCTACTCCGGGGCTCAGGAGCAAGCTCGCGCCTCACGGCTTTTCCGCCGGCGCTCGTTGGCGCTCGATCTTGTCGATGTCGTGCGTCTGAATCTCTCGAATGTCGAACTCATCGAACTCGCGCGTCCGCGGCAGATGAATCACCACCGAGGTGCATTCGTCAAAGCGGAGCAGCCCGTCTGCAAACTTGCACGCCAGCACGTGGCCGCCGACTTTGCGGTCATCGCTCAAAAAATGCCAGTGGTAGCCGGCCACGTTGAGCGTGCCGAACCAGCCGGGGCAGCGCAGCCCGACCAGCGACCCGCGCACGTTGCGATTCTCCCAGGTGACCTGTTGCTTGACCACATCCACCAGCGGCTCAAACGGCGGCGACTGCGCCGGCACGCTGCGTAACGTCAGCTCAGCGAACTCGCCATCAACCCGGATCGCATAGGGCGTGTTGCGATGCGGCAGCTTTTGGTCAAGGTGCTCGTCGAGATCTTCGAGCGAGCTGGCCGCAAAATGCTCGACGCGCCCATCCTCGGCAACGAACGTCACGCAGGCGAATGGCGTCGCGCCAGCCATGTCGGCTGCGCGAACTGTTCCATCGGCGAGCGCCTGATAGATCTTGCCATCGAGCACAATCATCTCGCCATCGAGCCCGCTGAACGTGCCAACGCCAAAATCACCACTCCGCACGACGTCGGCCAGCGGAGTTCCAGCCTCGTAATCACCAGCGGCCAGGGCGGCAATCAAACTGAACTGCACGAGCGCGTCGCGGGCAGTAACCTCGTTCGTCACGACCGGCTTTTCTGCCGGCGGCGTAGCCGGCGCCGGAAGCGGCCCCCGCGGCGCGCAGCCTGGGACCATCGCCGCCATGATCATGATTGACAAGGTTAAATTGTGAGCGTTCAAGAGTCCCTACTCTCCAGTAAGTCCGAAGCGAGTCCGTCTGCGCCGCCGTCCGCGTTTCTACCAACCAGCGCCCAACGAAAGAACGGCTGGAGAAGTCTACTTCTACTTTTCGTTTCGCGTAGAGCCGAAGGCCGGGAAGATTCGATTGATTGCGTCTATTCATCGAGTTAGAGTGGCCGCGATTCGACGTGCAGCTACCGCAACGTCCCTGCCTGACGAAAATCCAGCCTCAAGTTCGCACATGGCTCTCAAACTCCCCATCCTTGATCTACTGCAGGACGGCTGCGATTTGCCGCTCACTGCAGAAACGTTAGACCTACTTCAAGCCAAACTCGGACGCCGCTTTCCGCAGGACTACGCGGACTTTCTATTGCAGTTCAATGGTGGTTACTTCGTAAGGTCAGTCTTATTCGAGCTTCCAAATCCTAGACCGTTTGTGTCCGGTGGTTTAATCAAGGTGTTCTTTGGTGAACCCAGCCTCGGCTACGAACACAGCAGCCTCGTCAAGAACGCCGAGTGGCTTAGCGAGTGGCTTCCGACCGAATACCTGGGCATCGCCAACTGTAATTTCAACGATCAAGTACTGCTAAAACTCGTCGGCCCAGATTCCCGATTCGAAGGCGTCTGGTTCTGGGACAGCTCGGCGTGTGTCGAAGATGGCGAGCCACTTGTTCATTGGGTCGCCAATTCGTTCAACGAGTTTCTGGGAATGCTGGTCCATGACATATGCGCGTACGAGGAGGAGCGCGAAACGTTACCACTATTTCAAAGCGTTCAGCGCGGAGCGCTTTCCGCCATTGAGCAATACTTGGCGCACGGGGGCGATGTCGACGCGCGCAACGAGCATGGACACACGCTCCTGATGGCCGCTGCCATCTATCGGTGGCCCAAGCTCGTTCGACTACTACTTGACCACAATGCCGATCCGAATAGCCGCGATAGCGTGGCGCGGACGCCACTCCATCACGCCGCCCTGCATTCGCTGGATAGCGTCAAGCTAATCTTACAGGCCGGGGGAGACGCCAAAGCGCGAGATCACGCGGGCAAGAGCGTTCTCGGCAATTGGTGCTATCGTTCTGATCAACTCCTGCGCGAGCATGGGGCAACAGAATAGTCGCCGAATATTGCCCCTCACCGCTACCGCAACGCCTTGGCCAGCACGGCCACCATGTGGGCTTGCCGCTCGTCAACAATCGCCTTAGCCTTTAGCGCCTTCTTTTTCGCCGCTTCCGGGTCCTTCGCCAGCGCCACCACCGTGGGGACGATCTTCGCCACTTCGCCGGGCTTGTCCATATCGAACAGCCAATCGTCCAGCCCGATGTCTCGCCACATCAGGCCCTTGCTGGTTTGTTCCTGCCAGCGGCAGACGATGGCCGGCACGCCGGCGCCGATGCACATAATAGGGCTGTGCATCTCATGGCCGAACAGGCCCGCGCTGCGGAGGTAGACACTCCGCGCCTCGCCGGTCAGCCAGTAGTCGGGCCGCCACGCCACTCGCTTGCGGACGTCGTCCGGCAGCTTGTCGAGCAATAGCTCCTTGCCGATCTTCATCTGCGTTTGATCTTCCGGGCAGAGCAAAATCTTCAGGTCTGTCTGCCGAATGACTTCGGTCACCGCCTCGAGCAGCGGCGCGTGATCGGCGACTTTGTGCGCTTCGTTATAGTCGTCTTTTTCCTTGTCGAACGGAGTCTTCCGCTCGGGGATCGTCCAGTAAGGCGTGTACCGCAGCCGCGGGATGCAGCAGAGAAACTTGCCTAGCGTCAACTCGTGCTTCTTCAAGAACGCGTCGGCGCGGTCGTCATCTTTTAGATCCGTGGCAAAGGCGCCGTCGGGGCCGAACTCCATGATGGGCGAAGTACAGCCTTGCTCTTTGGCGAACCGCAGTGATGGTGTATCGCGAAAGAAGACAAAGCGGGCGCCGCTCAAGAAGTTGATCGTCTGGCGAAACGCGTCGGCCGGCAGCGCCTTGGTCGAGTAGTTCCGATCCGAGAGCGTGATGCCGAACACGCCGTACGGCTTGCCGGTCTCCTTGCTCCACCGCGTCACATCGCGCTCGGCGACCAAGAACGGCCCGGAGCCATGCAGCAGAAAGTCGCACTCGGCAAACGCGGTTTGAAGCGCCGCCGCGCCCTCGACGATTGCGACCTTCGGAAACCTCGCCTGCAAGAGCTCCTTAACGCCGTTGTCGACTTTGCTCGGCCAAAGCCGGACCTCGGCGTCTGGTAGGTGCTTTTCCAGTAGCGCCAGCACGCCCGGCGTGTGGGCGATGTCGCCAATGTTGACCGTCTGCCAACTCGACCGCAACAAAATGCGCGGCTGCCGGCGAGCGGCGGCGCCCAACTGCGTGGCGGCCGCGGCGGCGCAGGCGATGGTTAGAAAGTCTCGGCGTGGGAGCGCCTTGTTTGTCGGATCATTGATCATGGAGGACCGCACATCGCGCGAGTGAGAAAAGGTAAAAGGATCTCTTCAGAGTGCCTTCTCGGTTGCGCAACGTCAAACGATTTGGCAGTAGTTTCGTTGGACTTTGTTGCTGCCAAACTGACGAATTTCGTTAGCGAAACGGCCGATGCTTAATCTGGCAGTTCGGCAGCGCCTTTTGCACCGCCTCAACTTGCTCTTTGGTGGATTCTGTCCCTTCAACATTGAGACTCTCCAGATTTAAGAGCCCGGTAAGCGCCGTGAGATCACTGACAGGCGTCCTCATCAGGTCTAACTCTTTCAGGTTGTGCAGATTGGCGAGAGGTGTGATGTCGGTGACCTTTGTGGCTACGAGTTCCAGGTACTGCAAGGTAGTAAGCCCGGCGAGCGGCGTGATATCGCTGACATCAACTTGCATAACGTCGAGACTCTGCAGATTGGAAAGACCGACCAATGGGCTAAGATCGCCGCCTTCCACAAGAAACAGTTGAACCGATATGATTCTTTGTCCCAAAACGCTCCGAGCCAAGTCCCGCCACCATCCTTGTGGTTTTTGGTCCACGTAGGTTTCCCACGACGCATAGGGACCATCCAGACTTACATTGTACCCCTTTGCTTCAAGTTCTTCGGCCAGATGCTGCTCGTACGCCGACTGCTGACGCTCTTTCGCGATCCATGCCGAAAGCGCCGCGACGACGGCTAGAACGATCAACAACGCGCTGAGCGAGAACCGAAACCAGCGGCGGGGTGTCGTGGGCGAGGCTTCCGTCATGGTGACTCAGGATTAGATCGCACGTTTCTCATTGGGTGATCGGACATGCAGGCGAGGAATCAAGTTTCGACTTGCCAGTCTGCAAATAATCCAAGATCGCTTGATTCGGTTCATCAAAATGATAGATCTGCCCGTTTCGCAGCCAGATGACCGTAAACGGCGGCTTGCCATACTTGGTTTTGGCCCTCGTTAACTCTTGCGGACTGGCGTTCCAGTCAATTTCGACTCGGCTCTTTATGTCCTGTGGTGTCCAACCAGAGATTTTCGTCGACACAGTGGCAAAGTCATCGTCGAGTGCTTCCCACCCTCGCGGCCACTCGCCATGATTTGCCCGCATGTGTTCGATCACCATAAAGGTTGCCATGTCCATGCAATAACAATCGATTTTCATCTCACCGACGCGTTTTACCTGCGCGTAAACCCACCAGGCGCCCGAGGCCACGACAAGCATGCCGAACATGACAAGCCCAAGGCTTACATAGAAAAACCATCGTTGCTGAAGCAGGGTCGACAAAAATCCGGGGCGAGAGACCGTCTGTTGAAATTGGGCGTTGGACATGCTCACACCTAGCGTCGCAGGAGCATCGATGGAAATCGCACTCTTTTAGCGCACATCCACCGTCTCGCTGGCCAAGCCAACAGGCGAAGGACCGCGATCGGAATCCTGAGGACTTGGTCCGCGTGGGATAATTGCTACTTGTAAGTCCGTTCGATCTTCGAGTTCCAGGATCAACGTCGACTGAGAGCCAGGCCTTGGGCTACTGTCTGGCTGGTCGCCACCACAATTCCAGCAAATCTCGAACGTGCTCGGATTCGGTTCCAAGCATCCACGGCATTCCCAGTCCGGAACTTCGAGAACTTCTGATCGGGCCGCGCTGACAACATCTCTTACGCGACCATCTTGATGCGCATCGAGGAGCAGATCGACAACGCTGCGCGCAAGCGATCCCGGGATCTCATCGTTCGACGCAATGGCCGCGATGGCCACAGCCAGCAAGATATCTTCGAGCGCATGGACAACGCCGCGTTGATCGCTGGCGGTTTGGTCCGCGGCAAGTCGCTCGCCACTGCGCCCGGCGACATCAGCCGGAGTGCGAACGCCAGAAGTGGCCGGAACATTCATTCCCAGCCCGAACGGAAACCAGCGGCGGCGAGGCAGGTTGGCGGCCATTGGCGTATTGTAGCCGAACTTGCCGCGAAACAGAAAAAAGCGCCTTCGGTGATTGGCTAGGAATCGGTTCGCTAATCCACGTCCGTTCATCTATAGCCGCCGGCTAGTTGACGCCCGCTCGCCGCGCCGGTAACGTGCCAAGCTACTTGCGCTGTCGGGCCATGTCTTCTTTGCGCTACCAGCCCGAAGCGCAAGCGAGGGTTCTTCGTAATTTCGCGTGAAGAACCCTCGCTGGCGCTTCGGGCTAGTAGAAGACAAAGACCCCTCGCTGGCGCTTCGGGTTAGTGACTACGTGTTTCGTAATGTGTCTGGGGGATGGGGGATCATCGTCGCGTGACACGTCAGGTTTTACGCTCGCAAATCGATCAGGGCGCCGCGCTGTTTCAGGCGAATCGGACGGCGCTCCTTGCGCAATTGGCTGAGCTGGATAAGCTCGTTGCCGAAGCCCGCGGTGGGGGCGGTCCCAAGTATGTTGAGCGCCATCACAAGCGCGGCAAGCTGCTGGCGCGCGAGCGGATCGAGCTGCTCGTCGACCGCGATTCGCCCTTTCTCGAACTTTCGACGCTGGCCGCCGCCGGCACTGAGTATCACGTTGGCGCCAGTAGCGTCTGCGGTATCGGCGTGATCGAAGGAGTCGAGTGCGTCATCACCGGCAACGACCCCACGGTCCGTGGCGGCAGCATCAACCCCTATTCGTTGACCAAAAGTCTGCGGTCACTGGCGATTGCTCGGCAGAACCGTCTGCCGCTGGTGTTCCTGGTCGAAAGTGGCGGGGCAGATCTACCGCGGCAGGCCGAGATCTTTGTGCCAGGCGGCGCCGTCTTTCGCGAACTGACCGAGCTCTCGGCCGCCGGCATCCCCACCATCGCGCTGGTCTTTGGCAACTCGACGGCCGGCGGAGCGTATAACCCCGCGATGTGCGATTACTCGGTCTTCGTCAAAGACCGGGCGAAAGTCTTCCTGGGCGGCCCGCCGCTGGTGAAGATGGCGACCGGCGAGGAATCGACCGACGAAGAGTTGGGCGGCGCCGAGATGCACGCCCGCGTCTCTGGCCTGTGCGATTACCTGGCGAACGACGAGGCCGACGCGCTAAGGCTCGGCCGGCAGATCGTCGCCAACCTGAATTGGCGCAAGCTGGGCCCGGCTCCAAGCTGCAAGGTCGAAGCGCCGCGCTTTGACGCCGAAGACCTGCTGGGCATAGCGCCCGCCGATCTGAAAGTGCCGGCCGACATTTACGAGGTGCTGGCCCGCGTGCTCGATGGTTCGCGGTTCGACGAGTACAAGCCGCTGTACGGTAATAGCCTGGTGACGGGCTGGGGATCTTTGCACGGGTTTCCGGTCGGCATTCTGGCGAACTCGCGCGGCGTGCTCTTTTCGGAAGAAGCCCAGAAGGCGACGCAGTTCATTCAGTTGGCCAATCGCAACGACGTGCCGCTAATCTTTATTCAGAACGTGACCGGTTACATGGTCGGCAAAGAGTACGAGCAGCGCGGCATCATCAAGCATGGCGCGATGATGATCAACGCCGTGTCGAACAGCCGCGTGCCGCATATCACATTGCAGATTGGCGCTTCGTACGGGGCCGGTAACTACGGCATGTGTGGTCGCGCGTATCAGCCACGGTTTGTGTTCCTCTGGCCGAACAGCAAAACGGCCGTGATGGGCCCACAGCAGTTGGCCGGCGTGATGTCCTTGGTGCAACGGGCTACGGCCGCGGCCGCCGGCAAGCCGTTCGACGAAGAGGCCGACAAAATGCAGCGGGCGTTCGTCGAACATCAGATCGAAAGCGAATCGCTGGCCAGCTACACCAGCGCCCGGCTTTACGACGATGGGATCATCGACCCGCGCGACACGCGAACCGTGCTCGGCATGGCCCTCTCGGCCTGCCACTCCGGCCCGGTGCAAGGAACAAAGAATTTCGGTGTTTTCCGACCGTAAGAGTTTTTCATTCGCATAGATAATAAATTGTGGGTGCCACTGCTGGCTTGTCCAGCAGTGCGATCGGCTGGAAGACACTGCTAGGCAAGCTAGCAGTGGCACCCAAAAGGCACGACTCACTTGATGGCCCATCACACGATAACCAAGATTCTGATTGCCAACCGCGGTGAGATCGCGCGGCGCGTGATGCGCACTTGCCGCGAGATGGGCATTGCCACGGTCGCTGTCTTCTCCGAGCCTGACCGCGACGCGCTATTTGTCGCCGAGGCCGACGAGGCCGTGCCGCTGGGCGGTTCAACGAGCAGCGAGTCTTACCTCCGCGCCGACGCCATCATCGCCGCGGCGAAGCTCACCGGCGCCGACGCCATTCATCCCGGCTATGGCTTCTTGTCCGAAAACGCCGAGTTCGCCCGCCTGTGTGGCCAGCACGGCGTGACGTTCATCGGGCCCACGCCCGACGCGATCGCCGCCATGGGCTCGAAGATCGAAGCCAAGCAGCGCATGCGTAACAGCGGCGTGGCGGTGCTCGAAAGCATCCCCATCACGCAGCAAACGCCAGCCGCGCTAACAGAAGAAGCCAAGCGGTTGGGGTTGCCACTCTTGGTCAAGGCCTCGGCCGGCGGTGGCGGCCGCGGAATGCGGATCGTGCGCGACGCGGCGGAACTGCCCGTCGCCGTGCAAGCGGCGCAGCGCGAGGCGCTATCGGCTTTCGGCGATGAGACGGTCTTTCTCGAACCGTATGTCGACGATCCGCGGCATATCGAAGTGCAGATCTTCGGCGACACCCACGGCAATATCGTCCATCTGCACGAGCGCGAATGCTCCATCCAGCGCCGCCATCAAAAGATTATCGAAGAAGCGCCGTCGGCCGCGCTCGACGATCGTCTGCGGGCCGAGATTTGCTCGGCGGCGGTGCGGGCCGGCGAGGCAATCGGCTACGTCGGCGCCGGCACGGTCGAGTTTTTGCTGGCGCCCGGGGGCAAGTTTTACTTCCTCGAAGTCAATACGCGCCTGCAAGTCGAGCATCCAGTCACCGAGTGCATTACCGGGCTAGACCTGGTGCGGTTGCAAATCATCGTCGCGCAAGGCGAAGCGCTGCCCGAAGAAGTCTGGCAAAGTTCGGTCCGCGGCCACGCGATCGAAGCCCGGCTCTGCGCCGAAGATCCGCGGCATGACTATGTCCCGTCGATCGGCGTGCTGCATCGGTTTGCGGTTCCCGGCGGGGCCGGCGTGCGAGTCGAAACCGGCGTCGCCGACGGCTCGCAGATCAGCTCGTATTACGACCCCATGATCGCCAAGGTGATCGTGCACGCCCCCACGCGGGCCGAGGCGGCGCGAAAGCTGGCCGCCGTCCTCGCCGCGGCGCAGATCCACGGGCTGCGCACGAACCGAGAATTGCTAGTGCGTGTATTGCGGCATGAAGAATTTCTGGCCGGTAAGACCGATACCCATTTTTTGCAACGACACTCGCCGGCCGAGTTGGCTGCCCCGCTGGCCGATCAGTCTGCCGAGCGTTTACACGCCGCGGCCGCCGCGCTGGCCTTGCAGGCAGAACGCCGCAACGAAGCCACGGTGTTGCGCACAGCGCCATCCGGCTGGCGCAATGTCCCGTCTCAATTGCAGATCGCGAAGTTCCGCGGCGACAGCGGCGAGATCGAAGTCGGCTACGCCTGGGAGCGCGCGGGGCTGCAACTGGCGATCAACGGCCTGGCGGTGGCGAACCTGCGCGTGGCGCCGGCCGATTGCACGCCCGGCCGAGTCCGGATCGAAGCCGATGGCGTCGCGCGTTGGTATGACATTCATCGCGTGGGCGAGACGATCTTCGTCGATAGTCCGCTTGGCTCGTCCGAGCTGCGCGAGATTTCGCGCTTCCCTAGCGCCGAAGAAGAAACGCAAGCTGGCTCACTAGTGGCGCCGTTGCCGGGCGTTGTGGACGACATCCGCGTCGCCGTGGGAGATCTCGTGGCCATCGGCGACGTGCTGCTGGTGATCGAGAGCATGAAGATGCTCTACCCAGTCACGGCGCCCGTGGCTGGCCGCGTGGCGGAACTGCGCGTGGAAAAGAAAGGGCACGTCGAAGCCCGCACGGTCCTGGCCGTGATCGACGAAGCGGCCGAATAATCGCCCCGCGCGCAATCCGTAGGGTACGCACCCCGTGCGTACCAAGCCCCGGAAGACGAGTGTTCTTAAAACTAGCCCGAAGCGCCAGCGAGGGTTCTTCTGTGTCACGGCACTACGAAGAACCCTCGCTTGCGCTTCGGGCTGGTGTGTTCGCGTTCACCTCGGCTGCCCCACGGGGCTCACAGAGCCCGGCTCCAGTTTGTAGAATAGTCGCTTCGCCCCACGCCTGCGGAGAGAACCGATCATGCCAGAGTCTTCGAAATCATCCATCGACAAGAGCAAGCCACTGCGGATCGGCAATTGCTCTGGCTTTTATGGCGATCGGCTGGCGGCCGCGCGCGAGATGCTAGAAGGAGGTCCGCTCGACTATCTCACCGGCGACTATCTGGCCGAGCTGACGATGTTGATCCTCTTCAAGTCGCGGATGAAAGACCCAACGAAGGGTTACGCCGTCACGTTCTTGAAGCAGATGGAGCAAGTACTGGGCCTGGCCGTCGATCGGGGCGTGAAGATCGTGACCGACGCTGGCGGATTGAGCCCGGCCGGGCTGGCCGCGGAGATGAGCCGCCTGGCGGACAAGCTGGGAATCAAACTGAACATCGCCCACATCGAAGGGGACGACATCCTGCCGCGGTTGCCCGAGTTGAAAGCGGCCGGACATGAGTTGCGGCATCTCGACACCGGCCGGCCCCTCGCCGAATTGAAAGCCGCGCCGCTGACGGCGAACGCTTACCTGGGCGCGTGGGGCATTGTCGAGGCGCTATCGCGCGGCGCACAGATGGTCATCTGCCCGCGAGTGACAGACGCCAGCGTCGTGGTCGGCCCGGCGGCGTATCACTTCGGCTGGTCGCGGACCGATTGGGATCGCCTGGCCGGCGCCGTGGTCACGGGGCACGTCCTGGAATGCGGCGCGCAGGCGACCGGCGGCAACTACGCGTTCTTCCGCGAAGCGCCAGGCCTCGAGCATCCCGGCTTTCCGCTGGCCGAAATGCACGCCGATGGCAGCAGCGTCATCACCAAGCACCCCGGCACGGGCGGCCTCGTGTCGCGCGGCACGGTTACGGCACAGTTACTCTACGAGATCGATGGCCCGCGCTATATCAATCCCGACGTCGTCTCACGGTTCGACACGATCGAGCTCACCGACGACGGGCCAGACCGCGTGCGGATCTCCGGCGTGCGCGGCGAACCGGCCCCGGACCAGGTGAAGGTTTGCATCAACTACATGGGCGGGCTGCGGAACTCGATGACGTTCATCCTGACGGGGCTCGATATCGAAGCCAAGGCCGACCTCTCGAAGCGGACGTTGCTGAAGATGCTCGGAGGCGCTGAGCAGTTCGATTCGCTCGACTTCGATCTGATCCGCAGCGACAAGTCCGACGCGCCAACAAACGCCGAGGCCAGCGCGCAATTGCGTGTGACCGCCAAAGGGCAGGATCCGGCCAAGGTCGGCCGCGCGTTCTCGAACGCCGTGGTCGAAATGGTCCTGTCGAGCTTCCCCGGTTTCTATTGCACTTCGCCACCAGCCGAGGCCACGCCGTACGGCGTCTATTGGCCGACGTTGATCCCCAGCGAACTGGTCGATCAACAGGTGGTGCTGGCCGACGGGACGCGGATTGCCATCGCGCCGACAGCAGGCGAGAAGCAGCCAGCCGTAGGCGAGTTGGCGACGGACACGTCAAAGATCGGCGTTGCAAAACCGGCGGGCGCGACGAAACGCCTGCCACTCGGCAAGATCATCGGCGCTCGCAGCGGCGACAAAGGAGGCAACGCCAACGTCGGCGTCTGGGCTCGCAGCGAAGCGGGCTATGCGTGGCTGGCGTCGCTATTGAGCACGGAGAAGTTCTTGGAACTCGTGCCCGAGGCCCGTGGCCTGGCAATCCGCCGCTTTGAGTTTCCGAAATTGTGGTCGCTCAATTTCGTTGTTGTAGGGCTACTGGGCGAAGGCGTGTCATCGTCGACGCGCCCCGACGCCCAGGCCAAGAGCCTCGGCGAGTACCTCCGCTCACGGCTTGTCGATATCCCGGAAGCGCTATTAGTCGACGCGCCGTATTGAAGTGCTCGTCGCACCGGGAGCCATCAAAACCCTTCTCCCGCCGGGAGAAGGTGGTGAGCGTTAGCTCACCGGGTGAGGGCTGGGCAGCGCGCTCGGCATTGCTTTGGTGTGAACGCCCCAACGCTTCTTGCCCTCACCCCAACCCTCTCCCACCGGGAGAGGGAGACGCCAAATCCCTTCTCCCCTGGGGAGAAGGTGGTTCGCGTTAGCGAACCGGATGAGGGCAGAGCGGCGCGCTTGGCCTAGTGATCGTAGGGTACGCACTCTGTGCGTACCAACTTGCGCGGGTTCAATTGGTACTCACGGGGTGCGTACCCTACGAAGACGCCCCGGCGGGAGAGGGGACGCTCGCAGCGCTTGCGCAGAAAAAACAGGCCGCCCGGTGATTGCTCGCCGGGCGGCCTGCTTGTGTTTTTAACTCAACTACGTCGACAGACTATTTAGGGAGAGCGCCCTTCACTTCGTCGACGGCCTTCTTGGCGCCTTCGGCGGCGGCGTCTGCGCCTTCCTTAGCCTTCTCGGCGCCCTTGTCGAGAGCGTCCTTCACGGCGGCCTTGCCTTCTTCGCCTGCCTTGACGGCTTCGTTCTTCAGATCCGCGGCGCCTTCCTTCATCTTGTCAGCGCCTTCCTTGACCTTGTCGGCGCCTTCCTTCACGGCTTCCTTGGCCTTGTCCTTCGCCTTCGTGGCGTCTTCCTTGCAACCGACGAAACCAACGACTGCCAACAGCGCCAAAATCGCAATAACGTTCTTCATAGTCCACGGGTCCTTTCAAGCAGGTGACACATTGCGGCGAAATGCGCCCAAACACGAATTCGGGCGGCGCCGGATAAAACCAGGGTCGAGGCCCGGCCGCCTAGAAACTATAGATTCCAAAACGACGGTTTTTATTCCCGCGTGTGTTGCTATTTGACCACATGCCAGTTGGGCGCCCTTTTGCCGAGAAACGCCGCTATACCTTCCGCAATTTCCGCGGTTTCCCAACGATCGGCCAGACCGCTAGCGGTATAAGTGATGTTTTCCGCCTCCGCGTGACTGCTGACGAACTCGATCAGCCGCTTGCAATCGGCCACGGCCCCCGGCGCGCAGCGCAGCACGGCCTGGATCTCGCGTTCCACAGACGCATCCAAATCTGCTTGCGCCACCACTTCGTCAAGCAGTCCCAGCCGCGCCGCCGCCGCGGCGTCGATGTCGGTGGCGTTGAGCATCACGCGTCTGGCGTTTTTTGCGCCCAACCGCGCCACCACATAGGGGGAGATCGTGGCCGGGATCAAACCCAGTCGGACTTCGGTGAGACAGAACTTGGCAGTGCTGACGCCGATTGCGATATCGCAGATCGAAATCAACCCCACGCCGCCACCGAAGGCCGGGCCGTTGATTCGGCCAATGACCGGGCGCGGCAGGCGATTTAATTCGGCCAGCGTCTCGGCCAACTCCGTGGCGTCGGCAATTCGCGCGGCGCGATCGCGCGTGGCTTGCTGTTGCATTCCTTTCAAATCGCCGCCGGAGCAAAAGTGCTCGCCCGAACCTGTGAGCACAACGGCGCGGACGCGCTCGTCCGCGGCCAGTTGGCGGCCGGCGGCGCGCAGCTCGCTGATCATCTGTTGCGACATGGCATTACGAGCCTCGGGCCGATTGAGCGTCAGCCGCGCAACGCCCCGCGAGTCGACATCGAGCAAGATCGTTTCAAACGCTGTCAACCGAATGTCTCCTTGGAATGTTCAAACACAAAAAATGCATATTGCCACAGAGGGCACAGAGGACACCGAGAACATCTTAAGCCGCCGCGTCGCCAGTTCGTCGGAACCAATAGGAACGAAGAATGTCTAACCGCAGATTGCGCAGATGACCGCAGATTTTAAGAAAGATGATCTTCGTCCCTCTCTTTCTCCCTCTCTGTGTCCTCGGCGCCCCTCTTTGGCAAAAAACTCTTCGTCTCGTCGTCATCGCCGCTAACTCGACGACACTTCCGGCGCTGCCTGCGGCGCCGCTTGGGCGACGGCCTGGTCTCGCAGCACGCGGCGGAGGATTTTTCCTAAGCCACTTTTCGGTAGCGCCGGCAGAAAGTGGACGCGCGACGGCGCCTTGAAGCGGGCGACGCGCGTGCAGACGTGCGCCACCAGTTCAGGCTCGCCCACGGCGGCGCCAGGGCGCGGCACGACAAACGCTACGACATTTTCGCCATAGATCGCGTCTGGCACGCCGACCACCGCGGCTTCGACCACGCCGGCGTGTTCGTGAAGCACTGCTTCAAGCTCGGCCGGGTAAATATTCTCGCCGCCCCGAATGATCATGTCCTTCTTGCGATCGACGACGTACAAAAAGCCTTCCTCGTCCAACTGACCGACGTCGCCGGTGTGGAGCCAGCCGTTCCGCAGGATCTGCTCCGTCTCGGCAGGGCGATTATGGTAGCCATGCATCACGCTAGGGCCGCGCAGGCAGATCTCGCCGCGCTCGCCGGTGGGGACAGGCTGGTCATCATCGTCGAGAATCGCCAGCTCGACATGCAGATAAGCACGTCCGGCCGAGCCAGCGCGAAATGGATGGCTGCGGCGCGAAGCCGTGCCGAGCCCCGCCGCCTCGGTCAGTCCGTAGACTTCGCGAATGCGGCAATCGAAGCGCTGCATAAACGCATGCGCCAGTTCGACCGGCAGCGGCGCGCCGCCGCAGATCACTTCCTTGATGCTCGACATATCGTATTTGCGCGCGATCGGATGCCCGAGCATCACAGCCAGAATGGTTGGCACCGCGGCGAACGTGGTGATCTTGTGTTCCTGGATCATCGCCATGAAACGTTCGGGGTCGAACCACTTCATCTGGATCAACCGGCTGCGATCGGCCAGGTCGGTCGGCGTCATAAACAGATCGTGCATGATCGCCACGCCAAAGATATGCGCGATGGGCATGGCCGAAAGCGTGATCCGCGGACCCTCCCAGCTATGCAGCTCTGCGCATTCCGAAACGGCCTCGGCACAGGAAATCAAGTTCCGATGCGTCAGCAGCACCCCTTTGGGCCGGCCCGTGGTGCCGGACGAATAGAGCATCACGGCGACGTCGTCTTCGTGGACCGGTGGCATCTGTTCGGCGTGCGCAAAGTCCATCAGCGCATCGAGCCGCACGATCGGCGGCGACGCCTTGGGTTCGTCAACGCCTCCGGCGACGAGGATGGCGCGGACGAACGACAGCCCGGCGGCCGCTTCGCGCGCAGTGGCGAGGCGTTCGGCGTCGGTAATGATGAACTCGGCCTGCGTGTCTTCGATCACGTAGCGCAGTTCGGCCACGGCGGCTTGCGGCATGACCGGAATGGCCGTGGCGCCGGTGCGGTAAATCCCCTGGAAGAGCGGATAGAGGAGCCGGTTGTTCATCGACAGCACAATCGCGCGCGTGCCCGGCACAAAGCCCTGCGCGGCGAGGCCTGCCTGCATCCGGAGGCCGTTGTCAAAGAGCTGGCGATACGTGAACTGCTCGCCATCGAACTCGAGACAGACGTTGTCTCCCATCCGCTGCGCAGCCGATTCGGCAAGTTGAGACAGATGATTCACGGTCGAGTTCCCCCCTGGCTGATCCAGCGAACGAATGTCCGCTCGAAGTTTCCCTCGAAATCAACATATCCGACGTCTGCCCGGCGCCCAAATAGTTAGACCGAAAAAAATCGGGGCAGGCCAGCGGGACTGCCAAACGATCGTTCCACCCCGACGGCGGCGCCCGCGCGGCGGCGAGAAGCCGGCGATATGCCACTTGGCGTCCCTTGAAAGCGAAAGAGATGAACCGCCGAGACGCAGAGGCGCCGAGGACAATCGAAGCCTACGCAGGTCGGAAAATAGATGGTCTTTGATCTGGGGCTATTTGCGAATCTGTGGATGACACTCTTCTGTATTTCGTCGTGTCGTTGTGTCGTTGTGGTTCTCCTCAGCACAGTCGAAGAGAATCAAACCACGACGACACAACGGCACAACGAAGAGGAGAAGGAATGCCAGGCCAGATCGCTCGCTTTCCCTCTCCGTGTTCTCTGTGCCCTCGGTGACAAAGCCGTCTTTCGCCCGGGTTTTTCCACTCTTCGCGTTATGACGTAGGCTTGTCGTGGGGCCAGACCAGACCGGCGTTGACGTGGGGAGGCTGCACGCATGCGTTTTACGACCCTGCCTGCGATTACGATGTTGCTCTGCGCGGCCAGCGCGCTGGCGGCGGACTCGTCACGGCATACGTTCGAACTCGACACGCGCGGCGGCCGGCTCGAAGGCACTCCGCTGGTGCAGACCGCCAAGGGGCTCGAGATGCTCGGTCGCGATGGTCGCGTGTGGACCCTGGCGACCGAAGACTCGAAACGGCTCAAGCCTCTGCCCGGCGGGTTTCAAAGTTATTCGAGCGCCGTCCTGCGCAATCGCCTGCAAGACGAGCTGGGCAGGTCGTTTCAAGTCGTCGGCGCCGGGCATTATCTCGTTGCGCTGCCGGTTGGCGTGAAGACAAATTGGGCGGAACGCTTCGACGAGCTCTATCGATCGTTCAAGCTCTATTTTTCTGTCCGCGGCTTTCAATTGCAGGAGCCGGCGTTTCCGCTCACGGCGATTGTTTGGCCAAACCAGGAGAGCTACCTGCGCGCCGCCCGCGCCGAAGGGGCGAATATCGGACCTGGTGTCGTCGGCTATTATTCGCCGACCACGAATCGGATCATGCTCTACGACATGAGCGCCGGACGTGGCGGCGCCGCCGAACTGCGCGAGACGAGCGCCACGCTGATTCACGAAGCCACGCATCAAACGGCGTTCAACACCGGCGTTCATCAGCGCTTTGGGCCTACGCCGCGCTGGCTGGTCGAAGGATTGGGCATGATGTTCGAGGCGCCCGGCGTCTGGAACTCGCGCAGTTATCAGCGTAAGGAAGACCGCATCAACCAGGACCGGCTGAGTTACTTTCGGCAGCGAGTCGCGCCGAGCCACAAGCCGGACCGCCTGCAAGAAATCATTGCGACCGACAAGCTCTTTGCGAGCGACCCACTAGGCGCGTACGCCGAGGCCTGGGCCCTGTCGTTTTACCTGGTCGAACAAGAGCCGCGCAAATACTGCCAATACTTGGCGCTAACCGCCCACCGCCCGGCGTTCAAAGCCTATTCGCCAACCGAGCGCCTGGCCGACTTCACATCCGTCTTCGGCGACAACTTCCGCATGCACGAAGCGCGGATGCTGCGGTTCATCTCAGAGTTGCGATAGGGGAAGGCTTGGGGCTTGAGGCGAAACGCGTCACCGGCCAAACCGCGCTCCGGGAGGGCGAGGCTCCCGCCGAGCCGCGCAGCGCATTCGACGAACCAGTTCGAACGAGCGTTCCCGCCAACTTCCCTTCTAAAATCTGCGCTCGCCAGCAAAATCTGGGGCTCACCCTCTTCTGTAACTTCGTCGTGTCGTAGTGTCGTCGTGGTTTGATTCCCTTCGACTTTGTTGAGGACAACCACAGGCACGACGACAAGACGAAGAAGGGAGACGAGTACTCTGTCATCTCGGCGCGCAAAGATCGCCCTCCCGTCCTCTCGGTGTCCTCTGTGACCTCCGGTGGCAAAATCCTTGATTTGTTCTCGAATAGACTTTTGCGACGATCACCGTGTTAACCCGACGAAGTAGCTGAACGGCTGTCGGCGGTCGCCAGCCGCCTGGTCGGCCGGGCGGGCAAAATCCAGCGCAATCGGCCCCGGGCCCATGGCCGGCACGTTGATTCGCAAGCCCAGGCCCGGCGCCGCGGCGGGCGCCTCGGCTGGCGGCGCTTCGGCTGGCGGCGCGTCGGCTGGCGGCGCGTCGGCTGCTGGCTTTCGTTCGCCGGAGAAGACGATCCATTTGCCGTCGGGAGACCAGTGTGGATCTTGCGCGCGGCCTGTGACGCCGGGGATGACTCGGTCCTTGCCGTCGCCATCAATGTCCAGGGTCCGTAGTTGGTAGCCGGCCGAGAAGACCAGTCGCTTGCCGTCAGGCGAGAACGCAATCGATCCCCCTTGTTCGCCCTCACGCAACTGCTTCAGTCCCTTCTTCTCTCCCTCGGCGCTCACCAGCAACAACTTGCGCCTCGACTTCGGCGCTGTCTTGGCTGAAAGGGCCAGCCACTTGCCGTCTGGAGACCAGTTGTAGCCAGAAAAGATGTACTCGAAGGGAACTTCGAACAACGCCGTTTCCTTGTCGCGCGCCAAATCGATCACGTACAGCATTTTATGATCGGTGACGGCGATCTTGCTGCCGTCGGGACTCCACCGGGGGCAGAGCCCTTTCGAGATCTTGGCGTCTTCGGATCCGTCGATCTTTTGCACGTACGAGCCGCGCCCTTGCTCGGCCGCGGGGCGATCGCCAGCCGGGGGCGGCGCATCGAAGTCGATCGCCGCCGGGCGCCGGGCAGGTGTGTAGACGTCAAACAGGATTTGTTCGTCGTCAGGCGACCAATCGGCGTGGCCGTAAGCGCCCAGGCGAGTGAGCTTGGTTCCGTCGGCATTGACGACGTAGAAATCCCGTCCGCCGCGCGGGCCGCGCTCGCCAGTGAACAGCACGCGTTTGCCGTCGTGCGACCAGCGCGGTTGTTCGAGCAACGTGTGATCCGGCGTCGTGGTCAACTCGCGGAGCTCACTGCCATCGGGCTTCATCACAAAGATCGCCATCGGCAATCGCGCGTCCTGTCCAATCGGCGCGTTTCCAATCGGTGGCGTGATCGGGCGATCTTCGACCGCGGCCTTTGGTTCCGGCTTCGGTTCGGGCGTTGCCTCTGGATTCGGTTCGGGATCATCCGTGGCCGCCGCCTGTGTGATTGCAGCTTCCGTCGGCTCGGCCGTGGCCAACTGGGTGAACATGAGAATCGCTAACATCGAAAGCAACAGCATCGCAAGCGCTGGGGTAGCGCCGCTTGACGCGCGAATTCGCTGACCGTTGGGGTTCAGCAATCTCTGCACCCGCGCAAGCGCGCCGGACGGCGACTGCCCCGTCGCCGCCAGCGCAGATTGCGCGTAAAGTCGTGAGGTGACAATCATCGCCAGCGCCTCGCTCAGCGCGAGCGCGCCTCCACTGCAAGCGCGGGCGGCCTCGTCGTCACAACAATGCTCGCGCTCCATCCGGATCTGTCGCGAAATCCACCAGGCGGCCGGATGATAGAACAACAACGTCTCAATCAGAATCTGCGCCAGGTTCACCAGGTAGTCATGCCGGCGAATGTGCGCCAACTCGTGCGCCAACACGGCCTCGACCTGCTCCGCAGACATTTCGCCCAGCACACTAACCGGCAACAGCACGACAGGCTTGAGCCAACCGATCACGATCGGAATGCTCGCCACGGTCGATTCGAGAATGGCCACCGATTTCCGGATGTTCATCCGCGCAATCAACGCGCGGCCGGTCGCTTGCCACTGTGCGTCCGCCGGCGTGGCGCCGGCAATTCGCAAGCGCCGCACGCCGACCCAACCGCCGAGATTCCAGAGCGACAGCGCCAGCACGCCGCCGAGCCACGTGATGGCCACGCCCGGCAACAGGCGGCTGATCGCCGCGCTCGAAGCCGACCACCACGACGCGCCACGCACAGGATTCGCGTCTCGATCGATCATTTCCAAATCAGAATCTTCCAGTCCGGGGGCCAGCCCTGCCGACGAATCGACCGCGCCGCGCGCCTGCACCGCGGAACCGGCGAACGTTCCTTGCTGTTGAGATACTTCGCGCTCGCTCAACGCGTATGTCTGCGCAGCGGGCAACCAGACGAACGTCGCCAAGCACGTAGCAAACATCATCAACAATGCCGCGCACGCCACCTGATACCGCAGGCGGGCAGACCCGCGTCGCAAGCCGACCAGTACTACAGCCGCCAGCAAGCCAATCAGCGCGAATTGCCAAAGCGAATAGAGCAGCGTCCAGCCCAAGCGATCCAAGAGCGACGTCGCGTCGAAGGTCGAAAACCGGTTCATCGCTTGTCCCCCTTAGCTTTGGTAATGAGCCGCTGCATCTCCTGAACCTCTTCGAGCGTGACGCGTTTGGCGGCCAGCAAACTCATCACCAGTTTGTTCGAGCTGCCGCCAAAGGCTCGCTCCACGAGATCCTCGAGCAGATTCAATTGCGTTTTGGTTTGGGTCGTGGCCGCGGCGTAAAGCTGCGGGCGAACCGACTCATCGGTCGTGACGAGCCCTTTCTCGCACATCACCTGAATCATCTTGCGAGTCGTCGAATAAGCTCGCTCGCTGGTGGCGGAAAGCCCGCGATGAATGTCGCCCAAAGCGCTCGGCCCGGACTCCCAGAGCAAATGCAGGATTTCCAACTCGACCTGAGTTGGTTGCGGTGACGGTTTTCTCGGCATGGCGTGGCCCCGTTTTATGTTTGTTCGATTTCGTTGCCCGATCGACGTCGTTGGCGGATCGACGAACGAATTAGTCTCGTCATGCCGGCAGTATGACTAATCTATTAGTCCAGTCAAGCAGAAAAATTGTCGGTCGACTTTTGGAGCGTAAACGCCTGCGCTAGAGATCTGTCGCAGGGAAAGGAACGTGCGTGTCCGGCATCGTCGACAGCCCCCCAATTGCAGGGACTCTAACCGAGGCCGGTCACGCGGTAACATCAGACTGCTAGCAGGCGTTTCAGGATCGACTGTCGTCGTCGGAACCGGGGACCGGCCCGGCCACCCACAATGGGCCCCCAACGATCCTAGCCGGCGCCTTGCCAGCCGGCCTCAAGCCCAATCGCGCGAACGTGTTAAGACCCACGTTTGTCCTGGAACACGGCCGCCCAGCCAGGGGGCGGTGGTAGCGGTTTTTCTGAGAAGGCGCTTGACTACCTTCAGTTGTCCTTCTAACGTAGTATTCTTGAAATCGATGCTGCTCCGACACTGTATTTGAATTGATTATCTCAATATGGCCGTGCATCTTAAGTCGCTCAAGGTCTTTTGCGATGTCGTTCGCCAGCGAAGCTTTTCCCGCGCGGCCGAAGAGAACGAGATCTCGCAGTCGGCCGCCAGCCAGGTCGTTCAGCAGCTCGAAGAACGCCTGGGAGTGCTGCTGATCGATCGATCGAAGCGCCCGTTTGTGCTGACGCCAGAAGGAGAAGTCTTCTACGACGGCTGCCGCGGCGTGCTGGAGCGGTATTCGACGCTCGAAGACAAGGTTCGCACCTTACATCAAGAAGTGGCCGGCAGCGTGCGCGTGGCGTCGATCTATTCGGTCGGCCTCCACCATATGAATCGCTACTTACAAGACTTTCTTACTCAACATCCCAAGGCCAACGTGCGGCTCGAGTATCTCCATCCGCACCGCGTGCATGAGAGTGTCGAGCAAGACCTGTCCGACCTGGGGCTGGTGAGTTATCCAAAATCGTCGCGCACCGTCACGGCCATCCCCTGGCGCGAAGAGCCGATGGTTCTGGTCTGCGCGCCCGGGCACGAGCTCGCGCGGCGCCAGACTGTCAGCATCAAGCAATTGCACGGCCAAAAGCTGATCGGCTTCAACAGCGATCTGACGATTCGCCGCGAGATCGATCGCGTGCTCCATCTGCATCGAGTGGAAGTGCAGGTCGTGATGGAGTTCGACAATATCGAAACCATCAAGCGGGCGATCGAGATCGACGCCGGGCTGGGGCTGCTGCCAGAGCCGACCGTGCTGCGTGAAGTCGCCGCCGGCACGCTGGTCGCCGTGCCGCTCGACACCGATGAACTGGTTCGCCCACTGGGCATCATTCATCGCCGTGGCAAGCAGCTCAGCACCACCACTTGGCGCTTCATTGAATTGTTGAAATCAAGTTCCGATCGAACGCCGGTGGAAAACGGCGCGGCCGTCGTGGCCGAAGCTCGACGTTCGGAATCACAAATCGTTCCCTTGGCGACGGCCAACGGCAAGGCCACGGATCCGGCTCACAACGGCGCCACAAGTAACCACCACTCGTCCAATCACTCCGGCAAAAACGGCAACGGGCACGAACGGCCCGAACGCCAAAAGGCCGAGGTTTCGCAAGGATAAATAGCGATGGCGCGCAAACCATTTCAAACCGGACTCCCGGACCAGGTCGGGCTGTACGATCCCGCGAACGAGCATGACGCCTGCGGCGTTGGCTTTGTCGTTCACATGCATGGCGAGCAGAGCCACCAGATTGTGCGCTCCGGGCTGGAGATTCTGGTGAATCTCACGCACCGCGGCGCCTGTGGTTGTGATCCGCTCACCGGCGACGGCGCAGGGATCCTCACGCAAATTCCGCACGACTTCTTCAAAGCCAAGTGCGACGAAGCCGGCTTTGATCTACCAGCCATCGGCGACTACGGCATGGGCATCGTCTTTCTGCCGCAAGAAGTGCCTGCCCGGCAGGCGCTTGAGCAGAAGATGGCCGAGATTATCAAGGCCGAAGGGCAGAGCCTGATCGGCTGGCGCGACGTGCCGATTGATAACGCCCACATCGGCGAGACCGCGCGCGAAGTCGAACCGTATATTCGCCAGGTCTTCATCCGCCGTGGCGACAAAACGCCGCGCGACATGTTCGAGTGGAAGCTCTACGTCATTCGCAAGTTGTTCGAGACGGCCTCGCGCGACGCGCAGTCGCAAAGGCAAACGGCGTACCTGCCGAGCCTGTCGTCGCGCGTAGTCGTCTACAAGGGTCTGATGCTCGCCAACCAGGTCGAGATGTTCTATCTCGACTTGGGCGACGCGCGTTATGTGTCAGCGTTGGCGCTGGTGCATCAGCGCTACAGCACAAACACCTTCCCGGCGTGGGAGCTGGCGCAGCCGCTGCGCTACATGGCCCACAACGGCGAAATCAACACCGTCCGCGGCAACGTCAACTGGATGTTCGCCCGGCAGAACATGCTGGCCAGCGACAAGTACGGGCCAGACCTCGCCAAGATCTTTCCGGTCTGCACGCCGGGCGCCAGCGATTCCGGCATGTTCGACAACGCGCTCGAACTGCTGCTGTTGACCGGACGCTCGCTGCCGCACGCCATGTCGATGCTGATCCCAGAGCCATGGGCCGGGCATGAGAGCATGTCGGACGAGAAGAAGGCCTACTACGAATATCAGGCCTGCCTGATGGAGCCGTGGGATGGCCCAGCGTCCATCGCGTTCACTGACGGCCACAGCATTGGCGCCTGCTTGGACCGCAACGGCCTGCGCCCCAGCCGCTACTGCGTGACCAAAGACGGCCTGGTCGTCATGGCGTCCGAAGCCGGCGTGCTGAAGATCCCCACCAAGGACATCGTCTCGAAGGGCCGCCTCCGCCCAGGACGCATGTTCCTGGTCGACACCACGCAAGGCCGCATCATCACCGATGATGAAATCAAAAAGGGCCTCGCCGCGCGTCACCCGTACCGCAAGTGGCTCGACGAAAATCAGATCAACCTTTCCAGCCTGCCAGAGATCGTCCCGCCCGATAACGAAGGCCACGCGCTCGGCAGCGGCCACGCCGGCCACACGCACACAAACGGCAACGGCAACGGTCACGCCAGCACGAAGGTCGACAAGCCGCTCCTGGCGCAACAGCGCGCCTTCGGCTACTCGCTCGAAGACTTGCGGATCCTGATGACGCCGATGGCGCTCGACGGCCAAGAGGCGCTCGGCTCGATGGGCAACGACGCCCCGCTCGCCGTCCTCTCAGAGCGGCCGCAGTTGCTTTACAACTACTTCAAGCAGCTCTTTGCGCAGGTCACCAACCCGCCGCTCGACGCGATTCGCGAAGAGATCATCACCTCGATGATCACCACGATCGGCTCGGAAGGGAACCTGCTCGACGAAACGCCCGAGCAAGCCCGCCTGCTGCGGCTCGATCGGCCCGTGATTACTGATCAAGAGCTGCAACAGATTCGCGCGCTAGATCAACCCGGCCTGCGCACCCGCACGCTCAGCATGCTCTTCCCGCGGTCCGAAGGCCCCGCCGGCCTGCAAAAGCGGATGGAAGCGCTGCGGAAAGAAGCCTCGGCGGCCATCGCCGATGGCGTCACGCTGCTCATCCTCTCAGACCGTGGCGTCGATGCTGACAACGTCCCCATCCCGGCGCTGTTGGCCACTAGCGGCGTGCATCATCATTTGCTCCGCGAAAAGACCCGCACGCGTTGCGGCTTGATCATCGAGACCGGCGAGCCGCGCGAAGTGCAGCACTTTGCCCTGCTCACCGGCTACGGCGCCGGCGCGGTCAACCCGTACCTGGCCCTGGCCACGCTCGATTCGCTCCGTAACGAAGGCTACATCCCAGAGACCTACGCGCTGGACAAGCTCCACAAGTCGTACGTAAAGGCAGCGGTCAAAGGCCTGCTGAAGGTGATGTCGAAGATGGGCATCTCCACGCAGCAAAGCTACCGCGGGGCGCAGATCTTCGAAGCCATCGGCCTGAACAGCTCCGTGGTCGACGAATATTTCACGCGCACCGCCAGCCGCATCCAGGGCGTCAATATCGAGGCGATCGCCGAAGAAACGCTGCATCGCCACGAGCACGGCTTCCCGCGCACGGCCGTCTCGGAAACGCTCGATCTCGACGTCGGCGGTCAGTACCAGTGGCGCCGCAAGGGCGAAGCCCATCTCTTCAGCCCAGAGGTTGTGGCCAAGCTGCAACACTCCACGCGGCTCAACAGTCGCGAAGAATTCTTTAACTACTGCAAGCTGATTGACGAGCAGCAGCGGCAATTGCTCACGCTCCGCGGCTTGTTGGAACTCAAAAAAGCCCCCACGCCGATCGCGCTCGAAGAAGTCGAGCCGGCGAGTGCAATCGTCAAGCGCTTCGCCACTGGCGCCATGTCGTACGGGTCGATTTCGAAAGAAGCCCACGAGACGCTGGCCATCGCCATGAATCGTCTCGGCGCCAAGAGCAACACGGGCGAAGGGGGCGAAGACCCGGCCCGCTATCAGCTAGACGCCAACGGCGACGACCGCAACAGCGCCATCAAGCAAGTCGCCAGCGGACGCTTTGGCGTGACCAGCAACTACCTGGTCCACGCCCAAGAGCTGCAAATCAAAATGGCGCAGGGCGCCAAGCCGGGCGAAGGGGGCCAGCTGCCCGGCCACAAGGTCGATAAAGAAATCGCCCGCATCCGGCACAGCACGCCGGGCGTCGGTTTGATTTCGCCACCGCCGCACCATGACATCTACTCCATCGAAGATCTGGCGCAACTGATCCACGATCTGAAAAACGCCAACACCGGCGCTCGCATCAGCGTCAAGCTGGTGGCCGAGGTCGGCGTTGGCACCGTCGCCGCCGGCGTCTCGAAGGGCAAGGCCGATGTGGTCCTCATCGCCGGGCATGACGGCGGCACCGGCGCGAGCCCGTACACGTCGATCAAGCACGCCGGTATCCCCTGGGAACTCGGCCTGGCCGAAACCCACCAGGTGCTGGTCAATAATGACCTCCGCGGCCGGATCATCGTGCAAACAGATGGCCAGCTCCGCACCCCAAGAGACATCGCCATCGCCACCATGCTCGGGGCCGAAGAATGGGGCATCGCCACCGCGGCGCTGGTCACCATGGGCTGCATCATGATGCGCAAGTGCCATCTCAACACCTGCCCGGTCGGCATCGCCACGCAAGATGTTGAGCTTCGCAAAAAGTTCGCCGGCAAGCCGGAAGACGTCGTCAACTTCTTCTTCATGCTGGCCGAAGGACTCCGCGAGATCATGGCCTCGCTCGGCATTCGCACAGTGAACGAACTCGTCGGCCGCGTCGACCTGCTCGATACCCGCAAGGCCATCAACCATTGGAAGGCCGCCGGCCTGGACTTCAGCAACATCCTGATGAAGCCCGCAGCCAAGCCGCACGTAAAAACCTTCTGTGCTGAGACGCAAGACCACGGCATCGACAAGTCGCTCGACGTGACCATGCTGCTAGACCTCTGCCGCCCGGCCATCGAGAGCGAAACGCCGGTCAGCTTTGACCTGCCGATCTCGAACACCAACCGCACGGTCGGCACCATCCTCAGCAGCGAGATCACGCGTCGCTACGGTCCTAGCGGCCTGCCAGATGACACCATCCAGTTGAACTTCCACGGCACCGCCGGCCAAAGCATCCTGGCCTTCGGCGCCCCGGGCGTCACCATCCGCGTGGCGGGCGAAGTCAACGATTACTGCGGCAAAGGCCTCTCCGGCGGCAAGCTGATTGTCTACCCGCCCGATGACGCCGGTTACGTGGCCGAAGAGAACGTCATCGCCGGCAACGTCGTCGGTTACGGCGCCACCAGCGGTGAGATCTACCTGCGCGGCATCGCCGGTGAGCGGTTCTGCGTCCGTAACTCCGGCGCCAAGGCCGTTGTCGAAGGAGTCGGCGATCACGGTTGCGAGTACATGACCGGCGGAGTGGCCCTCATCCTGGGCGAGACCGGGCGTAACTTCGCGGCCGGCATGAGCGGCGGCGTGGCCTACGTCTTGGACGAGACCGATCGCTTCCCGCGCCGCGTCAACTTAGAAATGGTCGAGCTCGAACCGCTCGAAGATCCCGAGGATCTTCAGATCGTGCAAGAGCTGGTTCGTAATCACGTCAAGTACACAGGCAGCACGCGCGGCCAGGGGGTCCTGGATCGTTGGGAAGAGTTGCTGCCCAAATGGAAGAAGGTTATGCCCTTGGATTACAAGCGGGCCCTGGCCGGAATGAAGAAAGCCGCCGTCGGCAAGTCGGCGGGCGAGTTGGAGGGCGCAGCCCATGGGTGACGTTCGCGGTTTCATGCAATTTGATCGCCGGCAGTACGACGAAGAGCCGGCCTCGGAGCGCGTCAAGCACTACAACGAGTTCTTGAAGGTCCTCCCGAGTGAAGAAATCCGCCGCCAGGGCGCGCGCTGTATGGATTGCGGCGTGCCGTTCTGCCATACCGGCTGCCCGCTCGGCAACATCATTCCGGACTTCAATGACCTGGTCTACCGGGATCGCTGGCAAGACGCGCTCGCGCGGCTGCACGCCACGAACAACTTCCCAGAGTTCACCGGCCGCGTCTGCCCCGCCCCCTGCGAATCGGCCTGCGTGCTGGGCATCAACGAAGATCCGGTCTCGATCAAGCAAATCGAAATGTCGATCGCCGATCGCGGCTTCGAAGAAGGTTGGATCACCCCAGAGCCACCGGCCGTGCGCACCGGCAAAAAGGTTGCCGTCGTCGGTAGCGGGCCTGCCGGCCTGGCCGCCGCGCAGCAGCTCAACCGGGCCGGCCACCTGGTCACCGTCTTCGAGCGCGCCGATCGCCCCGGCGGCCTCCTCATGTACGGCATCCCGGACTTCAAGCTCGAAAAAGCCAAGGTCTGGCGCCGCGTCAAACAGCTCGAGGCCGAAGGGGTCACCTTCCGCTGCAACGCCAACGTCGGCGGCAATGTTGAGACCGAACAACTTCGCAAAGAGTTTGACGCCATCCTGCTGACCGGCGGCAGCACCGCCCCGCGTGATCTGCCGATCCCCGGCCGCAACCTGCCCGGCGTTTACTTCGCCATGGAGTTCCTGCCGCAGCAGAACAAGCGCAACCAGGGCGATAAGCTCCCGGCCGAATCGTCGATCATGGCCACCGGCTTAGACGTGATCATCATCGGCGGCGGCGACACCGGCAGCGACTGCACAGGCACCAGCAACCGCCACGGCGCCCGCAGCGTCACGCAGTTCGAGCTATTGCCCAAGCCGCCAGATCTCGGCTACTTCCCCCGCGCCACAGATCGCCCGGCCACCACGCCCTGGCCCTATTGGACGATGATGCTGCGCACCAGCAGCTCGCACAAGGAAGGCTGCAACCGCCACTGGAGCATCCTCACGAAGGAATTCCAGGCCGACGAAAAAGGCCACGTCAAAGCACTGGTCACCTGCGAGATCGAGTGGCATCTCGACGAGCAGGGCCGCCAACAGTTCAAAGAAATCCCCGGCACCACCAAAGTCTGGCCCTGCCAGTTGGTGCTCCTGGCGATGGGCTTCCTCGGCCCAGAAAAGCGCGGCGCGATCGCCGATCTCAACCTAGAGCTCGACCCGCGCGGCAACGTCAAGTGCGACGCCAACTACATGACCAGCGTCAACGGGGTGTTTGCAGCGGGCGACATGCGCCGCGGCCAATCCCTCGTAGTCTGGGCCATCCACGAAGGCCGCGAAGCCGCCCGAGCAGTAGACAAACACCTGATGGGCGCAACGTACCTGCCGAGCGTTAATGCTGGGGATTATGCCTGGCGGTGATGGGGCAATCCGTTCAATAAGCGGTTGCGCGAATCTCCCCCTCTCCCCTTGGGAGAGGGTCGGGGTGAGGGCTACGAAGCGCCCAGAGACCTTCAATCGAGCGCCGTCGAACCGAGACACGCGAACGCCATTTCGCGGCCCAGCCACATCGCGCAAGACGGCGTGCCTTCCTAAACGTTCGTGCCCGATCCGTTAACGTCAATACTCATTGCCCTCGGCATGCTCGCCAGCCGACGGTTTTTTCGAGTCGGATAAACCGCGCCGCAATCGCCGGGCTGAATCGCCGATCTCAACCCGCGCGGCGCCAACCCGCGCGACGCCAACGACATGACCAGGCGTCAGCGGAGTCTTCGCAGCCGGCGACACGCGCCGCGGCCAATCCCTCGTAGTCTGGGCCATCCACGAAGGCCGCGAAGCAGCCCGAGCGGTGGACAAACACTTGATGGGGGCGACGTACCTGCCGAGCGTGAACGCTGGGGATTATGCCTGGCGGTAGGTGGGGAACTTAGACACCATAGTCTTAAGTCTTCGCCTAGACGAAGGTTCGCTATGAATTGCCAGGTTGCTCGCACGACCAGGTCTGAGTCTTCTTGAAGCTCCAATTAGCTAAATGTCGTCCTTCCATTTGCAATGAAGCGACGCCATGTCCTTATCCAACTGTTCGCGACGTTCCTTTACGGCATTGAATGCATACTTTCGAATGATGTAAGGCCGAGATTCAATCGCATTCCAAAACCGTATCGGATCACTATCCATCGATAGAATTACGGGATCAGCGAGTCGCACCACACTATCGATCGCTCCCCAAAGGTCGGCGCTCGGAGTGGTCCCAATTGTCGTGGTTATGCGCGCTGCATCGGCCTCACGTTGGCGTGTCCGAATCGCCCTCTGCGCCTCAGCACATACGTCCCACCTAGGGTCAGAGTACGCGACTCGTCGCAGATCATTGTCAACAGTCCCACAGGGTAAGAATCCAGCAGTAAACGCTCCGGCGCGCCGACACTTCCAGTCACCACTAGCGAGTAAATCACGGATTGGCTGACGCAATTGTTCGGGAGTTGCAACCTCACGAAACGCGCGGCCAATCGCGGCGCACATTAATTTGTCGCTCAAGGTGCCCGCTAATTTACATAGTTCAGCGATCCCTCTTAGTGGCGCAAGACGCATAAGTACAAGGGGTATGGAATCACGATCTCTCCGATCGGTGTGGAGCGATTCAATTCCGACATCAAACGCGGCGTCTATGGAGAGCCGTCCAAGGACATCGATGGCGCGCGCTTTCGAGCCGACTATGTGCAATCCCAAATCTGGTTGAAGCGACTTACGCCATAGTAACTCCCGATCCTCGATTTGAGCGGGATCTAGTAAATGAACGATGTCGTTCAAGACACTACCACCACTGGCGATCAATTCGCGGACACGGTGTTCGATCAATGGTCGCGTTTTGTCATCACCTGCTAAAAAGGTGATCACGCGCTCGTCCATATCGTCAATGGGCCCGGAATCGGGAATTAGACGAAGATATGTCTCTATGGGGACACGACAACGCCCTAAGACTTTCAAAACCGCGAATTTGTAATGACCAGAACGGTATTGATCTTCCAAGCGATCAAGAATGCGACTGCAATCGCGAGCCAAGTCATTTAAGGCTAATAGGCACGCTTGGACTACGCTGCTGCTGAAATCGCTACGACTCAAGATGGTTTCTATATGTTCTTGATACTCGAGTCGGCCACTTTGTCCAATGGCGAGGATCGCGTTCTCGAATTGATCACTGTCCGGCTTATCGAGCAAATCACAAGCAGGTTTCAAAGCTTCATTTGACATCGCTGGCTGGCCTGCGCGTATCTCCCCAACGTACGGCGAGACCTTTGAGCCCCATTTCATGATTCCAAGCACGAGCCCCGCGTCGTCGCCAAGCGCCGCCATGGAATCGATCGCGCGCATCTGCACCAAGTTTATGCCGTTTGTACCAGACTCCCACATTTCGTCGCTGAGCGCGAGCTTGCAGAGTAACTTACGAGTGTCGTCATTTGGTCGAATGACAGCGTCTTCACAACCTTGAAGTCGCAACTGCCTTTGCTCGGCCGTCATTAGACGATTCGTTAGCGTCGTAAAACCATCGCCGCCAATTCTTTTTAAGATCTGACGGGCCTGCCTAAATTCATGGTCCATCCACTGAGAAATCATTGGAAGTCGCACAGTGGCAAACGACAACAGGCAATCTTCAAGAGACGAGCCTCGTCGATCACGAAGCTGTTGCAAGACGTTTGAGCCGTGCAGCGATTCGACGACCTCAAGGCCGCGGCGAGCGTGCACTTGGTCGTTTCTTGCAGTCGTATTCAGGCATTTCCGTAATCCGTTACTCAACCAGTCCAAGAGGGCAGAGACAGTCGATTGGTTCAGGCAGTCGCCGTGACCTGACAAGATTTCTACATAGCTCCATGCATCGTCTGGTCGTTCTTTAATCAGCCCTTCAATCTCATTGGACGTCTCTTTGGGCAGTACTGAAAGCAATGCATTTCCGATGTGGCCCGTCGTACCGAACAGCTGCCTCACCGGAACGTTTCGGAGGACTGCCAGTGCACGCTCAGGTACTCGATACGACAATGCCCAAATAGAGAGGCTTCCAATCCGCGTTATGTCAGACGTCGCCCACTCCTCTAGACGGCAGTATTCGTTTGTGTCCTCGAAATTAGCGATGCATGCCACTAGACAGTACCGTTTCTCAGGATGCACTGCGCGGAATAATCGGGCCTTCGAGTCTCTCCAGATCGGTTCTACTTCGTCGTTGCCTGCCAATTCGCCGAGGGCTCCAACGAGTGACGCAAAGCCTACCTCATTAGAGTCGCAGGTATTCAGCATGTGCTTGAACCACGCAACATGATTGGCTGCAACTTTCCGGAAGGCGAGAGCAGCGAGCTCGAGCGCGTGATAATCTGCTCCATCCACTTTGTCACGAGCAATTTGTGTACGGTACGCTTCCCATACCTGATCGACGTTGGCCGATCCAGGAAAACCGATGATCAATCGCAGGCCAAGCGCTGACATGGCGTTCCCGCCATGATCGAGACACTCTTGCGCGATTTTAGACACTACGTCTGGATGGTGACGGCCGATGATGAGCAGTGCCTCAGCAGCGCGAAGTGGCACGACATTGTGCTTCCCGTCGCCAGAATACTTAGTGCGTGCGATGATGAGCGGCACGATCCGTTCACCAAGGCTCGCTAGAAGATGCTTGTACAGAGTTTCGTCGTCATGCCCTGCGCCGCCATAAGTCTCCAAACAGGCGATAAGTTTCCACAATTCAGACTGTTCAGCTGTTGACCTTGGTTTGGACAGGACTAACCAAAGTGCGTCCATCGGGACATACCCGAACTGGAGTTGTGTTGGCGCGGAGTGGTTGTAGCATCGCCGCAAGGCAGCTCCTAACTCGTCAACGGATAGCTCTCCCGAATCGAACCGTGCCACAAGGTACTTCGCGTACGCGTAATAAAGAAAGCGGTGATGCCACATCGCCACCCTGCCATCGCCAGCGTCCCTGAACCAGCCTTGTTTTGTCAGGCGAATTGTTGAGTCCGCAGAACCCCCATGCTCTAAAATGCACTCGGTGCGCCAAGGATACGCGGGATTTTCCAATTCAATTGTTCCTGCAAGGATTCGGATTAGTCCGATATCGGTCGGATCAGAAATTCGACTCCACGCAGCATCCATCAGATCGTACTCTGTGCGCGGATTGAATGCCGACTCGCCTTGGGCGATGTCAGCATACACCTTTGCAAGTATGGGGCGACGAATAAGCTCAAGGACGTCGCGAGCGATTGAGGCCCAAGATATGCATCGCCGTTCCAAATATGCGCGCAATTCTAAATGGTCGAAGTCTTTTACCACAGACGGCAGTAGACCGCGGCTTGAGGCGATTGACCGAGCAATTTGGGTGCTCGTCGATAGGACCAATGATATGCCCCACCGGTTCCAATCGAGATTTTGCAGAAGCGTGGCTTCTTCGCTCGATCGAACGTCGTCCACGCAAACGATTGCCCATGGAGACTTAACGTTGGGGTTCGAATGGTTGCGCCGCGACGCGACGCGTTCCAAAGTCAGCGTGGCATCGCGTTCTAATCCGTAATTCCAGATTTCATGTGCCACATATCCCGCCACATCGGCATTTCCTCTCGACGATGGAACCCACACTACGAGCGAATCGCCCGCGCTCAATTCAGACGCGGTGCGCGCAAGCCTCCATGTCTTACCTTGTCCACTCTCTCCCGACAACACTGTCAAGTCGTCGTGGATCGGTCGCATCGGCCTAACGTCGAGTGAAATATCGTATTGCTCCTTTTGAAGTTGTTCACGGAGGCGAACACGAAGCTTGTTTTGTAGTCGTGGCCAGTCGCGAAACGAAAAAAGTGGAATGCTTCCCTTGCGCAGCAGTCGTTCTGCAGTTATCGACTGTGCGCCCTCCGCCGCAATTTCAAGGAGAATGCCACATAGTTCGCGTCTTTTGCCATCTATATCGTCTGCAATCTCGACGTGATGGCCGAGGAAGTCATTGATCCTTGCAATGAGTTGCTCCAGACGAAGCGGAGCGTCCATCGAAAAACGTTGCAGCAAGTGCCAAAGCTTCCGTGCGCTCAGCTTTATTGGTTCATCGTCGGCGCCACCATGTTGTCGGACGACCTGAAGGATATGCTCAAATAATCCTCGATCTGAAAAGCTGGTCGTGCCGAGCTTGTGTCGTTTGAGGCCACATGAAAGTGCTTCCAAGAGTTCGCCGTGAGGCGACGGGTTCGGTAAAGTGCGGAAGAAGTTGTAGGACTCATCCCACTTGCCTCTCGTACCCTCGGTGACGAATTCGTACCGGCACATGCGATCTAAATTGTCATCGGGGACGGCACGATACAGATCGGGTAGCACTTCGTCGATGATCTTCTGCAACGACCACGATCCTCCTCTCGCCTTTGACTTCCATTGCTGGACCAATCGTCCAGAGGGTGAATGATATTGGACGTCGCCCCCGCCACCCGCAGGTTCGATGACAAGGCGTGCCTCGAGTATGTCGTCGTTGCCGGTAACCAATCCATTAATCGCAACGCCTATCGCTTTGTCGAGCGTTCCAAGAATCTGGTACAGAATGCCGTTGATATTCGCTGAGCCGCCTACGTTCGACACGTTAAGTACCTATTAATATCCCTGAAGAAAATGAATGGACAGTTCCAACAATCGTATCCGAAGTGGAGAAAACTTTCAGGCCTTATGACGCTGACGTTCCGATAAGAGCTGAGGATGTCGCCGAGTCCTTTTTTCGGCGCTTCCGCCACGCCCTAGCGGCGGGTCTCGGTGTACGCGGGGCGCGCCGGGATTGGCCCCGCCTTTCTTCGTCATGTCGTGTGTCCGTGGTGGTTCGCTGTTCCGGCGTGTGTTGGAATAAATCACGAAAGCAGGAAGAAAGGCCACGAATGCACGGAGATCATCACACGGAGTGTGATGACTACACTACGCGCTCGCGCGTTCTTCTTACCTCAAAGCCTCAAGTCCTCAACCCCTCAAGTCCTTCTGCAAAGAACCCGCGGCTAGCGCCTTGCGGCTCACAAACGCGAGCGACCAACGGGAGCAGACCAGCGCGTCCGCTGCGTTAGCAGCGAACAGGCCGCCGGCCCTTGCCGGCAAAAAACTGCCGTAGAAATCGGCCGCGCCGTTCGGGATAATCGCGCCCAGCCATGAGGACTGAGGCGTGATACCAGTTGAGTGCACAAGACTGGGTGTTGGCCGTTAAGGTGTCCGGCGAAGTGGGCGTTCTTCCCTTCGTCGGCAAAAGTAGCGTTGGCTCGTAACGCGTCGCTGCGGCCCGTCATTTGACCTCTTCGCAATCGTTTTGCGCACTTCGCCAGGTGTCTGTCTGCAACAAACGCGCGGGTACAACGCGTTGTCTGCAACACTGGCGGCGGGCGAACGGACGGTTGCGATCGATTTCTCATGTGGAAGGGCGCGCTATCAGGAGGTGGCTCAATTGTGGTGAGCCGGCGATCTGCGGGCTGTCGGTCGCTGGGGACAGACTCATCCACAAGGATTGTGAACGCCTTTTCTAGACCAGGTCCAGAACGTCACTGCCGAGGAATGATTGAGGCCGAGGCAACGAATCGGCAAAGCGGCCAGCGGCCAGCCACCGCGTGTGCGGGGCTTCCGTCGGTCGCCTGACGTCGAGTGCGGCCTCGGCTCCATCGGGGGGCCGGACACGCCGAGCTTGCGTGGCTTCGTAACGCAAGTGAAACAACCGTCCGTTCGACTTCGACCCGTTCGAAAACGGCTTCGCTGTTCGCGGCTCGCAGGCTTTGGCCTGTGAGCGGTCTGCGATCCGTTGGGCCGACAGCGAAGGACACAAAAAGAACAACTGCGTGCGCCGGCCATCCCGCGGCAAGAGACGTTCGAAAAAAACGCTCGTGTGTCCATCCACGCGCCGACGCGAGGCAACCTCGCGCCGGCGCGTTTTTTTTGTTTTACCAGCCCGAAGCGCCAGCGAGGGTTCTTCGAACTAGGACTTGAGGGGTTGAGGGGTTGAAGGGTTGAAGGGTTGAAGGGTTGAAGGGTGTGACTTCACTAACCCGAAGCGCGAGCGAGGGTTCTTCGTCGTGTTGCCTGTATCCTCTGAGTTCTCCGCGCCCTCTGCGGTTCTTTCTCCTCTGTCTTGCCGAACAACGATGCGGTTGAACCGCCGAGGCGCGGAGAGAAACAGAAAAATCTTTCTTCGTCGACGCCGTTGTGGTTCGTTCTCCGGCTTGCGCTGGAATGGATCACGAAAGCACGAAAAAGGCGGGAAGTGCACGAAGACCTCCGCGTCTTCGCGCCTCGGCGGTTCACTCCTCTTCCTTCCAGCGACGAAGAGGGGGAACCGCCGAGTCGCCGAGGCGCGGAGAGAAACAGAAAATCTTTCTTCGTCGACGCCGTTGTGGTTCGTTCTCCGGCTTGCGCTGGAATGGATCACGAAAGCACGAAAGCACGAGAAAGGCGGGAAGTGCACGAAGACCTCCGCGCCTTCGCGCCTCGGCGGTTCACTCCTCTTCCTTCCAGCGACGAAGAGGGGGAACCGCCGAGTCGCCGAGGCGCGGAGAGCGTCTACCGATTGTTCGCGCCTGTCGAGCCGGCCTCGGGCGGGCTGCCGTGGAAGAACAACCTGCGCACTTTCTCGGCGCCGAAGACCCGTTCGATTTCCTTGAGCGCGAAGAACGGCAGGAACGCGGCGAAGATCATCACGCACGAGCCGAGGATTTCGTCCAGGCCTTTCTCGGTGATCGCCGCCACGCCCTCGGCCAGGGTGCGGCCGTGCAGCTTGGCTTCGACGATGTGCTCGAGGCAGGTGAACACGGCCACCAGCAGGCTGAACGCGATTGTGCGGTAGACCGTGACCACGACCAGCGGCTTGTTGCGCAGCCGCTGGCCCACGTGCAGGGCGTCGCCGACCATGATCACTTTGGCCAGCACGGCGGCCGAAACCAGCGGCATCCAATAGGCCCCGTAGTGAATGTGGTAGGCCGCGAGAATCAAGCGGCGATACCAGGCGAACGAGACCAGAAACACCGCCAGGAACACGAAGTTGAACAGGTACTCGAACATCTCATGGGCCAGAAGCCCTCGCCATGACCGCGCTGTCTCTTCGGATCGACCGTATGTCGCCATTCGCTGCTGACCCTTTGTGTGCGAGTTGCTCTAACGGCTGCGGACCGTTTCTTAAGCGCGGGAGAAGTTTAGCAGCGGAGCCGCCAGCGGCCCAGATCGACCAGCCGGTGGACGGCGCTGCCCGAAAATGCGTGCCGCCGCGAGGGGAGGGGCGAACCACGACGGCACGACGACACGACGAAGAAGGGGAGAGTGGAGCGGGAAGTCATCGCGCGGAGCGTGATGGGTCAGGACGCGCTGCCACGGTGTCTCGTCTTCGTCAGCGGCAGGGCGCGAGCCCTCCGGCGCCTTTGTGGCCGCAGGAAGAACCCTCGCTGGCGCTTCGGGCTAGTGTGGACGCTACAGCTCCCGCGCCGAGCCTCAAGTCCTCAAAGCCTCAAAATCCCGCTGTTTCCCGGGGTCGGCCCCCTTTCCCAAAAATTCCGCAAAGCCGCCCGTAACATTTTCGGCTGGGTTACGCCTGGCTGGATAGAGCCGAGTACGGCCCTCCTCCTCAGGCAACCTGACCCGACCTCACAAATAGAAAGAACGGTGTGCGATGACCCTGCGATCCAAGAGCTTGCGTGTTGTTTTGTTGGCCCTGTTGGTAGCCGTTTGTGTCGCCCAGACCGCCACGGCCCGCGAGAGGGGTGGCCGCCGCGGCAAGAAGTCGTCGGGCGGGGGTTACTCGAGCGCCAGCTACTATCCGCAGCCCACGCCGACGTATCAGCCCACCCCGGCCCCGACGCCAGCGCCGGCGAAGACCACCTCGGCCGTTTTGCTCTCGAATCCAACACCGGCCGCGTCGACCACCACCGCCACCAGCACGGGCAGCGTTGACCTGGTGCTGGAAGATCTGAAGCTGAGCTCCGAGGCCACGCCGGTCGCCGGACCAGCGTATTCGGTCCGCTTTCGCAACCAGGGGACGCAACCGGCCGGCAAGTTCGCGGTGTTGGTCGCCGCCACGGTCGACGGCAAGCTAACGGCCGACGCGCCGCGGGCCGCCGTGGAAATGCCCGACCTCGGCCCAGGCGAATCTCGCGAAGTGACGCTGCGACTGCCAGCCACGGCTAATCAGCCCAACGCAGGCGGCCAGTCGTTCCACCGCCTGATGGTCACGCTCGACCCGCTCAGCACGGTCCGCGAACTGGACGAAACGAACAACACAGCCGTCGTCGACTCGATCTAATAAACGGACGGCCGATCGGCAGCACACAAACGAAAACCAAATGCCCCGAGGGTTGGACAAACGTCCGGCCCTCGGGGCTTTTTCGTTGCAATGCGCAGCGACTGCGACGCCGCTTGGAGTAGTGGTGGCAGCGTCGAACCGGGCGCGAGTTTTTTAGGTCAGGCTGGCGTGAGGCTCCTGAAGACCGACCGCTAAAGGCATGCAAAACGCTGCCGTGGAGGGAATGTCATGATCTAAATCACGATTCTCGGGAGGAAATGCCCTAGATCGGCAGCAGGGCCTATAGAATGGCGAGAGTAGCGCGGTCCGCGCGGCCTGATAGGAAGGTTGTTTATGCGTCTCCCGGATTTTATCCTGTCGAGCATCGAGCCCATCCTGGCGGAATGGGAGATCTTTGCGCGGAGCATTGGCGCGGGCGAACACCTCGATCAACTCGCGCTGCGTGACCACGCCGGGCAAATCCTGCAAGCCACGGCGCGGGATATGAAGGCCCCCCAAACTGCCGCAGAGCGGGCGCAGAAATCCAAGGGCCGTGATCACTCTCAGAAAGACGACGCCCTTGACGGTGCGTCCACATTGCACGCGGTCGATCGCCTGGGCCTGGGCTTCGACTTGCTAGAGGTGATCAGCGAGTACCGCGCTTTGCGCGCCAGCGTGCTGCGACTTTGGCACGAGAGTTCACCGGATGCAGACGATCACGATGTCGATGATCTCACTCGCTTCAATGAATCCATAGACCAGTCGATCACCAAAGCCGCTACCAGCTACACAGCGCGCGTTGATCAGGCGCGGGATATGTTTCTGGCGATACTAAGCCACGACTTGCGCAATCCACTCAACTCGATCAGTATGACTGCGCAACTGGTGCCGCTTGTTTGTAAAGATCCCCTCGAAGCGCTTGCCTGTGGGCAGCAGATCAGCCGCAACGTGTCCGTCATGGAACGCATGATTGCCGACCTGCTTGACTACACCCGCACGCGGTTAGGCGCGGGCATGCCCGTCAAACCTGCGTCGTTAGATCTGGGAAATCTCGCCAGAGAACTGTTTGAAGAATTTCGCACATCGCACCCTCAGCGAGACATCCAACTCCGCACCGACGGCGACCTGAATGGCCAGTGGGATTCGGACCGCGTCCGCCAGGCGATCTCGAACCTGCTGGCTAACGCCATACAACACGGCTCGGCGGATTTCCCGGTCACGCTTTCACTCCGTGGAGAAGAGTCGGATATCTTCGTCGATGTTCATAACGATGGCGATCCGATTCCACCAGGCGAACTGTCGAAGATTTTCGACCCGCTGATCCGTGGCTCTAGCGCGGAACAGCCGAGGAAGAATCGCCCAAATAGCATCGGGCTGGGGCTGTATATCGCCCGCGAAGTCGCCAAGTCGCACGGCGGTCGGATTGATGTAAGTTCCTCCGAGGAAGAGGGCACTTCGTTCACTATCCGTCTGCCGCGCAATGCGGCGCCAAGAGACGGGCAGCCCATATTAGACGCGGAGCACATCGCGAATATGTGAACGGGATTCGATCCTGATCGCTGAAGACCAGCAAGCCACGCAGTTTTCGTTCGAAAACGGCGCACTACACGCCCGTGCCTTGGATTCTGAAGGTGAAGGTTCCTTCGTCGCTATCGTTGTTGCTGACGGTGACCGTGGCCGTCCGCAGGCCGGGGGCGCTTGGGTTGAAGGTGACTTGGAAGACCGTGTAGCCGCCGGCGGCGATCGATGTGGTCGGCGGCATGTACGTGACCGTAAAGTCACTGGCGTTGGCGCCGCTGATCTGCACCAGTGGGCCGCCCGTCAGACTGAGCGCGGCGTTTCCCAGGTTCACAATTCCGTACGCATTGACGAGCGTGCCCGAGGCGACGTTGACATTGCCAAAGTCGGTGGCGTCTGTGAGCGACGGGGTGGTGTCTCCACTAGCGATCGTAAAGCCGCCGCCGCGCACGTCGATCTCAGGCGCCAGCAGCACGCCGGCGCCGGTCCCTTGGATCCTGAAGGTGAAGCTGCCTTCGTCGCTGTCGTTATTGTTGATGGTGACTTGCGCCGTGCGCAGGCCCGGCGCGCTCGGGTTGAACGTGATTTGGAAGACCGTGTAATTGCCACCGCTGACCGTGCTGGTGGGCAGGTACGTGACAGTAAAGTCACTGGCGTTGGCCCCGCTGATCTGCACGAGCGGATTGCCGGTCAGCGTGAGCGGCGAGTTCCCCAGGTTCACAATGCCATACGAGATGACAGGGGCACCGGTGTTGACGTCGACATTGCCAAAATCCGTGGCGTCAGCCGCCGATGGCGTGGTGTCTCCACTGACGATCGTGACGCCACCGCCACGCACGTCGATTTCCTGTGGGATCACAACGCCCGTGGCAGTCCCTTGGATTGCGAAAGTAAAGGCGCCTTCGTCGCTGTCGTTGTTGTTGATGGTGACCAGTGCGGTGCGCAGGCCGGCGCCGCTGGGATCGAACGTGATCTGAAACACTGTGTAGCCACCAGCCGCGATCGAAGCGGTTGGCGGCATGTACGTCACCGTAAAGTCGGCTGCGTTGGCCCCGCTGATCTGGACCAGCGGGTTGCCGATCAGATTGAGCGCCGCGGCCCCCAGATTCACAATTCCGTATGAGGTGACAACCTTGCCGGTGTTGACGTCGACGTTGCCAAAATCCGTGGCGTCAGCGACGGACGGCGTGTTGTCTCCGTTATTGATCGTAATCCCACCGCCGCGGACGTCGATTTCAGGCGTAGCCAGCACGCCCGTGCCGGTCCCTTGGATTTTGAATGTGAACGTGCCCTCGTCGCTGTCGTTGGCGCCGATCGTGACCGTCGCGGTCCGCAGTCCGGCGCCGCTGGGATTGAAGGTAATCTGGAAGACCGTGTAGCCGCCGGGGGCGATCGACGAAGTGGGCGGCATGTACGTGACCGTGAAGTCACTGGCGTTAGCGCCGCTGATTTGCACGACTGGGCTGCCAGTCAGCGCGAGCGTGGCGGTCCCCAAGTTGACGATTCCGTACGCATTGACAGCCGCGCCGGTGTTGACGTCGACATTGCCGAAATCGGTGGCGTCAGTCGTCGAAGGCGTGACGTCTCCGCTCGCGATCGTAAACCCACCGCCGCGAACATCGATCTCGGGCGCTGTGCCGTTGCTGACGACCGTCAGTGAAGCCGTGCCATAGGTAATGGCGTCTGTCGGCACTAGCACCGGTGGGTTGAAAGTCAGCGAATCGTGCGACGGCGACATGTCCGCCGGGTCGGCGGTGAACGTCAGCGCGCCGCTGCCGGTGGCGGTCAGCTTGGCGGTGAACAACAAAAACGTGCCAGCTCCCAGCGGCTGTGTAGCGGATTGGAACCCGCCCGCTTCGTCGATCAGACCGCTCGTGGCGAAGCTGCCCCCGACGCTGTTACTAAAGTAATAGGCCGGCGGATTGGGATTCGGGTCCGCGGCCGTCGAGTGATAGATGGCCTGCACTGACGCCAGCGCGCCGTTGAACGTCACGTCGGTATAGGCGGCGGCCACGCCTGGCTGCGTTGGATTCGAACGGATGTCTTGCACGTACGCGCGCAATTCGAATTGCTGGCCGACCGCAATTTGAGTGATGGAATTGCCAGTCAGGTCTGTGACTTGAAACGTGATCGCGATCTGCGCCGCAACATTGCTCGACTGAGCGCTGGCCAGCCCGGCGTTGCGGAAAGTCAAGTCTTCTATCGATGGCGTAGGGTTTGACGGAGGAATGAACCCGAAGATCGCGCCCGGCGAATCAGTCGTGTTTGGCATAGCGGGCGAATCGAATTGCCCGGCGGCCGAGAGGACGCGCCGTTGCTCAAGTGATTCGAGCGAGAGTCCCAATCGGCGACGTCGTGACGCTCGCCTGGTTTTTTGCTTGCCGGTGGCGCGAGACGTCGCCGCGCCAAACCGCAACTGGGACCACCAATCCATTCGCATCGCAGACGCTCCGCTCAGTGCTGACTAAACTTCAAACTTCAGGTCCACAAGCAATCGACGGGGAACGAACGTCACGGATCGACTGTCGACCGACAACTGACGGCCAACCGGCGGCCACTCGCGCAGGCTCCGTCAGGCGATTTCTGACCCGCGCTGGTCAAAACAAAAAGGCATCGACCAGTTCTTCCGACGGGCCTGACGACTGGTCAACCCACGCTGGAAGAAAGCGCCGACGCCTTCCGGCAAGCCCGATAAAATCAGGGTCGGTCGAGAATTGCCGCCACTCGTTTGGCCGTAGCGTTCAACGTGCTACGCCAGGAACACCGCCCTGGTTCGATTTTGGGAAGTGGCCCCCCCTAAGTCAAGCAATCGGCTTCTCGTGGCAGGAGGTTTGCAAAGTCCTGAAGTGGGGGGCAGGCACATGTTTCGGCCAACGATTTCTCGGCAACCGAGAATCCTCTCACCGAAAAATGAGCCCGCCCCGGGCATTGCAGTACTCCTGCTTCTCGTAGCGTCCGAAGAGTTCGGCGAGGAGCGAGCAGCGATTATCGCGGCAGCGGCGTGATCGCCGGCGCGGTGGGAACTGGGAGCGCCGGGTAAGATTGTCCCGGCCCCGTAGCGGCTGGCGCTGTGGGCGGGGGGATTTCCGATGGCGGCCCAGGCATGCCCGGCGTCATCTGATAGGGAACCGGCTGACCCTCTGGCGCGTAGTAGCCGCGTGTCGCTGGTGGCGCCTTCGGCACCGAGGGATATGGCGTCCAGTTCGGCGGCAGCAGCGGGCTTTGGCTCGACGGACCGAACACCGGCGCTCCTGGCTGACCCGGCAACGGAGCCACGCCTTGCCCGGGCGTAAATACCGGCGGCACGCCGGGGGGAGGCGCTCCCGCAGGCGCGCCGATTGGCGCGACGTACGTCACGGGCTGCGTCGACTGGCGCAGTTGTTGACCGTTCGCTATCAATTGCTCGTTCGTGATCAACCGCTGCGGCGCGAGAGTGAAGTCGAACGTGCGCTCATCCCGAATTTCGGTCGGGACCAGATTCTCGGAGATGAAATCGATTCCGTAGTATTGATACCACGGCGCGCCGATCTTTCTCTCGACTGTCAGTGTTTCGTAGCCTTCGCGCACTAAGCGGAACTGACGCGTGCCGTAGTACGTGAAGTCTGTCGAGCAGGGCGTCACGCCGATCGGGTAATCGTCGACATAGACAAACGCGCCAGGCGGATTCGACCGGATCGTCATGCGTCGCTGCACGCAGCCTGGCGCGCAGCAGAGCACCAGAACCATCACCAACAGGCGATGGCCGCGTGAAGCGGCGCGCAGCAAAAAATGCCTGGCGATCACGAAAAGACCTGTCGCAAGTTATCGGGCCGAATGGCGAATAAGACGTTAGTGGCTTGCCGCTTCGGGACAGTCGCTTTTTCGTACGCAGGTCGCGAAAAAGCTCGTCGAATCGGACTTAGCCTCTGATGTGAAGGGGCCGGAGTATAGCGAGACCGGCCGTCCACCGCGAGGTCGATTGGCCCCCTACGATTGTGTCGGGAAAAACCCTGGACCACCCGATTGGCGTCCGTCAGCGAAGGGGCGTCGTTGCGACCGCCTAGGAGGCCTTGGCAAAGCGAGATAAGATGGCGCCACTCGCAGAGCGGGCTTTTTGCCTTCCTGCCTCGTGCCCGTGCCCGCTCAGGCGCCTGTGCTGCGGCCGGCGGCAGCACGTGGGGATGGTAATCCTCCCCTGGTTTTGCGGGCCGTGCTAGCTTTAAGTGTTGATTTTCCACGCCGAGGTCGTTGACTCGGCGCCACGCCTTGGCTCCCGCCTTTGCCCAGTGACAGAACCTACCGACAGCGGACGAGAAGCGATCGAGCACGCCGCCGGCAGCGACGTGGGGTTGCGGCGCGCCAACAACCAGGACTCGTACGTCGTCGTCGTCACGCCCAACCGCACTGAGTGGCTGCGGCGCGGACATCTCTTCGTAGTGGCCGATGGCATGGGCGCTCACGCCGCGGGCGAGCTGGCCAGCAAGATGGCGACCGACTTCGTCTCGCTGACATATTATAAAACGCCCGAAGAATCTCCGATCGACGCCATTCGCAGCGCCTTCAAAGACGCCAACGAGCGCGTCTTCTCGCGTGGGCAGGCCAATCCCGATTTCCATGGTATGGGCACCACCTGCACGGCGCTACTGCTGCTGCCCGAAGGGGCCGTGGCCGCGCACGTGGGAGACAGCCGCGTCTACCGTCTGCGCGGGAATCGCTTTGAACAGTTGTCGTTCGATCACAGCCTGGTGTGGGAGATGCAGGCGATCGGCAAGATGCCGGATAGCCAGATCGAGCTGCATGTGCCGAAGAACATCATCACCCGTTCACTCGGCCCCTACCCTACCGTGCAGGTCGACCTCGAAGGTCCGTTTCCGCTCGAAGTAGGCGACACGTTTCTGTTGTGCAGCGATGGATTGACCGGCCAGGTCGACGACGATGAGATTGGCGCCGTGCTGATGGCGCTGCCACCTGCCGAAGCCGTGCGAACCTTGATCGATCTGGCCAACCTGCGCGGCGGACCGGACAACGTGACGATTATCGTGACGCGCGTGGGCGATCAAACAGCGATTAGTCGAGATAACATCGACGCTGGTAGTGTTCGCGCGCAGCCCAAGCCGGACGACCAATTCAAAAACACGATGGCTTGGATCGCGCTCGGCGTGCTGCTGTTGGCGACGGCGTCGATGGCCTTCCTCGGTCAGTTCATCGCCGCGGGGGCGACCGGCGCCGGCGCCGTGATTGCCGGGCTCTACGCTCTGTTGCGTCAGTACGGCGGCAACGGCGCGGCGCGGATTGACGTGCAGCTATTGGGCAAAGGTCCGCACCGTTCGATAGATTGCACGCCCACGCCGGCGGTCGTCGAAAAGCTGGCGAAAGTCGTCAAACAACTGCGCGACGTCGCAACTGACGAGCGCTGGCAGGTGGATTGGGGCCGCTTCAACGCCTTCGACGCGAAAGCCATGCAAGCGATCCAGCGCAAAGACTACCTCGACACCGTTCGCCGCCAATGCCAGGCGATCACCTTCATGATGGAAGAAATCCGCCAACAACCGAGCCGTAAAAAGCCGGAATAGTCTTGGCGAGTCGGTCGCAAATCACGAAGAGCTTTGCCACAGAGGACACAAAGAGCGCAGAGAAAAGTGAAATGCTTTCTTGCGCGTGGGACGTTGGCGAACTGCAATTTCGTCGTGAACTTGTCCTCTTCTTCCTCTCGGTGTTCTCTGTGATCTCTGTGGCAAACTTTCTTCTTCGGCAGGTCGACGACGTCATTCCAGGTTCTGATACAGCGGCAGGTGGCGGTAGTAGACTTCGAGCATCAACAATTGCATCGACGTTACGTAAAGCCGGCCGCCGGCGGCGCCCCAGCGGTCCGGGACGCCTGGTCCGGTTGGATCCCAACTGCCGGCCAGCGCGCCGGTTCGCACCTGGCTGCTGGTGAGCAGTTTCGAAAGCTGCGAGTTCCAGTCGCGCCAGTAATTGCCCTGCATCTGGAACATGACCTGCGTGGCGTAGTACCAGTAGTAGGCGTCTCGCTGCGGATTGCGCGCTGTGCCGACGTCGGGCAGATTGGCGCGCAGGTAATCCGCGCCGGCGATCAGGTTCGGATGCTCGCGGCGCCAGCCCAGGTATTGTCGCATCAACAGTGCTTCGGCCGTCATCGCCTTACTCGGCTGGCGCTGGTGGGGTTGCTCGGCCGTTGGACGATAGACATAACGCGAGAGATCATTCGCGGCGTGCGCGCCGTCTAGCCAGCGCTCGATGCGGTTGTAGCACTCCGGCGGCACTTTCAAGCCGGCCAGTTCGCCACTCTTCAGCGCCATCATCTGCCAGCCCGAGACGGATGTATCCGTGTCGCGCCCCGGCGCGTAGCGCCAGCCCCCTTCGGTCGGGTTCTGCGCGGCGGCGATGAAATTGAGCGCGCGCTGCGCCGGCTCGCGCAGTCGCTCTTCGCGTGTCATGCCGTACGCTTCGCAGAGGGCGATCGACGCAATGCCGTGGCTGTAGAGCCAGCAATATTGCGAACCACCTACGAATAAATCGCCGTCCTGTTTTTGATTTTGAACTAGAAAATCAATCCCGCGGGCGACAATCAGTCGATGCTTGCCATCGGTATGCGTGTAGCCGGCGCCGAGGAATGCGAGCAGTGCCAGGCCAGTGCCGGCCGTGTTGCTTTGCATTTGGGCCTGGCCTGCGCGATCGTAGCCGGCGCGACCGCCGCCAAAATCGTGCAGGCTCCAACTACCATCGGCCGATTGATGGCGGGCGAGAAAATCCAGCCCCAGCTCCACAGCCCGCTCGGTCCCTTCCGATCCGCCCCGGCTGGTTGCGACTTGCTCGCGATCGCGGCTGTCGCGCTGTTTGAAGCCTGGCGCGGCGACGTCTTTCACGCGCGCGTCAATCGTCGGCACGCCGCCACTCTTTTCGAGGATCAATCGGCTGGCGATCGGATGAATGGCTTCTGACTCTGGCCGTGCTCCGCGACTCGGTAGACCTAGCTCCGGCGTCGGGCCGACTTCGCCACCGGATCCTGCCGGCGTGGTTGCCCGCGCGGGGAGTCCCCCGTCAAGGCGAGTCATGCGCCCTGACGACGCGAGTCGGTCCGCTGGCGCGAGGCCACCTCCGGCGCCGCCGGTTGGGTTGGTTCCTCTGCCGCCGCCACCGGCTCCGCCCGGTTGTGGGCCGGCCGATCCGACAGGCACTTCGATTGGTTCGCCAGCGCCGACAATCGATCCTACCGCGGCAGGCGTGCGTGATCCGCCGGCGCCTGTTCCGCTACCGCTGAACCCTGCGCCGGCTCCGTTACCGCTGCCGAGGCCACCAAGCCCGCTGCCGGCGCCAACGCCATCTGGAGATTGCGCGCGGCGCGGCGCTCCACCGGTTCCGGCGAACGCGCCAGGCCCTGCCTCGTCGCCAATCCCGCCGCCGACGCCGGCGCCAACACCGCCGCCGGTTCCGCCGCCGCTGCCGAGACCATCTCCAGGTGGTCGGCGGACGTTGCCCGCCGGAGCGCCCACTGCGCGGCGCGTCATGCCACCCACGGCAGGCCCGGCAAGATCCGATTGTCCGTTGCGCGCTCCGCCACTCCCTGGTGTTCCGTCGCCACTTTGGCCGTTGCCGCCGCCGGGCGATCCGCTACCGCTCGTATTGCCTGCGCCGCGACCGGCCAGCACATCCGGCGGCGCCTCGATCGTCGGTAGATCGACGACGCCACCACCGGCGCCGCTGAGGTCGCCGGCGGCCAGGTCGCGTCCTGGTCCGCTGTTGTCGCCACGGCCGCCGCGCGTTCCGCCGTCGCCGCGCAGGCCGGGGTTCGCGCCGCCATCACCGCGGCTGAGCGCCGCTTCGCGCCCGCCACCTCCTGGCTGCAGGTCTGTGAGCGGGGCTGGTTCCATCGCTGGTCCGGCCGCGGCCATCCGCTGCGGGCCGCGCTGTGGCGTGCCGATCGTTGGTTCGCGGCGCGAGACGTCGCTGCCGGGGCCTTCGAGTCCTGGCGCCGGATCCTTAGCGGTTGCCACCGGGCGCGGCGCGTCGACCGGCGTGGGTGTGACCGGTTGCGCTTCGGTCAACGAGCGCTCGCGAGCTGGCGCCGATTGCGGCGCGTGCTGTTCGATCATGCGACGATCGAGCCGCGCCGTGTCGGCGATTGCTTCCGGCGCGGGTGTTTGCGCGTCCGGCGTCGGCTGCCGAGCAATGTTGGTCTGCGTCGTCTGTCGTTCCGGATTGTTGACGCGGGCGTCGATCTCGGCGCCGCGACGTGGTTGCTCGGCGATCGTCGGCGCGTCAGCCGGCGTGGGCTCGGTCGGTAGCTCGCTTTCCTGGCGAGGGATCGGCTCGCCAACGAGCGATTCGCCGCGGCGCGGCGCGGTCATCTCGGCGGCTTCGACTTCAGCGGCCGCCGGCGTTTGCGCTTCGAGTGGCGTTGGGTCAGCCAGTGGCTTATCGACGCTGGGGGCGCCGGCCGTTGATTGCCGTTCGGTATGTGGCAGCACCAAATCCGGCGTCTCGGTCTCGATCGGCGCCGGTTCAGCCAGCGAGTTATCGAGCGTCGGTCGCCGCTCATCCTGCCACTTGAGCTCGACGGGTTCCGGGAGGGACTGGTCGACCGAATGCTTTGCGTCGACGACACTCCAGTCCGAGCCTGGCGGCTGCACCTTGGCCGAGACCAGCGACAGCCAGACATGCAGCAGCAGACTGAACACAAGCGCCAACTGCATGCGGCGTTGCAAGCGACCGTGCAGAAAATACGAAGCGAGCCCCACAAAGAACAACACCACGGCCAACAAGCCGAGTTGCACCCAGGCGTTGGCCCAGATGACAGGCGTCTCGAAGTCAGCGGTGTAGACGATCGTCGAACCGACGGCCAGCGCCAGCAAGATCAATAGCGCCGTGACCGGCCACAACCGATCGTCGACTACGTCGACCGGTGGCGGAGCGAGCCTGCCATCAATGCGTTGACTTTGCGCCAAAAGTAAAACCTCGGGTTAACTGCCGATTGCCGCTAAGCGTTTGCGGGCCGGCTCGGCCTGCTCGCTCGTGGGATGTTTATCGACGACTTCCTGATAGCTCTTCCGCGCCTGGTCGATTTTGTTCAACACTTCGAAGCAGCGACCGGCTTCGTAATGCGCGGCCGCCTGCCAGCGCGGATATCCGTAGCCGAAGGCGGTTTTGAAAAAGTGCTTCACCGCGCCGGCGTGGTCTTTTTTCTCGAAGCAGATCTCGCCGATCATAAAGCGGGCGCGGGCCGCGATCTCGGCGTCGCTTTTCGTCGTCACGCTTTCGTAGAGCCCGGTCGCGTCGTCGAGCTTGCCCTGCGCTTGTTTCGCCCAGCCTTCTTCGTACAGGATCTCCGGCAGATACTCGCTGTCGGGGAAGTCCTTGGCCGCGCGTTCCAGCAGTTGCAGGCTGCGGTCCCATTCTTTGAGCTGCCCGGCGGCTTGGCCCGCGTGCAGCAGCGCCAGCACGGCAAAGTCTTTACCCGCCGGATTCTTCACTTGCTGATACGTCGCCAGGGCTTCTTTGTACTTACCGAGCTTGAACAGCGACTCGGCCATCATGAAATCTGCGTCTCCGACCAGCGGGCTTTGCGGAAACTGGCTGCGCTGATAGTCGAACGTCTTGCGAGCGTTGTCGAATTCGCCTTGTCGATAGTAGGCCCAGCCCAGCTTGTGCGCCGCTTTCTCGCCGAGCTCGGTCTTGCCTGCTTTCTGCATCGCGTCGTGATAGGCCTTGGCCGCTTCGGCGAATTTCTGGTCGCGGTATTCGAGCTCGCCGACGTAGTAAGACGCCTCAGCCGCGAAGGGGCTATCGGCGTGCTCGCGCGCGAGACGCGTAAACACTTCGGCCGCGGCCGGCTTTTTGTCTTGCGAATCGAGCGCCCAGGCCAGCTCGTAGTGCGCCTTGTCTGCGCCGGGATATGTTGAATCGTCCTGCAACAGCGCGCGGAGCGTCGACTCGGCTTCGGCCGGCTTGCCGATCGCCGCCTGACATACCGCCAGGATGTACTGCGCCTCGGACTTCTCTGGCTTTTCGGGCGAGGCCTTGAGGAACGCCTGCATGTCTTCGATTGCCGCGGCGTATTCTTTTTGTTGTTGCCGCGCAAAACCACGCGCGTAGCGAGCCTTGCCGGCGAGTGGACCGCCGCCCGCGATCAGACCATCGAGCGCTTTGGTCGCTCCGGCAAAATTCTGCTGGCTGAGCTCGGTCCAGGCCAATCCGTAGGCGGCTTGCGGCGCCACGGAGCTTTGCGGAAAGGAATCGACCGTCAACTTGTACTCGCGGGCCGCCGCCGGCCAGTCACCCATTGCGTAGGCGAGCTCTCCCAAACGAAAGTGCGCGCGATCGAGCGCGCGGCTCTTAGGGTACTGCTTCGCGAATTGTTCCAAACGGCCGCGAGCGCCAGGAATATCGCCCGACTGTTGCAAGGCGACCGACAAGGCCAGCAGCGTTTCGTCTGCTTGCTTCCACTGAGGATCTGCCGTGAGCGAAGCCGATAGCGAGCGGACCGCCGAGGCGGATTGCTTCAGTTCGTTCTGCGCAGACCCCAGCAGAAACAGCGCCTCGGCCCGCAGTGGCTTGCTCGTGATTCCCTCGGCCATGGGTTCGAGCGCCGCGACCGTTTCGGCGTATTTCTTGTCGAGATAGAGGGCCAGCCCTCGGCGGACCTTCCATTGTTCGACGTCGCGATGCTGAGGGTTGGCCGTGATCAGCTCGTTCAATTGCCTCGCCGCGTCGGCGTAATGCGCCAATTGCAACTGGCTCTCGGCCGCGACAAATTGCACGTCCGATTTGAGCAAATCGTCCGGATAGCGCTTCACAAAGTCCGCCGCAAAGGCGATCGCCGGCTCGTATTGCTTTTGCTTTAGCGACGAAAACGCCGCCATATAGAGGGCCTGGTGCGCGAGTTGATCGTCGGGATGCTCGCGGGCGATTTTTGCAAAGGCCGTCACGGCCTCGGCTGCTTTCTCGGGAATCTCGGCCAGCGCGTCTGCGCGATCGACGGCCAGTTGCACGGCCCAGGGGCCAGCGCCGGCCTGCGCGGCTACTTTGTCGACGACTGCCAGGGCCTCGGCGGGTTGTCGTTCTTTCAAATAGCAGCGCGCAATCAAATGGCCGGCCTCGAGGCTCGGATCGCCACCAGCCTGCAAGATTGGCGCGAGCGTCTCTCGCGCCTGCGCCGGCTGCCCGGCCAGGTATTGGCATCGCCCCATTCCCAGCCGCGCCGCGTCGAGCAACTTCGACTGCGGAAACTTTTTGGCGAGCGTGGCGTAGAGTTGGGCCGCTTCGGCGTATTGGCGCCGTTCGGCCAGCGAGGCCGCTTGTCGGCTCAAGGCCTGATCTGCGAGCGCAAAGCCTGGCCGCGCCGCGGCTGTTGCGAACAGTTTCTCGGCCTCGGCGAATTTCTTTTGCGCGACTAGCGCTTCACCGCGCCGTAGAGTCACTTCGCCCAGCAGTGCGCTCTTCGGGAACTTTTGCGTCAGTGTGGCGAACGTCGCTTCAGCGTCAGCCGATTTGCCAAGCTCATCCTGGGCGACGCCGAGCGCGTAATAGACATCTGGCAAGCGCGGGTCTTGCGGAAAGTTCTTGATGACGTACTCATACTGCGCAACGGCCTCGGCCTTTTTGCCCTGTGCGTAGAGTGACTCGCCACGGTAGAAGGCCGCCTGGGCAGCTTGTTTGGTCTTGGGGTATTTTTCTAGCAGCGCGCGGAATGTGGCGTCTGCCGGTGGATAGAACTCGGCCTTGCCACCGCGGGCCTGGTTGTATTGGGCCAGGCCAAGATACAAGTAGCTCGACTCCGCGATCGCCGACTTCGGATATTCGGCAATCACGCGCTGAAAGGCCGCGATCGCCGGCTCGAACTGCTTGGTCTGCAAATGGCACAGCCCGAGGTAGTGGGTTGCCTTGTCGGCTCGTTCGTCCTTGGGATAGTTGGCGAGGAACTTTTTCCATTCGTCGATCGCCAGCTCGTACTGTTCGCGATTCTGTAGCGCCGCGGCCGTGGCGTACTGACGCGTGGCGGCGTCGGTCCCCTTCGCGTCTTGCGCCGTGGCGAACGAGCGACCTAGCCAGGCTAGCGCGATCGCCATCAGCAGCGGTAGCGCCCGCCGCGCAGAGTTGCGCGCAAAACTCGAAATGTGCGCAGTCATGAAGTTTACCTCTTCCGCCAGGCATTCCGCGCGCCGGCGCGGGTTTGCGGCGCCGGGCCAGTCAGCACGCCTCCCGGACCTGCGAGCTGAGCATTCTCCCGAGCCCTCATTATTCCAAGTTCGAAATTCGTTGGCCAGCGAGAGATGGGGTCCAAACGCAGGCAGCACTCTCAGCAAGCAGCGGTAGAAGCCGCCGAAATGGCAGTAATCCGCCCATTCGTCGGCGCTTTGGGAAAGACCGGCAGGCGCCGAGGAGTGGCCCCTTTCGAGGAGGGCCACCGAGTTAGCAGTCGGTGAGATGAATTTCTGCCACAGAGGGCATAGCGGACACGGAGAGAGGACAATGAGCGGAACTTTTTTGGCGCACGCTCAAACGCTTGACTGCGATCGTCTTGTCTCTGCGTCTTCGCGTCTCGGCGGTTTCTGCATTTTCGACGAAAGAATTAACCGCCGAGGCGCGGAGACGCAGAGGGCAAGGGCTTGGCACGTGCTGATTCGACATCGGCCTGCGCGGCAATTACCATCTTACTGGCATCTTGGATCTGCCCTCGAAGACTTGCTTCCTCCCGATCGGATTTAGCTCCCATGACTCGACCGCTTCGCTGGAGTCTGTTGTCTGCGCTGCTCGTGCTATTGACCTTGTCGCCGGTGTCGGCTGATGAGTTCGACGCTCTGCGCGAGAAGATCCCGAAGGAGTTGACCGCGCGCGGTGTCCCTTCGATCGCTGTTGCCGTGGCGCGAGACGGGAAGATCATCTGGGAGCAGGGTTTCGGCTGGGCCGATCGTGAGAAGCGTGTCGAGGCAACCGAGCACACGATGTATTCGCTCGCTTCGATTTCGAAACCAATCGCCGCGACAGGCCTCGCCATCCTGTGCCAGCAAGGCAAGATCGATCTCGACAAGCCAATCGACGATTATTTGGGCGCCGCCAAGGTGACCGCGCGCGTCGGCAGCGCCGCCGACGCCACGGTGCGTCGCGTGGCCAATCACACGGCCGGGCTGCCGCTGCACTATCAGTTTTTCTACGAGGACGAACCGTACCGTCGGCCGGCGATGGACGAAACGATTCGCCGCTACGCCAATCTGGTCACGGCGCCGGGCGAGCGATTTCAATATTCGAATCTCGGCTATGGCCTGATCGACTACATCATCGCGCGGCAATCAGGTCGACCGTTCGTTGACTATATGCGCGAAGAAGTCTTTCTGCCGCTCGGACTGACGCGAATGTCGGTCGACATCGGCCCTGGTCTGGAGAAATTCGCCGCGGTCCGTTACGGAACCGACGGACTGCCGATTCCGTTTTACGACTTCGATCACCCCGGCGGCTCGGCCGTGTTCGCTAGCGCCCACGATCTGGCGCGGTTCGGCATGTTCCACGCCGGCAGCAAACTGCCCGACCAGCGCGAGATCCTGAATGACGAGTGGCGCACGAAGATGCAAGAGCCGACGGCCGACATCGAGCGCGGTCGGCGGTACGGCGTCGGCTGGTTTCTCCAGGACGATAAGCAGGGCCGACGCGTCGTTTCGCACTCGGGCGGCATGGGGGGCGTGTCGACGCTGCTGTCGATCGTGCCGGAACAAAAGGTTGTCGTCGTCGTCCTTTCGAATAGTTCGTCACCGCTGCCAGGGCAGCTCTCGGCCGAAATTCTCGAGACCGTGCTGGCCAAACCGGCGACCGAGAAGCCAGCAACCGAGAAGACCGCGGAGCCGGCTGCCGAGAAACCCAAAAGCGAGAAAGACGAAGCGGCCGAGGCGCTTGTATCCGGCAAGCCACCCGAAGATCACGGGCTGAAGCCGCTCGTCGGGCGCTGGAAGGGGACTGTACACACCTATGAGCGTGACCTGCCGATCGAACTCTGGTTTCAGGAGGATGGCGACGTCCACGTGAAGTTCGAAGGGCAACTGGCGACGTTGCTCACCGGCGCCCGCGTCCGCGATGGCTGGCTCCGCGGCCGCTTGCACGCAGATTTGGGAATTGTCGACGTTAACCGGACGAAGCACGAACTGCACCTGGAAGTGAAACAACGCGGCGACGTGCTGAACGGGTCGCTGATTGCGATGTCAGTTCGTGTGCCGCGCGTGGGCAATGCGCTGACGCATTGGATTGAGGTGAAGAAGCAGGCGGAGTGAAAGTGAAGATGATGGGTGCCACTGCTGGCTTGTCCAGCAGTGTCTTCGACAGTTCGCACTGCTGGGCCTGCCAATCGTGGCGCCGATGACTATCCTCGCTTCTCGGCTCGGCAGGAGCCTCGCCCTCCCGAAAACGTGATCTCGACATTTCGGCGATCTCGAGGAAGCGGTGGCCGACTACTTCCGCGCGATCCCGTACTCTTCGATTTTGCGATAGATCGTCGCGCGGCCGACGCCGAGTAGCTTGGCGGCCTCGGGCAGGTTGCCGCCGGTGCGGCGCATGGCCTCGGTGATCAGGCGCTGTTCCCAGACGTCGATTCGCAGCGAGTCGAGCTCGCCCGAAACAGCTTCCTGCATTCCCAGGTCGCCGGCTTCGATCTGGTCGCCCATCGCCAGCACCACGGCGCTATCGATGACGTTGCGCAGTTGCCGCACATTGCCGGGCCAGGAGTAAGCGAGCAGCTTGGCCCGCGCGGCCGGCGAAAAATCGAGCTCTGGCCGGCCGTGTTGGCGGCGGAAGTGATCGAGAAAGAAATCGATCAATCGCGCAATATCTTCGCCGCGCTCGCGCAGCGGCGGCACGATCAGTTCGAAGACGCTCAGCCGGTAGTAAAGGTCTTCGCGGAATTTCTTTTCGCGCACGTAGGACAGCAAGTCGCGATTGGTGGCGGCAATCACGCGCACATCGACGCGGACCTCCACGCTTGACCCAACTGGCAGAAACGGATGCCCTTCCAGGATGCGGAGCAGTTTCGACTGGCCGACGAGCGTCATCTCGCCCACTTCGTCGAGGAACAAAGTCCCGAGATCGGCTTGTTGGAAGTAGCCCTGGTGATCGTGCGAGGCCCCGGTGAATGCGCCGGCCTTGTGGCCGAAGAGCTGGCTTTCCATCAGGTCAGCCGGAATGGCGGCGCAATTCACGCTCAACATCGGCCGATCTGCGCGGGCGCTCGCGCGATGCACAGCGCGGGCGACTAGTTCCTTGCCGGCTCCGCTTTCACCGCGAATCAACACGCAGCCGCTGGCCCGCGCCATCCGCGTCAGCTTTGATTTCAACTCCTGCATGGCCGGGCAAGAGCCGACCAGCTCGTCGTAGCCGGGCGAAGTCGCTTTCAGCCGCGCGATGTCACTTTCGAGCGATTCTTCATGTCGCGCCCGGGCCAGTGCAACGGCCGTGATATTGGCGACCGAGATGCCAAACTCAAAGTCGGACTGGCGAAACCGGCCGCGCTCCAGGTAGACATGCACCGCGCCCAGCACGGCGCCGGCTTGCACGAGCGGCACGCAGTAGGCGTCGGCAAAATCGCGGGGGCCTTTCTCGGTTTCAGCCCCGCGCTGGTTGGCCATCCAAACGGCGTGTCCTTCTTCAGCCACCAGTCGCGTCAGCGGTTCGCTGAGCGCAGTCTGCGGCGAGTCGCTATGCGGGATGACAAGCTTTGGCTTGAGCTTGCCGTCATCGCTGACCCACAAGAACCCGACCATCGAAGCCGCGGTCCGGGTGCGCAGCAAGTCGAGTGATTCGCGGATTACCTCCTGAGGATCGGCGCAGCCTAATAGCTTGATGCTGAGTTGATAGAGCAGCAGCAGGTCTTGAGCCTGATCCGCGTTGTGGATCGCCGACAGGGCGAACTCGCTGGGGATAAAATCTCCCACGAGCGTGTTGCGCACCATTTTATCGCTGCTGATCGGCCCGGTCGTCGAGGTCGGCGGCTGCTCGCTCTGATGAAAGCTGAACTCGCAGGTGCCGAGCCGCAGGTTATGCCCTTCGCTGAGCACGGCGTCGTCGATCTTCTGTTCGTTGACGTAGGCGCCGTTGCGGCTGCCGAGATCGCGGACGCGCCATTGGCCGTCTTCGTGCGAAACGATGGCGTGGATGCGCGAGCAAAGCGGGTCAGACAGCGCGATCGTGCAGTCGTCGCCGCGACCAAGGGTTGTCTCGCGCGAGGGGTCGAGCGAGTAGTGTCGGCCCGCGTGTGGGCCGATCGTCATGGTCAGATAGGTGTAAACCACGGACAAGCAGGCCTTCTGGCTGCGGGAACCAATCGTCGCGCGTTGAAATTTCACTATAACACGCACCGGCGTGCCCAGAACGTGTTCTACCAGCTCGCCCGGCAAGTATAGAATAGCGGGCGCTGCCGACGGCCGGTTCGCGGCGGCGCTCGTTGGGGTAAACGCCCACCTTTGTAGTCTGCGTTCCGCATGGTCGACAACCCACCACTAGTCCGCTTCCCGCCCGAGAGCGGGTTGTTGATCATCGGCCACGGAACCGAGGAGCCACGTGGCCGCGCGCAGTTTGCGCGGTTGGTCGAGCTGGTCGCCAATCGGGCGCCGCAGGCGACCGTGGAGGGCTGTTTCCTGGAATTCGCCGCGCCGGACATCGCCGCCGGTTTCGAACGATTGTATGAGCGCGGGGCGCGCGACATAACGGTTGCGCCGCTCTTGCTGTTTGCCGCCGGCCACGCCAAACAAGACATTCCAGAGCAAATCGCAGCGGCGCAATCTCGGCGGCCAGGCGTTGCGGTTCGGCAGGCCGAGTGCTTGAATTGCGCAGCGCCGCTGGTTGAACTATCCACCGCGCGATACCGGGCCGCGCTGGCCGCTCGGACCGAAGTGTCCAGTGACCAGACGCTGCTACTATTCGTTGGCCGGGGAAGCAAAGACGCCGACGCCAACGCCGAGATGCGGCGCTTTGCCCGATTACGTGAAGAACAGACCCCGGTCGGCCGCGTCGAGATTGGCTACATGGCGATGAGCGAGCCGTCGCTTGAAGAATCGCTGCGAAGGGTGGCCGGACTCTCGTTCACCCGCGTGATTGTGCAGCCACATCTCTTGTTCCCCGGGAAACTGACTGATCGGATCGAGGCGCAGGTGGCCGCACTAGCCGAGACACTCCCGGGCAAAGAGTTTGTGCTGGTTGAACCGCTCGGCGCCGATGAGTTGCTGGTTCAAGCTTTATTGATGCGTGTCGACCTGTCGCAAGCAGCGCTGCTGTAACATCGACCACAGTCACAAGCTTTCATTTCCGCAACAGTGCGGCCGCGATCGATTTTTTGAAACGCTTTAAGGTCGTTCGGCGTCCTAGTTTCCAGAAACCCTTCACTGCCGGCCGACGTACATACAGTGTTCCCATCCCACCTGATCGGTTGATCTTGCTTTTCCAAAAGGCAACGGATAGGATCCTCTAACTTATTATATCCGTGGCACTTAGACGCGAATTGCCCGTCTTGTCCGCGCATCAGACTCACGCATTGCAACCACCAGAGCAAAGGATTCGTGATGAGCCGTCCTAATATTTTCGCTCGTCGGTCGCCGGGCCGGGGCATGTCTCTGGCGGGGCTTTCCTTGGCAGCCTTGGCTGTTGCCACCGTCATCGCCGGGCTGGGTGGGCTCTCACGAGCTGAATTCCCGCAGGACCAACCGGCCGCTCTGGCTCCGGTAAATCCCAACGCCAAGCCGGCCCGCGTTGAGCTGACTGGGCCAACAGATGACGATCGCCGGATCGCCCTGGCCGTGGCCCAATTGATGCGATCGCAACATATGTCGAAGCGTCCGTTGGACGACGAAATCTCGAAGCGGTTTTTGGACCGCTTTCTGAAGATGCTCGACCCGATGAAGATCTACTTCGTCCAGTCGGACGTCGATCGTTTCAAAGAGCACCAGAACGAACTCGACGACAGCATTCGTCGCGGCGACGTCAGCTTTGCCTACGAGGTGTTCAACCAGTACCTCAAGCGAGTCGACGAGCGTGCCAAGTGGGTCGATGAAATCCTCAAGCAAAAGCAGGATTTCACGATCGACGAGGAACTGCTGATCGACCCGGAAAAGGGGAACTACGCCAAGGACGAGACCGAGGCCCGCGACCTGTGGCGGAAGCGGATGAAATACGAACTGTTGCTGCTGAAGGCCGACAAAGAAGCCAAGGCCAAGAAGGCGGCCGAAGCGAAGGCAAATCCCAAGTCGGATGAACCTCCGGTCAAAGAGAAGGCCCCAGAAGACCCAATCGTCAAGCTGTCGAAGCGTCAGCACAACTTTGCCCGTCGCATGCACCAGATTGACGACAAAGAATTGCTCGAGATGTACCTGACGGCGTTGACCACGGCCTTCGATCCGCACTCGTCGTACATGGCGCCGCGGACGTTGGAAAACTTCGAAATCGACATGCGTTTGCAGCTCGACGGCATCGGCGCCGCCCTCTCTTCGGGCGATGACGGCTACGTCACGGTGCAAAAAGTAGTGCCGGGCGGAGCGGCCGATAAAGACGGCCGCCTGAAGACCGAAGACCGCGTCACCGCTGTCGGCCAAGGTCCTGAAGGGACCATGGAAGACGTCGTCGACATGAAGCTTTCGGACGTGGTCTCGAAGATCCGCGGTCGCCGCGGCACGACGGTCCGTTTGGAAGTCATGCCCGAAGGGAGCACGGAGCGCAAGATCTACAACATCGTCCGCGATGAAATCAAGCTGACCGATAGCGAAGCTCGTGGCCGGATCATCGACAAGCAGGTTGGGAACCAGACCATCAAGGTCGGCGTGATTGACCTGCCGAGCTTCTACATGGACATGGACGGCGCCCGCCAGGGTTTGCCAGACTACAAGAGCACGACGCGCGACGTGCGCCGACTGCTTGACGATTTCAAATCCAAGGGCGTGCAGGCCGTGGTGCTCGACCTCCGCAAGAACGGTGGTGGATCGCTCCCCGAGGCCGAGAGTCTGACTGGCCTGTTCATTGATCAAGGTCCGGTCGTGCAGATCAAGGATTCGGACGGGCACGTCGTGCAGCACGACGATCCCGAGCAAGGCACTGCCTGGAATGGCCCGCTGGTCGTGTTGATCAGCAAGCTGAGCGCTAGCGCCAGTGAGATTTTCGCCGGCGCCATTCAGGACTACGAGCGCGGCCTGATCGTGGGCGATCGTTCGACCCACGGTAAAGGCTCAGTGCAAAGTCTGATGGACCTGTCGCGTCAATTGCTGCGTGGAATTCCGAATGCCGCTCCGATGGGCGCCTTGAAGATCACGATGCAGCAGTTCTATCGTCCGCATGGCGAGAGCACGCAGCATCGCGGCGTGTTGGCTGACGTTGAGCTGCCGAGCATGAGCACCGAATGGCCGGTCGGCGAGTCTGATCTGGACTATCCGCTGGAGTTCGACACTGTGCCCGAGGTTCCTTATCGCAAGCTGCATCAGGTCGATGGTGAGCTGGCAAAGCAACTCAGCAAACTGTCAGACGAGCGCCGCAAGCAGTCGACTGAGTTCCAGGCGCTGGAGCGTCGGATCGCTCGCTACAAGGAGCAGAAGAGCCGCAAGGGGATCACACTCAACGAGCAAAAGTTCCTGGCCGAACGGGCGGAAGTCAACGCCGACAAAGAGCAGGAAAAGGAGCTCGACGAGTTGGACAACCCAACGAAGCAGATCTTCGATCCGGAAAACTACTACAACCGCGAAGCGCTCTCCGTGCTGCTCGACTATCTGAAGTTGACCAAGGTAGCCAAGGCAAACTGAGCCGCCCTCTTCGAAGGTTGAACGCAACTTTCAGCCCGGCGACGGACAACCCGTCGCCGGGCTGTTTTTGTTAACACCAGCCCGAAGCGCCAGCGAGGGTTCTTCGTGCCGATGTTAGCGGCAGGGCGCGAGCCCTCCGGTTCTTTGAATTCACGATCCACGCTCACGTCAACCGGGCGGCTCGCGCCGCTCCGCTACCAAAGAACCCTCGCTGGCGCTTCGGGTTAGTGTGACGTCATTATGCCAGCAGATAAAAGACATCCGTGCGCACTTGCGCGGGATCGTCCGACCAGTGGCCGTAGATTTCCCAATTTGGCCCACCGAACCTGTGGCCGTTGGCGAGGCAATAGTCGCGGATTGCGGCGTGAGCTTCGTGCAGGCGGGCGTACGAACCCATGTGGACCGTGGTGGCGACAAGTCCAGCCGGCGTGGCGGAACAGATCAGCGGGTCGGGCGATGCTGTTGGATCTTGCGAGAGAAACGGCGCGTTGACCTCGGCGCCAACTTCGAGGTTGATGACGCCGTCGTAGTAGATCGCTACGTGCCGGCCACCTGCAATGCCGGCCGCGCGAAGCCTATTCCAAACCAGCCCGCAACAGTCCGGCACAACCCGCGATAGCTCGGCGCGCTTTGCCGTGCGGCGAACAACCGCCGCAGGTTGGGCCGGCAACGTTTTTATTTCAATGGTATATGGCATGGAACGTTCCCCGACCTTGTAGAACGATCATGGTGCGAAGCGTTTGATCGTTCTACGTCGTTGACTCTCGGGGTGCAATTTCACGAGAGGGGGATGGTCGTTTCGCACACGGGGTCTATCGCCCCGTACGGGGCGTACGACGCATTGATTGATTTCGAATCCTGGGGCTGCGCCGGCGTTGCCGGCTGACCCCAGGCTATTAAATTTCGTCCCTTTGGGACTTGTTGGACGCGTCCGCCGCAACATTTGGTGAATGCCTAAAAGAAATCGGCGCGCGTGTTGATCGTTTCGTAGCCCGTTGGGCCCAGGTGGTCCACGTTGTTGAGTGTTAGCAGTTTGAACTCGCGGCCGACCACGATTTGGCTGACCGAAGTGTTGTAGAGCGAGAAGGGATTGCGCTCGGCAGACACGCCCAGGATTGACTTAAAGATCGCGGCCAGCAGTCCGCCATGCGAGACCACGGCCACGGTTTTTTGTCCTCCGGCGGCGATCGCGTCGAAGGCGGCGCGGCCACGCACCATCAGGTCGCGCCGGCTTTCACCACCAGGGATGCGATAATCCGGATCCGATCCGCGCCACAGCGCGGTCTCCGTGGGGTACCGGTCTGCAATTTCGACGTGCAACAGATCCTGGAAAACGCCTACGTTGATTTCCATCAAACGCGGATCGGCCACGGGCGTCAGCTTGTGTGGGCCGGCGACAGCCGCGGCGGTTTGCGCCGCGCGCGGCAGTGGGCTCGTGTAAACCGCCTCGATCGGCTTGTCGGCCAGCGCCGCAGCCACGGCGTCGGCCTGTCGTAGACCCAAGGGTGAGAGCGGCGTGTGCGATTGCCCTTGCAGGCGCCCTTCGGCGTTGTAGCAACTTTCTCCATGACGAATGCAGTAGATCAGCATCAATACGTGTGCGCCGTAGCGCTCCTTACTAGCTAGAGAGCAAACGAGGACCTATGTGGGGTGGCACTGCTGGCTTGTCCAGCAGTGTGGACTTCGTGGAACTGCTAGACAAGCTAGCAGTGGCGCCCAGAACGGATCCAATCCTGGTTTTTACATGCCTTCTAAATCATTGCGTCGCTCGCTGGCGCCAGCACGGGCGCCAAGCTTAGACCCAGCGCAACCGGCAAAGTTTAACAGATTGGCTCAATCCGTACTCCTTATCAGGTCGATACGTTCGTGCGACGAGCTGTGCGCAGGGCGCCACAGTCTGAAGCCGCGGACCGAAACGATTCGGTCCCGCCGCCGTCGCAAGATTGCCCGTCTGCGGTGCAGGAGGAATTGAACGTGACGCAAAAGCGAATCTGGCCAACTCTGACCGTCTTGTCTCTGGTAGCGATCTGCGGCGCCGTCCTCTGCTCGGACGAGCAGGTCGAGCATGCCCGGCGGTCGATCGCAAGTTGGCTCGGATCGTCGAACACCGCCCAGGCCTGCGAGGCCTGCAAGCATGGCGGCGCAACGCCGCTGCCTAAGCTGTTCGATCTGGCCGACGAGTGCCCATTCCTGGTGCCGGGCCCCGAAGAAGACGACTCCGTCCCGCCACTGGCCGATCCGAATGTCGTGCTCGGCGCCGCAGGGCAAACGCCCGCTCCCGGCATGCACTTGTTTGCGGAGCAGGAGCACTGCCAGCCGGCAGAAGCAGTTGCCGGCGAGCCAGCCCAGCCTGGTCCGCAAGTCAAAGAAGTAACGCAGGCGGTTGCCACCGCGCCGATCGCGCCGGATCCCGCCGCCTCGCCATCCGACGTGACTCCCGCAACGCACAATGAATTGCCATCCACCGGCGAAGGACGCTACGGCGGTCAATTTGTCACACCCGTCGCGCACAAAGTCCCCACAGTCGTGGCCGCCCAACCGCTCGCCAACGAAGCAGCGCAGTCGACAGAGGCCACGGAAACCGAACGACCGAAATCGGTTGTGCCTGTCAAGCCGACTCCAATGGAAAATGACTCGCTCGTTCAAGCAGCGCCGCAGCCGCAGCAGTCGCCCGAGGTAACGACGCCGGTCGAGGCGACGACTCCGCAGTTTGCGATTCCGATTCCTACCGAGATGCCCGGCCCCTTTGACCCCGCGTCGAGTAGCGCATCGGCTGCGAACGAAGAAAACACACGCTATCGCGGATCGCTCGTGACTCAGGCTAGCGCCGGATCTGCGGCCACGACCGGCAAAACGGTTTACCCGGCCTCAGCGCCGCTGCTCCCCAACGCCAACAAGCCTTCGGCGATGGGGCTGAAGTGGGCCTTGCCTGAGTCGCTCACGCTGGGTCAGGAATCAACCTGCCAGTTGCAAGTCTGCAATGGCGCCGAGACGGACGTGCAAAACGTCATGGTATCGGTGCAGCTTTCGGCCGGCGTTCGCGTAATCGACGCCGCGCCACGTCCGACGTCGATGCAAGGCAGCACGCTGTTTTGGGAAATGGGAGACATGGCCGCTGGCGCCGATCCCACGATTCAGATCCGTGTCATCCCGGAAGCGCAGGGAGAGTTCGTCCCCACGGCCCGAGTCACCTGCACACGAAGTTTCTTCGCCAAGGCCCCGATCGTCGCTCCTCGACTGGAACTGACGATTGACGGACCACAAGACGCCGTCGTCGGTCAAGCAACGCCGTACCAGGTGCGAGTGACGAACCAGGGATTGAGCATCGCCGCCGGCATTACGCTCGAATTGCAATTGGCCGAAGGCCTGGAAGGCGCGGCTGGATTTAAGTCGTCCTACACGATCGGCACGCTCGCGCCGGGCGAATCTCGCCAGGTGCAGGTGATGGTCACGGGCCGCAACCATGGCTCGTACGAAATCGCCGGCCGCACAGTGCTGGGCGACACGCGGAATTCTGTTGCCTCGCACACAGTGAAAATGGTGCGGCCATCGCTGGCCGTAGCCATGGACGGGCCGAAGGTCCGCTTCGTCGATCGCAAGGCCGAGTACACCATCAACGTGAAGAACCCCGGGCCTGGCGTGATTGAAAACGTTCAACTGCAAGAAGAAATTCCGGCAGGGTTCCGCTTTGTCGAAGCCAGCTCCGGCGGCTCGTTCGATCAACAAGCTCGTCGCGTCGCGTGGTTCGTCGGACGATTGGAGCCGAATCAAAGCGCCAACGTAGCTCTCCACTTGGTCGCCATCGAGGCTGGCGAGCAACGCCTGGTGGCCGAAGCCAAGGCCGACTTTGGCGTCGCCGGTGGCGCCGAGGCCACGACCACCATCCGCGGCGCCCCACGCGTTGTGATCGATGTGATCGAAGACGATGATCCGATCGAAGTCGCCGGTCAAACGGTGTATCGCGTCCGACTGACGAACACCGGTTCGATTGCCGCCCTGGGCGTTCAGTTCGCCGGCGAAGTGCCACGCGAGATGGAAGTTATGAAGGTCAACGGACCGGTCGAAGGGATCATCAAGGGACAGCAAGTCGTCTTCCCGGCGATCGAATCGCTGGCGCCAGGCGAGACCTCGACGTACGAAGTCCACGTGAAGTGCCACAAGGCCGGCCAGGTTCAGTTCCGCGCCTTCTTCCGCAGCCAGGACAACCCAACGCCCGTGCTCGAAGAGGAAACCACGCGAATCTACGCCGAGTAAGGCGAGCCGTGTAACGAGGCGGATTGTTCGCCGACTCGGATAGCTCGGGCCGATCGTATATAGAAGGGCCGGCCTTCATCGCCACTGTGCGATGGAGGACGGCCTTTTTTCGTTATACGCGCGACCCGTGCCCGTGAATGGCTACCTCGGGACACGATGATTCGACCAACTCTTGGCCTTGCGCTTGCGGCGCCGGCGGTGAGCTATGCTTCTACTAGGGCAGGCGTGCGCCTGATTGGGAGTCTGGGGCTGCGTGAACAGCTCAGGTTGCTTTTGGTCCGTGTGGTTTCGTGCAACGAATCCGGATGGAGACGAACATGGCAACAACCACCGACGCGGCAATCGCCCCCGGCGCTTCGCTCGACGACTTGTTTGTCGAAGCGCGCGACGCCTACGAGCGCGAGACCAGAATCGAGATGCGCTATGCGCTCGTGCGGCCAATCTCGATTGAGTCTGGCGATCAGGTTCAGATCGGATTCAGCCGCGAGATCTCCCGATCGGCCATCGGGCTGTTGCACAGCCGAGAACTGCCACGAGGCGAAGTCGTCGTCTCGATTCCGACCGAGCGCGGCGCTGAATTACGCACGCGAATCCAGATTGCCTGGTGCAAGCCGGCCGGGCACGGCTGGTTTATCAGCGGCGGCGAATTCGTCGAGCTGCGCGATCTCGGCGACTGAATCCGCCGCATCGAATTGCGCGCCCCGTGTGACCACTCAGGGAACGCCTACCCCCACTGAGATCCACGTAATGGTTGTCTGCGTTTCTCCGCGCCTCGGCGGTTCAACCTCTTCGTCCCTAATAAAAGAAGAGGATGAACCGCCGAGGCGCGGAGACGCAGAGGACAAATGAAGCAGACGAAGGACGGTGATCAACAGACTTTCATCGTCAAGCCTGCGCCTTTTCGTGGCGGCGAATGGCATGCCCTGAACGATTATTGATACCGAGGCAGCGAATGGCCTGGACCGCAGGCCTTTCGCGTCCGCGTTTCCGGGGCTTCCGCTGGTCGCCCCTCGCTCATTTACCACCTAGGACTCAATAGGGACGTTTGGCGGCAGACGGGCTAGGGATGTTCTCGCGGATATACACGTCGTACGCCAGCGCGCGGGCCGCTGGTGAGTGTGGATCGACATCCTCCATGGTCCACTTGGCGAAGGCTTCGGCTAAACGCGAAAATCTCCGCGCGATCGTGGCGAACGGAGACATGGCGAAGTGAATCATCGATGGGCATCCGGCGGGAGATGGGGGCGGTCGCAAGCTTCCATCGTCATCTCGACTTTTCAGGATGTCCAGCGAGAATCCTCCACCGGGGTTCTCATTTCCCACTCTGAGGTCCGTTTATACCGTGGCTGCCGTGCAGACGGCTGGACTGCTGTGTGGGCCGCGATTTTTGGGCCGTCGCACAGCGTCGCCGCTTCAGGCTAGAATGCCCCGATTCTGATCTGTGCATTCCATGAACGTAGAGAGACTTCGAGGCGAACGATGACCAAACTATTGGCAGGCAAGACGTGCGTGGTGACTGGCGGCGGGACGGGCATCGGCGAAGGAATAGCGCTGGCCCTGGCCGAGCAAGGCGCCCGCGTGGCGATCGCCGGCCGACGGCAAGAGCCGCTCGACAACGTGTGCAAACAATTCACCGGCGAACCGAAGATCGTCGGGCATGTCTGCGACGTAGGCGACCTGGCCAGCGTCGAGCAGTTTTTTGCCTGGGCCCACAAAGTACTGGGTCACGTCGACATTCTGGTCAACAGCGCCGGCGTGAATGTGCAACGTCGCAAGCTCGCGGAGCTCTCGCCCGAGGACTGGGACACGATGATGCGTATCAACTGCACCGGCGGGTTCTACTGCATCCGCACGGTGCTGCCGGAGATGCGCAAGCGGAAGGACGGTTTGATCGTCAACATCAACTCGGTCGCCGGCATTCGTTCGTCGCTGCTGGGCGGCGTGGGTTACACGGCGTCGAAGTTTGGCATGACAGGGCTCGGCGCCACGGTCGCGCGCGAAGAACTCGAATACAACATCCGCGTCACGAACATCTACCCAGGCGAAGTCGAAACGCCAATCCTCGATAAGCGCCCCATCCCGGTCAGCGCCGAACACCGCGCCAGGATTCTGCAACCGGCCGACGTCGCCGCAGCCGTGGTAATGGTGGCCTGCCTGCCGCCGCGGGCGAATGTCTGCGATCTGGTCATCAAGCCAACGTCGCAGGATCATTCGTGAGGAGAAAGGCTTGGGGCTTGAGGCTTGGGGCTTGAGGAAGACAAACGCAGAAAGCGCACTGGGCTTTTGTGGCAAATAAGCGAGGCGAGGCGTGTCATGAAATACCACGATGCATGAAGCGAGAGTCGAACAGGGGGCAGGCATGCGCGATCATCGCAAGTTACATGCGTTCGAGTTAGCTGACGCTCTTGCACTGGCAGTGTATGCAGCGACCAGTTCATTTCCTAAAGATGAGCAGTTCGGGCTAACATCGCAACTTCGGCGCGCGACAGTCTCCATTGCGTCGAACATTGTGGAAGGCTGCGCCAGATCTTCTCAGGCCGATTACATTCGATTTCTAGACATGGCGTTCGGCTCTGCCCGCGAAGTGGGATATCAGATCTCGCTCGCAACTCGCCTCGGTTATTTTTCCGAAGATTCCGCGGCAGACGTGTCGCAAAAGGCTGACGAAACCGCAAGAGTGCTGGCTGCACTATTGCGAGCTCTCCGATCGACAAAGTAGTGGGCGAGATTGGACATCCGAATCATCCCCCCGTCTTCCTCAAGCCTCACGCCCCAAGTCCCAAGCCTTCATTTTTATTGCAGTCGACGCTTGTACAACTAAAATAACGCCAGGCGGGTCTTGAGAACGTCTCTTCGGAGCAACGGTCATGGCCTGGATTCTAGATGCGCAAACAAGTCGGCGTCGGCGCGGCGCCTTTACGCTCGTCGAATTGCTGACAGTCGTCAGTGTCATCGGCATTCTCGTCGCGCTATTGTTGCCGGCCCTGCAGCAGGCGCGAGAATCTGCGCGGGCGGTTGAGTGCAAGAATCATCTGCGGCAGATCGGTCTGGCGATGTCGTCGCATGTCGAGACGTTCGGCAGCTTTCCTTCGAGCGGCTGGGGTTGGAAGTGGCCGCCACTGCCGGATCATGGATTGGGAGATCGCCAGCCTGGCGCCTGGGTCTATTCGATTCTGCCGAACATCGAAGGGGCGGCCCTCGCCTCGGCCAGCGTGACAAACGAGACCCGGCTGACGACGGCGCTGCCGTGGTTCTATTGTCCGAGCCGCCGCGCGGCGGAGTTGTATCCTTGCACCAACCTGGAAGTGAACGCGCCGCTGTTGCCACTGGTGGCCAAGAGCGATTACGCGACGAACACGGGCGATCATAACGATCCCAACGCGCCTGGGCCTGCGTATCCCTTCGCACAGCCGCTGCTGTTGTCCGACGGGGACAGCGAAGCGTGGTGGCGCAATAACGCGAAAGAGCGCACCGCGACGGGCCTTGTTTTTCAGCGCAGCAGCATCCGCATGGCCGACATACTGGATGGCGCGACGCAAACGTACCTCGTCGGCGAAAAGTATCTGAACGCCGCCGAATATTCGTCAGGCGCCGGCCTGGGCGATTTCGAGAGCGCGTATCACGGCGACAACGACGACACGTCGCGCGTCACCTACCTACCGGACGGCGGCCCGCGGCAAGACACGCGCGGTTTCGACAGCCGCACCTTGTTCGGCAGCGCCCATCCGAGCGGCTGTCATTTCGCCATGGCCGATGGATCGGTCCGCACGGTGTCGTACAGAATTGATCCCGAGGTTCATCGACGAACGGGCAATCGCGCGGATGGATTGGTCGCGGACCTTTCGGCGTACTAATCGGTCGCGCGCGATTCTTCTCGTGAGCCGCACGGCGCTAGCCGCGGGTTCTTTGTATGGTTTGCGCTGCCATTGGTGATCCAGTCGAATTGTAGTCAAGCGCGAAGAACCCGCCGGCTAGCGCCTAGCGGCTCACAAGGCATCTGTGACTCCGCGTTCTCCGCGCCTCCGCGTGAGATCTCATTTAAAGGAAGACGTCGAACGCGCTACGCGGCTCGGCGGGAGCCTCGCCCTCCCGGAACGCGTATCAGCCTGCCACGCTTGACTTCGAGGCTTCGTCAGTCGAGCATCTAGCGGCGGCACGAACGTATTGCACCTTGATTGGCCCTTCCATGAAACAACCATTGAATAATGCAGCGCGATTGTCGGCGTTCCTGATTGTGTCTGCGCTTGCCACATTAACGACTACGGCAACTCCGCTCGTGGTTCGCGCCGAAGAACTCCCGGCGATCGACACGAAAGACCTTCCGCCACGGTCAATTCCAAAATTCTTGCCCGCGCGGCCGATTCCGGAATGGACCAAAACGCACGTCCGCATCGGGCATTTGCCAGGCAGCCTGCCAATGGCCGAGGCCTTTGTCAAAGCGGGCTACAACGTCGTCACTCTCAACACGCTGGGGCGCTGGGAGATCGTCGGGCCTTCCGCGCATCTCTATCCACCGGAGCGCGTCAAAGAGGCCGAGGAGTATTTGCGCACGCATGTCGAGCGCTGCCACGCGGCCGGCGCCAAGGCCGTGTTCTACATGGGGCCTGTGCAGGTGGCGGCCGGCAATGAGATCTTTGCCAAGGCGCATCCTGATTGGTTGAAGACCCTCCCCAGTGGCAAGCCCGAAGAGACGCCCAACTTTGCCAACTTCCGCAGCGGTTACAAAGACTGGCTACTGGCGCAGTTGGCCTACGTGACGCGCACGTTCAAGGTCGATGGGCACTGGTTCGACGGCTACGCCCCGGTCCATCTCCATACGTATGATGAGGCTACGAAAAAGGCGTTTCGCGATTTCTCCGGCGGCCAGGAGATCCCGACGAAGTTCGATCCCGTAAACGATCCGGTCTCGCGCAAGTACCTGGCGTGGCACAACGCTTACTTTGTCGAGCTGGCAGACAAGATGCGCGGCGCCATTCGTCGCGAGCGGCCCGAGGCGGTGATCTTCGCCAACCACTCGGCCAATCGCACCTGGTACTTTCCGGACATGTACATGGGGGAGTATCCGCTCGAGTATTCGAGCGCCGTTGATATTCCGTCGGTCGAGCTTTACTGGGACGTGCCGGGCGATCCGCTCTACCAGCAATTCGTCTACGCCTTCATGCAGGGGATCACGCGCGAGCATGGCGCCACGGTCTGGATTCAGCCCTCGGCGCATGGCATCTCTGGCATTGCGGCGCCGGTCGAGATCCAAGTGCGCGGATTGGAATGCCTGCCGTGGGGCGTTGTGCCCGAATTCATCGAGGCGACCGGGCGCGAAGAGTATTACAAGCTGCACGTTGAGAACATCAAAGCCCGCGAACAGTGGTTGGAGAAATCGCAGACGATTCCCTACGTGGGCATCGTCGCGTCGGAGCAAACCCGCACGCTCTACGCGCAGGGAGCGCTGCCGCTTTACTTCTCGCACACGCTCGGCGCGTTCAAGACTTTCTTAGAAAAGCACGTCCCGGTGCGAGTGCTGACGGAACAGGACCTGGAAGATGGCGATCTGCGTGGCGTGCGCGTGTTGGTGCTACCGAACGTCGCCTGCATGTCACCCCGCGCGGCGGAAGTCGTGCGGCGCTACGTTGCTGGCGGCGGTGGGCTGGTCGCGTCGTTCGAGACTTCGCTCTACGACGAGAATTATCAAAAGCGGTCCGACTTTGCCCTGGCGGACGTGCTGAAGGCGAATTACCAGGGCTCGGCCGTCGTGAACCAGCGAGTTGAGAATCTGTATTTGCAGCTCGACGCAGACGCGCACCCAATTGTCGATGACCCGGTGATTAAGGCGAAGCAGAACACGTCGTGGTTGAACCCTGGCAATCCGCCACCGAAGGGACCGCTGGCGCTGATCGCGAGCGCCGCCAAGGTCAAGCCGCTCGAAGGGGGCAAGGTCGTGGCGACCTTTAACGTGAATCTGCCAGCGGCCGAAGCCGCCACGCGTCACCCGGCGATCATCGCGTCGGACTTCGGCAAAGGGCGCGTCGTCTACTTTCCGGCCTCGGTCGACAAGGGGATGTTCTTCTACCCAGACGCGTACATGCGGCAGATGCTATTTCGCGCGGCACGCTGGGCAGCGCATAACGCGCCGCCGCCGGTCGAAGTCGCCGGACCGCTGATTTTAACCGCCACGTTCCGCGAGCAGCCGGAACAGAAACGGACGATCGTGCATTTGCTTAATCAGGGGAGCAGCTGGGGACAGCACTCGATCTATCAAAAGCTGGCGCCGCTGCCGGAAGAATTGAACAAGCAGTGGGGCTTTCCGAATCAGTCCGAGCTGCGCGGCACCTGGCCGGTGCGCGAGGAAGTGATTCCGCTCAATAATATCCGCGTCATCTGCCGCACGCCGGGCGTGACCAAGGCCACGTTGCAGCCTGGCGCACACAACTTGCCGCTATCGAAGGTCGATGGTGGCGTGGCCGTGACGGTGAACGACTTGCAAATGCACGCAATGGTGGTGTTTGAATGAGGCGTCTTATGAACTGGTTATGGTCGCTCACGGTGGCCTTGACGCTGATCGGCTGCTCCGCGCTGCAAGCAGCGGAAGACGCTCCCGCCATCAACACAATCGACGAACTGTGGGCGGGATACGATCCGCGCGCTCTGCCGTTGGACGTGGACGTGATCAAGCAGACAGACGACGCGGGGATCCGGCTCGAGACGATCTATTTCACCGGCGAACTGTTCGAAGGGGAAAAGACTCGCATCTTTGGGTACTACGGTCGCCCGGCCCGTCCGACGGGCAAGCTCCCTGGCATATTGCACATTCACGGCGGCGGACAGACGGCCAACCTCGGTTGGGCTCGCTATTGGGCCGAACGCGGCTATTGCGCACTGAGCTTCGATTTTTGTGGCGACACGAATCTCCCCACGCTGGGGCCGGAGTATCGCCGCGAGAATTTCACCCGCTGGGGCAAGGTTCCGGCCGACATGATGAAGGTCAGTGGCGGGCGTTCGATGGAACCGACCCCGCGGCACAATCCCTGGTTTCACTGGACGATGGCCGCCCGACGAGGGCTGACGTTTCTCGAATCGCAGCCGCACGTCGACGCAGACCGCTTAGGAATTTTCGGCATCTCTGTCGGCGGCACGCTCACTTGGATCGTGGCGGGCGTTGACTCGCGCGTGAATGTGGCGGCGCCGATCTATGGTTGCGGTTGGGAGTCGTACAATGAGTTTCCGCCGCAGCCCGCCGCGCCGGTCGACCGACCCACGCAACTCTGGCGAGCATTGATTGCGCCCGAGGCGCACGCGCCGCGAATTACTTGCCCGGTGTTGTTCTTCAATGCGACCGATGACTTTCATGGCAAGATGGACCTGGCGTACGAGACGCTCGATCGGCTGCCGGTGGCGACACCGCGTGGACAAGTCTTCACGGCAAACTACGATCATCACATCGAACCGGTCGAGGCGCGCTCGCTGCCGCTGTGGATGAGCGCCCATTTGAAAGGGACGCCGGCCCCGGCCACGTGGCCCGCGACGCCGCGGATTGAAATCGCGGCGTCTGACCCGATGCCGATCGTCCGCGTGGCGCCAGCTAATCCGGCCGAAGTCGAGCGCGTCGATATTTATTACGCATTGAATAATGACTGGCCGATGACGCGCTTCTGGCGAGCTGCCATTGCCGAGCGCGGCGCCGATGGCGTCTTCACGGCGTCTGCGCCTTTCCTGACGGCGGACGACACGATCTACACCTTCGCCAACGTCACCTGTCGCTCGGCCATTCGGCTCAGTTCCAAGTTGCTAAAGCAGCCCGTCAAAGAACTGGCCGGCGCGCGGCCGACGCTCGTGCGAACGCCATTGATCGACGCGATGGAGACAGCGGCCGACTGGTGCTGGGTACCGGCCTATACGGATCCGAACCAGGGAGACACGGCCTTCTTTGAACCCTGGCGTGGCGCCGGCGACGAGCAGGGTTTTACGCTCGACGCCAAAATGTTCCATCACGATCACCCGATGACATTTTACTTCGGCACCCGCAAGTTGGGCGATCCACAATACAGGGCGTCGCCAGCCGGCGCCGCGGCCGATGATCCCACAACCCACGGCGGCGCGCTGTTGATCGATGTGTTGGCCGAGAATCTTCCGGAAACGCTGACCGTGCGAGTTAAGCATCGTGCGCCGCCACAGGTTCAAACTGAATACGAAGCAACCTGGAAGCTGGCGACTGACGAGACGGACACAACAGCGGCCGGCGCCTGGCGGACGCTACGCATGGAGCGCGAGCGCTTTCATACGCCGCAAGGAGTGGAGTTGCCGGACTGGGAACACGTGGAGTATTTCATCCTCCATGGCAAAAGCCCGGCCCGGAAGCCGCCGGTGTTCAAGCGGCTGCGCTGGGAGAAGTGAGAGGAAGGCTTGGGGCTTGAGACTTGGGGAGTGATTAAAGAACGCCGGACGACGGGAGGGCGAGGTTCCCGCCGAGCCGCGCGGCTCAATGGACGAGACGTTTAAAAAACGTATCTCACGCGGAGTCGCGGAGAACGCGGAGCGGAGAATTATGAGAAGGCCAAGTCGCGCCCAAACGTTACGTTGGATTTTTAGATCAGGCGACGTCTTGTTCGCTTCGCGGCTCGGCAGGAGCCTCGCCCTCCCGACCAATGAGCTGCGGCGTGTGCGCCTGTAGTGGCGCCTTTCGCCTTCTCCCTCTAGACCGAGGCCTCAAGCCTCAAGACTTCTCCACCGGCATCGGTTGCTCCGCGGCTTGGGCGCCCATCCAGCGGTTGACGGCCAGCAATACCACCACTAACAACGCCCACTGCGCCAGCACGGTGCCCGTGTTTGATACGGAGATCGGTTGCAACCATTCGACAAGGCGTTCGCCGACGGCGAGTTCCTTGCCATTGCTATTGAGTTTGGCCGGAAACGTTTGCCAGAAGAACCACGCCAGCAGCACGATTCCTTGCAACGGGATCAAGGCGCCGAACACGATATTCCACCACGGTCCGATCGTCATTTGATTAACCGGCAAATTGACGTACCGCTGGCGGAACTGGTTGACGCCGTATTTGAGCACCACGTACGAAAACATCAGGCCGCTGATGATCAGCGCGGTTCCCCAAACCCAATCCTGGTTGTCGAGGATCCTGATGTTCATCGCCGATGGCACGCCGCCCAGCAGGCTGACCACGCCGACGATTACCAGTCCGCGGTTGCGCTTAAAGCCCATGTCCTGCAATCCGCGCACGGCCAGTTCGACCATCGAGATCAACGATGTGAAGGCCGCCATGAAGAGCGCCGCAAAAAACAGCATCATGAAAAACCCGCCGGCCGGCATGCGCACAAATAATTGCGGATACCAGACGAACGCCAATCCGGCGTTGCTGGCGCCGACGATTTGTTTTTCGGCCTCTGGCATCAGCGCAAACACGGTGCAAAGTAGCGCCACGCCGCTCAGAAGGGACGCGATGTTGTTGCCGATGCCCAACAGAAAACAGTTCAAGCTGCTATCGTCCGTGCGGCGCATGTAGATGGCGTAGGCCAGGATCAGTCCCCAGCCACTGCCGGTGTCCCAGGCGTTCTGTGTCAGCGCTTCCAGCCAGATCTTGTAGTCGCTCAGGGCTTCGTACCAGGAAATCTGCACGCCGCCAGGGCCCGAGTTCGGCGTGAACATAAACTCCAGTCCCCGCATGGCGCCAGGAAGCATCATCGCCCGCACGGTCAGAATGACGACCAGCACCATCAGGCTGGGGAGCAAGATGCTTGTCACGCGTTCAATTGCGCTCACGCCGCGATAGATCACGGCCAGAACGCCCAACATGCAGATCACATGCAATGCAATCGGCCAAGGGCTGGCGATGAAATCATCGTAGAACTTTTGATAGTTGACGTCAGGCCGGGTCAGCTCGCCACTGACGGCCGCAAACAAGTAACGAAGCACCCAGCCGGTGACGACCGAGTAGTAGAACATGATGAACGAAGCGACCAGGATGATCCAAGCGCCCATCCAGGCGAATTTTGGTCCGACCAATCGGACGAGCGAGCCGATTGGGCCGGCCTTCATCGCGCGGCCGAGCGCGAACTCCGTGATGATCAACGGGATTGACCAGATGACCAGGAAAATCACCCACGGCAACAAGAATGCGCCACCGCCGTTGGTGGCCACGACGCGCGGGAATCGCCAGATGCTCCCCGTCCCTACGGCCATGCTGAGCATGGCGAACATCAGGGCCCAGCGGGACGAGAACGCGGTTTGTTGGCTCATGAGATCTCGCGTCTAGGGATGGTCTGTGCCGGACCGCTCGAACAAGGCACGCGCGTGCGCGCGGCATTGTAACGATTATGCCGCCGACGACCGCCGCCAGCGCAATCGGCCAAACTGTAAGCCAAGCTTTGCAGGTCCTGCGACGGCCTCTATAGAATAGAAGACATGACCACGAACGTCACCTACAGCCATCGGCTGATTCTCCCGGCAGACGCCAATCACCATGGCACGCTTTACGCGGGATCGCTGCTGCGAATCGCGCTCGAGGCCGCCTACGCCACGGCGCACAACGCCGTCGGGCAAGGCGCCAACCTGCTGCTGCGGCGCGTGCTGAGCCTCGAATGTCTCCGCCCGGTTCCGGTCGGCCGGCTGATCGAGATTCAAGGCGCGGCGCTCCATCTGACGCGGGCCTATCTCGTCGTCGGCTTGATTGGCATGCCGCTCGACGAGGAGTCAGGTCCGTGGATGGACGCGCTGATGGGCTTTGTGCAAGTCGACGAAACCGGCCAGCCGGATGCCTTCCCAACAGAGCTCGTGGCGCCGCAATCCGACGACCAATGGCGCGACCTGCGCGAGCGAATGGAAAAGCTGCTGCGCATCCGGTAGGCGCATAAATTCGTGTGCCACTGCTGGCTTGTCCAGCAGTGCCTTTCGTCAGGTCACACTGCTGGACGAGCTAGCAGTGGCCCCCACGCACATCCGCTGAGCGCTGGCACGATGCGCGAGAGACGAAAAGATCGTAGGTCACGCACCCCGTGCGTGACAAGAACGCAACACAGCGGCGCCCTGTCACGCACGGGAGTGCGTGACCTACAGGAATGTCTTTTCCGCGCTGACGCCTACGCCTTGCCGGCCATGGCGGCGGCTAGAATCTTTGACGTGCTTTCGCGCATGATGCGTGGATCGACCGTTTTGCCTTCCAGCAGCGTCTTGCGGACGTCTTTGCCGGAAATAAACACTGGCTTCTCGTCCGGGTGCTTTTCCATCAGGTCGACTCGGCCGGCCGAGTCGTAGTACGCGGCGAAGCCCACCTTCAGCGGCTTGATCCGCAGATCGCCACCGAGCTTGTCGAAGATTTCTTGCGCGTCGAAGTCGCCCCAGATCGCGGTGCCGTCGGCATAAGGAGCGTCGGCGTGCTTGCGGCCGATCACGATGTCGGTGAAGCCGTAGTTCTGACGATAAATGCCGTGCATCACGGCTTCCTTCGGTCCGCCGTAGAACATCTTGATGTCGAGGCCCAGCAAAATCACTCGGTCAGGCACGCTCTCTTTGCGCGGCTTCCACAGTTCGCCGTCGCTATCCCCTTCGCCCAGCGAGCGTTGGTCGATCAGCGCTTCGTACGTTTCCATCCGAGTGTCGGCCGGGACGTCATCGCCCTTGGTCTCGCCGATCAGCGGATTGAGGCAAGCGCCGGCGTTGGCGCCGCCACGCAGCAATGTCTCCAGACCGTAGACCAACGCGTACTCGTGCGCCCGGTGCAGCGGGTTGCGCGTCTGGAAAGCGACTACGCGGTTCCAACCTTTGCTGGCCAGCAGGTTGCGGACTTCGCGCGGCGAAAGAACGTACTTGCCGAACTTCGGATTCTTCGGTTGCGGCAACACGTTGATCGTGCCGCCGATCAGGAAACTCTTGTCGGCGTCTCCCTTCAGCACCATGTCGGCGCCCGGATGATCGGTCCGCTCGGTCAGATAGACGCTCTTGATGTATTTTGGCTTGTCCCACTCGTAGACGTCATTGATATCGAGCGTGGCGACAACTTCGCCGGCGCTGTTGGTCAGGGCGACCTTCTGGCCGGTCGACAGCGTCTTGGCCAGCGCCGCGGTGACCGGCAGCGCGAGCGGGATCGTCCAGGCGTAACGCTCGCCTTCATGAACGATAAAGCCCTTGTCCAGCACCTGGTTGTACGTGGCCGAATCCATCGGGCCAATCAGCGGGCTGAGGGCGCCATCGCCAAAGCGATAGACCGTCGACAGGTCGGCGTCCGAAACGGGGACCTTGGGGAGCTTTTCGGCTTCGGCCTTGAACGCCGCGACCTTATCGGCAGGGACCGTCCGGTTAACCGGCTCCTTGAGACCACCATGAACGCCAATCAAATCAGCCATCGCTAGAATTCCTCTTTTGAAAACAACAACAAGCGACACAATGCGTGAATATGCGAAACGCCAAGTATAGGGAATAGCCGGAAATGCTCAACCGGCGCCCGAGCGGGCGCGGAGCCGTAACAGGCCATTCGGCCTGGCACGAGGAGGCTTCGTGGGAAGGAGGCTGGAAGGCGCAAATGATTCCGCAGGGCGATAATACACTCATCCGCCTGACGCCTTTGACCTGCCTGGCGCAGATCTACTGCGACGTCCGGATGCGGATCCGACCGCGTTCAGCCGTAACGATCGCGCCCGCCAGTAGCTCGGCGCCGTGTCGAGCGATGACTTCCGAGCACGCCCTTCCTTGCTGGCGCGCAGAAAAGCCGACCATTCGCAGAATCCCATGATGGGGCGAACCGCGCGCCACCGCTATTTCGCCAAAATCCTTGTCCAGCGTCACGAGAATCCGCTCTTCGGTATGCGCACGTGCCAGGATTTCCTCGTCGCCAGGATCTTCTGCCCATCCGCCGGTCCAGACGACATCGTGGCCCGCGGCGATCAGTTCCTTGACGGCGCCTCCCCAGACACAAGTATCCAGCAATAATTTCACGAATGTGCCTCAAGGGAAATCGGCAGCGTTTCGATCCGCTCGTTTCCGACGAGGCGCCGCGCGTACAGGAGGCATGCCTGGACATCTTCGAGTTCCATCCACGGATAGCCCTCAAGGATCGTCTCGGCGGAATCGCCCGCGGCAAGCATTCCCAATACGTGCTCAACGGCCAGTCGCCGACCGCGGACAATCGGTTTGCCACTAAAGATGCCTGGATTGAACGTAATCCGCTCCAGCAGTTTATTTTCGTCCATCGCAAGTTCTCCTGGCGTTTGTCGAAGATCGGCTACCCCAATTGTAAAGGTTGCTGGCGAGTTAATCGACCCAAGTGCAGCGTCCTCCTCGTCCTCTACGCCTCAAGTCCTACTCCCGCGGCAATCCAGTCGGCAGCGCGACGTGCCGAAAGACGACTTCCAAATTGCGCTGACTGCGGAGTCGCGGATAGACAAAGCGCAACTTCGCGGGGGGCGTCGCTTCGTTCGTGCCCATAAACGTCGTCTTGATTGTCGCCCCGTGGTCGGCCAGCCCGCCGGTCTGGTTCAGCTTCCGCATCGGGGCGCCGGCCGCGTCGAGCAGTTCCAGTTCGTGCTCTTGCAGAATGGCTTCGGGAGGATCGGGCGCCACCAGATTGCGGCGGACGCGGACCAGCACTTCGTAGCGTCCGCCCGTAGTGGGCTGAAACGTTTCGATCGTCAGTTCGACGTCGTCCTGAAATTTTGGCTCGCGCGACGCCAGATCGTCGATCTCCAAGTGCGTGAAGTCGCCGACCGCGATCAACTCCCACGCCAGGTGGAGCGTTTCCAACTCGCGGGCTCGCGGTGGCGGTGGTTGCAGTCGAATGTTCATCAGCGATTGTCGCGAGCCAACGCCGGCCACGTTCCAACCGCCGGCGGCCGGTTGAGCCGAGTTGAGCCTAACGCCGGTATCGGTCACCGCCTCTAGAACTAGCGGCGACGAGCGATACGCAACCAGCTTGAAGCGGTCTTCCCACGTCATCTCCAGATTCAACTGAAACGTGTGCGTCGTCTCAGAGCGCGTCTCTTCGTAGCTCAACTCTTCGATGAACGCGCGGCGGGCGCTGGTAATCCGACCGCGAACCGGGCCCGCATAAGCCAGCGGGAACTTGCCCGGCGCGCCGCTGACCACCACCATGCCGACGGCGCGGCTGTCATAATGATGGCGCAGATGATTGGCGCTCTGCCGGCAGATTTCGTCGAGCGCGGGCCAATAGTCGGTAATCGCCGGGTCGAGTTTGACTGTGGCGTTGTTGAGCGCGCCGTACGGGGCGTCGAACAGCACATGATTGCCTGTCTGCGCGCCGAGGATCTTCAGCAGGTCTGTCGTCGGTTTCGATTCCGCAGGCGCCGTAAACCGACTGGCGGACCACAGATCGCGCAGCTTGAGCTCGCGCAAGAGATCTTTGGCGCGTAGGCGGACCTCGGGATCTTCATGGCGCGTGGCGACTTCGATCGCCTGCCGTGCTTCGGGTCCGATCTTCGCCAGCTCTTCGCTTGCCCGCACACGGACCGCGAAGGAATCTGCGCCAAGCTCTGTGACCAACCGGGCGACACGAATCGGCGCGCCGGTTTGTGATGTGGCCGGCGGAGTAGGTTCCTGGGCGCAGAGCGGCGCTACAAACGCCAGGCGCCAACAAACCGCGGCCAGCGCCAGCAACCAATTGGGCTGCCGCCAAGGCTTCCTTGCCATGTGACGAACCTCTGGGGGTTGCGAGTCCCTTCGCCTGCTACCCCCCGCGCGTTCACCGCGCAGGGTTCCCCGGACGCGGGACAGTACTGCAATGCTTTCGATGGTGCAATGTCGATTGCGGCGATAGCACTGCGTTACCGCGTAAAGCCGCAGACGGGACCATTTGGCAGCCGGCCCTCCGATGCTTAAACTCCAGCGACTCGCTTTGCATGGACTTTGCAAACGGCGAGCGGGCCCGAATGATCTGTCACGGGGGCCGTGATGATTACGGTAAGAGACCTACATGAGCATTGATTGCTTGAGCGTTGGCATTTTGGTGGCCGATCATGGGTGCGCGCCGATTGATCGGGTGCCGGCGGCTGGTGAATTGATCCTGGCTGAAAACCTCTCGCTGTCGATCGGCGGCTGCGCGTCGAACGCCGCGGTCGATCTGAAACGGGTCGGCGTCAACGTCGGCATCGTTGGCTGCGTTGGGCAGGACGTGCTGGGGCGGTTCGTTCTCGATTCGCTCCGCGCCGAGAACGTCGACACCGACAGCATTCGCGAACTCGCCGGTATCGGGACCTCGGCCACGCTCGTCGTGAACGTCGCCGGCCAGGACCGCCGCTTCATTCACACGATCGGGGCCAACGCTCGCGTTACGGCCGCCGACATCCCGCTCGACCGCGTGCGGACGGCCAAGATTCTTTACGTCGGTGGCTACTTGTTGATGCCGGCCCTGGAAGCGAACGGGCTGGCCGCGGTGTTTCGGAAAGCGCGCGAGTGGGGCGTGACGACGATTCTCGATATTGTGCTGCCCGGTCCAGGCGATCACATGGCGCGGCTGGCGCCGGTGCTGGCCGAGACCGATATCTTTCTGCCGAACAGCGACGAAGCCGCGGCGATCACCGGGATGCTCGACCCACGCGACCAGGCCGAAAAGTTTTTGGCGGCCGGCGCCGGCGCGGCCGTGATCACCTGCGGCGGACAAGGCACCGTCTTCGCCAGCTCGCGGCAGCGATTGCACGCGGGCGTCTACCCAACCGAATACGTCGGCGGCACCGGCGCCGGCGACGCCTTCGACGCCGGCTATATCGCCGGACTACTAGCCGGCTGCGACCCCCGTGGCTGCCTATCGTGGGCGAGCGCCTTGGGCGCAAGCTGCGTCCGCTCAATCAGCGCCACCGAGAGCGTGTTCACACGCAAAGAAGCGCAGGACTTTATGTCACGGTATCCGCTGACGATTGAGAGTTGGTAGTGGCGATCGATCGCTCGACCGGCGAGTGGTTCAGCGGTCCAGCGTTCAACTGGGGAGGCGTTGTCTGCTGGGCGCAAAGCGCCGTTGTGGCAATTTTCACCAACCCGGTGTTGGCGCTAGTGGTGGCAGTAGAGTTGGCCAACATCAACCGCGAGGCGACTGAGAAATCACGGCTTCCGCAATTTGTTCGACTCGTGCGCAACATTCAACGAGTCGATGAACTTGTTGAGATCGTTGTCGTCTAGTTTGTCTGTCGCGACTCGTTCGATCCAACGAACCATGGCCGACTTCGTCCCTTTTGCAAAATAGACGATCGCAGCGTCGTGGATCTCATCCAAGCCGAGACGTTGCCTGGCTTTCAGATCACTGTTCGCGGCAATCGCAGTCGATAGCTGCCCCAACTTGTTCTCCGTGGCGATCTCCTTGAGTCGCGTGATTCGTTGACTCAGTTCTGCTACCGTGTATCCGCCAGCCTGTGCGCCTTTTTCCTCCAACAGATAAATTCCTGACGACCTTAGCTCGGGATGCTCGCCCACAAACGTATCCACACGACGGGCGAGCTTGAGGAAGGCGGGGCTTAAAGACGTCGTGTAGATGACGATCGTGGGATCCGACGTCGGAGCGCCGGGAACATTGCCGCGAGTTTTTCCGAAGGTGGCTGGGTCGAACGGATAGCGTTTCGCCCATAACCCGCTGGCAGAAGTCGCCGTGCCGACAAAGGCCGGATCGCCAACTGCAAGCGGCGTTGTGGAAATCCTCTCTTGGGCAGCGGCCATCGAACAGTGCAGCGTGATGGCCAACAGCGCATGCACTGACACTGAGCAACTCATGTCAAAGTCCTCCACTATTTCAGTAGTGCCCTGGAGCCTGCGCAAGTCCGGCGCCGGAGTCGTGTTCATCGAACCACCAGCTATCGCGAATGTAGGATAGCCTCGTTGTTGCCCGGCTTCGTCGACTTGTCTACGGAGCACGTCGTCAGCCTTACACAGCGGCAAGTTCCGCCCCATTCAGTTGGCGGTCCGCCCACGGCCGAGTGGCCGGTTGCCTTCAGATACGATCGAACTTGCGCGACGTGAATGTCTTGCAGCTGCTTGATCGCCTTCAACTCGACGACGATCACTTGCTGAACAACCAGGTCGAGCCGATGCGCGCCGACCACGTCCCCTCCATAGAATACTGGCACATCTGACTGTTAAGTGAATTCCAGTCCTCGTTTCCCTCGGGTGACCTTCATCGCATTCTCGTTGATCGATTCCAGAAACCAGGTCCAAGCTGCCTGTGAACGTCGATTGCCGCGTCAATGAACTTGCCCATTAACTCTTCAAACACATGTCCCATATGGTTGCTTCGATAAATTTCGTGCTTTCGCGTTTTCGTGTACCGAAGTTTTCTGCCTTTATGTTCCTAAGTCCTTTGGCGGATTACTCTTTGCGCGGCCATTTGATTGACTTTGCCCCTCAAATTCGCCTATACTGGGCGTCTCGCCCTGTTTGGACGGCTGTCGCGGTTGCGCTCGTGAACGTTTATGCTTAGGCAAGCGTTTACTGTTGGCAATTGCGGCGCGCCCACGCCTGCTGTTTTTTTGCTCCGCTACTCGCTGCTCCACACCCGACTTGCTCCAAACCTAGGAGTTCAAACGATGCTCGTGATCCCCGGACGTGCTGGCAAGGATACCTGCGATGGCGTCACGCGGCGCGAGTTGTTGCGCGTGGGTGGTTCTTCGGTGCTCGGCCTCTCGTTGGCTGACTTGCTCAAGAGTCGCGCCGGCGCTACCGAGGCATCGTCGATCCCTGGCGCCAAGGTGGTTGGCGGCGCGACCGGTGGCAAAGCCAAGAGCGTGATCCTGCTCTTCTTGCAAGGCGGACCCAGCCATCTCGATCTATGGGATCCGAAGCCGAACGTGCCGGACAACGTCAAGAGCATGTTCAATCCCATCGACACCAAAACACCCGGCCTGCAAGTCACCGAGCTGATGCCCAAGCTCGCTCAGGTGACCGACAAGCTGACGCTGATTCGAAGTGTGAGCTATACGCCGAACGGTTTGTTCAATCACACCGCGGCCATCTATCAGATGTTGACCGGCTACACGACCGACCGCGTGAGCGCGAGCGGCCAGTTGGAGCCGCCGAGCCCGAAGGATTTTCCGAACTTCGGTTCGAACATCATTCGCTTGAAGCCGACCACGGTGCCGATGCTGCCGTTCGTGATGATGCCTCGCCCGTTGCAAGAGAGCAACGTGGTGGGCAAGGCCGGCACGGCGGGCTTCTTGGGTCGCGCGTACGATCCGTATTACCTCTACCCGGCCGGCGACGACATGGACATGGCCAAGATGTCGCGCATCAAGGTCGACGATCTGCAACTGCGGCCAGAAGTATCGTCCACGCGGTTAGAGCGTCGCGCCAAGCTGCGTGATGTGATCGCCGACGGCATGCCAGCCATCGAACAGGCCACGGCTCGCTACTCGCTGGATGAATACTATGACAAGGCCCTCAGCCTGGTCATCTCGGGCCGCGCCCGCGACGCCTTCGATCTGAGCAAAGAGAGCGAAGCGACCCGCGAGCGTTATGGCAACAACACGTTCGGCCAGAGCTGCTTGCTGGCTCGCCGACTGGTCGAGGCCGGCACGCGCGTAGTCGAAGTCAACTGGCCGAAGGTCGCCAATAGCGACAATCACTCGTTCGACGTTCACACGGGCCTTTCGACCCGCATGAAGACCCAAGCGGCGCCGATGCTCGACGCGGCCCTCAGCGGCCTGATTGCCGATCTCGACGAGCGCGGCCTGCTGGAAGAGACGCTGGTCCTGGCCATCGGCGAATTCGGACGCAGCCCCAAACGCGGGGTCAGCACGTCTGGTAACAGCAACAGCGACGACGGCCGCGATCACTGGCCGTATTGCTACACGGCCTGCATGGCGGGCGGCGGGGTCAAGCGCGGTCATGTCTATGGCAAGTCAGACGGAACCGGCAGCGGACCGTTGGAAAACCCGGTCCATCCGGGCGACCTGCTGGCGACGATCTACAACTCGCTCGGAATCGACCCGCAGACGATCGTCTACAACCACCTCAACCAGCCACGCGAGCTGGTGAAGGGCGAAGTTGTGCGTGGGCTGTTGGCGTAAGCGAGATGTCTTAGCGGTGACTACCGGCGATTGCCATGCGTTGATTTGGCGAAATCAGTAGGTCTGGTTAGCGCGCACACCCCGGCAGGCGGTGTGGGGAACCGAGGGCAGTCCCCGATGTGGGCACGACTCCGCCGATCTTTGTGCCTATTGCTTCCGCTGGCCGCATGGCACGCGGCGTTGTCGGAATCTCGCGCCGCTGAGCCTGCCGCTTCGGTCGTAAGCTTACTCGACAGCGGCTGGAAGCCATCGCTCGCCGCGTACGAGGCGACGCGTAAGCAGTACGTTCAGTTGCGGGCCGGGTCCCCGCGCGATCTGCGCACGTCGTACGCGATGACGCTCGTCGCGATCCAGCATCGCAAGCTCCGCGAGGCTGCAGAGTTTCTCGACGACGCGCTGGCCGCCAAACCTAACAATCTGCGCCTTCGCAAGGCGCGGCTGTGGCTGTTGTTCGCCAATAAGGATTACAAGACCGCGCTGGCCGAGATGCCGGCGTTTGCGAAGGACGTCGCGGCAATCGAGGATTCCGCAGACTCGGCTGAGATCGTTCGGGAGTACGCGCAAGCGCTGGGCGAGCTGATCGGTTTCGCTCAGGGCCCGGTTTCCGAGGCGCTGAGGGCGACCGACGTCAACGGCACAGAGCGAAAGATCGTCGAATTGCTGCCACCGGCGGCGCTCGAAGTGTTTCGTGAAGCGCGTTCGAGCATCACCGAAAAGCAGCAGCAAATGGAGGCGGAACTGGACGAAGTCCGCACGAAGTCCAAACTCGACCAGGACGCGCGGCGCGAATTGGATCTAGCGCAGCTCGCTCAACAGCGAGAGATTTTCGAAGCTCACGCCAAGTTGCTGCCATCGCAATACGCGAAGCGCGAAGCAAAACTGCAAGCCTCCTTACGATCAGCGATTGCCAACAACAAACTTGAAGTCGAGTATGACAAAAAGACTGGCTTGATCAAAAGCCAGAAGTACAGCAATCAACAAGAGATCACCTCGCTGCAAAATGAGATCGCTACTCTGCCGTCGCTGCAAGCCGCCGACCTCGCGCAGTTAGCGGAGTCAAGTGATCGCGCCGCCCGACGAATTTCCCAGCTCGAGCGCCTGGCGGAACCGGCCGCCAGGTTGACGAAGACGGAGAATGGTCAATCGATGGTAATTCGCAAGCGGCTCGAATCATTCGCCAGCTATCGCGAATTCCCGCTCGAAGAAGAACGGGACCGGCTGATCGCCTCGTTCGACAAAAAAAATAACTGCCCTGGGGGAAACTCGTCCGAAAAAACACTCTGCGGCCAGGGCGAGCCCAATTTTCGCTGTTTACAATGGAGCCCAACGCAAAGTCTGGTCGGGCGCCATTCGCCGTTATCTAGCAAGTGATCGAGGGTCGGGAGCGTGGGCATTCGGGCTCAGTGTTTAGCGTGCCAGCACGTGGTGACCGTGCCCGATCGCTTTGCCGGCAAACGAGGCAAATGCCCGAAGTGCGCCGCCGTGGTCGAAGTGCCATCGGCGTCTGCCACTGCAACCAAAAGCGCAGAGCGTAAGACGCCGCCGCTTGCGCCACCAGCTCCCACTGCCGTGCCCAAGCAGCGGCTTTCAGCGCCACCACCGGCCGCGCAGCGCCAGGGATCACCAGGGCAGCCTATCGAGCGGAAACCAGCGCAGCCGCCACGCGCGTCGTCCACTCCCGCAACTGGTACTCGTAACGCCAACGCGCCGCGCGCTATAGTCCCACCTCCGCCGCCAAGTCCGTCGCGCAAGAGTACGGCCAGCCAATCGCCCGATCGCAAGGCGATGTCGAAGGCGTCGGCCAGTACACCAACCGCGTCGTCAGGTGGTTCGCGCGACCACCGTGCTCGGCAAATCATGAGCGCGTTTCGCGGACCAATCGAACCGGTCGAAACAGCGGTGACGTATCGCCTGGGAGTTGTTGTCGTGGCGGCGGTGATGATCGCGCTGCCGATTCTTTATCTGGCGATCATCGTGTTGGTTGGCTGGGTCGTCTACTATCACGCGACCCACCACACGACGATCTTTGCCTCGGCAAGCGGGCGCAACGGCAAAGAGTTGTTCGGGCTGCTGTTGGTGTACATTGCGCCGATCATTGCCGGCGCCCTGACGGTGCTCTTCATGCTCAAGCCCTTTTTCGCGCCGGTCGGTAGCGCCGGCCGAACGCGGGCGCTGTCTCGCCAAGGGGAGCCGCTGCTGTTTGCGTTTGTGGATCGACTGTGCGAGGTCGTCGGCTCTCGGCAGCCAGTGCGGATCGAGGTCGACTGCATGGTCAACGCGGCCGCCGGCTTTGCGAACGGCTGGCGCGGCTTGTTCGACGGCAAACTCTGCCTGGTGATCGGCGTTCCGCTGGCTTCGGGCATGACGCTTAACGAGTTCGCCGGCGTGCTGGCCCACGAGTTTGGCCATTTCACGCAAGGCGGAGGAATGCGCGTGAGTTACATCGCGCGCAGCATTAACATGTGGTTTGCCCGCTCGATCTACCAGCGCGACGCCTGGGATGAGGGGCTCGACAATCTCGCCCGCTCGCTCGACCTGCGGCTGGGGTTGGTGCTGCACTTTGCGCGGTTGGGGATCTGGTGTTCGCGCAGATTGCTATGGCTGCTAATGCATCTCGGCTACCTCGTCTGTAGCTATCTGATGCGCGAAATGGAGTACGACGCGGACCTGAAAAGTGGCCGGTTGATCGGCGCGCAGGTCTTCCAGACCACGCATTCCAGGCTATCGCAGTTGGTCTGGTCGTATGACGCCGCGATGTTCAATGTGGCCCAATTGTTCGAAAACGGAACGCTGCCGGACAATGTGCCGCTGCTGACGATGTACAGCGCCAAGCACATGACCAAGGAAGTCCGCCAGCAACTGCGCAATGCCGATGAAGAGTCGACAACCGGCTATTTCAGCACGCATCCCGCCCACCGCGATCGAGTC
>Ga0070665_100000271_pt1 | contig 84713 bp, 74 predicted proteins | sample KBSS13metaG_FD_65862 | JGI IMG/M metagenome (GOLD analysis project Ga0070665, IMG submission 65862) | Switchgrass rhizosphere microbial communities from Kellogg Biological Station, Michigan, USA - KBS S1-3 metaG | ecosystem: Host-associated > Plants > Roots > Rhizosphere > Soil ... | reverse complement strand
GGTGGTGGACAGGGCTAGATTCGAACTAGCGTACGCTTGCGCGGGCAGATTTACAGTCTGCTGCCTTTAACCACTCGGCCACCTGTCCACACCGTTTCCGCGGGTGGCGGGATGATCCCGCCGTGCGGCCCCGAGGGACCGCGCTGCCGAGAGGTGGCGCCAATGCCGAAGCGAGCCTTGCCTGTCAATGGGGTGACTGGCAGGGAGCGCACGATCTGCCACCGGGCAGCTGCAGGAAAGGAATAGAAGATGGCCAAGGGCGGCGCGAATGCTGCAGGCGGGCGGGCACTGCGCGGCCGTGCGGGCCGGATGAAGAACGGGCGCGGTTCGGGCCGCGCCAGCCAAGGCATGGTGCGGCTGTGGGGTCGCCACGCGGTCGAGGCGGCGCTGAAGAACCCCGAGCGCAGCCACCGCAAGCTGTGGGCGACGCGCGAGGGCGTCGAATCGCTCGACGGCGAGCTACCCAGCGACTTTGCGGTCGAGTGGGCACAGCCGAGCGACCTGGCGCGCCTCGTCGCGCGCGATGCACCGCACCAGGGCCTCGTCCTCGAGTGCGAGCCGCTGGACGACATCTTCCTCGATGACATTCTGGATGGCGACGCGGATCGCCCGATCCTGGTGCTCGACCAAGTGACCGATCCGCATAACGTCGGCGCGCTGATGCGATCGGCGGCGGCGTTCCATGCGGCCGCGATCGTCACCCAGGACCGGCACGCCCCCCCCGAATCGGGCGTGCTCGCCAAGTCGGCCTCGGGCGCGCTCGAGATCGTGCCGTGGGTGCGGGTGGTCAATCTCGCCCGCGCTCTGGAGGAGATCGCCGAGGCGGGTTACTGGCGCATCGGCCTCGACGGCACGGCGGAGACGACGCTGGGCGATGCCTTGCCCGCCGGTCCTGTCGCGCTGGTGCTCGGTGCCGAGGGGGAGGGCATGCGCCACAACATCCTGCAGCATTGCGACGCGCTGGCCCGTCTGCCGATCAGCGAAGCGATGGAAAGCCTCAACGTCAGCAATGCCGGTGCGATCGCGCTTTACGCCGTCGCCACGAGGGGATGAGCGATGAGGCGGGTTCGTCAGGCCTGCGTGTTCACGAGCTCGTCCTGATCGGCATGATCGCCGCCGCGCCCAGCAAAGCGAACGTCGATGCGGCGATGAACACGGCCGGATAGTTGCCGCCCGCCACCGCCCCGATCGCCAGGAAGGCGGGCGCGATGACCGGGGCGAGGGATTGCGGCAGGGTATTGGCGATCTGGAAGATGCCCATGTCCTTGGCGCCGTTCTCGGGATCGGGCAGGACCGCGGCGACCAGGGCCAGGTCGACAGCGTAGTAGACGCTCATGCCGATGCCCGCGACCGCGGACCCGATCATGAACTGGGTGACGCTTTGCGCCATCCCGATCGTGACCAGGCCGACCGCGCCGATCAGCGCGGCCCCGATCACAAAGGGCTTGCGCCGTTCCATCCGGTCCGAGAGCCAGCCCGCGAGCGGGGACACAGCGACGGTGATCGCCGCGCCGATGCTGCCGTTGATGAAGACCAGCCGGGGGATGTCCGCCATCGGCTGCTGCAAGCGGTCGGACAGGAAGTAGACGGCGTAGACCTGCAGATAGGCCATGCCCATGAAGACGAGGAAGCGGCTGATCCAGGCCCAGTAGAAATCGGGATGCTCGCGCGGGCTGATGCTGAAGGAGGAGAGAAACTGCGTGATGCCCGCCGACGGTTCGAGGCTCTCGGGCGCGGGACCATCGCGGAACATCGGCAGGATGATCGCCAGGCTGAGAACGGTGCCAAGCCACGGCGCCAGGAACAGCAGGTAAGGATTGGCCGCGGTGAACTGCGTCAGGAACGTGCCCAGCACCACGCCGACGATCACGGTCAGCCCCAGCAGCCCCGAGACCCGGCCCCGTTGTGCTTCGGGCACGTGATCGGGGAGGAGGGCATTGAGAGCGGCCTGATTGGCGTTGAACCCGATCTGCGCGATTACCCAGCCGACGCCAAACAAGGTTATGTCGCGCGTGGCGCTCATCAGCAGCAGACCCGCGCCACCGCCCGCGACGCCTACGATCATCCACAGCTTGCGCCGGCCGATCCGGGCGCGCGTGTGGTCGGAGATATGCCCCCAGATCGGCGCGGCGATGATCGAGGCGAGTGCCCCGATGCCGAGGATCAGGCCGAGCTGGCTCATCTTGTGCGCCGGCTCCGCGATCTGTGCGACGCGCATGGCGATCGTCAGAGCGACGGGCGTGACCAGGCCCAGCCAATTGCCGCACTGGGCGATCCAGTACGCGGCGATGAAGGGGCCGCTTGCCCGCGAGGGCGCCGCGTCAGCCACTCAGAGCGACCGGATCGTGGCAATATCGTCTGCGAACTGCCGCAGCGCTTCGTTCTCCGGCCTACCGTTGCGAACCGCCGTCAGGGTGCGCAGCAACGCCGCGCGATCAACGCTTTCGAAGACCTGCGGCAATCTGCGCTCACCCTTGGCGTTGGCGAGGCGCAGGTCCGACGGTCTTGCCGACCCATCGCCCCGAAGCGACAAGCGAAGCGTGCGGCCGAAGCCCAGCGCCTCGATCTGCTGACTTGTCCCGGCGCTGCTCGCGGTGGCGATGCCCTCGAACAGCTTGTCTGCCGCCGTGCCGCGCACGACCACGCAATGGGTGGTCTGCCAGATGTGCGTGACGTGAAGCGTCTGACCCAAGGCGCGCAGCGTCCGCACCATGTCCAGCGCGGCATCGGCGGGTGTGGCGAAATCGCCCACCTGGCTGATCAGGATCGTGGATGTCGCCGCAAGATGCTGGATCAGGTCAGGGCGGTGGCGCAGGAGTGTCGGGTCTCCGGCATAGCGTTCGGCCAGTTCGACGACCACGCCTGCCTCGTCCGCCCGGTCGGCAAGAGCCAGCACCGCATCCGGCTCCGTGATTCCCGGATCGGTGACGATCACGGCGCGGGCGCCTGTCTCGATCGCGAGCGCGGCGCGGGTCGCCCAGTCCCCGCTTCCGGCGATCAGAACTGCCTTTGCGGTTGCGGCATCGCCTTCCGCCCGAAAGGATTGCGGCAGCGTCGCGAGGGTCTTCGCCAGCCTTTGCTGAAGCAGCGGCGATTCGGCGGCGATGGAGAGTGGCAGGCTCATGAGAGTTCTCCGATCGCCTGCTCACTTGCCTTGGCGGCGACGTCCATCACGAAGTCGAAGTCGTCGGCGATGGTCGCGAGATCGGGGGGGGCATGCGCATCCCCGTGCACGGCCCCACGCACAGCCCGGTGTACGGCCCGCCATTCCTCGACATAGCCGTTGCGGTCGAACGGACCGATCTGCCGGACCGCGCCGGTGGCATCGGTCAACATCGCGACCGCCGATCCGCCATGGACGTAAGACGGCGTGAAGCGGATGCGGAGCGCTTCCACGTCGGTCACGACATCGAGGTCCCAGTAAGCTTCGCCATGGCCGTGCATCGTTCCGGCAAGCTGCACCGCGCGGCCGCCCGCCTGGCCGGCGATGAGATAGCCGAACGGCTGCAGTTGCCGGGCCGACCAGATCTCCAGATCCCGCCAGTCCGGCAGGAACGTGCGGACGAGCGGAAGGTCATGTACCGCAAGGCCCAGGATCAGGCCATGGAAGATCTGACGGATCAGATCCGGCGTCATCTGGCCGGGCATGGACCAGGCCGCCTCCGGCCGGCCGGTCACTTCGGTGGCCCAGTTCTCGAAACGGTCGTTCATCGGCAGCACGATGCTAGACCGGATGCTGCGCGCCCGGGTCGGAAGGTCGCCCAGCGTCTCCTGCAAGGCGCGCCAGGCCGGATCGAACACATGCATCGTGCCGACGATCACCGGAACGCCGGTTTCTAAAGAGGCTTGGGTGATCGCGCGCGCTTCGTCCGCAGTATTGGCCAGGGGCTTCTCGCACAGCACGGCCTTCTTGCCCGCGCGCATGGCGGCGATCGCCTGGTCGGCGTGGAACTGCTGGGGGCTGCAGATCGCCACCACGTCCACCGAGGGATCGGCAAGCATGGTCTCGAGCGAATTGGTGTGACGCGCACCCGCGCTGGCCGCCACCGAGGCCGCGAGGTCGGCGTTCACGTCCATCACGCAAGCGGGCGTGAACAGGTCTGGAAGATGAGCCAAGGTGGGCAAGTGAATGGCCTGGGTGACAGGGCCGGCGCCCGCGAAGCCGACGCCCAGAGGCTTGGTTCCGCTCATGCCGTAGCTCCCGCGAAATACGGGTGGGCGGCGATGAAGTCGTGCGATGCGCGGCTGCTTTCCACCGGTGAGGAGAGGTTCGGTACGTCGACTTCGACGACGAACCAGCCATCGAAATCTGCCGGCAAAGCGTCGAATACCGCGTTGAAATCGACGATGCCCCGCCCCGGTTCGGTCCAGATCCGGCGTGTGCCTATCGCTGTGATGTAATCGTCCTCGTACCGTAGAGCCTGACGAAATCCGACGGCATCGACGTCCTTGAGGTGAACCGCGACGAGGCGGTCGGCATAGTCCGCGATGACCTTCTCCGGCACCATCCCGGCCCAGAACAGATGGCCGGTGTCGGGCCCGAAGCCCAGGCTCGAGCCGGCGGTCATGTCGAGCACGCCGCGGGTTTCCTCCTCGGTCTCGACGATCATGGCGATATGCGGGTGAAGGGCGAAACGTACGCCTTCCGCAAAGCCGGCATCGGCGAGCAGGGCCAGGGTCTCGGCCATTTGCTTCGTGCGTTCGGGCGAGGCGTTCTCGCCGGCCGCGGGGTTGATGAGGCGGGCCATGTCGATGTTGCCCGCCACGAAGGTGCTGTCCACGCCGAGTGCCGCCAGGGTTCCCGCATGCGCCTTGGCCTGCTCGACAATGGCGTCCTGCTTTTCGGGACGGTGGAAGTCGCCTGAGAAGTAGCCGGGCGCCGGGGAAAAGCCGAATTCGTCCAGGATCGCCTTATATTGCGGCACGCTCATGCCGGCCGGCACGTCGGTATGAAGGGCGCGAAAGCCTGTCTGCGCCAGATCGGTCAGCGCCTCGCGCAGGTTCTGCTCGGTCACGCAAGGACCCATGGGCCCGGTCACCCAGGGCAGCGGATTGATCGCGACGCGTTTCACCGGACAGCCTCCCACACGGCATCTGCTTCTTTCCTTCAACTTATAGGGCTGCTAAAGTTTAGGGAAGCTATAATTTCGGGAGCGGGGACGCTAGCGAGGCATGATGAGCAAGCGCGGGCCATATGCGAAGGGAATGGAGCGGCGGGACGAGATCCTGCGCGCGGCGGTCGATGTCATCAGCCGGGATGGCTATCGCGGGGCCTCGCTCAGCCAGATCGGCCGCAGCATCGGCATCGATAGCGCGCACATCATCTACTATTTCTCGTCGCGCGAAGTGCTGCTGCAGGAAGTGCTGCGTATCTGGGACGAGGGCAACGTCGCCAATCTCGAGGCCGACGCCGATATCTTCGCATGGCTGGTCGAAGGCGCGCGGCGCAATACGCAGACCCCTGGTCTCGTCCAGCTCTACACTGCCTTCGCAGCCGAGGCCGCCGACCCGACGCATCCGGCGCACGACTTCTTCCGCGCTCGCTTCACCGCTCTGCAAGGGTACATCGCGGATGAAATTCGCGCGCGGCAGGCGGAGGGACGCGTCGCGCCGAACCTCGATGCCGACCACGCCGCGATGATGCTGATCGCGCAATCGGATGGTCTGCAGGTGCGATGGCTTGTCGATCGATCGATCGATATGGCCGCGGCGCTCGCCACGGAGATCGATCTTCTCCTTGGAACCGGGGACAGGCCCGATGCGTGATGGATACTGCTCGTTGTTCGACGGCCGCACGCTTGCTGGGTGGAGCGCGATCCCCCGCGTCTATGGCGATTGGAGTCCGGGAGGTCCGGCCGTCACGGACCTGATGGCGCAATACGGCGTCCGCACGCCGCCCGATCCGGAAGCGCATCCGGCGGTCTGGCGGGTGGAGGACGGCGCAATCGTGGGGCGCCAGGCGAAGCTGGGATATGGCGGCTACCTGATGTCCGACGAAACGTTCGGCGATTTCGAACTCGTCCTCGAGATGCGGCCGGACTGGCCGGCCGATACCGGCGTGATGATCCGGCGCCGGCGCGACAGCTGGGCGGGCTTCCAAGTGCTGGTCGATCATCGGCCGTCGGGCGGCATCGGCGGCTTCTACGGCAATGGCCTTGCGGGCTTTTCGGCCGTCCCTTTCGCAGTGGACGCGGTGCTGGACGAGGCGGGCAGGGCGGTCGGCCTCAAGGCCGATGATCCCGCCACCAGCGTGGAGCCGGTGACGCCCGACAAGATCGCCCACCTTTCGCACGCCGCCACTGTGGAGGACTTCCTGGCGGTGTGGCGCTGGGGGGAATGGAACGAGTTGCGCGTCCTTTGCGTCGGTGGTGCGCTGCCGGTGATCACGACGTGGGTGAACGGGCTTCGTGTCGCGCAGATCGATACCGCGAGGCTGCAGTCTCCCGGCTACGATCCCGTGGCGGTCGCCGATCAGCTGGGTGAGCGCGGTCACATCGCCTTCGAGGTGCACGATCACGATACGCATTTCGGCGAGGCGCGCTGGGGGCGCGCTGCCGCCTGCCGCTGGCGGAACATCCGCATCAGGGAGGTCTGAACCATGGCGAAGGACACAAGCAACAGGCGGCTGCGGTTCGCCTTGGTCGGAGGCGGGCCCGGCTCGTTCATCGGTGGCGTGCACCGCATAGCCGCCGAACTCGACCGCGAGATCGAGTTGGTGGCCGGTGCGTTCAGCAGCGATGCCGCCCGATCGGCGCAGGCGGGCGCGGCATACTGGATCGATCCAGCACGGGCCTATCCCGATCTGGCCACCATGCTCCAGGCAGAGGCAGCGCGGCCGGACGGAATCGATTTCGTGACGATCGCCACGCCCAACCACCACCACTTGCCCGCGGCGCGCGCGGCGCTGACGGCAGGGATCGCGGTGATGAGCGACAAGCCGGCGACCGCCACGCTGGAGGAAGCGCGCGAGTTGGCGGGCATCGTCGCCGACGCGGCCGTGCCCTACGCGTTGACTTACACCTACTCGGGCTATCCGCTGGTGCGTGAGGCACGTGCGCGGATCGCTGCGGGGGCGATCGGCAAGGTGGTCAAGGTCATCGTCGAGTATTCGCAAGGCTGGCTTGCCGGCGCGGTCGACAGCAAGCAGGCGGCTTGGCGGCTTGATCCCGAGCGGGCCGGCGCGGGGGGCTGCATCGCCGACATCGGCGTGCACGCCTTTCACTTGGCCGAGTTCGTCACCGGGCTTCGCGTCACCCAGCTGCTGGCCGATCTCGGATCTATCGTGCCCGGCCGCGCCCTGGATGACGACAGTCAATTACTGCTCCGGTTCGAGAACGGCGCGCGCGGGGCATTGCTCGCCTCGCAAGTGATGATCGGCGAGCGCAACGGTCTGCGCCTGCGCGTCCATGGGACGCGCGGCGGGGTCGACTGGCGGCAGGAAGCACCCAACACACTGCTCATCCACCATGAGGACGGCCGCACGGAGATCGTGCAGGCGGGCGACGCCTCGCTGGGACCGGACACCATCGCCGGACTACGCACGCCGGGCGGACATCCCGAAGGCTATCTGGAGGCGTTCGCCAACCTCTACCGCGATTTCGCCACGCTGCTGCGCGGCGGCACGGCTCCGCTGTTGCCGGGCATGGCCGAGGGCTTGCGCGGCATGGCGCTGATAGAAACCGCCGTTCACGCCAGCCGCGAGGAAAGCGGCTGGGTCCAACTCACCGTCTGAAGGATTGCGACATGCGCACGATCAAGGGACCGGGCATTTTCCTCGCGCAGTTCATCGGCGACGAGGCGCCGTTCAATTCGCTGGAATCGATCGCCGATTGGGCGGCGGGCCTGGGCTACAAGGGGCTGCAAATCCCGACCAACGACCCGCGCTTCCTCGATCTCGCGACGGCTGCGGACAGTCAGGACTACTGCGACGAGATCGTCGGCAAGCTTGCCACCAAGGGTCTGGCGGTCACCGAGTTGTCGACGCACCTGCAGGGGCAGTTGGTTGCCGTGCATCCGGCGTATGACGCACTGTTCGACGGGTTCGCCGCGCCGGAGGTGAGGGGGCGGCCCGAGGCGCGACAAGAGTGGGCGGTCGAGCAGTTGAAGCTCGCTGCGCGCGCCAGCCGCCGGCTCGGCCTCACCGCGCATGCAACGTTCTCGGGGGCCTTGGCGTGGCCCTACTTCTATCCGTGGCCGCAACGCCCGGCGGGGATGATCGAAGAGGCGTTTGGCGAACTCGCGCGGCGCTGGCGACCCATTCTCGACACGTTCGACGAGAACGGCGTCGATCTATCCTTCGAGATACATCCCGGCGAGGACCTGCATGACGGTGCGACCTTCGAGATGTTCCTGGACCGCGTCGACCATCATCCGCGCGCCAACATTCTCTACGATCCGAGCCATTTCGTGCTGCAACAGCTCGATTATCTCGCCTTCCTCGACATCTATCACGCGCGTGTAAAAAGCTTTCACGTCAAGGATGCAGAGTTCCGCCCGTCGGGACGCGTGGGGGTCTACGGTGGCTATCAACCCTGGGTCGATCGCCCCGGCCGCTTCCGCTCGCTCGGCGACGGACAGGTGGATTTCGGTCAGATCTTCTCCAAGATGGCGCAGTATGATTATCCGGGCTGGGCCGTCCTCGAATGGGAGTGCGCGCTGAAGCATCCCGAACACGGCGCCGCCGAAGGCGCGCCCTTCATTGCCCGCCACATCATTCCCGTGACCGATCGCGCATTCGACGACTTCGCCAAGGGCGGATGAGACAGCTGGCGCGCTCACATTCCTGCTTGATCGAAGGATCGCTCGAAGGAGGGTGCAAGCGGGAGTGGTCAGCGCCCGGCCAGGAGCCGCGACATTCACCAATCTTTCGGACACAGATATCCGATCGCGAAAGCAGCAGCGTATGAGGCGCATCCCGAACTCAGCCACCCCAATGACGTTCGTTCTTGCAGTTGAGTATGATCTCACTTACAAGATGCGAAAGCGAAGGGTTCCGGATGAGCACCTTCGATGTGACGCGGAGAGATGATGGCCAGCGATGGTGTTGACGCAGGTGCCGTGGCTGGTGAGGCGCTCTTCAGGACCCGCCAGATCATGGCGGTAGATCGCCTGGGAGTTTCGAGCGCTTCCCATTCCAAGACGTACCTCGGCTACGTTCTGATCCTCTGTACTTTGGTTGCGATCCTGAATGCTGCGGATCGCCAGGTGCTGTCCGTGTTGATGCCCTTTATTAAAAAGGATCTGGGCGCCTCGGATACGCTGCTGGGTTTCATCGCCGGGCCTGCGGTCACCATTCCACATGTCTTGTTGGGGATACCCCTCGCGCGCCTTGCCGATCGCTGGTCCCGCCGGAAGGTCCTGGCGATCGCGGTCGCGACCTGGAGCGTGTTCAACAGCTTGTCGGGCCTGGCGGCCAATGCGCTGCAACTCACCATGGCGCGGGTCGCCGTCGGGGTTGGAGAGTCCGGAGGAACGCCGGGCATCCAGTCGATGATCGCAGAGCTTTTCCCGACCTCGTTCCGGTCGACGGCCTTGGGCATCTACTCCACGTCGGCCTACCTCGGCGTCTTGGCGGGCATGATGGGCGGTGCGGCCTTGGGGAGCTATGTCGGGTGGCGGGCGACCTTCTTCTGGCTCGGGGTGCCCGGTGTCGTGATGGCTCTGCTGTGCTGGTGGACGCTCCCTCGCCGGGGCGTGGCGTTCGTTCATGCCGCGGAGGCGGATCTCAAGCTTCAGGCCGTCCTCACATTGTGCTGGGAGAGGCGCACGCTGCGGTACCTGGCGCTGGGTGCCGGCGCGTTCAGCACGTTCGGGCTTGCGCTCGCCACCTGGATGCCAAGCTATTTCATGAGGTCCCATGGGATGACCATCATGGAGGCAGGCGCCTGGATGGGCATGCTGGCAGTGACCGGCGGTGTCGTCGGCACGGTCACGAGCGGGATGATCGTGGATCGACTGAGCCGGCGAGACTTGCGCTGGCAATTGCGGGTCCCGGCGATAGGCTTCTTCACCGTTATTCCGTTGTATGTGGTGCAATTGCTCTGGCCGGCGGAATGGGTATTCCAAATCGCAGGCATGCGAGTTCCCGGCGTAGTGCTGTTTTCATTTCCTTGCGCGTTCCTGTCGGCCCTTTATCCCGGACCTTTCTTCGCTGCCCTGGTCAGTGTCGTGCCGCCTACGATGCGCTCACAGGCCGTGGCGACGATCAGCATCGTCATCAGCATTATTGGTGCCGCGATCGGGCCTCTGTTTGCAGGGGGCGTAAGTGACTATTTCAGTGGGACCTACGGTTCGAATGCCCTGCGGTACGCTCTCTTGTCGATGACGGTGATGGTGCTGATTGCGGGACTGCTGTTCTGGCGGGCCGCATCCCATTACGTGGATGAGAAGGTCTCGTAAGAGTTGGACTAGCGGGGGTACCCACGGTCGCGCAGGAACACCTTTCGCAGAATTAGTAAGTGCCATATCACTTACACACGCTTTGGCAATGCCGGGGCGATCAGGAGAGAGATCGATGCGAGTATCCATGGAAGTCGTGAACCCACCGGCAAATGCATCGGTCCTGCCGGTGCCGGATGTCGCCGCCTTGAAGCAGGCCCTGCTCGAAGCCGACACTCCCACGTTGCTGATGGCGTATACGCACCTCACCCACGACGATGAACTGCTCGAGGCGTTTCGCCCGCATATTAGGCCGGTCATGTTCGGCGCCAACGATATCCCCGAGGAGCTGGAAGCGCGGCTTCACGCGAAGCTCATCGACGTGCTGACGGCCCCGGCGCCCGCCACGGCTGACAAGCCGCTGCCAGAGCCGCTGATGCACCGCATGCTTGAGGTCTACACGGGTGAGCCGGTCGCCCCGGAATACGTGCCCATGCTTCTCGAGCAATCGGGGATGACAGGCGTGCAGGGCGTGGACCTAGCGCAGCGTGCGCCCGCAGCCGAAGGCTTCAAGGTCTTGATCGTGGGGGCGGGGCTCTGTGGCATCGCCGCGGGCGTCCGCTTCCAGGAGGCTGGGTACGACTACGAAATCATCGAAAGGAACGATGACGTCGGCGGAACGTGGTATCATACGAACTATCCGGGGTTGGCGGTCGATACACCAAGCCACTATTACTCCTACTCGTTCGAGCTGAATGCGAATTGGCGGCACTACTTCACCCGCGGTTACAACAATCAGGATTATCTGCTGCACACGGCGCGCAAGTACGGCGTGCGTGATCGCGTAACCTTCGGGTTCGACGTTGCGTCCGCGGTCTGGGACGCGGATGGCAAGATGTGGGACGTGACGATCCGATCGACGAAGGACGGCTCCGAGCAGACCCGCAGGGTCAACGCCTTCGTTACGGCGGCAGGGTTCCTGCGCGAGCCCAAGCCGATCGACATTCCGGGCCACGAGACGTTCTCAGGCATCAGCATGCACTCCGCCAAGTGGCAGGCCGATGTCTCGTTGGACGGATTGCGCATCGGCGTGATCGGCACCGGCGCCAGTTCGATGCAGCTGTCGACCTCGCTCGCCAAGATTGCCCAGCATCTCACAGTGTTTCAGCGGTTGAAACGGTGGGTCATGCCGGTTCCGCACCTCAATGCCGAGGTGCCCGAAGGCGCCAAGTGGGCGATGCGCCATATTCCCCATTACGCGCAATGGTATCGTCTGATCACGTACTGGTGGACATCCGACGGTCTCTATCCAAGTTGCGTCATCGATCCCGAATGGCCGCACCCAGACCGTTCGGTGAGCGCCGAAAACGACCAGCTTCGCGAACGCCTGCTGGACTATATAGACACACAACTTGCCGACTATCCCGAATTGAAGCCCAAGGTGACGCCCGATTACCCTGCTGGCGGTACGCGCTACTGCATGGATGCGGGCTGGTTCGACATGCTGAAGATGGATCATGTCGAGCTCGAGGATAGTGGGATCGAGCGCATCGTCGAGAATGGCATACTGACGAAGGACGGGCGCCTGATTGAACTGGACGCGATTGTCTACGCGACCGGCTATACGGGCCGCATCATCACCGCCATGCATATCGAGGGGGTGGGCGGCCAGACGATCGAGGAGATCTGGCGAGATCCCGATGAAATCAAGGCCCACCGGGGGTTCATGCTGCCAGGCTTCCCCAATCTCTTCATGATCGGTGGCCCGGGCAGCGTTCCCGGTCACGGCGCCGGCGTGAACATGCTTGCCGAAAACCAGGCGAACATGATCCTGGGCTGCTTCGACTTGATGGCCAAGGCAGGAGCGCGGGCATTCGAAGTGAAGCGCGAGAGCTTCGATCGCTACAACGACGATGCGGACGATCAGCTTCGTCGCATGATCTGGAACCATCCATCGATCCGCCATCGTCATGCCACGCCCAAGGGGCGATTGCTGGGATATTATCCTTGGCGGTTGATCAAAGCCTGGCAGGATTCTCGCCGGCCAGACCCGAGCGAGTACGTCCTGTCGTGACGGTCATTCACGTTCTCGCCTTACGCGGCGCTGGGCCTCAGTTGACGATCTGTCGCGGACGTCATAGTGGGTAAGGACACATCATCAAGTTCGCGCCTGGCGGCCTCGGTTGGCGTCGCATTGCCGAGCGACGCAGATCGGAACGAGTTAGCGGATCGCCATGAGTCGCCCACGTCTATCCAGTGCGGATCGTCGGGATGCCATACTCTCGGTCGCGCTTCGCGTGTTTGCGGAACATGGCTTCCACAAGACGAAGGTGGAGTGGGTCGCCCAGCAGGCGGATGTATCGCAAGCCCTCATCTACCGCCATTTCCCGACCAAGTCGCACTTGTACCGCGGTGTCTTGCGGCGCGTGCTGGAGGGGCAGGATCAAGTCTCCGCATCGTTCGGCGAACTCGCGCGATCGGGCGAGGGGCTGGTACAGCTTGTCGCCAAGCGCTTGTCGATCGCGATTGCGGCGCGCCGCGGCGGTCCGGAAAACGGCGCGCGCCTCATCATGAGGAGCATCGCGGGGGAGGGCAGTCTCGCGCGGCTGATCTACCGGCGGGTGAAGCGCAAGTGGCTGCCCTCGCTTTCCGCAACGCTCCATGCAGCGCACGCGGCCGGCGAGATCGAGGGCGACTTGCTTTCGGCGGAAGATACGATGGCCTTCATCGAGCATGTCGCCTCGACGATGCAAGTCGTGCGGACCGCGGAAATACCCGTGCTGGAATATACCGGCGACGATCACGCCCAGTTGCGCAGCGCCATCGTCTTTTGTGCTCGTGGATTGGGCCTTCAACCCGCACTCGTGTCGCGGGCCGCGGAACTCGGCAGCAAATACCTCGATGCAGAGGCCGCCTTGCGGACTACGCGCTAGCATCTGCGCCACACCCGGCAGAGTGTCGGGTCCATCGAACACAATCTGACTTCATGAACCGGCTCTAAGAGCTTGACGCTCGCAAAAAGACGGGCGATACGACTTTGTAAGTGATATATCACAAACTAGATCGGCAGTGATTGCAGGTCGTCCGTCCGGTCCATGATCCATGCCCGGGCGCGCATCCATTAGCCGGAGCATCTGACACAATCGACGGTCGGGCCATGCCACGACCGAGGGGGAGAGATTTATGGTCAAGGCATTTTCGCGCCCATTGAAGGCGGCGTTTTTCATCACGTCCATTCTGGCGAGCAGTGGGCCGGCTCTGGCTCAATCGAGCCAGAATTCAGAAGGTGGCGAAGATGTCAGCGCAGAAATCATCGTGACGGCGGAGCGTGGTGCGGCAGCTCTCAAGGACGTCCCGATGGCGGTTGATGTGGCCACGGGCGAACAGCTGAAAAATTACAATATACTCGATCTCAAGGACGTGTCGTCACTCGCGCCGGGTCTGCAGATCAGCGCCGAAGGACGCTCGAACATCGCGACACTGCGCGGCATCTCTTTCGAACCCGATATCGGAGGGCCAGCGGCGGTCGCCGTCTACTACAATGAGATTCCCGTCGACATTCAAACCGCCGCAACGGCGCTTTACGACATCCGGCAAATCGAAGTGCTGCGCGGTCCTCAGGGAACTTTGCGCGGCCGAACCGCACCGGCTGGGGCCATTACAGTGACGACACAAAAGGCCGATCTGCGGGCCCTGGACGGTTATGCGCAGGGAACGCTCACCACCTTGTCGGGCCGCAATCTGCAGGGCGCGGTGTCTGTTCCGGTGATCGAGGATAGATTGGCGATCCGTGTCGCCGGTCTCTTCGACCGCAACAGGGGAAACCAGGTTCGTAACCTGACCAATGGCCGCAGATCGAGGCAGGAGATCGAGAGCGGCCGGGTATCGATCGTCGCTGCCCCTACCGACGACCTCAAGATGAACCTCACCTATCAGTATCTCGACAACGATTTGCGGGAGTCCATCGCGGTCATGGGCACCGGCAATCGCCCGAGCTTGTTGTCGCCCTTCGTCAATGGACCGCTCTTGCGCGCCGACGATCGCAAGGCCGTATCGGAAGGCTTGGGCCGACTGCGCAATCGCACGCACATCGTGACGTTCGATGCCGATTGGACGATCGGCAACCAAGTCGTCTCCCTGCTCGGCGGCTATCAGCGCGGCCGGTATTCGACCCGGTATGACACCGACATGGGTAACGCTGTCGACAATTACGACCAGTATCTGGCGGTCGCGAACCGTAGCCATGACATCACGGGAGAGGCACGCATTACCTCTCAGTTCGAAGGGTTCTTCAATTACACGGTCGGCGTATTCTACAGCAAGACCAAGACGAGAAATGCGAGCGAGGTGCGCACCGACAGCTTCTTCTCGCTTACCGCACCTCCGACGCCGATCCCGGCAGCGCAGTTGCGCCTGCCGCTGCTGGCATCCGTGGACATCGCAAACGACAGCAGCGATCTCGCGTTCTTCGGCAGCGCGAGATTTCGGGTAAGCGATCGGCTCAAGCTGGAGCTTGGCGCTCGCCTTACCCGCTCTCGTGCCACCGCGCAGAGTTATCTGGCAGTCACCACGACGGGTAGTCCAGCGCTCGGCGTGCCGGCGGGCGTCATTCTTCCTCGACGCGCGACGGTCGACCCCAGGTACGTGCACATGCAGAACTGGCCGCTGACGGGTACCGCCAGCCTCTCCTACGACTTCACGCCGGACATGACGGGCTATGCTAGCTATGGGCGTTCGTTCAGGCGCGGATCGGCACAGCTTGGCGTCAATTCACCGCTGGATTCCAGCCTCTTGGTACTCGATCCTGAACGGTCGAACGCTGTCGAGATCGGGTTCAAGGCGAACCTCTTCGACCGGCGCGTCAAGATCAACTTCGCGGCCTTCTACCAGAAGTTCGACGGGTTCATCGGACTGACGTCCGTCGTGACCGCGCCCAACCGCGATGGCGTGATCAGCGGCGCGCCTGCGAACTTGAGCTTCAACGGCGATGCCATTTCCAAGGGACTTGAGGTCCAGATCGACGCGCGGATCGCACGCGGATGGAACATGGGCGTCAGCGCATCCTATGCGCACTCGCGGTACGACAACGCGGTCACGCCCTGCAACGACTACAATTTCGACGGGAAGCCGGACACGCAAGGCACCCGCGCGGTGCCGATCGGGCAGCAGGTCAGCTTCTGCACTCGCAACGATCGCATATCCGAAACGCCCGACTTCGCGCTCAGCGCCAATTCGGAATACGCGATCGACGTCGGCAATCTTCAGCCCTTCATCCGGGGGCTGGTCAATTATCGAGGCGGCTTCTATTCGCAACTCGCGAGCTACCATTACGATGCCTATACGAATGCTAATATCTACTTGGGCGTTCGCAACAGGACATCGGGATGGGACCTGACGATTTTCGTCAAGAACGTGTTCGACACAACGCAGATCCGCTCTGTCAGCAACGACGGGAACTTGCAGGTCGCGACGAGCACGACGACCCGCCGGGGGACGCCGACGCCGTTCTTGTCGAACTATCGCGCTGTGTACACGGCTGTGCCGCGTGAGTTCGGCCTGACGGGTCGGGTAGAGTTCTGATCGGGAAGCGGGCGATGGCCGCTGCTCTGTTCGTTGTAGCGCGAAAGGACGCTGCGACGCAGGCTCCAGAGGGCTTGTCGCGGCGGACGTTTCTGGCTGTCGCATCGGTCATGCTCGTGTCCTCCATCGGCAGCACCGGCCTCATGTCCGTCATGCCGGTCATCGGACGCGAAGTCGGCATTGCCGATCATCTGGTGGCCGGCGTGTTCTCGCTCTCGGCGCTTCTGTGGGCGGTCGCGTCACCCCAATGGGCGCGGCTGTCCGATCGCTGGGGACGAAAGCCGCTCATCCTGCTGGGGCTCGGCGGCGTGGTTCTGTCGATGCTGGGCTGTGGTGCCGCGGTCATGGCGGCCCTCAATAAAGCGCTGGGACCGCTGGCGGCCTTCGTCATGCTGCTGCTGTTGCGCTCAACGTATGGCCTGCTTGGCTCCGCGTCCGCAACCGCGGGCCAGGCCTATGTCGCCGACCGGACGTTCGGGCAGGGACGCGTCAAGGCGCTCTCGGCGCTTACGGGATCGAGTAACTTCGGCAGCATTCTGGGGCCGGCGCTGGCGCCGTTCTTGATCGTATGGCCGCTGGGTCTGGCCGGGCCGCTGTTCGGCTTCGGGTTGCTAGGGTGTCTCACGGTGATCGCGGTGCTGCTGGGCGTTCCCTCGGATCGCCGGGCTTCGCGTACACCTGCTCGCCTTGCTCGGCAGGTCGGCCACCTGGGTATCTGGAGCGATCCGAGAATCCGCCCGTTCCTGGTCTATGGCCTTGTCGCGGCGTCGATGCAGGCTTTCAATACCTATACATTGGGCTTCCTGGTCATCGACAGCTTGGGGGGCGGGCCAGCGGCGGCCCAGCCGGCGATCGGCCAGATCATGGTGTGCGGGGCGGTAGCCGGGTTGATCGCCCAGTGGGGTCTGATTGGCGTGGGCGGCATGCGTCCCAGGGTCATGCTGCGTCTCGGCGCCTTGCTTGCGGCCGTCGGCAACGCCGTGCTCCTGCTCGACACCTCGTTCTCCGCGCTACTGGTCTGCTTTTTCGTGATCTCTCTGGGCTACGGGCTGGCCCGGTCCGGTTATGCCGCCGGCGCCTTCTTGAGCGCTGGGCACGAGGATCAGGCCGCGACTGCCGGAGCGGTGTCCGCCATAACCGGAGCCTCGATCGCTTTGCCGCCGATCCTGGCGGCCTTGTTGTACCAGCTATCCCCTAGGTTCCCGGCTGCGATCGCTGCGGCGTCGATGGCCGGCCTGCTTGGTTACGCCCTGATGAAGCGGGAGCTGCGCAATGTCGAAGCGCACTGATCCTCGCGGCGCAGGCCTGGCCGACCGCCCAGGTCGGCACCGTACTGGCGATCCTTTTCAAGACTTCCATTCCCGACACAGAGGAAAGCTCATGGCTATCAATGACAGGCTGCGCGGCCGGCGGATCATCGTCTTCGGTTCGGCCACCGGCATCGGTGCGGCGACGGTCAAGCGCTTGGCCGAGGAAGGCGCGCGGGTTTGCGCCAGCGATATCAACCTCGATGGCGCGCAGGAAGTTGCCCTGCAGGCTGGTGGCGAGACCTTCGCCACTTACGTCGACATCTCCGATGAAGCGTCCGTCAACACAGCGGTGGAAGAGGCGTTGGCGCGGTTCGGTGGGCTCGATGGCGTGCATGTCAATGCTGCGGATCTTCGCGTGATCATGGAGGACAGCGATGCCCTGGCCATCGACCTCGCCGTCTTCGACCGGACCGTCGCGGTGAACTTGCGCGGCCATCTTCTATGCACTCGCGCCGTGCTCCCCCATCTTCTTGCCAACGAGACGGGGGCGATCGTCTACACCAGTTCGGGCTCTGCTCACGGCAGTGGGCCGACCCGGCCGTGCTATGCGATGACCAAGGCCGGGCTGAACGCGCTGATGCGTCATGTCGCGTCGCGCTGGGGCAAGGACGGCATCACCGCCAACGTGCTCGCGCCCGGTTTCACCGTTACCGGTGAGATGAAGAAGTCCATGGATGCCAAGGCGGGCGAGGCGGAAAGGTGGGCGGATCACTTCATGAGCCGCACCCCACACACACGCCTGGGATTGTCGGAGGACCATGCCGGCGTCGTCGCGATGCTGCTTTCGGACGACGGGCGGTGGATCAATGGCGCCATTCTTGACGTGAATGGCGGCGGCCTGATGCGTGCCTGAGCCGACTCTTCGAGCGTCTCGGTCACGAAGCTGAGCAAGCTTCCTAGCAAGAGGATGGCACATGCCGGACTTGAATAGCCACCCGATGGACCTGCCGCGCACATCCGCGAGGATGAGGGAGTTCGTCAAAGATGGGATGATCCCCGGCGCGATCATCGCATGGGGCAGCGGCCAAGGCTCGGTTCGCTACGAGTCTGTGGGAACATTGGGCTTCGGCAGGGCCGAGCCGATCGACAAACGCTCGATCTTCCGGGTGTTTTCCCAAAGCAAGCCAGTGACCGGCATCGCAGCGATGATGCTCGTCGAGACGGGCCTCATCCAGCTCGATCAGCCCCTTTCGGAGATCCTGCCCGAGTTCAGCGATATCCAAGTGTGCGTGGACGGCGACCCGGCGATGACGCGCCCCGCCGCGGCGCCTATCACGATCCGCCATCTCCTGACCCATACCGCCGGCTTTGGCATGGCGGGCATGACCTTGGGCGAGCTCTATGTGTCAGAGGGTATCGTGCCCGGCAGCAACGCGAGGCAGCTGAGCGGCCACGGCTCGCCGCTGCCGACGTCGCTGGCGGACATGGTCGCCAGGCTTGCGAAGCTGCCACTTGCGACCGACCCAGGTACGCGGTTCGACTATAGCGTGGCGACAGATGTGCTCGGCCGCGTGATCGAGGTGGCATCCGGGATGCCCTTCGATACCTTCCTGCGGACCCGGTTGTTCGAACCCTTGCGGATGATCGACACCGGGTTCCGTGTCGCTCCCGGAAACGTCGGACGCTTCGCCGACCTGCCCGAGCGGCAAGGCGATGCTTGGGCCCTTGCCGATGATCCGTCTAACAGCCGTTATGCCGATCCCCCTTATCCTTCGGGCGGAGGCGGGCTCGTCTCGACCGCGCACGACTATGCGCGATTTGCCGCGATGCTGTTGAACGAAGGGGAACTGGACGGGGTGCGCGTCCTGGACGCCGAGACTGTCCGCCTGGCCAGATCGAACTTGCTACCCTCTGAAGTCACACGGTGTGAATTGCCGATTGGGGAGACCCTGTCCGGTGTCGGTTTCGGTGCGGCGATGTCGGTCTCCGTGCAGCGCGGCGATCGAACAGGCGGAATGTTCGATTGGCCCGGACGCGTGCCGCCAGGTGTTTTCGGCTGGCCCGGCGCGGCCGGCACCGCCTGCTGGATGGACCCGAAGCGTGACTTCTTCTTGCTTTACCTGACGCAATATTGGCCCAGCTGGCTGAACGGCAGCATGCGTCCCGACATCATCGAAGCGGCCTACGACGATCTGGGCTCAGGATTCATCGATCAGCACAGTTCCAAGGAGGCAGGACTATGAAGCCAGTTCGAGTTATGATGGTTGTCGCGGCAGCGCTGATGCCTGCCCACCTGCTTGCGCAAGGTTTCACGAGGGGCGATCCGGTTCCCGCGGCGCTTCCACTCGGCAATGAGCCGGGTGACCCGCGATTGGAGATGCCGTCCGGCCAACACTTGGTTTCCGCCTTCGGCGAACGCCCGGTGTTCTCTCCCAAGGGCGACAAGCTCGCTTTCATCGGCAAGTCGTATGGCGATGCCTTCGAATACGACATGGTCACGGGCCGCCTCCGCAACATCACCGCTCATGCTCCGAGTGAAGGCTATCTGCGCGTTCACTATCTGAACGACGGCAGTTATCTGCTGCTTGGCCCGCGCACCCTGGGCAAGACCCGCGAGGAGACGCGATACGGCCACATCGAGCTTTTCTGGATGGATGCGCAGGCTGCCCGGGCGCCGGTGCCCCTGGGCAGGAAGGTGTTCGAGGGCCTAGCCACCAGCCCGCGCAGCAACTTGATCGCGTGGAGCGAGATGACCGCGGGCGCTTCGCCCACGACACCCGCCACCACGATCTTCACCGGAAGGCTGGTGCTGCACGATGGAGCCCCGGCGATCGAGGATGTGCAAAGCATCCTGACGACTTCGGACTGCCTGGCGGAGGCGCAGGACTTTCTTCCCGGGGACAAGGGGCTGCTCATGCCCTGCTACTTCCATGGCAAAGGGCCGACCGGGGTGCAGACCAAGGTCCTCTCCGTCGATTTCGCGACGAAGAAGGTGACCGAGTATCCGACGCCGGCTGGGCTCTATGGAGAGGTGGAGGGGATCTTCCCCGATGGAAAGCGCGCACTGGTGGAATGCGCGCAAGACCGATCGAAGGGCATGGACATCTGCGTGCTGGATCTGGATCCGGTCAGAGCGCGCTACACCCGCATGACGAACATCGTCCGGTACGGCGGGTGGAAATACGGCAATCCCGTCGTGCGGCCCGGCGGTCGCATGATCGCCGCGCAGGTCGGATCGGCCAACGTCGCTGACGCCGGCGTCGGTGAGGGCATCGTGTTGATGGACCTTGCACCGAACTTCTGAGGGGGTTGCCGATCGCGATCCCAGAAGACCGCGAACTCGCGGCAGGGGCGCGAATGGAGCACGATCACGGCAGCAGGTGCGTGACCTGGGCCTCCGGCATGGCCGCTTCCACGAGCAGCGAGCGATGGCAGCCGAGCGGCTCGCGCTCGAAGCAGAGCAGGGCGGTCGGGCGCTCTTGTGCGAGCGTGCGCAGCTGCGCCATCTGGGCGAGCGCTTCGGGCAATTCCAATTGTCCGGCGTAGACCTCGGCGAGCCGCGCATGATCGTTCTTGCGCGCCGCCTCGCGACCCTCGGGCGGCGTGCCCAGAGCCTTGAGGCCGATGTAGTCGATGCCCGCTTCCCGTAACCCCGCGGCCAGCACGTTCTTGGAAAAGCCCGGCCGGCGCGACAGCGGCACGGCGCGCACGTCGGCCAGCAGCTGCACGCCGGCGCCGCGCAACGCTGCGATCAGGATAGGCTGCGTCAGGCCCTGGTAGCCGATGGTGAAGATGTGCATGCCGCCCGTTATGTAGGGGCGGCCACGGCGAATTTCACCGGCGCTTGATCAGGCCGCCAGAGCCTTTCGGCCCAGGTCGGTGTAGTGCCGGAAAAGCCGGTCGAAGTGCTCCTCGTGCGAGATGACCGCTCCGGCCGAGAGTCGCCCCAGGGGTTGCGCGCAGAACGCGCTGACCGCCTCGGCTGCGGCGACGCGGCTCGCGGCGCGATACGTGAGGCCCGCACCGTTCGCGGCATGGTCCGAAGCGCCGCCGCTGTCGGGCACGATCACCGGCGTGCCGCTGGCGCGCGCCTCGGCCGCGACCATGCAGAACGTCTCGGCCTCGCAGCCGTGCAGCACGGCATCGGCACTCGCCAGTATCGCGGCGAAGGTCTCGCGGTTGCGCTCGGGTTCGAACAGGCGGATGTGCGGGTTGCCGCCGATCGCGCGCAGGACCGCCTGGCGCTCGCGCCCGTCGCCGAACAGGGCAAGGCCCACCGGCGCGCGGCGGCTCGCCGTCGCCACCGCCTCGACGATCATCGGCCAGCGCTTCTCGGGCGCGAGCCGTCCTGCGGCGACCAGCAAGGTCGCGTCCGGGTTTAGCCCGCATTGCGCCAGCAGCAGTTCGCGGACCGCGGGATCGCGCCGCTCGGGACGGAAGATCTGGGTCTCGACGCCGAGGGGCTGCACCGTCACGCCGCCGACACCGCCCGCCTGCAGGCGTCGGGCGAGATCGGCGTTGGCACAGATCGTCGTGTCGAACACCTGGCCCAGGCGGCGCAAGTGCTCCCAGTACCAGGCGAAGCGCCGGTCGATGTGCGGGCGCGAGAGGAACGCGCCGAACCAGCGGTAGGCGTAGGCCGAAAGCGGGTCGGCATGCATGACGAGGCTGCGCGGCACGTCCCGGTTCCAGCGGCCGACCATCGCCGCGCTGCGCCATGGGGAGGATGCTTCGACGAAATCCGGCTCCAAGGCGTCCAGGGCGGCGTGCAGCGCCGGCTCGTCGTCGAAGTACCAGTACTTGCGATCGAGCGGGAAGCGCGGCGAAGGAATTGTCACGATCCGGGCGGCGGGGCCGCGTTCGATCACCTCGTGGCCATCACCGGGGGCGAGAATGGTGATGTCGTGCCCGGCCTGCGCGCCGATCCGCAGCTTCTGCTCGGCATACGTGCGCACGCCTCCACCGTGGGGTGTGTAGAACGCGCAGACATCGACGATTTTCATGGTTCAGCTCTGCTCTTCAACGCGGCCGCTTCAGTGGCGAAACGCCCAGTCCGTTGCGGTAATTGAGGACGATCGTGACAGGCGTGAGACCCTCTCCGGCTCGTACGGCGACGCGCGAGACGGCGGGCTTGCCCCAGCCCAGCTTTGGGTTGTTCGAAAAGCCGATGCCGTCGATGGTCCAGTTGAACTTGCGGTCAAGGTTGCGGTCGTGGAGCAGGACGAGCGCGTATTCGCCGGGCTGCGGAACGCGGATGCACAGGCGCGGCACCTCGGTGGCGGGCACCGGCACGTAGACTCGTCGGAAGACTTTCCCGGCGCTGACGAGCACATTGTCGTCCGCCAGGAAGTCCGTCGCATTCGCAGGGTAGACTTCCAGCTTCAGCTTGCCTTCGCGATCCTTGAGACCTTCCGCGGCGACGAGGAAGGCCGGGCCCCTCTCGTCCGCACGGCAGCGGCCTTCCGCGATCCCCAGCTCCGGCGAACTCGGCACGGCGTGTGCCGCTGCGGTCAGCGATGCGCCCAGCAGGACGGCGGCGGGTACGAGTGCGGCGCGCGCCATCAGCTGTGCGCGCCGGTGCGCAGCAGATCGTTCAGCACCAGCCCGGTGCCGAGCGCGAGGTGCACCAGTACGATCGCCGAGGCCATCATCGTCATCAGCGCGGCGACGTCGGTCTCGTGGCCCAGCGCGATGACGGCGACGCTGGCGAAGACGATGTCCTTGTTCGGGATCAGCGGCAGGCGCGAGATCAGCAGGCGCAGGGTCGCCAGGAACAGCCACCAATTCAGCGTCACCTCGGGCAGGGCCATATGCCACAGCAGCGCCGAAAGCCCTGTCATGATGCCGATGCGGGCCAAGTGGACCAGCGTGATGAACGTCAGGTCCTTACGGTCGAGCGCGAAGATACGGCGACGAAACAGTGTGATCACGAAGGAGGTGACCAGCACCAGCAGCAGCGAGAGCATCACCGCGCCGTTCTCGAGACCGAGCGGCGTGGAGCGGATGAACGGCCAGCTGGCGACAAGCAGGACGATGGTGACCGCGTTGCCGGTCAGGGCCGAAAGGATCGACACGTCCTTGATCGCCGCGAACGGGGCGGCGCTCATCTGGGTCTTGCGGCGGGCCCAGGTGTAGAAGTAGGCCTCGCCGAGGTAGCCGAGCAGCAGCTCGTTGCACACCAGCTTGCGCAGCAGCGCGGTCATGCACCCGGCGGGCAGTTCCCAGAGGCGGCGGTAGATGAACCACTCGCTGACAGGGCCGCTCAGATAATAGACGGCAAAGACGCTCCAGAACAGCGGCGAGCGCGGGACCAGACCGACGATCTGGCGCAAGTCCATGCCGCGCAACTCGAGCACCACGCCCAGGCCGATGAGCACCGAGAACAGGATCGGCAGCATCGCCGCGCCCTTGATCCGCGAGACCGTGTCTTGCGCGCGAAGCTGCAGTGAGGGAACCGTCGCCGGTTCCAAGGTCATGGGTTGATTCAAGAGGGAAGCCTTCTTGCTGACTTTGCCTGGATTAGACGCCGCGGATCGGTGAATGCCGCATCGTCGAGGGTAGGTAGATCGACCAGTCGTCCTGCGCGGCGGCGACGGCCTCGCGGATCACCTGGAGGTAGCTGTCGCGCGCCTCTTCGACCACGAAGGCGGCGGCGAAGCGGCGCTGCTCGGGGCAAAGCGGCTTCAGCGACCTGGCCGCGGCGATCCGCTCCGCCAGTCCCTGCCTGTCGCCCACGGCAAGGAGGGCGCCGCGCCGGCCATGGCCGAGCAACTCGGCCATGCTTTGCGAGCAATCGGTGGCGATCACCGGCAGTCCCGCCGCGATCGCCTCGATGGCCACCGCCGGCACACCCTCGTAGTTCGACGAGAGCACCAGGCAGTCGGCCCGTTCCAGCATGGCATCGACGCAGGTGAGGTGGCCGGTGAAGCGGACCTGTGCGGAGAGGCTGAGCTGCCTTACCAAGTCTTCCAGCTCGGCGCGCAGCGGCCCTTCGCCGACGAGCGTGAGGGTGTCGCCTGGCCGGCTTCCTTGTGCGAAAGCTTCGATCAGCAAGGCGAAGTTCTTCTGCGGCACCAGGCGCCCGATCGCGAGAACATTCACGCAGTTGCGCGCAGCGTCGGTCCGGGGGATCGCCAGGAGGCGCTGCAGCCGCGCCTCGGTGAGCGCCGGGTCGGGAACAACCGCGGTGCGATGCGCGGGAATGCGCATGTAGCGCAGGATCTCGTTACGGGCCGAGCCCGCCATCGCGACAAAGCGGTCGAACAAGAGACCCTGGAGCGCGAGCCAAACGTGGTAGAGCCGGCGGCGGAGCGGCGATTTGTCCTTGCGCTCCAGATCGTTGCTGATCTTGGCGATGATCGGGGGACATGCCTGCCCCAGGAACAGGCGCGCGGCGGCACAGACGATCGCGTAGGTATTGCCCGCGCAGAAGATCGCATCGACCCGGTTGCGCCGCAGGAAGTGCAGCAGGCACCAGATCATCCATGCCGTCTCGAACCGGGCAGTGCGCAACCGCGTTGCCTGCCGTTCGTAGCGCAGCCGGGGGGCGATTGCCCGATCTTGCCCTTCGTCTCGGCCTAGCAGGACGATCACCTCGTGTCCGGCGTCTTGCCAGCTGCGCGCGAGATTGAGGCCCACGCGCTCGACTCCGCCGGGCTCGAAGCTGTGGATCGGCATCAGGATCGTGAAACGCTTATCCATGCTGTCCCAAGACTCCGCGAGGACGGATCCACCCCAGTTTCCGCCGCGCATTTTTCAGCTCCCCAGCAAATCCGCGTAACGGCCGACCTGCCGTCGTGCGGCGAAGGCGGACACGGTCGTGCGAATGCTCGCAAGCAGGCTCGCCTTGCTGACGTCGCCGGGATGGGTGGCGATACGCACGGTCCTCAGGCCATGGAGCCCGCGTCGCGCAAGCGCGGCGAAGGCGAGCGAGGACGCCGTGCGGGAGGGGCTGCGGCTGGCCCAGGTGACCACCGGCCCGCGAACGAGATTGCGGCCGGGATCGGCCGGGCGCCAGACGCGCATGTGATCCTCGGCCAGCGCGAAGCCGCTCTCGCGCAAGGCCTCGCGCGCACCTTCGCCATAGAGCCAGGCGGGAGCTATGAATCCTGCCGGCGCGCGGCCGGTGATGTCAGCGATCAGGGCGGCGCCGTCGCGCATGCGCCTTGCGGCTTCCGTATGGTCGATGCCCAGGAACTCGCCTTCGCCGCCGGTCATGTGCCGGGCCTTGACTGCCGCCGCGCCCCGGTGGCTGGCGGCGTCCTTGTGAGTCCAACCATGGACAAACATCTCGACGCCGCTGTCTGCCCAGGCCCGCAAGCGGGCCTGGAAGGCGGGCGCGGCGCGCAGCGCGGATCGCTCCCAGTAGTCTGGCACCACCAGCATGGCGAAGCGCGGCCCGCCAACCAGGCCGGCGAGCAAGTCGGCCAGCTCATCCACCTGGCTTTCGAAGCAAGGCGCGACGTCGTGGATGGAAAGCAGCAGGCGCTTCATGGGCTACCGGCGATCCCGCGGTGCCAAGTCAGGCAAGGCGCGGTTCGGCCAAACCATCTCAGAACGTCGCCGCGAAGCGCAAGGCGAGGGTGTTGCCATGCCGCCAGGGCGAGCTCGGCGCCCGATCGTGCCGCTTCATCCCCATTGTTCATGCGAATGATGTCGTGCTGCAGGTCGCGCGCGCCCCAGCCGCCGGAGCGGAACCATCCGGCGCGCAGGGCCGGACCGCCTGCGACCTCGACGTAGCCGCCCACATCGAGGGACAAGCTGTGGGATTTCGTGGGAAGGACCGCCGACAACCGGTTGCCGCGAGAAACGCGGGCGGCCGACGCGCTGAGTCCGATGGAGAGATCGCGCGCCACGGCCTGCATGGCGCTGCCGCTGAGCTGCTGGCTGCGCGAGCGCACGGCCTTGTCCAGTTCGGCAATCCGGGCTGACCGGGTGGACACGTACTCGAGCCTCCAGTTTTCACCGTCGCCCTGCTGCCAGCGGCGCACTTGTCCGCTCGCGCTCGCCTGGAGCGTGTCGGCATGTCCGCTTGAAGGGAGCAGCTGGCCAATCAATCCCGCAACCAATACCCGGCGATACATCGTCTGCCCCCGCAGCGACCGGCAAAGCGCATCCGGTCAGCCGAAAGACGCCACCCGCCAGCGAAATCCGCATTAGCCAAATTCCATTGCGGATTTTGGTCGGCAGCGACGTCCTTGCAGCATGGCTCATGGAGACCCGTGTCGTGTTCGCTAAGCGTCTGATGGCTGCGGCCGCCTTTTTCACTTCCGTCGTCGGCATCTCGGCCGTGACGCCGCTCGATGCGTCACCGTCCATGTCGAGCGTGGTCAACGACGGCACCGGCCGTGCGCTTTCCGTCATGACCTACAACGTGGAAGGGCTGCCGTTCCCCGTCGCGTTCAATCGCACCGCGTCCTTGCAGGAGATCGGCTTACGGCTTGCGGCGCTGCGCCAACGCGGCGCGCAGCCGCATGTCGTCCTGCTGCAGGAGGCCTTCACGCCCGAGGCAAAGTCCATCGCCCGCCTCGCCGGGTATCGCTACGTCGCATATGGTCCGCAGATCGGTGACGTGGCCCGGGACGGCGCACCGGTGATGCCGGCAACCTATCGCGCCGACGCGCAGTGGAACAAAGGTGAGACCGAGGGCAAGTGGGTCGACAGCGGCCTCCTGATCCTTTCGGACCTGCCGATCGAGCGGACGGCGCGAATGGCCTTCGCGAGCGATGCTTGCGCGGGGTACGACTGCCTGGCGGCGAAAGGCGTCCTGCTCGCCTGGGTGCGCGTGCCGGGGCAGGCCCAACCCGTCGCGATCGCCGACGCGCACCTGAACTCACGCCGCGCGACGGGCGTCTCGGATGAGCGCGCGGATGCCGCCTTCGCCGAGCAGTACCGCGAGGCCCACGCCTTCATTGCCGGGCATGTCGATGCCGCAACCAGCATCGTCTTCGGCGGCGACTTCAACATCGGCCATGGCCTGGAACGGCGCGAATTGGTGGCAAGTGGCGCTCCGATCCCGGGCGTTGCCGCCGAGGCGACCCGCGAGCTCCAGTCCGACGCCCGGGCGCTCCCCAGCGACAGCGATCTCAAGGCAGTACTCCAGCGCGCCAAGGACGTGCAGTTCTTCCACGCCGGAGCGGGCAAGCAATTGCGCCTGACCGCGGTGCAGGTCCCGTTCGGGATCAAGGCCGGCGGGTTCTCGCTCTCCGATCACCTGGGCTATGTCGCGACGTACAGGTACTAGCCATGTTGCGCCGGCGGGCCGGCGCGCGCGGATGATCAGCTTGCTTCCGTCGCAAGCTTGCGGCGCAGCAGCGGGCGCAAGCGGCTGAGGTCGTTGCGGATGGTGGTCGCGGCGACGCCGGCTTCGCCCATGGCGTGGCTGATCTGGTCGAGCCCCTTGGCGACGTCTCCGGCGGCGTAGAGCCCGGGCACGGTCGTCCTCTGGTGGCTGTCCACCGTGAGGCAGCCATCCTCGGTGGCGTCGGCGCCCAGCATCACCGCCAGCTCGGAGCGGATCACCGAGCCAAGCGCGGGGTAGACGCTCTCGAATTCCAGCTCGCCCTCCGGCGTGGGGGCATAGATGCGCTCACCCTTCACGTGGAGCGGCTTGCACGGCCCGTCGACGACGGCGATTCTCATCTCCTTGAGCCGATATCGCTCCTCCGGCGCCAGGGTGTGTTCGCCGTCCGGGGCGATCAGCGTTACGTCCGCCGTGTACATGCGCAGGAACACCGCCTCGTTGAAGCCGTGCGCCTGCGTACCGATCACGCCCACGCGCCGGTCGGTCACTTCGAAGCCGTCGCAGATGGGGCAATATCGCAGCAGGCCCCTGGCGAGCGCGGCCTCGTGGATCTCGGGAGCGATCGGCGGGCGATTGTTGACGACGCCTGTCGCCAGCAGCACGCTGCGCGCCCGCCAGCTCTCGTCCGAGGCATAGACGACGAAGTGATCCTCGTCGCGCTCGACCGTCTCGACGAGCCCCTTGGTGTGCTGCACGCCAAATTCGGTCGCCTGCTCGTGCATCAGCCGCAGCAGCTCGGTGCCCGCAATACCTCCGGGATACCCGGCATGGTTGTGCGTACGCGGGATCAGCGCGGCGCGACTTTGCCCGGCATCGATCACGCGAAGGGTGAGGTGGAACCGGGCGAGATAGATCGCGGCAGTGAGCCCCGCAGGTCCGGCGCCGATGACGACGCAGTCGAGCAAATCATCCATGCTCTGCGAAGGACTTTGATGCAGGCAAGGTTCCCAGTCGTCGACATGACGGGCGGTGGAACGGTCGCCGCTTGGGAAGCGTTAGTCGCATGATGGCACACGACCCGCGATGGGCCGTGCGTTTGCGCGCGCGAACCGTCAAGTGAACCTATCACGCGCGAAGAATGCTTTCCAACAAACTTGTTCTATTTGCTTGGAACAACTTGGTCATTCGCAGAGTTTCTTGTTCACAATCGCAAGGGAACTCTGCCATGACGCTCATTCTCGCAATCATCATTGGTGGCATCATCGGCTGGCTCGCCAGCATCATCATGCGCCGTGACGCTCAACAGGGCATCTTTCTCAATATTGTCGTAGGTATCGTTGGCGCTGTAGTTGCCGGCTTCCTGCTCAACCCGCTTATCGGCGGCGGCAACATCATGGCCGGCGACTTTAGCCTCAGCTCGCTGTTGGTCTCGCTGCTGGGCGCTGTGATCCTGCTGGCCATCGTCAACCTGTTCACGCGCCGCTCGGTTCGCTGAACGCAGCTTTTCGAAGGAGCCGCGCAAAGTCGCGGCTCCAACGGAGCTAAAAAATAGCGCATCGTCTTCGGGCGGTGCGCTCTTTTTTAGTTCTGCATGCAGGGGCCTTGTACAGGATCAACGTCTGTTTCGCGAGTGTGCGGTAAGGACGAATCAGTTGGGGCAGCGGTTTGCAAGGCTGCCGGTCAGCGCCAAGTCACACGTCGTTGACGCATCCAAGATATGGCGCCGCGTCAACAAAAGCCAGCAAGTGACTAATAGTTCCCGGAAATATTATCCTGGTTAATTTCGAATTATACCAGCGAGTTAAGTTGGTCTTAACGGATAAGCGTACTTCTTGCCTTTGCGGAGGGGGCAGAGAGGAAGTCGCAATGCCCAGATCATACAGGGGAACGGCAAGCCAAGTCGCAATGACAGCTTGCCTCGCAGCACTCGGGACGGCCGGTTTCGCCACCCAGGCGCATGCACAGAACGTCTGCATTCCGGTGCTCGGCGGCACCACCTGCAGCGTTACCGCGGACACTATCGCATCGCCGCTCCCGGCGGTGGCAGGCGCGCTGGACGTGACCGTCTCGACCGCCACCGACCTGGTCGGCTCGCTGACCGCCAGCGCCACCGGCCTGGTGACCGCCACGGCCGATTCGAACATCCTGTCGACCGCCGATGGCGTGCCGGCGCTGTCGCTCACCAGCGGCGACGCGATCGACGCGACGGTTCAAGGGCTGACGACGAGCGGAGCGGGCGCGGCCGGCGCGCTGCTGCGGGCGAACACCAACGCGGCGTTGCAGGCGCTTGGGCCGGTGACGACCTCCGGCAACGGCTCGGACGGCATCAATGTCCTGGCCGGCTCGATCGACATTGCGGCGGATGCGGTGCAAACGCTGGGTGCCGACGCCGACGCCGTGCAACTGGTGTCCCTCAACGGGCCGATCACGCTGAATGCCGACTTGCTCGATACCTCGGGCGATCGGTCCAACGGCGTGCTGCTCAATGCCTTGGGCGGCATCGACCTCGACGTGGGCGTATTGCGCACTGCGGGCGGCCAGGCGCTGGGGCTCAACCTCTCGACCGATCCTGCGGTCTGCGCGGCCCTGGCGGCCGGAAGCTGTGACATCAACGGCGTGGTCGGCACGCTGACGACCCAAGGCCCGGGCAGCATCGGCGCGCTGGTCAATGCCGCTGCCGCGACGAGCCTGTCGATCGACGCCCTCCAGACCAACGGCAGCGACGCCGCCGGCATCGACCTGACCACCAACCCTGCCGCATGCGCCGTCATCGGCGCGGGCAACTGCGGCACCGACTTCACCGTCGGCAACCTGCTGACGCTGGGCGACCGCTCGCCCGGCATCCTCGCGACCATCGTCGGCCCGACCACCGCCAATGTCGACTTGCTCGAGACTGACGGCGCCAACTCGCCAGGCATCGCCATCGTCGGCGATCCGGCGGCCTGTGTCCTGCTCGGCTCGGGCGCCTGCGACACCGGGCTCACGGTGGGCAACCTGCTGACCACCGGCGACGGCTCGGGTGGCATCTCGGTCAACGTGCCCGCGGTGATCAGCGGTGATCTTGGCAGCATCGTCACTCGCGGCGATGACGCACCGGGCGTGCTGCTGCGGGCAGACCCGCAAGCGTGCGCCACGCTGGGCATCGGCGCCTGCGGCGTCGATCTCAACGCTACGAATGTGAGCACCGGCGGCGCCAACTCGCCGGGCATCGGTGTCGCCGCGGTGGGGCCGATCTCGCTCGACCTCGGGCAAGTGTCGACAAGCGGGATCAACTCGCCCGCCGTCGGCATCGCCACCGATCCACAGGCCTGCGCGGTGCTCGGTGCCGGAGAGTGCACCACCAACATCGCGGCCGGTTCTATCACGACAGGCGGCAACGGCTCGACCGGCCTTGGCGTCCTGGCCAGTGGTCCGCTCACCGTCACGACCGGCCCGGTCTCGACGCTCGGCACCGATGCGGACGGTATCCTGCTCGTCACCGATCCCACGGCCTGCTTGATCGCGGGCGTCGGCGCTTGTCCGACCACGGCGACGACTGGGCCGGTGAGCACCGGTGGCAACGGCTCCACCGGCATCGGCGTGGCAGCGGCAGGCCCCGTCCTGCTCAACACCGGCAATGTCAGCACATTGGGAACCGATGCGCCGGGCATCATCGTCGCGACCGATCCGGCGCTCTGCGCAGTCCTGGGCGCCGGCGCCTGCTCGACGACGGTCAACACCGGCTCGGTGGCGACCAGCGGCGACGGCTCGCCCGGCATTGGCGTGCTCGCGGGCGGACCGACCATGGTCAGCACGGGACCGATCACCACCGGCGGCGCGCAGTCGCCCGGCCTTACCGTGATCACGGACCCGGCCGCCTGCCTCGCGGTTGGATCGGCTTTGTGCACGGCCACGGTGGTGACCGGCCCGGTGACGACCACCGGACCCGATTCGCCCGGTGTGACCGTCGGCGTGACCGGCCCCACTACGATCAACACCGGCCCCATCACCACCGGCGGCACCGGCTCTGACGGGCTGGTCGTCACCATCGACCCGAGCGCCTGCCTTGCTCTGGGCCGTACCGATTGCGTCACGCAGGTGATCACCGGCCCGATCGACACCGGCGGTGGCGGCAACCCGGGCGGCGGAAATCCGGGTGGCGGCGGGACCGGCCCCGGCGGTATCGTCATCGGCGATACTGGCGGTAACGGCCCCGGCGGCGGTGGGGGCGGCAGCGACACCGTCACCGTAATCGCCGGCCCGATCAACAGCGGCGGCAACGGCATCGATGTGAACACTGGCTGCACGCAAGTGGACATCACCGCCACCGGCCCTGTCACGTCGCGTGGCGGCACCGGCATCGTCGCCAACAGCGCCTGCGGTGTGCGCGTGACGACGCTCCCCGGCGCGCCGGTGCAGGGCGCGACCGGCGGCATCGAAGTGACCTCGGGCACCGGCTCGATCATCACCATCGGTGACCGCGTCCAGGCGGGCAACGGCCTCGCGATCGACGTCAATGGCGCCAGCACGACCTTGACCAACCAGGCCACGGGCACGATCATCGGGAGGGTCGACCTGACGGATGCAGCCGACACGTTCAACAACGCCGGCACCTTCCGTCCCGTGGGCACCAGTACCTTCGGCGGCGGCGTCGACGTGCTCAACAATACGGGCACGATCGCGGTCAACCCAGGTGGCGCGGCACCGGCGGCGGTGGCGTTCACCGGGCTGGAGACGCTGAACAACTCGGGCCTGATCGACATGCGCAACGGCCAGGTCGGCGACACGCTGACCACCTCGGGCAACGTCGTTGGTTCGGGCGGCAGCACCCTTGGCGTGGACGTCGGTACGACCACGGCGGATCGCCTGATCGTCGGCGGTGCGGCGACGGGCTCGACGGCGGTGGTCGCGCAAGGCCTCAACGGCGGCTTCGTCAACGGCGCGCTCGTCGTCGATGCCGGCGCGGGCACCAGCGCGGGCGCCTTCACGCTGGCCAATGGCGGCACGGTCGGCATCGTCGACTACTCGCTGGTCTACGATCCGGGCACGAACAACTTCGCCGTCTTCGGCCTTCCCGGCCAGGCGGCGGTGTCGCCGTTGCTGATGGTCGATGGCGGCCGTCAGCTGAGCTATCGGAGCAACGACGCGGTGGGTTCGCACCTTGACGGCACTCGCACCGGCAAGGCGTTCTGGATGACGGCCTACGGTCTGACCGACCAGCGCAAGGGCAGCTACGCCACGACCGCCTTCGGCCAGCCGGTCCGCTACTCGCTGAACAACCGGCAGGACTTCTTCGGCATCCAGGCCGGCGTGGACCTGATCGGCACCGAGACCGGAACCGTGCTCGGCGTGACCGGCGGCTACGGCAGCAGCCAGCTCAACGTCGATGCCGGAGCGGGCCGCGCGCGTTACGACGCCTACAATATCGGCGTCTACGGGCGGGCAGTCGCCGGGCCGCTGCGGATCGAGGGCCTCGCCAAGTACGAGCACGTAAAGGCGCGCTATGGCGATGTCTTCGCCGGCCTTGCGGACCGCACCCGCGCCAACGGCTACGGCGGCTACGTCAAGGCGTCGGCGGCGTTCGGCACCGGCCGCTTCACGGTCGCGCCGTTCGCTTCGCTCGACTACTCGCACTTCAACTGGAAGGGCCTGGACCTCGGCGTCGCCACGGCCGATCTCGATGCGGCGGACGGCATGCGTGGCAAGGCCGGAGCACGGGTCGAGACGGTGCTGTCCGACGGGCCGAGCACGGTGCGGCTCTATGCCTCGGGGGCTTACGTCCACGAGTTCAAGGGCCGTGACCGAATGACCCTGAACGGCGGCGGCTACAGCTTCGCCTTCCGTCTGCCGGCAACGCCGGACTACGGCCAGGCCAAGCTCGGCGTCGCCATCGACCAGGGCGAGCGCGTCAGCGGCTTCATCGAGGCGCAGGGCGACTTCAGCGGCAACTACAAGGGCGGCGGGGCACGCGCCGGCCTTTCGCTGAAGTTCTAAGGGGCGCCGGCGGGAGAGGGCAGGGGCTCTCTCCCGCCGGTGTTTTTGCATTGCGGCGGGAGCCGCGGGAGGCTTTGTACCCGCTTTGAGGGAGTAGAGGCCCGTCAGCTTTGTGGCAGCTCACGCCCAATGCCGGTCGTCTGCTTCACAGCATGATCTTCCTGAAAGCGGATCATCCGCACCCACTTCCTTGCGGTCGTAAAATCGCGATAGTTGCGCCGAGATGGAAGCAGAAACCAGACTAAAGCTCTTTGGACCCTTTGGGAGCTTCCTCCATCATTCGCTTAACATGCCGAGCATGGATAGCGTAACTCTCCGCGAGACTGAAATGTACGGTCTTAATTTCTAAGATATTTGACCTTTCACCGAGGTCACACTCAAGTTCTTCCTGATGTCGGAGGTGGGTCGCCAAAGCTTTATACGGCATGGTGATTGTCCTAGAAAGCGCGATAGCTCTCGTGTCTCTCATTCACGTGCCCGCAGGCTTGGACGAATGCGATAGGTCGACATAGCACTTCAGTTCGCCAACGTCTTGTGTGATCCCGTCAGCCTTGCGTTCAATCTTGCTCTAAAATGGACATAGAACTTCGCCGGTCTGTTGGCGCGCTCGACACAATGGTTCCGCTTTCCACCCACATCCTGACCTAATCATCCCGAAGCTCCACCCACACCGGTGCATGGTCGCTGGTCTTTTCCCAGCCGCGCACCTCTCGGTCGACCTCGGCCTTGACCAGCCGGCCAGCCAGGGCAGGGCTCAGCAGCAGGTGGTCGATCCTCAGCCCCGCGTTGCGGGCGTAGGAGTTTCGAAAGTAGTCCCAGAAGGTGTAGACCGTCTCGTCGGGGTGAAGCGTGCGCAGGGCGTCGGTCCAGCCCTGGTCAAGCAGGCGGGCGTAGGCGGCGCGCACTTCGGGGGCGAACAGCGCGTCGTCGAGCCAGCGCTCGGGCTTGTAGACGTCGCGTTCGGTCGGCATCACGTTGAAGTCGCCGGCCAGCATCACCGGCAGGCCCGAGGCGAGCAGTTCGCCGGCATGGGCGATCAGCCGGTCGAACCAGCGCAGCTTGTAGTCGAACGTGGGGCCGGGCCGGGGATTGCCGTTGGGCAGGTAGAGTCCGCCGACGAGGATGCCGTTCACGGCCGCCTCGATATAGCGGCTCTGGGTGTCCTCGCCCTCGTCGGGAAGGCCGCGCCGGGTCTCGCAGATCTCGCCCACGCGGCTGAGGATGGCGACGCCGTTCCAGCTCTTCTGCCCGTGCCAGATCGCGTCGTATCCGGCCTCGCGCAGCGCGGTTTCGGGGAACTTCTCGTCGGGCGCCTTCAGTTCCTGCAGGCACACGATGTCCGGCCGCGACTGCTCCAGCCAGCGCAGGAGCACTGGAAGGCGACCGTTGACGCCGTTGACGTTGTAAGTGGCGATCTTCACTCGGTGGGGAACGCGGCGTGCGCGGCCGAGTTGCCGGGATTAGGCGTAAATCGGGCGCCGGAAGGGGAGAAGGGACGTGCCGAACCGCACCATCGCCGCAGTCGAGGCCGGCGGCACCAAGTTCATCCTCGCGCTGGCGGACGAGGCGGGCACGCTCCTGGAGCGAAGCCGGATCGACACCGCCGCTCCGGACGTGACACTGCCCGCGGCCGTACGGTTCTTCGCCGAGGCGAGCGCCCGACATGGCCGCATCGCCGGGTTCGGCATCGGCAGCTTCGGGCCGATCGAGACCGACCCGCGCTCACCCGACTACGGGCGCTTCAAGCCGAACCCCAAGCCGGGTTGGGCCGGCGCCAGCTTCGCCGAGGCCTTCGCGGGCTTCGATGCGCCGATCGTGCTGGATACCGACGTCAACGCCGCGGCGCTCGGCGAGTGGCTGCACGGGGCCGGGCAGGGCTGCGAGACCGTGGCCTACACGACCGTGGGCACCGGCATCGGCAGCGGCATCCTGCGCGGCGGCGAGCCGGTCGGCGGTTTCGCGCCGCCCGAAACGGGGCACATCCCGGTTCCGCACGACCGGGGCGAGGACGACTTCGACGGCGTCTGCCCGTTCCATGGCGACTGCCTGGAGGGGCTGGCGAGCGGCCCGGCGATCGCCGCCCGATGGGGTGCGCAACTTGCGTCAGGTCAGGAGGGCTACGAGCAGCGCGTCGGGCTCATCGCCCGCTACCTCGCGTCGCTCGCGACCACGCTGATCCTGCTGCACACGCCGGATCGGCTGATCTTCGGGGGCGGCGTGATGAAGGCGCCCGGGCTGCTCGACGCCTTGCGCCGGGAGACCGAGGCGCGGCTCGCCGGCTACGTCACGCACCCGCGCCTCGACCCGGGCTTGCGCAGCTACATCGCCGCGCCGGCTCTTGGCGATGAGGCCGGCATTCGGGGCGCCATTGCGCTGGGACGCCGCGCCTGACGTCTCAACCCGGGGTGCGCTTACCCAGGAGCTGGCTCAGCGGCTGCGATCCGCGGTAGTAGCCCCGCTCCGGGTGCATGGACTGGTAGACGACCGCGTTCTCCAGCACGCGCTGGATGTAGTTCTTGGTCTCATAGATCGGGATCCGCTCGATCCACTCGATCCAGTCGACCATGCCCGTGCGCGGGTCGCCGTTGGCGCGCAGCCACTTGTTCACGTTGCCCGCGCCGGCGTTGTAGGCGCCGACCGCCAGCGGCGTCGACCCGCCGAAGTAGTCCATCATCCGCCCGAAGTAGCCGTCGCCCAGCTGGACGTTGTAGACCGGGTCGGTCGTCAGCGAATCCGGATTGTAGGGCAGGCCCATCTTGCCCGCCTGCTCGCGCGCGGTGGTGGGCATCAGCTGCATGAGCCCGCGCGCGCCCGCCGAGCTGAGCGCGTTCTGCGCGAACTGGCTTTCCTGCCGGGCGAGCGCGTGGTCCATGATCCAGTTCGCGCCCGAGGGCGTCGGCATCACCGGATAGGCGATGCGGCCGAAGGTGCTGTACCCTTCGGCATGCGCCGACTGGCCGAGGATGACGCCCAAGTCGCGCCGGCCGATCTCCTGCGCGAGATCGGCGACGAGCACGTGGTCCGCCTCCGACTGCGCCTGGTCCGAGATCTCGCGGAAGAACTGCACCGTCGTGCGCCAGTCGCCATTGCGGGCGACATCGCGCACCGCGCGGGTGATCGGCTTGGCGTTGAACGCGGTGCGCTCGCTGCCGCTCGGCCGCGACTGTGGCTGGGTGTCCAGATTGGGGATCGGTCGCCCCAGCCGCTCGAGTGCGAGCTGGCCGTAAAAGTACTCCGGGTACTGCGCCGCCATCTCGAAGTAGCGGTTCGCCAGCGAGGTGTCGCCCGCCAGGGCGAGGGCGCGACCAGCCCAGTAGAACCCCTTCGAGCGTGTGCCCGGCGTCTGCGCCGCCGCGCCGTAGCGGTAGAACAGCGGCGCCGCGCGGCGATTGTCGCGCAGTTCCCACAGCGCCTTGGTGCCGCCCAGCCACATCAGCGACGTGTAGTCGTCGCGCAGCTTGTACGAGAGCTTGGAGATGTCGGTGCCCGGCGCGAAGGCGTCGTCGATCGAGCTGGCGATGCGCACCGCGCTGTCCGCGCCCGCGCCCTTCGCAGCGGTCAGCAGTTCGCGCACCCACAGCTGCGGTTGGGGGACGGGCTGGGTCAGCGGCGCGCGCGTGGCGAGCAGGCTGATCTCGGCGGGCAAGTTGCCGCTGCGCCGCGCCTGCACCGCGCGGTTGTAGATGTAGCCCGGGTCGCGCAGCAGCGTGGGGTCGACCATGACGCCCAGGCTTCCCGGCGCGCTGCCCTGCAGCAGCGAGAGGCGCTCCATAAAGCCGCCGCGCCGCTCGGCCGAGACGAACGAGACCTGCCGCTCGGCCTGCGCGGTCTCGCCTTGCCACAGCAGCGCATTCATCCGCGCGTCGTGGTCGGCGGTGGTCAGCCGGTCGCGATAGAACGAGATCAGCGTCATCTCGTCGCTCGGCGCCAGCGAGCCCGCCCGCCAGGCCGCGGCCGCTCGCGCCGGCGCGTCGGAGCGGCGCACATTGGTGAGCGCGACCGCATAGTGCCCGGCCGCATCGCTCGAGAGCGGCGGATAGCGATCGAAGAAGGCGATCACGCTCGAGGGATCGGGCGTCTCGTTGTCGAGCGCGTTCTCCGCCGCGGTGCGCAGCTTCTCCTCCAGCGGATAGCCGGGATAGCTCATCAGGAACGAGGCGTAGGCATTGAAGCCCATGCTGCCGTTCGCGACCAGCAGCTTCCAGCGGTCCACCGACTGGTGCACGGCCGGGTCGAACGACTGCATCTGCATCGCCCGGGCCTGGTCCCATTCGCGACCATCCTGGGCCAAGGCCGGTGCGGAAAGGAACACACAGGAGATCAGCAGGGAACAGGAGGTTACGCGCAGCATGCTGGACATTTTGGGAAAAGGCTCCTTATCAGGCCCTGAATGACCTACGGCTCATGACGGCCCCCGTTCCCCCCGGTGCGACAGCGGCGGCCTTGATGACCAACAGCGAAGGCAAAGTCCATGTTTTCGGGATCGATTCCTGCTCTCGTCACCCCCTTCCGCGACGGCGCGTTCGACGAGGCGGCGTTCCGCAAGCTGGTCGACTGGCAGATCGAGAGCGGGTCCTCAGCGCTGGTGCCGTGCGGCACGACGGGCGAAAATTCCACGCTCTCCAACGCCGAACATCACCGCGTGATCGAGGTTTGCGTCGAGCAGGCGGCGGGCCGGGTGCCGGTGATCGCCGGGTGCGGCAGCAACGATACGATGAACGCACTTCTCCACATGAATTTCTCGAAGAAGTGCGGAGCCGCCGCCGCGCTGGTGGTCGCGCCCTACTACAACCGGCCGAGTCAGGAGGGGCTGCTCGCCCACTTCTCGTACCTGGCCGAGCACAGCGACCTGCCGATCGTGCTCTACAACGTGCCAGGCCGGACCGTCACCGACCTGCAGCCTGAGACCGTGTGCGAACTGGCGCGGCGCTTCCCCGAGACGTTCATCGGCATCAAGGACGCGAGCGGCGACCTCAGCCGCGTGACCGACCACCGCATGGGCATATCCAAGCAGTTCTGCCAGCTTTCGGGCGACGACGAACTGGCACTGCCGTTCAACGCGGCCGGCGGTGTCGGCTGCATCTCGGTGACCGCCAACGTCGCGCCGGCGCTGTGTGCCGATTTCCAGGCGGCCTGTGCCGCGAACGACCTGGAAAAGGCGCGAGAGCTCAACGACAAGCTCTACCCGCTGCACTACGCCATGTTCGAGGACAGCTCGCCCGGCCCCTGCAAGTATGCGCTGAGCCGCGTGCTGGACTGGATGACCAACGAACTGCGCCTCCCGCTCGTGCCTTGCGGCGAAGCGGCCCGTGCCGCCGTCGACGAGGCGCTGCTCCACGCCGGGCTGCTTTAGGGTCGCCCGACGAGGGGCCAGCTTACCGCAACCTTTGCTCGCCCCCGTCAGGTTGTTTGTCGGGCGGCGTGGTTCGTGATTTATTTTTGCGCCCCGGGCACCTACATGCGCTTGCACCATGGCCCGTCCGCAGCACAAGACTTTCGACAAGGTGAAGAGCGTGGCGGAGAACCGCCGCGCCCGCTTCGACTACCACATAGAGGACACCTATGAGGCCGGCATCATGCTGACCGGCACCGAGGTGAAGTCGCTCCGCTTTGGCGAGGGGTCGATCGCGGAGTCCTATGCCGAAGTGCGCGGGGGGGAGTGCTGGCTGGTCAACTCCAACGTGCCCGAGTTCAGCCACGGCAACCGCTTCAACCATGAGCCGCGCCGGCCGCGCAAGCTGCTGCTCCACGAGCGCGAGATCGCCCGGCTGCAAGGCGCGGTCGAGCGCAAAGGCATGACGCTGGTACCGCTCTCGATTTACTTCAACGGCCGTGGCCGGGCCAAAGTGGAACTGGCGCTGGCGCGCGGCAAGAACGCGGCCGACAAGCGTAACACGATCAAGGAACGCGACTGGAAGCGCGAGCAGTCGCGCATCATGCGAGACCACGGATGACGACCATGTTCGCCAGGGTCACGGGCTGGTTCCATCGCCAGATGCCGACGCACGCGCAACTCGAGGCGAACCGGTTCACCGCGCCGCTCGCCAAGCGGCAGGAGTTGTTCCGTTTCACTCGCCGATCGGTGCCTCGCGGGGTGGCCGTCGGCATTTTCGTCGGCATCTTCGCGATGATCCCGGGCGTGCAGATCGTCGGCGCGGCGCTGATGTGCGTGCCCTGGCGCGGCAATATCCCGCTGGCGATCGCGATGACGTTCTTGTCGATCCCGCCGACCACGCCGTTGATCCTGCTGGGCTCTATCTGGCTCGGCAACCATCTTGGCTACCATGCCGATATCGGCACTTTCAAGCTGCTGATGCGCACCGGCGCCGGGCCAAGCGAGTGGCTGCACTGGCTGCTGTCTGACGCTGCGCCGGCGCTCGTCGTGGGGCTATTCATCATCTCCGTGGTGAGCGCGGTCCTCGGGTATTTCCTGGCGATCGGGTTCTGGCGGCTGTGGATCGGCCGCAAGCACCGCGCGCGCAAGCTGCGCCCGGTTCGTCGTCCGAGCGTGCCCGTCGAGACGCTGGAGGTGGAGGCCTTGCACCGCGAGCCCGGCGCGTGAGCGAGAGCGCGCTGCCGGAGCCCGTGCGGGGCTTGGGTGACTATCTCGCGGTTGCGCTCGCACTCGTTCTCAGCACCGCGCTCGTCGGCTTCGCAACTCGGGACGTGCTGGTGGCGGTCGTCTTCGCCGCCGCGGTGGTGACGCTCGGCGCCGCGGTCTTCGCCGCCACGCGCCGCAAGCCACCGACCGCCGAACAGGAGTTCGCGCTTCCCGACTGGTCGGTGACTGTCGCTGCGATCGAGCGTCCCGATGTGGCCGTCGCCATCACTGACCGGGCCGGGCGCCTGGTCTGCGCCAATGCCCGCTACGAAGGCTGGTTCGGAACCGGTAATGCCCCGCCGCGCCTGCCGATCGAGCACGCGGCGCGCGAGCGGCTGGCCGACACGGCCCGAGGCGCCTGGCGCGACGGCACGGCGGGCACTGGACTTGTCGTCGAGGGCGAAGCCGACATTGCCGGCGCGCGCGAGTGGGCGGTCGAGGCGCAGCGCGCCGGCCGGGGCGACGACTTCCTCGTCTGGCGGCTCACGCCCGAGCGCACCAGCGACCCGCTCGCCGAAGTCGCCGACCAGCTTTCCGGCAAGCTCGGTCGCGCACTCTCCCGGGCGGGGATCGCGGCCGCGATGGTCGATGCCGACGGCCGCATCCGCGTGGCCGCCCCGGCGTTTGCCGAGCGCGCCGCCGGCGATCCGCGCGCGGACCTTGTCGGCCAGGATTTCGTGGCGATGCTGCGCCAGGAGGAGAGCGACCGCATCGGCTGGGCGCGCGAAGGCGGGCGCGGCGCGGCGCTGACGCTCTACCACGTGCCGGTGATCGACCCCGACTTGCCGGGCGAGCCCGACATGACGACCACGCCGCTGCTGATGCTGGTGGTCGACGCCGGGCTCGGCATCGGCAGCGGCGAGGGCAAGCCGACCGCCGCGCCGCACCTGGAGGCGCTGCTCGGCCAGTTGCCGCTCGGGCTCGCCATGGCCGATCGCGACGGGCGGCTGCTGTTCGCCAACGCAGCCTTCATGCGCGCGGCCGGGCGGGAGAGGCTGGCACCGCCGGTCTATCCGACCGACCTCGTCGTCAAGGAGGACAAGCGCGCGCTCTCCGAGGCAATCCGCCGCTTCGGCCAGGGGCCGGCGGCGGCGGGCGACATCGCCCTGCGCCTGGCCGCCCAGCCCGACGAGCCGGTCTCGCTCAGCCTTGCCGGCGTGCGTGGCCTGGGCGATGCCGCCGTGCTGCTGGGCCTCACCGATTCCACCGAGGAAGCGCGGCTGAAGCGCCAGATCGCGCAGGCGACCAAGATGCAGGCGGTCGGCCAGCTGGCCGGCGGCGTCGCGCACGATTTCAACAACGTGCTCACCGCGATCCTGGGCACCTGCGATCTCATGCTGATGCGCCACACGCCAGGCGATTCGGACTACGACGACATCCAGCAGATCCGCGCCAACTCCAACCGCGCGGCCTCGTTGACTCGCCAGTTGCTTGCGTTCTCGCGCCAGCAGACGCTGCGGCCCGAAGTGTTGCAGCTGCCCGACGTGGTGGCCGACATCTCGCAGATGCTGCGCCGGCTGATCGGCGAGAAGATCCAGCTCGTCGTCACCCACGACCGTGATCTCGGGCCGGTCCGCGCGGACCCGACGCAGCTTGAGCAAGTGATCGTCAACCTCGCCGTCAATGCCCGCGATGCCATGCAGTCGCGCGGCGACGGCTCGGGCCGGCTGACGCTCGCCACCCGCCGGATCAACGCCAGCGACGTGCGCGCGATGCGATCCGAGATCATCCCGGCGGGCGAGTACACCGCGCTGATCGTCGAGGACACCGGCGGCGGCATCCCCCCTGAGCACCTGGGTAAGATCTTCGAGCCGTTCTTCACCACCAAGGAGCATGGCAAGGGCACCGGCCTGGGCCTCTCGACCGTCTACGGCATCGTCAAGCAGTCGGGCGGCTTCATCTTCGCCGACAGCGAGGTGGGGAGAGGCACGCGCTTCACCGTGTACCTGCCGGTCCATCACGTGGCGCCGGGGGCCGCGCTGCCGGCCCCCGGCAAGCCGGCCGAAGCGCCCAAGCAGTGGGCCGGCGGCGGGCGCATCCTCCTGGTCGAGGACGAAGACCCGGTTCGTGTCGTGGCTGAGCGGGCGCTCACTCGGCAGGGTTACGAGGTGACCTCGGCGCGTGACGGCGAGGAAGGGCTGGAACTGGTGCAGCAGGGCGGCCGCTTCGATCTCGTCGTGACCGACGTCGTCATGCCGACGATGGATGGACCGGCGATGGCCCGGGAGATCCGCACGATCGCGCCGGAGTTGCCGCTGCTGTTCATGTCGGGCTATGCCGAGGAGCAGTTGCGCAACGAGATCGGCCTCGCCAACGCATGGTTCATGCCCAAGCCCTTTTCGGTCCAGCAACTGTCGGAGAAAGTGGGCGACGTGCTGGCACGGATGGTGAGCCGGGCGACGTGAGGACGGTCCTTCTCGTCGCCGCGCTGGTGCTGTTCTCGGTGGGCGTCGGCTTTTACGGCTACTACGCCGGCGGGCGAGCCGACGCGGCGGACGATGCGCCTTACCTGGCACGCCACGCGATGCGCCTGGTCGCGCAAGGGCAGGGGCCGGACGACCTTGGGCCCGGCCGCGCCGAAGTGCTGCTGGCGGTGCAGGAGCCCGAAATCTTCTTCCGCGACGGGGTGGACCTCGACACCGCCGACGCCGGCAAGTCGGCGCTGAGCTACGAAGTCGCCCAGCCGCTCGCCTTCGACCATGATCGCTCCGAGATCGCGAAGCTCCGCCAGGCCGGCTATGGCCTGGGGCTCGAAAAGCGGCTGACCAAGCGCCAGATCCTGGCGCTGTGGCTCGAAACTGTGGATATGGGCATGGGCCCCGAAGGGCCGATGCGCGGCTTCTTCGCGGCGAGCCGGGCGGTCTTCGGCAAGTCGCCGGCGCGGCTCAGCGACGATGAGTTCGTGCGCCTCGCCGCAGCCGTCATCGCACCGCGCCGCTTCCATCTGGAGGGCGAGGATCGTGCGCTCGACAACCGGGTTCGGCGGATCGAAAAGCTGCTCGCGCGCGCCTGCCGACCAGAGGGCAACGGCGATGTCTGGCTGGAAGGCTGCGCCGGCGCTTAAATTTTTGTCATAACCGTTGTTCGCCCCTTGTTCTCGAGAACAAAAGTGATACATGGACTCGCGTGACGTTGACCTTTCCGGTCAGCCCGGTAGCGAAGGGATGTGACATGGCTGCTCAGCTCAAGCTGATCCAGGAAGGCAAGGAAAAGGAATCGATGGACCGGCAAAAGGCTCTGGATGCCGCGCTCGCGCAGATCGATCGCGCGTTCGGCAAGGGCAGCGCGATGAAGCTGGGCTCGAAGGAGACGATGCAGGTCGAGTCGATCTCGACCGGCTCTCTGGGCCTCGATATCGCGCTCGGCGTCGGCGGATTGCCGCGCGGTCGCGTGATCGAGATCTACGGTCCGGAAAGCTCCGGTAAGACGACGCTGGCGCTGCATTGCATCGCCGAGGCGCAGAAGATCGGCGGCACGGCTGCGTTCATCGATGCCGAGCACGCGCTCGATCCGGTCTATGCCAAGAAGCTGGGCGTCAATATCGACGAACTGATCGTTTCGCAGCCCGATACCGGCGAGCAGGCGCTGGAGATCGTCGACACCTTGGTGCGCTCGAACGCGATCGACGTGCTGGTGGTCGACTCGGTGGCCGCACTGGTGCCCCGGGCCGAGATCGAGGGCGAGATGGGCGACAGCCACGTTGGCCTGCAGGCGCGCCTGATGAGCCAATCGCTGCGCAAGCTGACCGGCTCGATCAGCCGCTCGCGCTGCATGGTGATCTTCATCAACCAGCTGCGCATGAAGATCGGCGTGATGTACGGCAATCCGGAGACCACGACGGGCGGCAATGCGCTCAAGTTCTACGCCTCGGTGCGTCTCGACATCCGCCGCACTGGCGCCATCAAGGATCGCGACGAGGTGATCGGCAACGCCACCCGCGTAAAGGTGGTCAAGAACAAGGTCGCTCCGCCGTTCAAGCAGGTCGAGTTCGACATCATGTATGGCGAAGGCGTGTCGAAGATCGGCGAGATCCTCGACCTCGGCGTGAAGGCCGGTCTGGTCGAGAAGTCGGGCGCCTGGTTCAGCTACGATTCGATCCGCATCGGCCAGGGCCGTGAAAATTCCAAGACCTACCTCAGGAACAATCCCGAGGTTTGCGATCGGTTGGAAAAGGCGATCCGCGCCCACACCGCCGGCTTGTCCGAGGAGATGATGGCCGGCCCCTCGGAGGACGACGACGTCTAAGCCCGTCGATTGGGTGGTTCCGTCGACCCGGGCTTGACCCGGGTCGACATCGAGCCTGCACCGCCGCTTTCGTCTAACACCATCGCTCTCCCCTCGGGAACCGTGCTATTCCTGACGGGTTCCCGCTGCCATGGTCGCCCCACCGTCGCTCACCGTCGTCGTCAACCGTAGCGGCGGCACCGCCTCAAGCCTTGGCGACAAGCTAGAGCCGCAACTGCGCGAGGCTTTCGCATCAGCAGGCGCGGAGATCGATCTGCATCTCGTGGACGGGTGCGACATCCTCAAGACCGTAGACGCCGCCGGCAGCGAGACGGTAGCGGTCGGCGGTGGCGACGGCACGATCTCCTGCGCGGCTTCCGTACTGGCGGGTTCCGGGCGCCGGCTCGCGGTCCTGCCACTGGGGACACTCAATCACTTTGCGCAGGCGATCGGGCTCGACGGTTCGCTCGAACAAGCAGCGCAGGTCGCCGTCCATGGCACGGCGCACGACGTCGACCTCGGCTGTGCCGGAGACCGGGTGTTCGTCAACAACGCGTCGCTCGGCATCTACCCGCGCATGGTGCGCGACCGTGATCGGCTGCCGCTGCCCAAGTGGCTGGCAACGATCCCCGCGGCCGCCCGCGTGCTTTGGCGTCCGGGCGCACGCCGCTTACCGCTGCTGCTCGACGGCAGGCGCCAGCGGGTGCACACCCCGCTGTTGTTCATCGGCAACAACCGCTACTCGCTCGAAGCGGGCCTCGTCGGCCAGCGCGAGAGCCTGGAGGACGGCATCCTCTCGCTCTATGCCGTCGCGCCGCGCGGCGGCTTGGGCCTCCTTGTCGGCGCGGTGCGCATCCTGCGCGGCAAGGTCCGGCAGGACGAGGATTTCGCAGCGCTCGCCGAAGTGCGTGAAGTCACCATCGAGCGCCGCGGCCGGCACCCGGTCGCTTTCGACGGTGAAGTCGTATCCATGCATTTTCCGCTGACCTTTTCCACGAGGCCCAAGGCGCTCACCGTCATGCAGCCGGCAATGCCGCGGTAGGCACGGGGCAAAGCGGCGGAACCATCCACCCGCGCGGCGAAGCGGCCTGACCGGTCTTGACGATCGCTGCGATCGTGCCTTCGCGCTTGCCGCATGACGGAGCGTGATTTATCCGCTGCGCCATGCGCTCGACGAACGAAATCCGCCGGTCCTTCCTCGATTACTTCGGCTCGCAAGGGCACGACGTGGTGCAGTCCGCGCCGCTCGTCCCCTATAACGACCCGACGCTCATGTTCGTCAACGCGGGCATGGTGCCGTTCAAGAACGTCTTCACCGGGCTGGAAACGCGCGAAACGCCGCGGGCCACGTCCTCGCAGAAGTGCGTGCGCGCGGGCGGCAAGCACAACGATCTCGACAATGTGGGCTACACCGCGCGGCACCACACGTTCTTCGAGATGCTGGGCAATTTCTCCTTCGGCGACTACTTCAAGGAGCAGGCGATCACCCATGCCTGGACCCTGCTCACCAAAGTCTGGGGTCTGCCCGCCGACAAGCTGCTGGCGACCGTCTACCACACCGACGACGAAGCCTTCGCGCTGTGGAAGAAGATCGCGGGCCTGCCCGAGGATCGCATCATCCGTATCGCGACCAAGGACAACTTCTGGGCGATGGGCGACGACGGCCCGTGCGGCCCATGCTCGGAGATCTTCTACGACCACGGGCCCGAGATCGCCGGTGGCCCCCCGGGCTCTCCGGACGAGGACGGCGACCGCTTCATCGAGATCTGGAACTTGGTGTTCATGCAGTTCGAGCAGGCGGCGGGCGAGATCGTGGGCAACCTGCCCAAGCCCTCGATCGACACCGGCATGGGCCTGGAGCGCGTCGCCGCGGTGATGCAGGGCGTGCACGACAACTACGACACAGACACCTTCAAGGCGCTGATCGCGGCGTCGGAAAGCCTGACCAGCGTGCCCGCCGAAGGGGCGCAACAGGCGAGCCATCGCGTGATCGCGGATCACTTGCGCTCGACCAGTTTCCTGCTGGCGGACGGCGTGCTGCCGTCCAACGAGGGGCGTGGCTACGTCCTGCGTCGGATCATGCGACGGGCGATGCGCCACGCGCACTTGCTCGGCGCCAAAGACCCGCTGATGCACCGGCTGGTGCCGGCGCTGGTCGCGGAGATGGGTCAGGCTTATCCTGAACTGGGCCGTGCGCAGCCGCTGATCGAGGAGACGCTGCAGCGCGAGGAGATCCAGTTCCGGCGCACGCTGACCAACGGCCTGCGCTTGCTCGACGAGGCTACGGCCGGGCTGGGCGAGGGCGGCGAACTGCCCGGCGAGACCGCCTTCCGGCTCTACGACACTTACGGCTTCCCCTATGACCTGACCGAGGACGCGCTGCGTCCGCGTGGCATTGCGGTCGATCGCGCCGGGTTCGATGCGGCCATGGCGCAGCAGAAGGCGGCGGCGCGCGCGGCGTGGAAGGGCTCGGGCCAGGCGGCGGACAGCGAAGTCTGGTTCGACATCGCCGAGCGCGAGGGTGCGACCGAGTTCACCGGCTATACCGCGACCAGCGGCGAGGGTCGGGTGGTCGCGCTGGTGCGGGACGGGCGCGAAGTGCCTTTCGCCGAGGCGGGCGACGACGTGACCATCCTCACTAACCAGACGCCTTTCTATGGCGAGAGCGGTGGCCAGGTCGGCGATGCCGGGCTGATCACCGGCGCTGCGGGCAGCACGACCGGCGAGCTGCGCATCGCCGTGCGCGATACCGCCAAGCCGCTCGGCCGTCTGAACGCCATGATCGGGCGGGTCGAGGCTGGCATCATCACTGTGGGCGACACGGTGCAGCTCACCGTCGATGGCGAGCGCCGCGACGCGATCCGCGCCAATCACTCGGCGACGCATTTGCTGCACGCGGCGCTGCGCAATCGCCTGGGCGATCATGTGACGCAGAAGGGTTCGATGGTCGGCCAGGATCGCCTGCGCTTCGACTTCTCGCATCCCAAGGCGCTGACCGACGAGGACATCGCGGCGGTCGAGGCCGAAGTGAACGCGGAAATCCGTCACAACGAGCCGGTGACCACGCGCCTGATGAGCCCCGAAGAAGCGATCGAGGCCGGCGCGATGGCGCTGTTCGGCGAGAAGTACGGCGAGGAAGTGCGCGTGCTGGCGATGGGGCGCGTCGCCGGCAGCCGGAACTACTCGGTTGAGTTGTGCGGCGGCACCCACGTCAATGCGACCGGCGATATCGGCGTGTTCCGGATCGTGTCGGAAAGCGCGGTGTCGTCGGGCGTGCGCCGGATCGAGGCGCTCACCGGCGAAGGCGCGCGGCGCTGGCTGGTCAGCCGCGAGGATACGCTGAAGGGCACGGCCGGCCTGTTGCGGACGACACCCGACGAGGTCGAGGCGCGCGTCGCCGCCCTGATCGAGGAGCGTCGCAAGCTCGAGCGCGAACTGGCGGACGCGAAGCGTTCGCTGGCCTTGGCCGGCAGCGGTTCGACAGCGGCGGCTCCGGCCGACGAGCAGGTCGGCGGGGTGAAGTTCTCGGGCCAGGTGCTCGACGGCCTCGACCCCAAGGAACTGCGCGGATTGCTGGACCAGGCCAAGCAGCGCCTGGGTTCGGGCGTTGCGGTGGTCGTCGCGGTGAACGAAGGCAAGGCGAGCATCGCCGCCGCCGTGACGGACGACCTTGTGGACCGCGTCAGCGCCGTGGACCTCGTGCGCGCCGGGGTCGAGGCATTGGGTGGAAAGGGCGGCGGCGGGCGTCCGGATATGGCGCAAGGCGGCGGGCCCGACGGCACGAAGGCCGGCGATGCGATCGCCGCCGTACGCGCGATCCTCGCCGGATAGCTTGGGCCCGGCCATGTCGCTCTCGTTCGAGCCAGGGCTGGTGCGCGCTTGGCTCGCCGGGCGGTCCGTCGCGCGTGGCCTGCCGACGCCCGTTGCCGATCGCGGGGGCTGGCGGGTGGACACCGGGTTGCCGGAGGAGGTCGCGCGCTGGGTGTTCGCCGAGCCTGGCGAGGGCCTTCAGGAACTGGGCCGCAGCCTCACCTTGCCGTTCCATCTGCTCAAGCTCTGTGCGCCAGCCGAGGTGCTGATGCGCCAGTTGCCGCCGCGCTGGCAGCTTCAATCCGAAAGCTGGTTCATGGCGGCGGCGGAGCCGATGCCGGAGGCAGCGCTGGCGTCGGGCTACCGGCTCGAACACCACACCGATAGAGCGGTCACGCAGGTTCGTATTCTAACCGAGTCGGGCGATCTGGCGGCAAGCGGCTATGCGGCGCAAACGTCGGACGCGTTTGTCTACGATCGCATCGCTACGGCCGCCGATCATCGGCGCCGGGGCCTGGGACGCGCGTTGATGGCGGCCTTGTGCCGCGTTCGGACGCGCCCGGTGCCGCAGTTGCTCACCGCGACGGCGGACGGGCATGCGCTTTATACGACGCTGGGTTGGAGCGTAGTCTCGCCGTACGTCACCGCGGGAATTTCGCCCGCGCCCTGATCTGTGACAGTCGGTCCTGTTTAAGCGGCACCGGCCCACGCCCCCACCCGACCTCCCATAGGGTACTATCGTTGGGAGGTCGGGTGGGGGCGTGGGCCGGTGCCGATCCCGCTTCAAGCGGACAAACTCTAAACCGACCTTTCGCGCAAGGTCGTGCTCCGCAGACGCGGCTTTTCGGCGAGACCGCCCTCGGCCATGAGTTGCTCGCGCAGTTCGTCGCGCTTCTCGTGGATCGAGGCGATGACGGGGCCCATGGGGACGCCCAGGTCGACGAGCACGGCTTCGGAAAGCTGCAGGGAGCTTTCCAGGGTCTCGGGCACGGCGTGGGTGGCGCCCGCCCGGTAGAGCTGCCCCGCATGGGCGGTATCGCGCGCGCGGGCGATGACCGGCAAGTCGGGATGCTCGCCGCGCAACATGCGCACCAGGCGCTGGGCGGCGACCGGCTCGTCCATGGTGAGGACGACCGCGGAGGCCTGGTCAGCGCCCAGGCGCGAAAGGGCATTGCTGCGCGCCGCATCGCCGAAGGTGACGACGTAGCCCTTCCTCTTGCCCTCCTCGACAAGATCGGCGTCGCTGTCGATGGCCAGATAGGGCCGGCCGTGCGCCTTGAGCATGTCGGCGACGAGCTGGCCCACGCGGCCGAACCCGACGATGAGCGTGCGGGGCGCCGTGTCGTCCTCGGCCGGCAGCGGGGTCGCGTCGAGCCGTTCGACCCGGCGCGCCATGTAGCGCCCGGCGAGCGCCAGCAGCGGAGTGATGGTGAGGCCGAGCGCGGTCACGGTTTGCCAGAACTGCGCGGTTTCCGCGCCGATGAGCTGCGCCCCGGTGCCGGCCGTGAGCACGATCAGCGTGGTCTCGGAGGGGCTCGCCATGAGAATGCCGGTCTCGGTCGCGGTCGCCCGGCGCGCGCCCATGATGCGCAGCAGGAGTCCGGTGACGAGCGCCTTGAGCGCGATCACTCCCGCCGTGGCAGCCAGGATCGGGCCGATGTTCGCGCCGACTTTGGCAAGGTCGATGCTCATGCCGATGGTAATAAGGAATACGCCGAGCGCGAGGCCCTTGAAGGGCTCGGTGATGGTCTCGACCTCGCCATGATACTCCGTCTCGGCGATGAGCAGCCCGGCGATGAGCGCGCCCACGATGGGCGACAACCCGGCCGCGGCGGTGGCGAGCGAGGCGAGGATCACGACCAGCAGCGAAGCCGAAAGGAACAACTCCGGGCTCTTGGTGCGCGCGGCCTGTGCGAACAGCGGCGGCAGCAAAGTGCGACCCAGGACCAGCAACGCCACGATCACGGCAAGACCGATGGCGAGCGTCATGGCCAGGCCGCCCAGCCCTCCCTCGCTGGAATGCGGACCCAGCGCGCTGAGCAGGAAGATGATGGGGACCAGCGCGATGTCCTCGAACAGTAGCATGGCGAGCGCCGCGCGGCCGACCGGCGTGGCGGTGCTGGTGATTTTCAGCACCAGCGCGGTCGAAGACAGGGCGAGCGCGAGACCCAGCGCCAAGGCGCCGCCAAGCGCCTGGCCCGTCAGCACGAGGATGCCGGTCAGCACCGCGCCGATGATCAAGAGTTCGAGCGAGCCGACACCGAAGACCGCGCGCCGCATCTGCCAGAGACGGGCGAACGACAGTTCGAGCCCGATCGAGAACAGCAGCATGATGATGCCGAACTCGGCGAAGCTGTCCAGTCCTTCGGGATGAGTGATCGTCGCCATCGACAGCCAGGGCCATTGCGCGACGTGGCGACCCAGGCCGAACGGGCCGACCAGCATGCCGACGAGGATGAAGCCGATCACCGGGGTGATGCGGAAGCGCGCGAAGATCGGGATTACCGCGCCGGCAGCGCCCAGGATGACCAGCGCGTCGGAGAGGAAGGGCGAGTAGAGATCGGTTTCAGCGGCCATGGCTTTGTCACTAGGGCACGCGCGGTGCAGTTACCACCCATGCAGGCGTCCGCGCAGGATGCGATTGTCGCCTGGCGAACGTGATCCTGGCCGGGAGCGGGGCAAGGGATGGTGTCAAAAGATCGCATTCGGTTCTTCGAGGCGAGCGCCTTGCAAGGTGGCTCACATGCTGATGCGCGCGGATTCATGAGCGTTCGCCGGCGCCGATGCGGTGGCTCTGCGCGCGTGACGGAGCGCTAGTGGACCATTCTGCCGTTGCCGCGGCGGGGCGGCGGCGTTCCCTTGTATCCAGCCGAGTCGATAGCGGCAGGCGTGGGAGTGAAGCGATGCGGGCAGTCCTGAGCGTTCTTGCGATGTTGGCCATGGCGTTCAGTGTGCCGGCCAGCGCGACGCAGTTCCTCTATACGGTGACCGGCACCGTCGTGGGTGACGAGTTCACTTACGACGAATGGCACATCTTCGATCCCACGCAGGGCGAGGAGTTCACCGCCTCGTTCGTGGTGGACGATGCCAAGCCGGATTCGCTCTATAGCTACGGTGCGCTCGGCTCTTCGGCGACGGGTGGCGGCATCACCCAGTTTGGCACACGTTCGCCCCTCACCGCCAGCCTGACGATCGGCGGCCAGACGTACCAGATCCGCTCGGGCGATTATCACTCCTATCCGACGATCGAACCCCTTACCGGCGATCCGGTCGGGCCGACCGACACGATCGACGAACTCGGCAGCGTCGCCAAGGACCCGGGGGCGCATCAGCTTGCGCTGACGGCAGGCTATAGCGAGGGGCACTCGTGCTGCTTTCCGCACCCCAACGACACTTACGGGCAGAACGAGATACTGGATTTCTCGCTGAACAGCAGTGCGTTCACTTCGCCCGACTATCGGCAGGCGGGGACGTTCGCGCTGACCGGTTTCGGCTATTTCGCCAAGTCAGCGACCATCGTCGCGTCTCCGGGCGCGCTCACCAACATCTATCTCGCGCCCGTGTCGCTGACCGTCAGCGCGGTGCCCGAGATCGGTTCCTGGCTGATGACGATCGTGGGGGTCGGCTTGATCGGCGCAGTCGTTCGCCGTCGCCGGCCGTCTGGCACGGGGTGCGTGCCGGCCTCTTAGACCGTCACCGCTGCCCGTAGCCTTCGCGCGGCCTGGCGTGATCAATAAGGTCGAGTGCCAGCTCTAAGGGGCTGCGCCTCCCAGCAGGCGCAGCCCTTGTCGTCTATGCGGAACGCGGAAAAGTCTCAGCTCCAGCTGGTCATTTCCGTTTCGAGGTTCTTCACGATCTCCTCGAAGAACTGCTCGGTCGTCATCCACGCCTGATCGGGGCCGATGAGCAGCGCGAGGTCCTTGGTCATCTTGCCGGTCTCCACCGTCTCGATGCAAATGCGCTCGATCGTCTCGGCGAACTTGACCACGTCCGGCGTGTCGTCGAAGCGGCCGCGATAGATGAGGCCGCGGGTCCAGGCGAAGATCGAGGCGATCGGATTGGTCGAAGTCGCCTTGCCCTGCTGGTGCTGGCGATAGTGGCGCGTGACGGTGCCGTGTGCCGCCTCGGCCTCCACCGTCTTGCCGTCGGGCGCCATCAGCACGGACGTCATCAGGCCGAGCGAACCGAAGCCTTGCGCCACGGTGTCCGACTGCACGTCGCCGTCGTAGTTCTTGCAAGCCCAGACGAACTTGCCCGACCACTTGAGCGCCGAGGCCACCATGTCGTCGATCAGGCGATGCTCGTAGATGATGCCGGCGTCCTTGAACTTCTGAGCGAAGCCTTCGGCGTCGAACACCTCCTGGAACAGGTCCTTGAAGCGGCCATCGTAAGCCTTGAGGATCGTGTTCTTGGTGGAGAGGTACACCGGCCAGCCCAGCGACAGGCCATAGTTGAACGAGGCGCGCGCGAAGTCGCGGATCGAATCGTCGAGGTTGTACATCGCCATGGCGACGCCCGCGCTCGGGAAGTCGAACACGTCGAGGTCGATCTTCTCGCCGTTCTCGCCGTCCCACACGAGGCGCAGCTTGCCGGGTCCGGGGATCTTGGTGTCGGTGGCGCGGTACTGGTCGCCGAAGGCATGGCGGCCGACGACGATCGGGTCGGTCCAGCCGGGAACCAGGCGCGGTACGTTCGAGATCACGATCGGCTCGCGGAAGACGACGCCGCCCAGGATGTTGCGGATCGTGCCGTTGGGCGACTTCCACATCTTCTTGAGGCTGAATTCCTCGACGCGCGCCTCGTCGGGCGTGATCGTGGCGCACTTCACCGCGACACCGTACTGCTTGGTGGCATTGGCGGAATCGACGGTCACCTGGTCGTCGGTGGCGTCGCGGTTCTCGATCGACAGGTCATAGTACTTCAGGTCGATGTCGAGATAGGGAAGGATCAGGCGCTCGCGGATCCATTGCCAGATGATCCGCGTCATCTCGTCGCCGTCCATCTCGACAACCGGGTTCTTGACCTTGATCTTTTCCATTCGAAAGTGCTCCCTGGGGTGAGGATTTTCGCGGCTTCTTAAGGAGCGCCATCACGCTTAGCAAGGTAACTATCGGCGGGCAGCATAGCGTATGACTGCTCAAGGCTGTGCGAGATGCCGCTGTGAAGCATTGGTCCGGGCGAGAGGCCGCAGCAGAGCATCGGCCCGCGCCTGAAACGAAAAAGCCCGCTAAGCGAGAGCGCTAGCGGGCCATTCGAATGGTGGGCGTAGCAAGGATTGAACTTGCGACCCCTACGATGTCAACATAGTGCTCTACCACTGAGCTATACGCCCGAACACCATTCGTCTTTTCCGTTGGCAGTGCCTCCGGAGGACGCGCGTTTAGCGGCGTCCTGATCGGGATGCAAGCCGCTTCACGCGATTAGAGTCTGTCCTGTTTAAGTGGGCCGGTGCCGATCCCGCGTGAAGCGGACAGACCCTAGACGCGCGCCTGTTCCGTCTGCCCGAACACGCGCTGCACTTCGAGCACGAGGTCGCGCAAGTGGAAGGGTTTGGAGAGCACGCGCGCCTGCGGCGCCTCCCGGCTCGCGCGCAAGGTGACGGCGGCGAAGCCGGTGATGAACATGACCTTGGTGCGCGGCGAGACCTCGTTGCAGCGCTGCGCCAATTCGATCCCGTCCATCTCGGGCATCACGATGTCGGTGAGGAGCAGGTCGAACGCCTCCTTCTCGAGCAAGGGCAGCGCGGCGCTGCCGCGGTCGACGCCGACGACGTCGTAGCCGGCATTCTGCAGCGCGCGCGACAGGTAGGTCCGCATGGCCTCGTCATCTTCGGCAAGCAGGATGCGGATCATACTGTATCGTCCAAGTCTCAAGAGCACGGCCCCGTTGCCGCACCCCGTTGTAATGACGCAGGAGTTAAGAATCTCGCCTTGTGAACGCCACGGCAATGAACGCCGTGGCCGGGAATGAGACAGTTGCACCGCTTGCCGCTTTGACAGTTCGGCGTGAACAGGACAGCAAGGTTCGCAGATGGCCGACCTCCCCACGGACAGCGATTCGCAGCAAGGCTCCACCGGCGGCCGGATCCCGGGCGCTCCCGGGATCGCCGCGTTCCGGGTGCTGGCGCCCGAGCCCTCGATCCTGCCGGTGATGATCGCCGTGCCTCATGCCGGGCGCGCCTACCCCAAGCCGCTGCTGCGCGAGCTTCGCCACCCCGGTTCCGCCGTGCTGAAGCTGGAAGATCGCTACGTCGACAAGGTGGGCCAGGCGGTCGCCCGCGCGACCGGGGCGGCGTTGCTGTTTGCCCAGGCGCCGCGCGCGATGATCGATCTCAACCGCGCACCCGAGGATGTCGACTGGGAGATGTTCGGCAAGGCCGCGCGGCCCGACGAACCGCTCCATGCCGGCCCCAGCACCAGTAGTCGCCGCGCCCGCACGGGGCTGGGGCTCATTCCGCGTCGCTTGCCGGGTATCGGGGAGCTGTGGCGGCGTCGCCATGACGAGCAGGACCTGTCGGCGCGTATCGCCCAGATTCACCAGCCCTATCACGCGCAGCTTGCCGCGATGCTGGCGCAATTGCGCGAGCGCTGGGGCGCGGCCTTGCTGATCGATCTGCATTCTATGCCACCGCTCGCCCCGCGCGCGGGCCAGCCCGCGGCTGAGTTCGTCATTGGCGATCGGTTCGGCGCGGCGAGCCATGGTAGCCTCGTGGCCGCCGCCTTCAGTCATTTCGCCGAGCGGCAACGGCCGGCGGCGCACAACCGGCCCTACGCCGGCGGCTACGTGCTGGAACGCCATGCGCATCCCCGGCTCGGCGTGCATGCGCTGCAGATCGAGATCGACCGCAGCTGCTATCTCGATTCGCAGCTGCTGGAACCCGGCCCGGGATTCGACGAGGTCGTCGATGTGCTCAGTAGCTTGGTGCGAAAACTGGCAGGGGCGGTCGCCGATCTGGCAGACCCTTCGGGCGAGCGAAACTGGCCGCTGGCCGCGGAATAGCCGCGCTCAATAAAAAACCACCCCGCGCAAACGCGCGAGGTGGCCAAGGTTCAGGGAGGAGGTGCACTAAATGCACCAGCTTCACCAGGCCATGAGGGTAGCACTGGCGAAGTAGCCCCAACATAATGGGCATCAGCGGACTTGGCAAGTCCGGACGTATCCTGAGCCTTCGTATGAGCTTGTCGTAAGTTCCTGCGAAACCGCGCGGCCGGTCAGGCCACGGGTTGCGCGACCGGCGGGCCCTTGCCCTGCGCGACCTGACGGCCGAAGATATCGCGGACCAGATCGAGCGAGAACAGGTGTGCGTAGATCAGCGCCAGGAGGCCGCTCTGGTTCCAGCTGCGCAGCACGTCGCCGCGCACTTCGCGCAGCTTGTTCTCGTCGACCATGCGGAAGCCGCGGTAGTTGAACGGCTGGCCGTTGCCCACGTCGATGTTGAGCTCGCCATCCATCAGCAGGTTGTGCTTGGTCAGTTCAGCCATGAAGTTGGCGGTCTTCTGGCCGGCGATCTCGAACTGCTCGCAGAAACCGAGCGTGTTCTTGCAGGACTCACTGGGGCCGTTGTTCTCGAACAGGGGCTCGCCCTCGTCGAACTCGCCGACGAGGTCGCTCGTCGGGTCGACGCACAGCGACAGCTCGTCCGAATCGGGGCGGATGCGAGCCAGAAGGAAGGGGTACCGGCGCACGTAGGCGGGCATGTAGATCGGCGTGTTGACCGTGCCATCCTCGTCGACGAACACGTTGACGCCCTCGTTCATGCCCATCAGCGCGATCGGGAAGGGATTGTCGCCTGCGGAGAAGACGATCGGGAAATTGCGCTGCGCCAGCGGAAATTCCTCTACCGTGAGCGGCACGGTGTTGACGTCCTTGAGCCAGGTCGCCTTGTCGGTCGCACGGCTTTTCCAGTTCTCATGCTCCTGCGAGCTGAGCAGGACGAGATCGTTGTAGAACAAGGGAAGGGGCGGCGCGCTCGCCATCGGTATCTCTCCGCAAAATCGATGGGGCCCTTTAGGGAATCGGCGCTAGCCGCGCAAGCGGGCCATCTTGCCGTGCAGACCCCAAATCCTAGACCAGCTTACCTGGGTTCAGCAGACCCTGCGGATCGAGCGCCCGCTTGACCTTGCGCATGATGTCGAGCGCGACGGGATCGCCCAGGCGCGCAAGTTCGTCGCGCTTGAGCTGGCCGATGCCGTGCTCGGCCGAGATCGAGCCGCTCCACCGGGCGACAAGGTCGTAGACCTGGCGGCTGATCGCCTTGCCCGTGTCCTTAACCCAGGTGCTGTCGCTCCCGGGCGGTGAGATGACATGGAAGTGCACGTTCCCGTCGCCCAGATGCCCGAACGCGATCGCCCGAGTACCCGGCCAGTTCTTCTGGAGTTGCGGTACGACGGCATCGATGAAGTCGGGCATCCTTTCGACCGGCACCGAAATGTCGTGCTGCACGGCGGGGCCCCGTTCGCGCTCGGCCGGCGCGATCGAATCGCGCAATTGCCAGAAGGCGTCCGCCTGGGTCTCGTTGGCGGCGATGGCCGCGTCCTCGAGCAGGTCCTTGGCGAATGCCGCCTCCATCATCGTCTCGCACCGCTCGCGCAAGGCCGCCGCGCCCGCGTGGTCGGCGACGACTTCGATCAGCGCGTGCCACGGGTGCGCTCCGGCCAGCGGCGGACGTGAGCCCGGGATGTGATCGAGCACGGCCTCCAGCGAGGTCTGCGGCAGGATCTCGAAGCCTTCCAGCGCATCGCCGACCGCGCCCTCGCAATGCAGCAGAAGCGCGCGCGCCGCCTGGATCGTCGGCACGCCGGCCCAGATCACCATGCGCTCGGCGATCGCGGGCACCAGCTTGAGCGTCGCCGCGGTGACGATGCCCAGCGTTCCCTCCGAGCCGATCAGAAGCTGCTTGAGGTCGAACCCGCGGTTGTCCTTCTTGAGGGGCGTCAGCATGGAGTAGACCTGACCATCGGCCATGACCGCCTCCAGCCCCAGCACCAGCGCGCGCATCGAGCCGTGGCGCAGCACCTGGGTGCCGCCGGCGTTGGTCGAGATCAGCCCGCCCACGGTTGCCGAGCCCTTGCCGCCGAGCGTCAGCGGAAAGCGCAGGCCTTCGGCTGCAGCCGCCTCGTGCAGAGTCTGCAGGATCACCCCGGCCTCGCACGTGACCTTGCGCCCTTCGACGTCCAGCTCCCGGATGGCGTTCATGCGGCGCAACGAGAGCAGCAAGGCTCCGCCGCTGACGTCGGGCGTCGCACCGCCCACCATGCCGCTGTTGCCTCCCTGTGGCACGATCGGCACGCCATGCTGGCCGCAGAGCCTCACGAGCGCGGCAAGCTCCTGGGCGTTGGCAGGCGAGGCCATGGCCAGCGCCTTGCCATGGTAGTGACCGCGCCAGTCCGTCAGCCAGGGCGCGATGAGATCGGGGTCGCGGGTGAGTCCGCGCGGTCCCAGGCTCGTCTCGGCGGCCTGGAGGAAGGCAGTGTCGGTGCTCATGGCCGCTCTATGGCATACCGACGGCCCGTTAGCCTACCGGGTTGCTTGCAAGGCCGAGCCGAAGGCCGCAAACTGTGGGTTAAGCGGTGGTTCAAGCTCTGGCGTTAGAGGCGGGGGCACTGCTCTTTCGCGAGCCTTTTACCGGAACCTAATCGCGCTGATGAACCTAGCCGCTGCCTTGCTTGCGCCACTGCTGTTGCTGTTCCCCAGCGCCAGCGTGCCCGCGAGCGGTGACGACGACGCCGGCGACGGCGATGGCGGCGCGACCTTGGCCGAGCAGGGCCCGCAGACCGAAGCGCCGGAGTGGCCCGTCGGGCCGTTGCCGCCCTATCTCCCCGTTGTCGCCGGGCAGGTCCGCATCGAGCAGCGCATGACCATTCGCATCACGCCGGGCGCCATGATGCCGATGCCGCCGGACATGCTGGCGGCGCTTCAGGGCCGGGCCATCGAGACGCAGTTCAAGAAACGCAAGATCGGCAAGTGCCTGCCGATCAGCGCCATCGTCGGCGTGCGCCCGAGCGGGGACAGCGACCTTATCCTGTTCACGCGCGATCGCCGGATGGTCACGGCCGAGCTGGAGCGCACGTGCCATGCGCGCGATTTCTACTCGGGCTTCTATCTGGAGCGGAACAGCGACGGCATGGTCTGCGTCGATCGCGACACTCTGCTTTCGCGCAGCGGCACCAACTGCAAGCTTTCGCGCATCCGGCAACTCGTGCCGGCCGACGATTGAGTGACCGCGTTCGCCGCGTTTACTTGACTTTGTCGCGTTTTCGGCCATAGGCCGCGCCGAACGTGCGTCCAAATCTTGCGGTCCCCATGCGGGGGTAGGCAGCGAACGTGCGGACCAACTTCTTTCCGGACAGACAACAGCCTATGAAATTTGCCGACCTCGGCCTGTCAGACGAATTGCTGCAAGCGGTCGAGCAAGCCGGCTACACGACGCCGACTCCGATCCAGGCGCAGGCGATCCCGCAGGTCCAGATGATGCGCGATCTCATCGCGATCGCCCAGACCGGCACTGGCAAGACCGCCAGCTTCGTGCTGCCGATGATCGATATCCTGGCGCACGGCCGCCGCCGCGCGCTGATGCCGCGCTCGCTGATCCTGGAGCCGACTCGTGAGCTCGCCGCGCAGGTGGCGGAGAACTTCGAGAAGTACGGCAAGAACCACGACCTGAAGATGGCGCTGCTGATCGGCGGCGTGCAGATGGGCGACCAGGTCAAGGCGCTCACCGAGGGCGTCGACGTGCTGATCGCCACGCCCGGGCGGCTGATGGACTTGTTCGAGCGGGGCAAGATCCTGCTCACCGGCTGCTCGCTGCTGGTGATCGACGAGGCGGACCGGATGCTCGACATGGGTTTCATCCCCGATATCGAGAACATCTGCACCAAGCTGCCGCCGAACCGCCAGACCCTGCTGTTCTCGGCGACGATGCCGCCGCCGATCAAGAAGCTGGCGGACCGCTTCCTCACCAACCCCAAGTACATCGAGATGGCGCGGCCGGCGACGGCGAACGTCAACATCGCCCAGTTCAAGGTGCCGGTGTCCGCCCGCAAGAAGCGCGACGTGCTGCGGGCCTTGTTGCAGAGCGAGGATGTCAAGACCGGCATCATTTTCTGCAACCGCAAGACCACCGTGCGAGAGGTCAACAAGAGCCTCAACAGCTACGGCTTTTCCAGCGGCGAGATCCATGGCGACATGGACCAGTCGGCGCGCATCGCCGAATTGCAGCGGTTCAAGGACGGCAAGATCAACATCCTGGTCGCCTCCGATGTTGCCGCGCGCGGGCTGGACGTGAAGGGGGTGAGCCACGTGTTCAACTTCGACACGCCCTGGCATCCCGACGACTACGTCCATCGCATCGGCCGCACCGGCCGCGCCGGGGCGACCGGCCGCGCCTTCACTTTCGTCACGCCGGAAGATGCCGAGGCGGTCCAGAACGTCGAGAAGCTGACGGGCGGCGCGATCCCGGTCTTCGCCATCGAGAGTGGCGCGCCTGAGCCCGAGGCCGAGCGTGAGCCTGCCGCCGAAGCGCCCCGGCGTGAGCGCAAGGGCCGCAAGCCTCGCGAGCAGGAACGCGACAGCCGCAGCAGCGCTCGCCGCGAGGCCGTGGATGAGCCGCGTGCGGAGCAAGAGCCCCGCGCCGAGAGGAAGCCGCCCGCCGAGAGGAAGCCGTCCGTCGAGCATCCGGTGCGCCGCGAACGTCGCGCCAGCCACGAGCCGGCGGATGAAGGCTGGAACGGCCCGGTGCCCGAGTTCCTGAAGCAGTCCGCTCTGGCCTGACTTGCGGGCGCCGGCGCACCCGCGCCGGTCGACGTTATCTGCTTACCGGCGTGCCAAGCACCTGTGAGCGGATCGTGTCGACAAGCTCGGGGTCGGCTGTCAGCCGGTCTTCCTCTTCCGCCAGGATCGCCAGGAAGGCGTCGCGCTTGATCCGCGCCAGAACCTCCGCCTCGACCGACCCTTCATCGAGCGTCGAGACGACGAGGTCGACCAGCCGCTCCGCCCCGTGGAGGCGGCCCCACAAGTAATCGCTCTCCCGGTAGGCCCGGCTGAAGAATGCGCCGAAGTTGTAGAACTCGGTGCCCCGCAGCGTCGCCCCGGCGCGGATCGCATGGCAATCGTCGGGCGAAATCCGGTCGACCTTGACGGGATTGAACTCGGTGGTTCCCTCGCCGCGCAGCAGCGGCAGGGTCACCGTGTCGTAGAATGGGAAGCCAAGGTAGGTGAGCAGCAGGTGCCGCCGCGCATCGGCGGGCAGGGCGGTCAGCGCCTCGGCGATCAGAGCATCGGCCTGCGCGTCGAGCCGCGTGAGTTCGCGGCGTGCTGCGATCGCCTCCAGAACCTCGCCCGGGTCTTCGAACACCCGCGCTGCCAGGGCCGCGAAGTCGGCGCCGAGCGAGGCGGTCGGCTCGCGCGACTGGTAGAGGGCGAGCGCCTGGTAGATCGCGGTACGCAGCGCGTCGGACGCGCTTTCCTCCAGCTCGTAGGCATGGCGGTCCTGCGTGGCGCGACGGGCAAGCAGCCGCAGGCGTCGGATGCGAAACGCCAGATCGTGCTCGCGAAACAGCGCGACCGCCTGCGGCGACGCCCCGCCGCGTAGCGCGGACATGCGGTCGAGCCCCTGCGTGGCCAGATGCTCGGCGATGGCGTCGGAGATCAGGCGGCGCGGTCCGAGCCTGGGCGCAGCTTCCGCGATCGTGCGCGCGAGCGTGGCGACGATCCCGGCGAACTTGACCTGCGAATAACCGTGATAGGCGAAACCCGCCTGCTCCCACGCCGCCTGCTGGGCCTTGGCCCGCCAAGCCCTGAGCCGCTTGGGCGTGGGACTGTCGAGGAACAGGGTTCGGCCGAACAGCTTCTCGACCGCCTCTTCGATCTCGGGGCGCAGCGATTCGACGATGGCGCTCAGCGTCGCCATCTCGCGCGAGGCGGACTCGAGCGCCTCCAGATTGTCGCGAATCGGCTGCTCGCGGGGGATCGCGGACACTGCGCCGAAGATGGTGGAGACGAAGCCCGGCGCTTTCGCCTGCTCGCGCGGCGTGAACGAGCGGTCGGGCGTCGGGTCGATATAGACGAAGCGGCGGTCGACTTCGCGGTGCGCCGGCCGGTCGCGCAGCACGGCCATGGCATCGGCGAAGGGCGCGTTAACGAGGACCGAGCCGTCGATCAGGGCGAGGCTCTCCAGCTCCTGGTCGCGCGCGTGCTGCGGAACGATGCGTTCGAGAAAGGCGTCGCGGCTTGGCCACGCAAGCGCCTCCTCCTGCGCCAGCCGCTCGATCTCGGCGACTTGCAGGGGCGGAAAGGCGCCGGGAAAGCTCGAGGTGGCGCGCGTGGCGAAGACGAGGTCGAGCAGCGGCGCGAGCGGCTCGCCGGCCTGCGCGGGCGTGGTGCCGCGAAAGCCGATCGAGAGGCGGTGCTCGCTCTCGTAGACCAGTTCGGGCGAATGCAGGTGCAGCGGCTGCATCCGGCCGCCGAAGTCCGTCGCGGTGACGAACAGGTCGAGCGGATGGCCGGGCGGCAGCAGCGGAGGGCTTTCCGGTCGCGCGGCCATCGCCTGGAGCGCGCGCGTGAACAGGCGTGCGAGGCCGATGCCGCTGAACGGGGGCTCGAACCAGCGCGAGCGGATCAGGCGGGAGAGCTTCTCGCGCACTTCCTCGCGCGTCTCGGGCGCGACCGAGGCGTTGACGTCGTTGCCGGGCCGCTGCAGCAGGTAGTGGACGACCGGGCTCATCCAGAACTTGGCGGTGCGCGCGCCGGGCCGCGCATCGGGATCGAGCAGCACGTCGATGTCGGCTTCGGACAGCCACAAGTCTGTCAGCGGGTCGAGCGACTGGCCCGAGTGGATCGCCTGGGCAAGGAACACCGAGTTGATCCCGCCCGCGCTCGCCCCCGCGACGATGTCGGTGAGCACGGACAGGCGCAAGCCGTGCTCCTCCTGCAACCGGGTGAGGAGGGCCGCGTAGACCGCTTGGCTGCCGTCCTCGCAGCGTTCGTCCGCGTGGATCGCCCGGCTTGCCAGGAGCAGCTTCCACAGCTCCTTGGTCACGCCGTGCATGTAGACCGCCAGGCTGACGCCGCCGTAGCAGACGAGGGCGATGCGCAGTTCCTTGTGCCGCATGGCGCGGTGCTTACGCGGTTCCTTGCCGATGGCAATTGCGTTCGCGCAATGTTCTGTCTAAGCGTGCGCCATGGCCAAGCCCAAACGTCGATTTGTCTGCCAGGCCTGCGGCAGCGTAAGCACGCGCTGGCAGGGGCAGTGCGCCGACTGCGCGGAATGGAACACCCTCGCCGAGGAAGCGCCGGAGACGACCTTCTCGGCCAAGCACGACTTGTCCTCGGGCGGCCGACGGATCGCGTTCGAACCGCTCGATGCGCCGGGCGAGCGGCTGCAGCGGCGCTCGACGGGGCTGGCCGAGTTCGACCGGGCGCTGGGCGGCGGGCTGGTGCCGGGCTCCGCGATCCTGATGGGCGGCGATCCGGGCATCGGCAAGTCGACGCTGCTGCTGCAGGCGAGCGCCGCGATCGCCAAGGCGGGCGGGCAGGTGGTCTACATCAGCGGCGAGGAGGCGGCCGGGCAAGTGCGGCTGCGGGCCGAGCGCCTAGGCCTCGCCGGGGCGCCCATCCGGCTCGCGGCGGCGACTTCGGTGCGCGACATCCTGACGACGCTGGGCAACATGGACTCGCCTGCATTGCTGGTGATCGATTCGATCCAGACGATGCATTCCGACCAGATCGAGGGCGCGCCCGGCACCGTCAGCCAGGTGCGCGCCTCCGCCTTCGAACTGATCCGCTATGCCAAGGAGAGCGGCGTCAGCCTCGTCCTGGTCGGCCACGTGACCAAGGACGGCTCGATCGCGGGCCCGCGCGTACTCGAGCACATGGTCGACGTGGTGATGAGCTTCGAGGGCGAGCGCAGCCACCAGTACCGCATCCTGCGCTCGATCAAGAACCGCTTCGGACCCGTGGACGAGATCGGCGTCTTCGCCATGGAAGGGCAGGGCTTGGCCGAGGTGGGCAATCCCTCCCTGCTGTTCCTCTCCGGCCGCGAGGAGTCCGTTGCCGGAAGCGCCGTCTTCCCGGCAATGGAGGGCACGCGGCCGGTGCTGGTCGAGATCCAGGCGCTGATCGTCCGGCTGCAGAGCGGGGCGACGCCCCGGCGCGCGGTGGTCGGCTGGGACTCGGGGCGGCTCGCCATGCTGCTCGCGGTGCTGGAAGCGCGCTGCGGTCTGAACTTCTCCAGTGCGGAGGTCTATCTGAACGTCGCCGGTGGTTATCGCCTGGCCGATCCGGCGGCGGACCTCGCGGTTGCGGCGGCGTTGGTCTCGGCATTGGGCGACAAGCCGCTCGGCAGCGATGCGGTGTGGTTCGGCGAAGTCTCGCTCGCCGGAGAGATCCGCCCGGTGGCGCACGCCGCGATCCGGCAGCGCGAGGCGGCCAAGCTTGGGTTCGGCAAGGCGTTCGGCCCTGCGGGCGCGCCGGTCGCGACGGAGAAGGGCTTGCGCTACGATGGCCTCGCCTTGCTGCCGAACCTCGTTGACCGGATTCTGTCGGCTACCTAGATTGGCCGGCAGATGACCGGCTTCGATATTGCGATCCTGCTGTTCGTGGGGATGGGTGCCGTGACCGGCTTCTTGCGGGGCTTCGTGCAGGAGATCCTCGCGCTCATCGCCTGGATCGCCGCGGTCTTTGCCATCCACACGCTGCACACGCCGCTGCTCAAGCTGCTGGCGCCGCATTTCGGCACCGGCTCGGCGAGCGCGGTGCTCGCTTTCGCCTGCCTGCTGATCGTGCCTTATGCGGTGATGAAGATCATCGCCAACTGGGCCGGACGAAGGAGCCGCGCCTCGGTGCTGGGGCCGATCGACCGTGTGCTCGGCTTCGGCTTCGGCGCGGTGAAGGGCGTGATCATCGTCGTGCTGTGCTATTCGGTGCTGGTGCTCGGCTATGATACGATCTGGGGTCTCGGCGGGCGGCCCACTTGGATCACGCAGTCGCGCACTTATCCCTTCGTCGACGCGGCCAGCGTGGAACTGGTCAAGGTCATCGCCGAGCGACGGCGCGAGGCGGCCGTCGCGGCATCTCCTTCGGATGGACCGTCGAATGCGTCGTCCCGGGGCGCCGAGGAGTAGGCGATGGCCTCGACCGCGGTGCTCTACACCCCCGAAGTGCTGGCGCTGGCGACCGAGCTTGCGCGCTATCGCCTCGATGAAAGCCTGCCGCTGCGCACCGAGGCGCGCTCGCGCAGTTGCGGCAGTACGATCACGCTGGGCATCGCGCTTTCGGATGGACGCATAGCGAGGCTCGGCCTGCGCAGCCAGGCTTGCGCGATCGGCCAGGCCTCCGCCGCCATCTTCGCGCGCCATGCCACCGAGCGCTCCGCCGACGAGGTCGTCGCCACCGCGCAGGCGGTCGCCCGCTGGGTTGGCGGCGAGGGGCCGTTGCCCGATTGGCCCGACCTGGAACTGATCGCCGCCGCGCGGGACTTCCCCGGCCGCCACGGCGCCATGATGCTGCCGTGGAACGCGGTCCTGCAACTCCTTTCCACTTCGGACCACGCCCGCTAAGGCCCTGAGGAAAGGGTTTACCGGGGGACGTCGCCAATGGCTCATGCCGCTGCCGCCAATGCCGCACAGGCGGAGCCGAGTGCGTCCGACATCCGGCTCGTGATCGCCGCTTCCTCGATGGGCACGATCTTCGAGTGGTACGACTTCTTCATCTACGGCACGCTCGCCGCGATCATCGGCAAGACCTTCTTTCCCGCCGGCAACGCCACGCTGCAGGTGCTGCTGGTCTGGGCCGGCTTCGCGGTGGGATTCGGGTTCCGCCCCCTGGGTGCGATCCTGTTCGGCTTCCTGGGCGATCGCCTGGGACGCAAGTACACCTTCCTCGTCACCGTCACGCTGATGGGCATCGCCACCGCGGGCGTCGGCCTGATCCCCTCGGCCGGGGCGATCGGGATCGCCGCGCCGCTCATCGTGATCCTGCTGCGCGTGCTGCAAGGGCTGGCGCTCGGCGGCGAATACGGCGGCGCCGCGATCTACGTATCGGAGCATTCGCCGCCGAGCCGCCGCGGCTTCTTCACCGGGTTCATCCAGGCGAGCGTCGTAGGCGGCTTCGTGCTCAGCCTGGTCGTCGTCCTCGCCTGCAAGGGCATCATGAGCGCCGAGACCTGGGCGGCCTGGGGCTGGCGCGTGCCGTTCCTGCTCAGCCTGGCGCTGCTCGCCGTGTCGCTGTGGATGCGCCTCAAGCTGTCGGAGAGCCCGGTATTCCGCAAGATGCAGGCTTCGGGCGAGATCGCCGGCAACCCCTTCGTCGAGAGCTTCACCTATCCCGGCAACAAGAAGCGCATCTTCGTCGCGCTGTTCGGCATCGCCGCGGGCCTGACCGTGATCTGGTACACCTCGATGTTCAGCGCGCTCAGCTTCCTCAAGGGGCCGATGCGGATGGAGGACACCCCCGCGGAGGTGATCGTCGGCGTCTCGGCGCTGCTCGGCACGGCCTTCTTCGTCATCTTCGGCAGCCTGTCGGACCGGATCGGGCGCAAGAAGCCGATCGTGATCGGCTATGCGCTGACGCTGCTGCTGCTCTTCCCGATCTACGGGATGATCGGGAAGGCGGCCAATCCGCAACTGGCCGAGGTCGATGCCCGCGTACCGGTCGTCGTGAGCGGGGCCGACTGTCGCTACAGCCCGTTCGAAGCCGAGCAGGCGACGGACTGCGGACGCCTCGTCTCGGACCTGACGGCGCTCGGCGTGACCTACAAACTCCAGCCAGGGGATGCGACCGGGCTGTCCATCGGCGGCAAGGCGCTACCGGTCGAGGCCTATCCCTGGGCCGACAAGGCCGCGCGCGGGGCAATGCTGCAGCAATGGCTCGGCACCGCTGGCTACAGCTTCGACAAGGTGACGCCGAGCCTCGGACATGCGCTGGTGATCGTGGCCGGGTTGCTGACGCTGATGGCATTGTCGGGCATGACCTATGGCCCGGTCGCGGCCTTGCTGTCCGAGATGTTCCCGCCGCGCATCCGCTACAGCTCGATGTCGATCCCCTACCATATCGGCACCGGCTACTTCGGCGGGTTCCTGCCGCTGATCGCCAGCTATATCGTCGCGCGCACCGGCGCGCCGTACTCCGGCCTGTGGTATACCTGGGGCGTGGTGCTGGTCGCGTTCGTCGTCTCCTTGTGGGGCGTGCCCGGTGGCCCACCGCGAGACTTCGTGCCCGATGCCGACTGATACCCGACTTGCGCCGCTCCCGGCCGCCCTGCGGCTCGACATCGATCGCGGCGCGCTGAGAGCGAACTGGCAGGCGCTCGACCGTCTTTCGGGCGCTGCCCGGGCCGGCGCGGCGGTCAAGGCCAACGGCTATGGCGTCGGCGCCCGTATCGTCGTGCCAGAGCTGCGCGCGGCGGGTTGCCGGGACTTCTTCGTGGCCCATGTGGCCGAAGCGGCCGAATTGCTCGACCTCGTCGAGCCGGCTTCGCTCGGCGTTCTGCACGGCCCGCTCGGCGACGCCGACGCGCGCTGGATGGTGGAAGCCGGCGTGCGGCCGGTGATCAACACGCTGGCCCAGGCGCGGCGGTGGCTCGCGGCCGGGGGTGGATCGTGCGACCTGATGGTCGACACCGGGATCAACCGCCTCGGCCTGCCGATGGGCGACCTCGGCGACGCGGCGGTGGCGGCGTTGCAGGTCGACGTGCTGATGTCGCACCTCGCGTCCGCCGAAGAAGTGTCGCAGCTCAACGGCATCCAGCTTTCCCGCTGGCAGGAGGTGCGGGGCCAAGTGAGCCATCGCCGCGTCAGCCTGGCCAACAGCGCCGGGATCGCGCTGGGTGCCGCGTACCATGGCGACGTGACGCGGCCGGGCCTTGCCCTCTATGGCGGCGTGCCGTGCGACGACTTGGCAGGCTCCATCCGCCAGGTCGTGCGGCCGCAAGCCGCGATCATGCAGGTGCGCCACCTCTCGCCCGGGGACACGGTGGGCTACAATGCGACCTTCCAGGCCGATCGCCCGATGCGCGTGGGCACGATCGCGCTGGGCTATGCCGACGGGTATCTGCGCTGCTGGTCGGGCAAGGGCATGGTCCATGCCAAGGGCCACGACCTGCCGGTACTCGGCCGTGTCAGCATGGACATGACCGTCATCGACGTTTCGGACGCCCCTGAACTGTCGGAGGGCGACTGGGTCGAGGTCGACTACGAACTGCCAGCGGCGGCCGCCGCATCGGGCCTTTCGCAGTATGAATTGCTGACGCTGCTTGGTCGCCGATTCGGCCGCTGAAAAGCAGGCGTTTTTGCGCGAATGCTGCGCAGCGAAATCTGTTGCCCCGCTGCGGTGCACAATATAGCATCACGGAAACATGACATAACGGGGAATTGCGATGGCTGACGCGGCGAGCGACGACGACACGGTGATCATCAAGAAGTATGCCAACCGGCGTCTCTACAACACCCGCTCGTCGAGCTACATCACGCTCGATCACCTCGCCGCGATGACTCGCGAAGGCATCAACTACAAGGTCCTGGACGCCAAGAGCGGCGCGGACATCACCCACACGATACTGACCCAGATCATCATGGAGGAGGAATCCAACGGCGAGCAGATGCTGCCGGTGAACTTCCTGCGCGAGCTGATCAGCATGTACGGCAACTCGATGCAGTCGCTGATCCCGCACTACCTCGAAGCCTCGATGGACAATTTCCGGGCCAACCAGGCCAAGCTGCACAAGGCGTTCGAGACCAGCCTGGGCAACAATCCGCTCGCCAAGCTCGCCGAACAGAACATGGCGATGTTCAAGGCGGCGGCCTCGGCGTTCATGCCCGGCGCGGAGAAGCCCGAGACGCCGGTGGCTGGCGAAGGCGCCGCGCCGAACGATCTTTCCGCCCTGCGTGAGCAGATGGCCGAAATCCAGAAGCGCCTGGACGCGCTCGGCAAGTAGTTGCCCCGCCGCGTCGTGACTCGAGCATCGTGACTTGAGCACCGTGGTCCGGGCGGCGCGACCGGCGGCGCGCATCATCCTGCTGGACCGGCAGGACCGCTTGTTGTTGTTCCGCTTCGATCCGCCCGATCGTCCGCCCTTCTGGTGTACGCCCGGCGGCGCGCTCGATCCGGGCGAGAGCTACGAGGAAGCGGCACGGCGCGAACTGCTGGAGGAGACCGGGATCGCCGCCGATCCGGGACCGCAGATCGCGCGCCGCATCGCCGAGTTCATCACCATCGAGGGGGTGCCCGTGACCGCGGACGAGCGCTACTTCCGGGTGGTCTTGGGTGAGGACATCGATCCGGATGTGATCGACACCGGCGGCCACACCGAACTGGAACGCCGGGTGATGCGCGGCTGGCGCTGGTTCACGGCCGCCGACCTGGCCACTCTCGAAGAACCCTGGTTCCCCGAAGACCTGCTGGAAATGCTGGCCTAGAGCATTTTGCGAGCGTCCGCGCGACGCTGCGTCAAAGCGCCTCGCTGCTTTCGACCTGATGCGCTGTCACACGGCGCTCGGTCATGCCCAGGGCCGCGCGCTCCTGTTGCCAGCGCTTCATGTGCTCGGCGGCGAAATGGCGTTCGAGGGCGCCGCGATCGGCCCAGGCTTCGCTCACGCGGATGAGGCCGGGCTCCAGCACATCCTGGGCGTAGGCGTAACACAGGCAGCCTTGTTCCGCTTGCGAAGCCTCGATGACGCGGATCATGGCATCGCGTGCCTGATCGAGCGCCTCCACCGGAAGCCGGAACTCGCCGGTCACCACGATCACGGTCAGAACCGCTCTTCGTAGACCCGCCCGATGGCGCCGTTCCATTCGCCGTGGAACTTGTCGAGCAGGCGCTGCGCCGGGACTTTGCCCGATTGCACGATCTCGGCGAGCGGCGAGAGGTAGCCGGTCTCGTCCTCGCCCATCGAGTTCAGCCGGCGGCGGGCGGCAAGGCCGGAGCGTGAGATCGCCAGCACTTCGCCGGCGATGTCGCGCAAGGTGCCTCCATTCGGCAGCGGCGCGTCGAGGCCAAGGCGGGGCACTTCGCTGCGCAGCCGCTCGCGGCCCGCCATGTCCCAGTCCTTGACGAGGTCCCATGCCGCGTCGAGCGCGCCCTGATCGTAGAGCAGGCCGACCCAGAACGCCGGCAGCGCGCAGATCCGGCTCCACGGGCCGCCATCGGCGCCGCGCATTTCCAGGAAAGACTTGAGGCGCACTTCGGGAAACGCAGTCGAGAGGTGGTCGATCCAGTCGCTCATGCGCGGCAGTTCGCCGGGCAGGACCGAAAGCTTGCCGGCCATGAAGTCGCGGAAGGAGAGGCCGGCGGCGTCGATGTATTTGCCGTCCCGGAACACGAAGTACATCGGCACGTCGAGCATGTAGTCAACGTAGCGTTCGTAGCCGAAGCCCTGCTCGAACACGAAGGGCAGCATGCCGGTGCGGTGCGGATCGGTGTCCGACCAGATATGGCTGCGATACGAGAGGAAGCCGTTGGGCTTGCCTTCGGTGAACGGCGAATTGGCGAACAGCGCGGTCGCCAGCGGCTGGAGCGCGAGGCTGACGCGAAACTTCTGCGCCATGTCGGCTTCGCTCGAATAGTCGAGGTTCACCTGGATCGTGCAAGTGCGCAGCATCATGTCGAGGCCCAGCGCGCCGACGCGCGGCATGTGCCGCAGCATGATGGCGTAGCGGCCCTTGGGCATGACCGGCAGCTCGTCCCGGCGCTTGTCGGGCCACATGCCGAGGCCGAGGTAGCCGAGGTCCAGCTTGTCGCCCACGGCCTTGACTTGCTCCAGGTGGCGGCCGGTCTCGTTGCACGTCTGGTGCAGGTTCTCGAGCGGGGCGCCGGAGAGTTCGAGCTGCCCGGCCGGCTCCAGGCTAATGTTGCCGTCCGCGCCCTTGAGGGCGATCACGTTGCTGGTGCCGTCGGGGCCCTCTTCCTCGATCGGGCTCCAGCCGAATTCGCCCATCGCGGCCAGCAGATCGCGGATGCCGCCGGGCTCGTCGTAGGACGGGGCGCGGTGATCGGCGAGCCGATAGACTTGCTTCTCATGCTCGGTGCCGATGCGCCAGCGCTCGCGCGGCTTCTCGCCGGCGGCCATCGGCTCGGCGAGCTGGGCGACAGACTCGATGACCGGATCGGCGCGATCCGAGGCCTCACGGGTGCTCATGCGCGAGCCGTTAAGCGAGAGGCGGTTGCGGCGCCAGCGAATTGTGCCAATCGCCGGCCAGCGCCATCCACAGCGCGCTGCCCCCGATCGCCGCCGTCTCCGCGCGCAGGATGCGCGGGCCGAGGCTGATCGGCACCGCGTTCGCCCGGGCGCGGATCGCCGTGCGCTCCGCCTCGTCGAAGCCGCCCTCCGGCCCAACCAACAGCGCGGCGGGGCCGGGATGCGCGGCGAAGGCCGCCTGCGCCGGCTCGCCGCCGGCCTCGTCCGCGAAGAACAGCGCCCGGTCCTCCGGCCAGTCCTTGAGCAGGGCCTCCAGCCTGAGCGGCGGGGCGAGCTCGGGCAGCGCGGTGCGGGCGCACTGCTCGGCGGCTTCGGTGACGATGGTGCGGGCCCGCTCGTCGTTGAGCTTGTCCGCCACGCAGCGGCGCGTGATCAGCGGCTGGATACGGCGCACGCCGAGCTCGGTCGCCTTTTCCAGGACGAGATCGAAGTTCGGCTTCTTGAGGAGGGCGGCGCAGAGCCAGAAATCCGGAACTTGCTCGCGTTCGCGCAAGCGTTCGACCAGAGTCAGAGCGACCCCGCGCTTGCCGGCATCGGTGACTTGGGCGGCCCACTCGCCGGTCGCATCGTCGCACAGGATCACCGTATCGCCCACCGCCACGCGCATGACGCGGGCGAGGTAGTGTGCCTGCGAACCATCGATCGAGATCGTCGCGTCCGCCGCGAGCGGGCCGGGAACGAACAGGCGCGGGGCGCTCTTGGGCGGCCAGGCGGGAGTGGCGGGCATGCCTGCTTCCTTGCCCATGCATGCAGCGCCTGTCGAGCGTAGTCCCGGCTCGATGCCCTGGTGCCTCGATACCCTGACGCCTGGATGCTGGCATCCTCGCATGCGTCCCGCTATCGCTCCGCCATGGCGCAGATCGTCCCTGACACCGAGCACCGCGGCCTCGTCTCGCATCTGCCGCCGCTGCTGCGCGACCTCGCGCTCCTCGCGCGGTTCGACCGCCCGATCGGCTGGTGGCTGCTGTTCTGGCCCGGCGCCTGGGGCGTACTCCTGGCCGGCGGCGAGAGTCGCTGGGGGCTGATCGCCTGGCTTCTGCTCGGCTCGATCGCCATGCGCGGCGCGGGCTGCGTCTACAACGACATCGTCGATGCCGACATCGACCGGCAAGTCACGCGCACCGCCGCGCGGCCGGTCGCGAGCGGGCGGGTGAGCGGCAAAGTCGCCTGGGCCTGGCTGCTGGCGCTGTGCCTCGTCGGGCTTGTCGTGCTGTTGCAACTGCGCTGGCAGGCGCAGATCGTCGCGGTCGCAAGCCTGCTGCCGGTCGCCGCCTATCCTTTCATGAAGCGCATCACCTGGTGGCCGCAGGCGTGGCTGGGCCTGGTGTTCTCATGGGCCGCGCTGGTCGGCTGGGTCGAAGTGCGCGGCGACGGGCTTGGCGTGCTGGCCCTGCTTTATGCAGGATCGGTCGCCTGGGTCGTGGGCTACGACACGATCTATGCTCTGCAGGATCGCGAGGACGACGCGCTGGTGGGCGTGCGCTCGTCGGCCTTGCGCCTGGGCCGCCACGTGCGCGGCGGCGTGGCGGGGTTCTACGCGGTGGCGCTCGCGTGCTGGGCGGGTGCCTTCTGGCTGACCCGCCCGGACTGGCTCGGCCTCGTCGCGCTGATGCCGATGGGCTTGCATCTCCTGTGGCAGGTCGCGAGCCTCGATCCCGGAGAGGATGGCAACGCGCTCGACCGCTTTCGCGCCAACCGTTTCGCCGGGCTGCTGCTCGCGCTCGCCTGCTGGGTCGTCGGGAACGCCTGAGCGATCCGCAACCCCCGTCGCATGAAGAAGAGTGTTGCGGAGACGCGTGACCAAGCGGCTCATTCATAGCTGACCACCTCGAATTCGATGCCGTCCCAGTCGAAGAAGTAGAAGCGCCGTCCGGGCGCGTAGTCGCCATGGGAGAACGGCTCCAGCCCAGCGGCGAGCACGGTCCGCTCGGCGGCTTCCAGATCCTCGACCAGCAGGCCGACATGGTTGAGCGGCGCGCCTTTGGCAAATCGCTCCCGCGCTCGGTGATCGGTGTAAAGGGCCAGGTAGGCGTCTTCGTTGCCGACGTGGATCGTCTCGCCATGGCTGGCCGCCGGACCGCGCCAGCGCTCGTGCCAGCCCAGAAGCTCCTGCAGCAATCGGGATGAGCGGTCGGGGTCGCTGACGGTGAGGTTGGCGTGTTCGAGCTTGCCGGTCTTCATAATGTCGCCTCCGCTTTTGGAACCGACCCCCAATGAGCCGATTCGCTTGACAATCGCGATGCTGCGACCTCAAGCTAACTTGAGGTCAAGCAGGAAAAAGCGTCTCTCGGCGATGCAGGACAGTTTCATCCCTATCGGAACGCTCTCGGCCCGGACCGGAGTGGCGGTGTCGGCGCTGCGGTTCTACGAGGAGAAAGGGCTGCTCTCCTCGCTGCGCACCAACGGCAACCAGCGGCGGTTTCGCCGGTCGGACATCCGTCGGGTGAGCTTCATCCTGATCGCGCAGAAGCTCGGGCTGGGCCTGGCCGAGATCGAGCGTGAACTGGCGTCGCTGCCGCAAGGACGCACGCCGACGCTGGGCGACTGGCAGCGCATCAGCCGCTCAATGCGCGCGCAGATCGACGAGAAGATCAACCTGCTGACGCTCACCCGCCGCAAGCTCGATGAATGCATCGGCTGCGGGTGCCTCAGCCTGCAGAAGTGCCAACTCTACAACAAGGACGACCGCGCCGCGGCGAGCGGCTCCGGCCCCCGCTTCGTGCTGGCCTAAATGCCGAGCGCCCTGCGCAGTTCGGCGTTGATGCGCGATTGCCAGCCCTTACCGGTCGCGCGGAACTTTTCGATCACATCGGGATCGAGGCGCAGCGTGATCTGCTTTTTCGGATTGGCGGAGGGCGGGCGGCCAGCAGCGATCGCCTGCGTCAGGGTCCCGGTTGCTGGACGGACCAACTTGCCGTTCTTGTAGACGGCCGCCATCCGGAACATCTCCTCGGTCCATTCGACATCGACATCGTCGGGATCAATCCAAGGTTTTGTATCGGGCTCTATGTTCTGGCTCATGGGCATGTCTCATCGTGATGATGCGGCGGCGACCGTTCCGGGGCGTCCAGACCAGGCTAACGCGGCGATCATGCAGGTAGCCCCAAACTCGATAGCGCTTCTCGCCGTAATCCCGCCGGTCGTCCTCGACCTCGACGTACTCGCCTTCGAAAACGAGATGCGCATCGGCGATATCAAGGCCCCGTTCTTCTAATATTTTCCGGCGCTTGCCTTCATCGAACTCAATCATCATCCAAGGCAACCTCGAGCAAGCCAGTTCAGGCTAGACACAACGGTGGCGCCATAGTGCCTGTTTGCTCGTTACCTCGTTGACCAAGAGCGCCGATCACAGCGACAGATAATGTAGCTACGAAAGTTGTCAACCGTCACTCCGCCGCCAGAAGCTCCTCCGCGGCGCTGAGGTCCACGCTGACAAGGCGGGAAACGCCTTTCTCGACCATGGTGACGCCGAACAGGCGGTGCATGCGGCTCATGGTCACGGCGTTGTGGGTGACGATGAGGTAGCGGGTGTCGGTCTCGCGCGTCATGGCTTCCAGGAGGTCGCAGAAGCGCTCGATGTTGGCGTCGTCGAGCGGGGCGTCGACTTCGTCGAGCACGCAGATCGGCGCGGGATTGGTGAGGAACAGCGCGAAGATCAGCGCCACCGCCGTCAGCGCCTGCTCGCCGCCCGAGAGCAGCGTGAGCGATTGCAGGCGCTTGCCCGGGGGCTGGGCGAAGATTTCCAGCCCGGCTTCGAGCGGATCGTCGGAATCGATCAGCGCCAGGTGCGCCTGGCCGCCTTGGAAGAGACGGGTGAACAGGCGGCGGAAATGCCCGTCGACCGCCTCGAACGCGGCCCGCAGGCGCTCGCGGCCCTCGCGGTTGAGATTGCCGATCGAGCCGCGCAGGCGATTGACCGCCTCGGTCAGCTCGGCCTTTTCGGTGAGCGTCGTGCCGAGCTGGCTTTCGGCTTCGGCCAGTTCGTCGGCAGCGACGAGATTGACCGGGCCGATGCGCTCGCGGTCGGCGACGAGCCGGTCCATTGCCGAGGCCTCGGCTTGCGCGCCGCCCACCGCCTCGGCCTCGAAGCCGAAGCGGCCGGGCAGGAGCGGGGGCGGCGACTGGAAGCGCTCGCCGGAAAGGCGGTTCATCTCGACCCGGCGCGCGTCCTCGTGCTCGGCACGGGCGGTGGCGCCGGCGCGCGCCTCGCGCAAGGTGGCGAGCGCTTCCTGCACGCTGGAGAGCGCCGCGTCGGCGTCGCGCGCGGTCTGCGTCGCCTGCGCGACCGCCGCTTCCGCTGCGGCCAGTTCCTTGCCGAGGCGCGCACGCAGCGTTTCGCCCGCCTCGATCTCGGCGAGTAGCGCGGTCGGCCGGGCGGCGATCTCTGGTCGCTGGGTGTCGAGCTCTTCGATGCGGCGCGTGGTCTCGGCAAGGCGGGTCGTGGCATCGCCCGAGCGCGCCTGCCAGCCGCGGATGTCGGCGCGCTGGGTGGCGATCCGCTCGCGGGCGGCAGCGAGGGCCTGGTCGTGGGAGGCGAGACCGGCGGTGGCGGCTTGCAGCGCGCGGCGGGACTCCGCGTGTTCGGACCGGGCGGCTTCGAGCGCGGCGCGGCCTTCGGCGGGATCGGGCAGGGCGCTCCGTTTGGCTTCGGCGGCTTGCAGATCGGCGAGGGCGGTGGCGGATTGGGCCTCCACGTCCTTGCTCGCGCGCTCCCAGTCGGCGCGGCGCTGGGCGAGGCGGGCGCGGGCATCCTCGGCCTGGTCGAGCGCGCGCAAGGCGAGGCGCTCCTCCTCGGCCGCGGCCGTGACCGCGCGCTCGGCGGCGACGGCGCCGGTCTGCGCCTCGGCCAGCGCCTGCTGCACTTCGGCTTGCGTCGCCTGTGCCGCTTCGGCGCGCGCGCGGCGGGCGGGCAGGGCGGCGTCGAGTTCGGCGAAGCGGTTCTCCGCCTCGAGCCGCGCCGCTTCGGCCGCACCTTCGCCGCGCGCGACGAAGCCGTCCCAGCGCCGCAGGGCGCCCGTGCGGGTGACCAGCCATTCGCCGGGCGCGAGCGGCTGGCCTTCGTCCGTCTCCGCCACCCGGACCAGTGCCAGCCGTGCGGCCAACTCCGGCGGGCACTGCGGCACGTGGGGTGCCAGGCTGTCGGGCAAAGCCTCGGGCGCGGTTCCGCCGGTCCAGAAACGACCGTCCTGCTCGCGTGCCGGCGTGCCGAGCGGCGCTTTTGCATCGCGCCCCAGGACAGCGGCGAGCGCGCGTTCGTAGCCCGGCGCGGCGCGGACCGCGTCGATCGCGGGCTGGAGGCCATGGCCTCCCCTGGCGGCTTTCGCCCGCGCCTCGCGGTCGCGCTGGAGGGCGGTGTGCTCGCGTTCGATGCCGGCGAGATCGGCGCGGGCGGCGGCGAGTTCGGAAGCCGCCTCGTCGCGCCGGGCCTGCAGCGCGCTCTTGCGTTCGGCACTGGCGCCGAGAGCCTCGCGCGCGGCGGTCAACGCCGCGGCGGCGGCGCTGCGGCGGGTCTCGGCCGATCGGACGGCGGCCTCGGTATCCCCCGCGCGATCGAGCTCGGCGAGCAGCGCGGCCTGGCGGCGCTGCTCCTGCTGCACTCGTTCGAGCCGTGCGCGGGCCTGGGCGCGTTCGGCCTCGGCGATGCGCCAGTCGGCCTCGATGCCGGCCTGCGTGGCCGTCGCTTGGGCGAAATTGAGCTCGGCGGCGCGGGCGGCGGCTTCCGCACGCTCGAGCGCGAGAGCGAGGCGCGGCCGCTCGGCCTCGTCGTCCCCCAGTCTTTCCGCGCCCTCGGCAACGTCGCGCTCCAGCCGCGCGAGCGCGTTCGCGGCGTCGCGAGTCATGCGGTCGGCATCGCCGCGATCCTGCTCCAGCCGGGCGCGCTGGCGGTCGAGGTCGGCCAGGCGCTGCTCGGCCGCTTCGAGCTGGCTGGCGAGAGTCGCCATGCGGTGCCCTTGCGCGCTGGCATCGTCGCGGCGGTCGGCCAGTTCCTCGCGCGCGTCGGCCAGCGCCTGCGCCGCCGCCCCTTGTGCCGCCTGCGCCGCGACAGCGGCTTGCTGCGCCTGGGCGACGCGGGCCTCGGCATCGACCGCTTCCTTGCGGGCGGCTTCGGCGGCGGCGGCGGCGTCGCGCCAGCGGGCGAAGACGACGCGGGCATCGGCGATGCGGATCTGGTCGGAGAGGGCGCGGTAGCGCTCGGCCGCCTTGGCCTGCCGGCGCAGCGTCGCGACTTGCTTGTCGAGCCCGGCCATCAAGTCGTCGAGCCGGGCTAGGTTGGCCTCGGTGGCCCGCAGCTTGCTCTCGGCGTCCTTGCGGCGCACGTGGAGCCCGGCAATGCCGGCGGCTTCCTCCAGCATCGCGCGCCGTTCGGCCGGCTTGGCACCGATCACGCCGGCGATGCGCCCCTGGCTGACAAGCGCGGGCGAATGCGCCCCGGTGGCGGCGTCGGCGAAGATCAGCGCGACGTCCTTGGCGCGGACATCGCGGCCGTTGACGCGGTAGGCGCTGCCGGCGCCGCGCTCGATGCGCCGGACGACTTCCAGCTCGTCGCCGTTCGCGGCATTTGCGTGCAGCACGACTTCGGCGAAGGCGCGCGGTGGCCGGCTCGCGGTGCCGGCGAAGATCACGTCCTCCATGCCGCCGCCGCGCATCGACTTGGCCGAGCTTTCGCCCATGACCCAGCGGATCGCCTCGAGCAGGTTCGACTTGCCGCAGCCGTTGGGGCCCACGACCCCGGTCAGCCCGGGCTCGATGCGCAGTTCGGACGGCTCGACGAAGCTCTTGAAGCCGCTGAGCTTGAGCCGCCTTATGCGCATCGCAGCGTCAGGAGCCGCGCGGACGCATCAGCGTGCGCCGGCGGCCTGCAGCTTGGTGTCGAGCATCGCCCAGTCGGCCGTGCCGACCGGCGCGTCGTTGATGAAGAACGTCGGCGTGCCCGAGACGTTGTACTTGGTCCCGGCGGTCTCGGTCTGTTTGGCGAGGGCATCGGCCTTCGCCGTGTCGGCGAGGCAGGCGGCGCCCTGGTCCTTCGAGATGCCGCGCGAGGCGAAGAAGTCGGTCATGCCGGCAAGGTCGGCGATCGCCTTCATCTGCTGGTTGCGCGGCAGAGAGCTGGTCTGCTGCAGCTTGGCGTCGCCCGCCGCCTGGAGGTTGTTGAACATGTTGGGCTGCCAGGCCCAGAACTGGTCGCTGAGCGGGATGACGGCTTCCGGCGAGCCGCAGGTCGCCAACAGGCTGGCCGGCACGTCGAAGGCGTTCAGCATGAAGAAGCGCAGTTCGTAGCTGACGCGGCCGCTGGCGACGTAATCGCCCAGCAGCTTCTCGCTGCTCTCCTTGGCGAACAGCGCGCAGTGCGAGCAGGAGAGGGCGCCGAACTCGACGAGCTTGATCGGCGCATCGGGGTTGCCCATGCGGTAGCCGCCCTCGGGCGTCTGGGTGACGACATCGTTCCAGGTCTTGCCGGCGGGCGGCGCGACTTTCTCGACCGGCTTGTCGCTGGTCGGCAGCTCGTCTCCGCCCTTCTTGCCGCATCCGGCGATGGCGAGGGCGAGCGGCAGGGCCGCGGCGGCGAGGACGATCGAGCGGATCCGGTTCTTCATGCCAGGGGTCCTTGTCTCATTGGAAAGTAGCTAGCCCTTAGCCGGGCGGGAACAAAGCGGGAGAGCGGCGGCCGGCCGCACATCTCCACAGTTGCGATGGAGGCTGCCGATCAGAGCTGCGCGGTGATCTGCGGCGCGAGCAGCTCCCAGCTGTGCGTATCGGCCAGCACCTGGCCGTTGATGGCGAAGCTCGGGGTGGAATCGACGCCGAGCTTGGAGGCGGCGTCGGTCTGAGCGGTGATCCGCCGGAGCACCACCGGATCGGCGAGGCACTTGTCGACTTGCGGGCGCGAGAAGCTCCAGTGCGCCATCACCGCGTAGAAATCGAGGTCGGAGGCGATCGCGCGCAGCCGCACCGGGAGGGGACCCGACGACCACCGCGCGGTCTGCGCCTCGCTGAAGCCCTCCAGCTTGGGCAGCCAGGTTTCCTGCGTGTTCATGAAGGCGTTGTGCCGCGCGAAGAACAGCTTGGGATCGCCGCAGTTGGTGAGCATGGCGATCGTCAGGTCGACCGGATTGCGCAGGATCTGCTCGACGGTGACGGAGACCTTGCCCTGCGGCACGTAAGTCAGGCGCAGTTTCGGGTCGGCCTCGCGGTGGAAGTGGCCGCAATGGGGGCACGTGTAGCTGACGTATTCGGTCAGCTTCACTTTGGCGGCGGGATTGCCGAGAGTGAAGGCACCGTCGGCCGCTTGCGTCACGACACCGTTCCAGTTGGAGTGCGCCGGCTTCGTGGCGGCCAGGCTGAGCGTGGCGGCCGCGGCGATCGCGATGATGCGCAAGATGGGGCGGATCACTCTTGGTCCTCGTTCCTGGTCTCGGTGGGGGCAGCGCCCATGCTGCGGGCAAGCGATTCGAGCACGGCGCGCAGTTCCGGGTCGCCGATGTCGCGCAGCGACTCGCCCAGTTCCAGCGGTACCGGTTTGAGCGAGGGCGGCGCGGCCTTGGGCGCAGAAGCAGGCGGCGCCTTAACCTCGCCTTGCCGGATCTTCACCCGGGCGACGGCATTGTAGCCGAAGAAGCGATTCACTCGCTCGATGATCTCGGGGATGACGTGCTGAACGATCGGCGCATGGGCGGGAACGACCACCAGCTGCAGGATGCCGTCCTGCTTCTCGCCGGGCGGGAAGCGGATCGATTCCGGCGCGCAGATGCGGGCGTGCCGAGCGCCGACGATCTCGGGCCAGCGGCTGACCACGCTCGATTGCACGAAGCCGAAGCGGCGAAAGGCGGTGCGGCCGATTTCGGGCATGAGGTCGGAGATCGCGCGCGCCTGGCCGCCGCGCGGGCGCTCGAAGCGCTTGAGGCCGCCCTTCTGACCCCCGCCGCCCTTCGCGTTCTTGCTTGTCTTGCGGTCTGCCAAGTCTCGCGCCCGTTCCATTGCCTGCTCGCCAATGCCATAGCAGCGCGATGGACGCCAGTTCGCACGATGTCTCCGGCAAGCTGCTGGCGTGGTACGACAAGCACGCGCGCACGCTCCCGTGGCGCGCGCCGCCCGGAGCGCCGCCGGGTGCGCCGCCGCCCGATCCCTATCGCGTGTGGCTGTCCGAGGTGATGCTGCAGCAGACGACGGTGGCGGCGGTGAAGACTTATTTCGCCGAGTTCACGCGCCGCTGGCCGACGGTGACGGCGCTAGCCGCGGCGTCCGACGAGGACGTGATGGCGGCGTGGGCGGGGCTTGGCTACTACGCCCGCGCGCGCAATCTGCTGGCCTGCGCCCGCGAGGTCGCTGGCCGAGGCGGCCGTTTTCCGGACGACGAGGATGGCTTGCGGGCCTTGCCGGGGCTGGGCGCCTACACTGCGGCGGCAGTGGCGGCGATCGCGTTCGACCGGCGCGCGGTCGTCGTCGACGCCAATGTCGAGCGAGTCGTGGCGCGGCTGTTCGCGCTTGCCGAGCCGCTGCCGAACGTGCGGCCGACCATTCGCCGCCACGCCGACTCGATCACGCCCGAGCGGCGCGCGGGCGATTTCGCGCAAGCGATGATGGACCTTGGCGCCACGATCTGCACGCCGCGCGCGCCCCGGTGCCTGCTCTGCCCGATCGCCGGGGCCTGTGCCGCCCGCGCCACGGGCGAGCCCGAGCGCTTTCCGGTCAAGGCCGCCAAGAAGGCCAAGCCGCAGCGGCAGGGGCGGGCGTTCTGGATCGAGCGCGACGGCGCGGTCTGGCTGGTGCGGCGCCCCGGCAGCGGCATGCTCGGCGGCATGCGCGCGCTGCCGGACGACGGCTGGAGCGCGCGGGGCGACGGCAGCGGCGCCGAACCGCTGCCGGGTCGCTGGGAGCCGGCGGGCACGGTCGCGCATGGCTTCACTCATTTCGGCCTGGACCTGCGCGTCGCGATCTATGGTGGGACCGCCTGGTCGGGGCTCGCCGGGGTGCCGGGCGAGTGGTGGCCGGTGGCCGAGCTCGAACGGGCAGGCTTGCCCACGCTTTTCGCCAAGGCGGCGCGGCTCGCCATGGCGCAATCGGGAGAGACGGTATGAAGGCCAATCTGGACGCGCTCGGCGCGGCGCTCGATCGCCGGGCCCTGCTGATGCTCGGGGCGCACGCGGGGCTCGGTGCCGCGCTGATGCCGCGCCTCGCGCTCGCCGCGACGCAGCCCGAGCTGATGCCCCGCGTGCGCGCGGTGGTCGAGCGCTGGGTCGGCCCCGGCAAGTTCCCCGGCCTCGTCGCCTCGCTGGGCGCGCCGGGCCGCGATCCCGAGTTCGTCGCGCGCGGCACCGAGGGCTTCACCGATGCCGACGCGGTCGGTCCCGACAGCCTGTTCCGCATCTATTCGATGACCAAGCCGATCACGGGCATGGCGGCGATGCAGCTGGTGGCGCAAGGCAAGCTCAAGCTGGACCAGCCGCTCTACGACATCCTGCCGAAATACCGGCGCATGATGGTGCAGAACAAGTATGACGGCTCGGTCACCGAGCTGCACCCTGCGCCGAGCCCGATCACCATTCGCGAGCTGCTGACCCACACCTCCGGCCTTGGCTACACCATCATCCAGAACGGCCCGATCAAGACGCTGATGGAGAGCAAGGGCCTCGTCGCCGGGCAAGTGACGCGCCTGCCGATCCCGGGCATCTTCCGCGCCGCCGCGGTGAAGGGGCTCGACGTGTTCGCCGATCGCCTGGCCGAGGTGCCGCTGGTGTTCGATCCGGGTACGCGGTGGAACTACTCGATGGGGCTCGATGTCATGGGCCGGGTGATCGAAGTGGTCTCGGGCAAGCCGTTCGACGTCTACTTGCGCGAGACGATCTTGGAACCGGCGGGGATGAAGGACACGTTCTTCCAGGTGCCCAGGACGGATGCCGGTCGGCTGACCACCAACTATGGCGTGGTCAAGGGCGTGTTCGTGCCGATCGACGAAGGGCGCGATTCGATCTTCCTCGACAAGCCGTCGTTTCCGTTCGGCGGCGCCGGGCTCGTCAGCAGTCCGCGCGACTACGACCGGTTCCTGCGGATGCTGGCGCAGTTCGGGACGATCGGCGACCGGCGAGTGCTGGCCGAGCAGGCGGTGCGGCAGGGTACGTCCGACCTGCTGCCGCCCGGCGTGCCGCGCCCGACGATCATGGGCCCGGCAAGCGGCTTCGGCGCTGGCGGGCGTGTCGGCATCGGTGCCGAGGCGGGCATCTACGGCTGGGCCGGCGCGGCGGGGACGGTGGGTATGGTCGACATGATCCACGGCCTGCGCTCGCAGATCTTTGCGCAGTTCATGCCGCCCCAGGCGCTCAATCTGCTTCCCGAGTTCCAGACCGCGATCAAGGCGGACGTGCTCGCCCTCCTGGAGAAACACTGACGTGCTCACTACCGAAATGAGTCTCCCGATCGCCTTTGCGGGGTCCCGCCTCGATCGCGCCGATCACGTGCGCTCCGATCCCGAGGCATTGCGGGCGCTGCACAATGCCCAGGCGCGACTGCTGCGGCTCGAAGGGCTCGACCCGGTATTGAACGAGGATGCGCGGCTCGAGTGGACGGGGCTGGCGTTCGCCGCCGCTGGATCGGAGCTGGCCTTCCTGGGGCTGGACGAGGATGGGCGCGGCTGCTTCGCCGAAGTGCCGGCGCAGTTCCCGCCTGAGGCGATGGTCTCGGGTTCGCGCAGCTGGCAGGCGATGTCAGTGCTCCCGGCCGACGAGCTTGCGGTCTTCGGAGCGGCGCGGTCGCTGGTGGGATGGCATGCGCGCCATCGCTTCTGCGCGGTCTGCGGCAGCGCCACTGAGCTGGTGAAAGGGGGCTGGCAGCGGACCTGCACCAATCCCGCGTGCCGCGCCGAGCACTTTCCGCGTACCGATCCGGTGACGATCATGATCGTCGAGCATCAGGACCGCCTCCTGCTGGGCCGCCAGCCGCGGTTTCCCGCCGGGCGCTTCTCCGCGCTGGCCGGCTTCGTCGAGCCGGGCGAGACGATCGAGGAGGCGGTCGCGCGCGAGGTGTTCGAGGAGGCGGGCGTGCGCGTCCGCGATGTCCGCTACGTCGCCAGCCAGCCTTGGCCGTTCCCCTCCTCGCTGATGATCGGCTGCCATGCCTTCGCCGACGACCCGGCGATCACCATCGATACGACCGAGCTCGACGATGCACGCTGGTTCTCGCGCGCCGAGGTCGCCGAGGCGATCGCAGCGGCCGAGCGGGGGGAAGAGGGCCGCGCCTTCATCCCGCCGCCCGAGACGGCGATCGCCTCCGTGCTGATGCGCTGGTGGCTCGGCCGGGGCTGAGCGGCTGGAGTTTTTCCTGTTTAAGCGGCCGGTGCCGATTCCGGTTCAAGCGGACAGACTCCAGGCTGTCAGACCAGCCCCAGCTTGGCGAGCTCGCCGATCAGCCGCGCCGGCAGCACGTCGCCGGCCGCCTCGCCGTCGCCCAGGTCCGCAGGCGCGTCCGCCTCGTCGAGATAGCGCCAGCCCTGGTGCGCGCGGCGCGGCCGCGTGTGCACGGGGATGAGCAGCGGCGCCAGGCGGATGTGCCAGCGCCCGTCCTCGCGCTGCGCGAAGCCCTTGAGCGGCGAGCGGCCGATCAGCGCATGCTCGAAGATCCAGTAGAGCGAGCCGCCGGCCATCTCCTCGTGCCGCTTGGGCAAGTACCGGGTGGTGAGGAGAGCTTCGTCGGCATGCGACTCCAGCCAGGCCTTGAGGCTGGCGGCGCTCTCGGCGCTGTAGGCGATCTTCGTCATGTGGAGCGGCATGGCGGGCGAGATAGGGGGTGTGGCGCCGGAATGGAACGGTGGGCCGTTCTTCTTCCCCCTCGATGGGGGAAGGATACGAAGGCTTGTGAGCGACAGCGAACTAGCCGGAGTTGGATGAGGGTGATGTTGCGGCCTGACGCGGCGCGTAAACCGAGAGCGCACCCCCATCCAAGCTTCGCTAGCACCTTTCAGGTGCAAGCTACGCTATCCTTCCCCCATCGAGGGGGAAGGGGGTCTCTCACGCCAAACCGGTGGCCACCGCGAGGCCGAGGAACGAGAAGAAGCCCATCACGTCGGTCGCCATCGTCACGAACACGGCCGAGGACACCGCCGGGTCGATCTTGAAGCGGTCGAGCGTCACCGGCACGAGGATGCCCGCGAGCCCGGCGACGAGGTTGTTGATCACCATCGCCATGCCGATCACGAGGCCCAGCAGCGGCATGCCGAAGATCAGCGCGGTGCCGGTCCCGATCATCGCGCCCAGCGACAGCCCGTTCATCGCCGCGATGCGCAGCTCGCGCAGGATCATGCGCCAGGTGTTGGAGCTGGTCAGCTGGTTGGTGGCGATCGCGCGCACCACCACCGCCAGGGTCTGGGTGCCGGCATTGCCGCCCATGCCCGAGACGATCGGCATCAGCACCGCGAGCAGCGCCAGCTTGGCGATCGCGTCCTGGAACAGGCCGACGACCGAGGAGGCGATGATCGCGGTCCCCAGGTTCACCACCAGCCAGGTGAGGCGAGTGCGCACCGTGAGCATGATCGGCTCGTTGATGTCGCCGTCGCCCGCGCCCGAGAGCAGCAGGGCGTCCTCGCCCGCCTCTTCCTGGATGATGTGGACGACGTCGTCGACGGTGATCTGACCGACCAGGCGCCCGGCGTCGTCCACCACGGCGGCCGAGATCAGCGCGTACTTCTGGAAGCGCAGCGCCACTTCCTCCTGGTCCATCAGGACCGGGATCAGCGTCTGGTCGCGCTTCATCACGTCGGCGAGCCGGATCGAGCGCGGGGTGCGCAGGATCCACGAGAGCGCGCACGTGCCGACCGGCCGGTGCATCGGATCGACGATGAACACTTCCCAGAATTCGGTCGGCTGCTCGTGATCCTCGCGCAGGAAGTCGATGAGATCGCCCACCGTCATCGTCTCGGGCGCCGCAACGAAATCGCGGCTCATCAGGCGGCCGGCGGACTCGTCGGGATAGGCGAGGGCGGCCTCGATCGCGGCGCGGTCCTCGGGATCGAGTTCGGCCAGGACCGCCTGCTGGTCCTCGCGGTCCAGGTCCTCGATCATGGCGACTGCGTCGTCGGTCTCGAGTTGCTCGGCGATGTCGGCGACGACGTCGGCGGGCAGGGCCTCGACCAGGGCTTCGCGCACCCAGTCGTTGAGCTCGGCGATGACCTCCACGCCCATCAGGTCGCGGATGGCGAGCGCGAGCGGCAAGCGCTGGTCCTCGTCGATCAGCTCGAGCAGGTCGGCGACGTCGGCGGGATGGAGCGGCTCGACGAGATCGTAGACCCGCTCGAGGTCGTCGTCGCGCAAGGCCTCGCGCACGGCGCGCAGGAACTCGGGCTTGAGCCGGTTCTCCTTGTCGTGATGTTCGTTCTCGGGGGCGGGCTCGTAGGCGTGCTCGAAGCCGTGATCGAGCGGCGCTTCCGCCACTTCCACCAGATCGTCCTCGGGATGCTCGGCTGCCATGCGTGCGGTCTACGC